>Ga0209431_10004506_pt1 | contig 10923 bp, 10 predicted proteins | sample RifCSP13_3_FD_184021 | JGI IMG/M metagenome (GOLD analysis project Ga0209431, IMG submission 184021) | Soil microbial communities from Rifle, Colorado - Rifle CSP2_sed 13_3 (SPAdes) (version 2) | ecosystem: Environmental > Terrestrial > Deep subsurface > Rock core/Sediment | place: Rifle... | reverse complement strand
GGGGAAAGCGGGCCAACTCGCCACGTGAATCCTCTCTCCCTGGAGCAAAAGGGCCATTCGATAAAAGCTGTTGGTGTTTTCCCCGCAGATCAGACCCCCTACGGGACCCACGTCGATGTGGAAAATTTTCAGGGTGCTCGCGTCTCCGCTCGCATGGACGAGACGTTCTGTCCACGTCGGCACGAGCTTACGGTGCTTCCCCAAGATCTTTCCGTCCGGGCCGATAAAGAGTTGGGTATTAAACAAAGTGCCGAGGGTTCCCGGCTCGCGCTCGTTAACTCCCATGACAACCGTGGCCCCAGCCTCCCGCGCTGCCTCGCATAGAGCAGCGGTAACCGGACTGGGAATTTCGACCGAATTCTTGAAGAGCTCCATGATCAAGGGCTTGCAATCGCGGGCGATGCGGTAGTCGAACCAGTGCGGGAAGCCGGGAATGTAAGCCTCGGGAAATCCGATGACACGAGCCCCTTCCTTTCCCGCCTCGCGAATGAGCCGGCAGGCCTTTTCGGTAGTCTTTTCCCGGTCCAGAAAGACAGGCGCCGCCTGAACAGCCGCTACTTTAAACTTCGGATAACTGTCGCCCATATTTCACCTCCGTGAACTCCGGCAATCTTTCTCCCCAAAAAATGAGAAAGACCGGCCTGGTCGATACCGAGAACTACTCCTCCACGTGAATCCGCCTGCTGGAGTCATCCACAATCTCGCCGATGAGCACTGCCGCCTGCGTCTTTCTCGCTTCGAGGCGCGAGAGCAGATCCTGAGACTTCTCCTTGGCAACGGCAATTAGAAGACCGCCGGATGTCTGAGCATCCGAAATAACCAGCCGTGTCATCTCATCTATCCCAGGATCCCACGTCACAGCCTCCTTCTCCTGTAAGAAGCTATAGTTTTTTCGCGTCCCACCGGGGATGCACCCCTCTTTGGCCAGTTCCCAAACCTCAGGCAGAATCGGCACCTTGGATAGCTTGATTTTAGCCCCCACGCCGCTCGCTCGGGTCATGCCGTAGAGGTGGCCCAACAGGCCAAACCCGGTGATATCCGTACAAGCGTGAGCGCCCACCTCTGTCATAGCCTCAGCCGCGTCGCGATTCAGAGTGCTCATCACCTGGACAGCTCTCCGAACAAGCGAGGCGGAAGCTTTTTGTCTTTTGATCGCGGTCGAGATGATTCCCATGCCTAAAGGCTTCGTGAGGATCAGATCGTCGCCCGCCCTCGCCCGCTTGTTGGTGACGACCAGGTCCGGATGAATAACGCCGGTGACAGCTAAGCCATACTTCGGCTCATCATCGTCGATCGAGTGGCCCCCGACGATGAGGACTCCGGCCTCCATAGCCTTCTCTGCCCCGCCGCGCAGGATCTCCGCCAATACTTCCTTGGGCAACTTGTCAATTGGAAAGCCCACAATGTTCAGGGCGAGAAGCGGTTTGCCACCCATGGCGTAAACATCACTCACCGCGTTGGCAGCCGCGATGGCCCCAAAGCTATAGGGATCATCGACGATAGGCGTAAAGTAATCTACCGTCAGAATCAGGGCGATCTCGGGCCCCAGGCGATACACCGCAGCATCGTCGCCAGTTTCGATGCCAACCAAGAGGTTCGGGTCTTCCCGCTTCGGCAGTTGGCTCAGAACCTGAGCCAGATCGGCTGGGCCGATCTTGCAAGCTCAACCAGCCCCATGGGACAAGCTGGTAAGTCGTATCGTTTCGGCCATGGTTATCGCCTCAAATCTTATCGGGGCGTTTGTCCTCTGGACAAGGTTTTCGTTCACCGCGGAATGCCCAGACACGACCGACCCCTTATTCCACCTACTGCATGGGCTGGCTTCTGTCAAGGAATTGCGGCTCTCCGGAGCTCGCTTGTCCCGAGCGAAAGCAGTGAAATTAGACAACCTATCCGGAAAAGACAAAAAAAGGACGGTCTACCTGAGGAAGGATCGAGGCGAAGCAGACACCCTGCTTATCTTTCCTCGTAAAAGAGGGCCATCAGCGACAACGCCGCCAGGGCAAGCCCAAAGGTAATGTAAGCGGTCTCAACGCCCGCATTGCCTCGCGCGGCGATGAGGAGATCCTGACCGAAAAGATAATACCCCCAGTAGAGGCCAAACAGATAAGTTGTCAGGAGGCAATAGTTCATCTTCCGGCCGATCATAAAAAAGCTCACCGTCCCGATGTAAAGGGCCATCTGCCACGCGGGAATGGTCAAACTGACGAAACCCAAGTCATATATGGACACCATGGCACTCCTCCAGACTCTATGGGGCTTGATGGAAACTATTTACACAGCAATTCCCATGCCATGCCCGATTCTGTGTTTATAGACGCGCAAGCGGGGAAAAAGTTTACAGGAGCTGTCAACCCCCCAAAAAAATACCGCGAAATGGCATCGGCTCGAGAACCGGTAGCTTTACCCCGTACCACAGACTCCCCGCACCTGAGTGCGGGGATGAATGTTCTGAACTTTCCCGAAGGTCAGTGCCCGAAAGCCACAGACCTGTCTGCCGGAGCACAGGCAGGCGTAAGTCCGTGGTACGGGGCCCAACGCCCGACTACGCTTGACAATAAGGAGAAAGTCAGCATAGAAATAGTTCTGGAAAAATTTTTCTTTGGGAGGTCACCATGAGCGGAAGAAGAACCAAGACTATTCTCTTGGCGTTGCTGGCGCTGCTGCTTGCGATGACCCGCCCGCACTGGGCGGGAGCGCAGACCCGGGTCTCCGTCGGGGTCACCGAGACTATGGAGACCTACAATCCCTACGGCGATAGCGTCTCCCTGCTCTACGGCATATGGAGCGAGATCACCGGGCCTTTTTGCACCTATAATTACGAAAAGGGAGAGTTCGAAGGTCGGCTGGCGAAGCGTTGGGAAGTCAAGGACCCCAACACCTGGGTCTTTCATCTCGACGACAGGTACAAGTTCAACGACGGTTCACCCGTGACCGCCGTCGATGTCGTGCACTCCATGAACCGGGTATTGAAAGATCCCCAGAGCAAACAGAAGGCCTCTGTTGCCGGTCCCATCGACAAAGCGGATGTCGTCGACAAGTACACCGTAAAGTTCATCACCCCGAAGCCCACAGCGCCTGTGCTCTCTTTTGTTTGCGACCGTCTCATCGTCACCAGCAAGGCAACGTATGACAAATACGGTCGCGACGCCGCGGACAAGGAACACATGATGGGCGGCGGGCCTTACCGGCTGAAAGAGATGATCCCCGGCCAGCGCATGGTGATCGCCAAGAGGCCGGATCATCCGGAAGCAAAGAGAAATCCCAGGGCTCCCGATGAGGTGATTTATCGGGTCATGCGGGAGACAGAACAGAGAGTTACCGGCCTTTTAAATAATGAAGTCCAGATCGCTCAGTTTATCCCCCCTCACCTGCGCAAGCGCGTGGAGGCCTCTCCGAGTCATAAGATCGTCTCTACCAGCGCTATCGAGATCATGTTCCTCGCCATGATGCCGAAGCCGCCTTTCGACAAGAAAGAGGTGCGGCAGGCAGTCTGTTATGCCATCGACCGGGACAAAATCATCAATACCCTGCTCGAGGGCTTCGCTACCCGTCTCGATGGTCCCATCGGACAAGGTCAGTATGGCTATGACCCCAATCTGAAGCCGAGGTACGAATACAGCCCGGAAAAGGCCAAGAAGTTACTGGCTCAGGCTGGATATCCCAATGGAGTGGATGTGGAGCTCCAGACCCCGGTCGGGCGCTACATCCTGGACAAGCAGATCACCGAGGCCACGGTCCCCATGCTCAATGCGGTCGGGATTCGCACCAAGCTGCTCACGCCGGAGTGGCCTACCCTCTGGGCCAATGTTCAGAAAGGCAGGACCCCGTTTTACTATATGGGTAGAGGCTCAGTGCAGGATCCCAGCGCCGCACTGCACCAGTATTTTAAGACAGGGGGCTCCCCTCGCATTGGGTACTCGAATCCGAAACTGGACGAGCTTTTCGACAAAGAGCAGCAGGAATTCGACCCCGAGAAGCGAAAGAAATACCTCTCCCAGGCGATGAGCCTCCTCACCGAGGATGCGCCGGCCTGTTTCATGTGGAGGCACAAGGATCTCTGGGGGGAGGCAAAAAATCTCGATTATCAACCGCTGCCGGATGGACGCATCTACGGCCTGCACATGAAGGTGCTCAAGTAACCAGCCGAGTAAGCAAGCCAAGCCGGACTGGGGCGGGCGCGTAAATCCGCCGCGGAACTCCAAGGAGTACAGATTCGTGGGGACCTACCTTGTCCGAAGGCTGATCGGGACGCTGCCGGTGCTCCTGTTGATCAGCCTGCTCGTCTTCCTCCTGATCCAAGCCGCCCCCGGGGATCCGACCCTGATGTTGCTCGGCGAAGATGCCACCGCTGCGGATATTGCCGAAGCCAAGCAGCGCTGGGGACTGGACCAACCGATCTATATCCAATATGTCAAGTTTCTCAATTCCGCGGCTACCGGAAACCTGGGCAAATCGTTCCGCTTCGGTCTGCCGGTAATAGAAGTGATCAAAGAGCGGCTTCCGGCTACGATCGAGCTCGCCACCATTTCCATCATCATTGGAATTCTGCTGGCCATCCCGCTCGGCGTCTGGGCCGGCGCCAAGCCGAATTCCTGGATCGACAACCTTGGAACGACCTTCGGCCTTTTCGGAATCAGCATGCCCAGCTTCTGGCTCGGCATCATGCTCATTCTCCTTCTTGCAGGGTTCTTGCACATTTTACCATCGGCCGGTCGCAGCACTTACGGGGTGGCCGGTCCCCGAGAGACCGGCTTCTATTTTCTCGACAGCATCAGGCAGGGCAACTGGCTGGCCGTCAAAGACGCCTTCACGCATGTTCTCATGCCGGCCATAGCCCTGGGCAGCAACATGGTCGGAATTCTGATGCGCGTGACGCGCTCCGCTGTGCTGGAGGTCATGAATGAGGAGTATGTCGTGACCGCCCGCGCCAAGGGGTTGGCGGAGCAACGAGTCTTGTGGCGGCATGTGTTGACCAATGCGCTGATTCCGATCGTCACGGTCGTGGGACTGGAGCTGGGAACGCTTCTGAGCGGCTCGATCATCGTCGAAACAGTCTTCGCCTGGCCGGGAATAGGAAGCTTGCTCATTACCGGCGTCACCTCCCGCGACCACCCGCTGGTGACCGGGCTGGTGATGATTTATACGGTGGCCTTTGTAACCATCAACCTCATTATTGACGCGCTTTATGCCCTCATTGACCCTAGAATCCGCTATTAGCCGCCCCCTGCAACTCCCCTGGCTTCGCCCGCTGTTAACCGCGAAGGTGCTGGCCGGAGGAACCATCGTTTTAACCCTCGTCGTGGTTGGCGTGTTCGCGCCCGTTCTGGCTCCTTACGACCCTAACGCCCAGCAACTCCGCGCCATGGTCCAGCCACCGCAGTGGTTCGGCGGGGATCACTTTTTGGGGACGGACAACCTCGGCCGAGACATCTTAAGCCGCATTCTCTACGGCGCAAGGGTCTCGCTTCTGATAGCCTTGGCTGTGGTTGTGATTTCCGGCTTCGTCGGCGTTAGCCTCGGGGCCATTTCCGGTTACTTTGGCCGCAAAGTCGACTTCAGCATTCAAAAACTAGTCGAGGTGGTGTGGGCCTTCCCTCCACTTCTGCTCGCCATCGCCATCATGGCTTTTCTGGGCCAGGGCCTCTTTAACCTGATCTTAGCGCTCGTGGCGCAACGCTGGATTCAGTACTGCAGGGTTGTGCGGGGCCAGACCCTCTCGCTCAGAAACCGCGACTTTGTCACCGCGACGCAGGCGCTGGGCGCGAGCGACAGCCGGATCATTTGGCGCCACATCATCCCCAACATCATCCAGACCTCTTTGGTCATCGGGACGTTTGCCATGGCCTCAGCGATCATCTCCGAGGCGAGCTTGAGCTTTCTCGGTCTCGGCGTTCCCCCCGAGATCCCCACCTGGGGCACGATGCTCGCCGACGCGCGCATCTACATCAGCACCGCGTGGTGGTTGGCGTTGTTTCCAGGCCTCTGTATCTTTCTCACGGTTCTGGGGATCAACCTGCTCGGCGACGCGCTCCGGGACCTGCTGGATCCCCGCTTGAAGCGGACTGGATCGGGTCTGTGACGCTGCCGTGAGAATGTCGTAGTCTGCCAACAGGTTGCGGGCCGATGAGCTGCCCCACATTCATGGCCCCAGCAGAACTGCTATCGAAGTGGACCAGCGGATCAACCGGCTGCTCTTGGCCAACGCCATGCTGGGAAGCTTCCTCTCCGGGACAGCTTCCAGGATATTCATCATCTCCTTGCCCACTGTGGCCAACAGCCTGGGAACAGACCTGATCGGGGTCTCGTGGGCCTTTCTCGCCTACCAGCTTTCGAATATCGGCCTTTCCCTCGTCTTCGGTAGGATCGGCGACATCTACGGCAGGGAAAGAATCTTTGCCAGCGGTTTTGCCGTCTTCTCCCTGAGCTCTCTTCTTTGTGGCTTATCCCAAAGCGTATCCCAGCTCGTCGCTTTCCGCCTGCTTCAGGGGGTGGGTGGCGCGATGATCCAGTCGGTAGGCAGGGCTTTAGCTGCGGAGGCCATGCCGGAAGAACTCGGGGGGCGCGCCCAGAGCTACGTGACCACGGCTTTCCACACAGGATTCCTGCTCGGGCCGACCCTTGGCGGACTGATCATCGACTACATCGGCTGGCGCTGGACTTTTTTCTCCCTGGTGCCTGTTGGGGTTGCGGCGGCTATCCTGACGCTCTCGAACTTGAAGCGGAGGGCGGCGCCAAGCCATTACCGTTCGATCGATTATCTCGGGGCATTTCTTCTCTTCGCCATAGCGAGCACGCTGGTTATCCTCCTCGATCGGCGCTCCCTCCAGCTATGGGGCACGGGAATCAAGAGCTCCGTGAGCGTCATTTTTTTGGTTTCTCTCCTCGGTCTCTTTCTGCACGAGCGCAGGACCCCGAACCCGATGGTGAATTTCACGCTGTTCAAAATTCGCATGTTCACGTTGAGCAACGTCAGCCTGTTCATCATGGCGATCGGCTACACGATCACCAGTTTTCTTCTGCCCTTTTACCTTCAGGAAATCCTTCACCTGTCACCTTCCTTCATCGGATTCCTCTACGTGGTCCCACCTGTCCTAACCATATTGTTCGCTCCGGCAAGCGGGTACATGACCGACCGCATCGGGCCACGGCTGCCTGCGACTCTCGGCGTCGCCACTCTGAGCTTCTCGCTCCTCGTCGGCGCGTTTTTCAAAATCGATTCTCACTGGTTGCTGCCCACGCTCATGCTCGCCCTCAGCGGGATCGCCAACGGCCTCTTCAACACTGCCAACTCCGTCGGCATCATCAACTCGGTCCCTAAGGAGCATATGGGGTTTGCCTCCGGGACACTTATCCTCATGTTCGGCCTGGGCAATGTCTCGGGCATAGCCATGGGAAGCTTTCTTATGACGACGGCGATGGAGCTTCACGGCGGGGTTCGGGATACGATCACCACAACCGGCGATCCCTACGCCTTTGTGGCGGCTCTCAAGATCACGTTCCTGGCAGCCATGGGTGTGAGCCTAGTGGCGATTTTGACTTCTTTGGTGAGAGGACCGAAGCCTCCCAGGACAGGGGCGCACGTGTGAGAGAGGCCGGCCTGAGCTATGGACGCCAATAGAGGGAGGGAGGTTCAGCCGCCTTTGCGCTTTTTCAACTCCTCGATGAGCTGCGGCACGACCTTGAAAATATCGCCGACAACGCCCAGATCCGAGACCTGGAAGATCGGCGCTTCCGGATCCTTGTTGATCGCGATGATCATCTTCGAGCCCTTCATCCCGGCCAAGTGTTGGACCGCGCCCGAAATGCCGCAGGCGATGTAGAGTTTCGGCTTAACAGTCTTTCCCGTCTGGCCGATCTGCAGGGAATAAGGAACCCAGCCAGCGTCCACCACCGCCCGTGTCGCCCCGATGGCGCCGCCGAGCATCTCGGCTAACTGCCGCAGCACGTCAAAATGTTCCGCCGCCTTCAGACCTCGCCCGCCGGCGACGATCACGTTGGCCCCTTCAAGCTGCGGTCCTTCTTGCTGGACCGTTACCCGTTCGGCCACGCGGACTTTATGGATGGCCGGATCAGAAGGCGGCACGACCTCTTCGACGATGGCCGTTTGATTACGCGGTTTTGCCTCAAACGACTTCTGTCGGACCAGCAATATATTCGTTCCGGGGCTATCCAGCGTACTCACGTTGAGATAGCTGCCTCCTAGGGCCGGGATCGTGGCCTCGACCGAACTACCTTTCAAGGCAAAATCGCCAACGTCGGTGATCGCGCCCGAGTCAAGCACCACGCTCAGCGCGGCGGCCAGGTCCCGACCGGCATAGCTCGAGGCAAAGAGCATCACGGCAGGGCGATATTTCTGTATCAGTCCCGCGATGGTCTCTACGGCGGGAAGCGTCAAGTAATCGCGAAAAACCGGATCGTCCGATCGATACACCTTGCTGGCGCCGTGGTTGGCAAGTGTCTGGACGGCATCGCCCGGGGCGGGTCCGAGCAGGATAGCCTCGGCCGTCCCCACCTCAGCCGCCTTTGACAGCATCTCCAGAGTGGTCGGAGTAACCTTCTCCTCGATCACCTCGGCATAGACCCAAATGAGAACAGCCATATCTTGAATTATGAATTTTGAATTTTTAATTCTGAATTTTTAGTTTCAGGTCGATAATTCAAAATTAAACATTTAAAATTGAAAATTACCTCATTGTTTAGATAACTTTTAACTCGGCGAGAAAATCCGCAATCTGCTTTCCGCCATCCCCTTCGTCCGTAATGACCTTGCCAGCCTGACGGGCAGGCGGTCTTCCAACACTCAACACCTTTTCTCTAGCGCCGGCCCCGCCGACCTGGTCCGGTCCAAGACCTAAATCTCCAGCGGTATACTTCTTAATTTCTTTTTTCTTGGCAGCCATGATGCCCTTGAGCTGGGGATAGCGGGGCTCGTTGATGCCGCTGGTAACCGTGACCAGCGCCGGCAACTCGGCCTCGACGACGTCGTAGCCGCTCTCGCTTTGCCGCTTGATAGTGATCTTGTTGCCCTCAACGGCGATATCTTTAGCGAAGGTGAGGGGAGCAATCCCCAACAGCTGAGCGATTTGTCCTGGAACGATTCCGGAATAGCTGTCACTGCTTTCGGCAGCGCAGATCACCAGGTCAAAGGGCCCTTTCTTAATGGCTGCTGCAAGCACCTTGGCAGTGCCCAGCGTATCGGAGCCGGCGAGGGTATCATCCAAAATGTGAATCGCAGAAGTCGCACCCATGGCCAAGGCGTTCCGAATGCCGATGGTGGCATCATTGATACCCATGGTCACAACCTTCACTTCGCCGCCGTGCTTTTCCGTGAGGCGCAGCCCCTCCTCGAGGGCGCTGGCAGCCGCAGGGTCCAGCTCATGGGGGATACCCTTGCGCACCATGCATTTAGTGGCAGGATCGATCTCTATGATAACCGAACTAGCCGGAATAACCTTGGCGCAGATGATGACGTTCAATGTTCCAGCCTCGTTAGGCAGCGATCACAAAAAAGTCCGATGATAACAAGGGCGCCCCAGCGATGAGTGCGCCTTTCGAGAACGGCTTCCTTCAGCAACTATTCAGCGAACACGCTGATGGACCGGCAGGCCGGTCTATTTCAGCCAGTCGGAGACCTTCCCCTCCATCACGACATCCAGTATCTCTTTGCAGTCCTGGATCGCCTTATCCACGATTTTCGGGTCGTTCATGTGCGGCATCGCCCAATTGATGGCACCGTGAAGCGCCTGAACGACATCTTTGAGATGCTCGTCCAACGCCTCGTTGTTTGGTGCTTGCGGCATAACTGTTTCTCCTAATAATACAGCCGGCCCTTGTTCGGATCGGGGACTTGAAGACCCATCTTCTCGATCAGAGGGTTCACTTCCTTGATGTATTCGTCTCTGGCTTGGGCATTGGTCCGGCGCTTTAAACCCCAATGCCGATACCGCTCAGAGCGGTACGAATCCGAGCGGCCAAACATGTCCAGCGCCTTGACATACCAGCAATCGAGGGCCTTCTGGACCTTCGCCTTTGAATCTCCGCCTTTGGCAGCTAGCTCGGCTGTCTTGGTAGTTCCAAAATCGATGTGACCTTCTTCCTCTCTCATGACCTCCGGGAGGATTCGCTCCAGCGGCGCGTAGCTGCAGCCCATAAACTCCTCTAGCTGGTACCTGCCAATACGATCGATGAGGAAGCCGAATACCGCGAAATCTTCCCAGGTCGTGATCCTGCCCCGAAAGGCCTCCACATAACGTTCCTGATTCGGGCGACTGAGCACGTAAGAAACGTCGGCACCGATATCGCCGGCGAGGCGCGCTATCTTGCGATAGTGATCAATCTCCTCGGCAGCCGTCCTGGCAACGATCAGTTGGTCGAGCTTGGTCGGCGCCGTCGGCAAAATCATCTCCACGTAGAGATGGGGCCCGCCGATTTCACAATCCGCTTGAATAGCCAGAACGCGCCTCAAAAGGTCCTGGTATTCTTGATCCATTTTTTCGAAATCTTTAAGCTCGATCTTGTCCCTGAACATCAATCTGCCTCCTGTCCTTATCGCTTACGCGCAACGATCTACAAACGCTTAACAAATCAGGCCCGTAAAATCAATAGTCCTGCACGCCCAAAATCCGCTTTACTTAGTGTCGTTTCTACACTAAAGTAGGCGGCGACATCTCGCACCAAGGAGTCTCCGTGAATCACGCCAACAACCTCGCCCTGCTAACCGACCTATACCAGTTGACCATGGCCCAGAGCTATTTCCAGAGCCGCAAACTCGAGCCGGCGACCTTCAGTCTCTTCATCCGCAACTACCCCCCGCACCGAGGCTATTTCGTCTGTGCCGGCCTGGAAGACGTGCTGCGCTATCTGGTCGATTTTGCCTTTGACGGCGGGTCCCTGGACTACCTCCACTCGTGTCGGCTCTTC
>Ga0209431_10004504_pt1 | contig 10923 bp, 5 predicted proteins | sample RifCSP13_3_FD_184021 | JGI IMG/M metagenome (GOLD analysis project Ga0209431, IMG submission 184021) | Soil microbial communities from Rifle, Colorado - Rifle CSP2_sed 13_3 (SPAdes) (version 2) | ecosystem: Environmental > Terrestrial > Deep subsurface > Rock core/Sediment | place: Rifle... | reverse complement strand
CCCTTGCGAGTCGGAGGGATCCAGCGCGGCCTTAATCGCCTTCATCATTTCAGTACCACCCGAGCCCGAAGTATCAGCCAGGAACGCTTGGGCCTTTTTCAGGTTCTCCGCTGTCGCCGCCACAGGCTCCGGAAAGAGAATTCGCGTATCGCCGGCAAAGGTTATGAGATTGAATGTGTCGGCGGGATAGAGACTGTCGAGCGCAAGCTTCATAGTCTCTTTCGCCTTCTCGATTGGAAACCCGCTCATCGACCCGGAGGTATCTAGTACGAAGACCAGCTCCTTCGGCATCACGTCCTCAGCATCGACTCGTTGGGGTGGTTGCAGAATGAGAGTGAAGAAACCTCCTTTGTCGGAGTGGTGAGTGAGCAACGCATCCTGAATTGCGCTTCCGCCGACATCGTAGCGCAGCACGAAATCCTTGTTGGGAATAACGGAACTGTTCTTTAGTCGCAAATGGGCCTGCCGCCCGTCGGGTCCATCAACCTCAATCCCGTGTGATTTGGAGGTGATTGAATCAATTGGCACGCCTGCATCGACCGTCACGTCAAGCGAGACATCGTGGCCCGCGCGCATGCCCGCTGGGATAGGTCGCGGCGTGATGCGCGAAGCATCTGGTACCTGATTAGTATCTGGCGAGAAACCGTTCCCCTGCGCACCAGAGGCGACGCCTGGAACGTAGCGCGGTCCAACAACCATGGGAAAGACAAACTCGTAAGCACCGGCCTCGTACTTCAGAGTTTCTACGTAGCTGATCGTAATTTTAACCTGCTCGCCAGGTAAGATGTTGGCCACTGATTGTGTGAAGATGTTTGGTCGTTCCTGGTCAAGCAGGCTCGCCACCTGGCCACCGGTTTTGGCTGCCTCGTAAGCTGCCTGGGCCTCTTCACGGCGAAGGATTTTTCCGCGGACAATGCGCTCGCCAACGATCATTGTCATATCGTCTACTGCGGCATTTTGCGGCAGCGGAAAGGTGTAAACAGCCTCAATCTTTTCTTTGAAGGGGTTCTCGAACTCCTGTGTGACAACGACGCGAGAGAGAAAGCCGCTGATGTGGGCTTTCACATCCGTGTGCTTGAGTGGGCAACTCGCCTTAAGCTTTCCTTCCGGGTCAAGGACAACCAGTGCGCCCGCTGATTCTCCGGTTTGGGCGCTAACCGTTTGGGAGCTTCTCAGCGCGCTAAAGGCCAGGATGGCGGCGACTGACGTGGCACATACTAACAGCAACTTGTAAAAGAACTTCTGCATGATCTCCTCCTAAACACACTTCCAGAGAGTGCGCAGCTCGAATCCGCTGCGCGAAAGTGTTTTGTGTTTCCCAAGGTTCTTAGATAGCTAAACCCCAGCCTCTGTTCCCGCTGGCTCTGGGGATAGAACGAGGAAAGAGGGAGAGCTTGCAAGTGTCGTCCACATAGATGCAGAGATATCCTTGCCTGGTGGCCCGTAGCTCCATTTGCCACTTGTCATTTTCCATTTGATATTCATCTGCAGGCGAAAATGTGCATTTACCATGAGCGCAATGGAGTCAGTACCTGGTCAACGATGCGCCACTTGCCTCGTTGGGGTGATGAGGTCAGAACCGTAACGCGGTAGCGCCGGGTCAATCCGTCACTACAAGCCGTGTTGCCGATCTTGGACCCGACGCTACCGCGTTACGGTTCTGACCTCATGACACTGCAACCCGAGATTTCAAACGGCCTCGTATCGCTCCCGGTCATACTGACTCCATCACCATTACGTCCGCGCATAATGTTAATGCATAATCAAAGGCCCGCCCGGCAATCACAACAGCACTCAATACAAGTTGAAGTTGTACTCCAACTGCATGTAAACGGAAACTGAATGTTGATCTTTGATCGCTGGTAGGAATCTAATCTGCCGCGCGGCGGCTATAGCGCGTTCTGTCAGGCCAAATTGGAGCGGCTGAACGACTCTAATGTTTGTAACCTCCCCCGAGCGAGTAAAGATCACCCGCAGAACTACCGTTCCTACAATCTGATTCCTTCTGGCGTCTTCGGTGTACTGCGGTTCCGGTTTCGACAGCACGCGGACGCGCTGAGTGACCTCATTGATTCGCATTACGCGATTCGAGCCGTCCATGCTGCTGTTACCTCGCGATCCACCTTGCTCACCACCACCGCGCTCATTTTGACCACCGCCAATATTCCCGTTGGTTCCTGGCCCGAAGCCTGGACCACTGCCTTCGCCGATTCCGGTTCCGTTGTTATTACCGATTCCGCCTCCGGTTCCAGGTCCATTTGAACTCGCCGTGACAAGTGCTCGCGGATCGCCGAAGTTTGGCAAAGGTTGACGTTCCCAGAGCAAGGGGTCGAGATCAATTCCCGCAACGGGCAAGGTTCGATTCTTTGGGGTGGGCGGCTTGGCAATAGGTGCCGGGATATCGGAGTATTCCGGGATCCGGCCGGATTGCACGTCTAAGAGGTGCCCGAATCCTCCACCACCACCTCCACGAGATCTCTTTGGCTCGGGTTTGGAGCCCTCGCCTGTGCCTATGCGAAATCCGACACGCCCTTTCCCGCCAACTCCGATCCCTTTGTCAAAGGACGGGTTAAGCGGGCCGGCGACATCTAGCATCACTATCTCGGTGGCACTGTCTGGTCCAGCGGGCTTGATTGGATTGGACGCCAGCCGAAGACCGATGATCAGAGCCGAGATCGCAAGTAGCGCGGCGGACACTGCGCCTGCCAAGACGGTGGGCGTATGGACTGAATGAGCGAGGATCTTCCAACCATCTTGCAATATCGACTTTCCATAGCCGATGGGATCGTGCCTGACCTTGGGCCAACTTGCCTTCACTTCTCGCCCAACAAACCCGATCTCTTCGACCAATCTTTGCAGCAGATTGTTTGTGTCTATTATGGTGAGCTGCAGTTCGGGTTTGCCTGGAGCCGAGAAGGCTTTCACCGGCTCCGCGAAATCAGCCGATAGATGCTGGCTGGTCATAGCTCGGGCTAAACTGTTCAGCGGTGTCCCATCTTTTGGACAAGAAGTAAACTTAGCAGCAATTTCTTCACCACATTCTTTGCAGAGTTTCATGGAAACCTCCCTTATCATTTGCTCCCAGAAGAGTGCGATAGTGCTACCGCGCTCGGAGCTTAAGCGCTCCATACGCTAATCGAGTGAAAAAGAATTGGGATGCGCTAACCAGAGACACAAACTGTCGGCAGGTCAGGCTTCGAGCGTGACAGTAAATCGCTTCACTGCGGTAAGACAGCTTTCCTGCAACAGTTTTCCCGTGACTTGCGCGGGTAGACCACTGGGTAGAGGCGTCTCGACGCGCCACATGTGGAGAGACCTAAGAGTTATTACCGCGTGAGATTGAAAAGTTACGGTGAGATGAATGTTGCCGGTGGCCGGCGTAGCTGGATCAGAGAGGATCTTCCGTCTGGTGGCTCACGGTGTCAGGAGAGCGCACATTGAAACAACAATCCGGTTTGAAGTTCAGGACATTCGCTAGTTGCTGGGAGAGAGTACGGCGATCTGTTGCTCGGGCCGTCTGTCGTTCGGACGTGCTGTCAGAACTATTTAGAAATGACAGCTGTTGTTGGGACTATGTTTGACAGCCTCGAATGTCTAGGCTAAGTTTAGCCTCTTGTTTGAGTTGTGCTCTCCAAGTCCCGTTCGTCTAGTGGCCTAGGACATCGCCCTTTCACGGCGGCGACACGGGTTCGACTCCCGTACGGGACGCCAACACTTTCAATCACTTACGAGATCTTGCCATTTCGCCGCGAGTCCAAAAAAGTCCATTAACTAAATCACTGCCCTCCGAATGCCTGGAAGAATCACCTTCACAACCTTGTTCTGCGCCTCTCGCTTTTCGTCCGTCACAGCTTGAACATAAGTGTCCATCGTGACCTTGAGATTGGCATGACGCATGAGCTCCTGAATGACCTTGGGGTTCTCTCCATTGGCATTCAGGATCGTCCCAAACGTATGACGGAAGGTGTGCCAGCCGATGCGCTTCCGTAAGCCAATTTTGTCCGCTGCTCGCTTGATGTAAACGCGATAGATAGACTTCGGCCAATACGGTTGCGTGCCTTTTTTGGCAGGGCTTGCATACACCCAATCGCTGGGACGGTTGTAAATTGTTTTCATCTTCCAGAGCCGAAGTGCTTTCGCCAATTCCGAGTTCATCGGAATCGGCTTTTGTGAAGCTTCGGTTTTTGGTGGCCCAATTCTCTGCTTCACAATTGAGCGTCGGATGTAAATGACACTTTTCTTGAAATCCACATCCTCCCACTTGAGTCCCAACAATTCGCCGACTCGCAAACCACTTGCTCCGTCCAGAAAGACAGCCGTACGGAAAGGTTCTGGAATAGCAGCCAATAGTTTGACTAGTTCGTCGACTGTTAGTACCTCAGGGACCCTTTCTCTTTTGGCGCTCTGTCGAACGCTGGTGATAGGGTTCCTGGTAACCCATTTGTTCACGTTGCATTCAACGAAGCTAAAACTGTCACTTGTCCGGTAATCAACCGATGTTAAGCCGAATGAAAGAGGAGAAGGGCCATGAAAAAACAATGCTTGCTTTTCGTAGCTACGCTCTGGGTTCTCTTTGCTGCCGCAGGCTCTGCGTTGGCGCAAAGCGAGCGGCCAAACGGCAAGGAGAAGCAAAGTTCTCAACCGAAGGCTCTTGCCTTTACACACGTCACAATCATAGACGTTGCGGCGAGAGATTCCAGACGCGCCCTCAAGCCCAATCAGACCGTAGTTGTCACGGGCGACCGCATCACCGGAGTCGGCGCTAAGGTCCGCATACCGAAAGGGGCGCAAGTGATTGACGCTTCGGGTAAGTACCTAATCCCGGGCCTGTGGGATATGCACGTGATCGCGACAGCCACGGTCTTCCCGTTTTACGTCGTGAACGGCGTCACCGGCGTCCGCGAGATGGGCAGCGGCCGCCCGATCGCGGTCCTGCACGACATCCGCAAGAGTGCGGCTGAAGGGCGACTTGTGGCACCTCGAATGGTCGCGACAGGCCGGCCGCTCGACGGCCCGTTTCCGCACCGCTCATACCACATTACCGTCGCTAATGAGACCGCGGCGAGACAGGGCGTCGTCACTCTGAAGCAGAGCGGCGCTGACTTCGTCACTGTGTTTGACTTGCTCCCTCGCGAAGCGTACTTCGCGATTGTTGATGAAGCAAAGAGGCAAGGCATCCCGTTTGCCGGACGCGTGCCAGAGGCCGTAAATGCCGCCGAGGCCTCTAACGCAGGCCAGCAGAGTATAGACCGTCTGTTGAGTATCTTGCCTAGTTGCTCGAACCGCGCAGAGGAAATCATCAATAAATATGCAGAAGTTCTGCGTGCTCCGACCACGCGCCCGGAGGGTTTTCGGGTTCCCTTACAAACCCTACTCGAAACGTATGACACAAAAAGGGCGGCAGCGCTGTTCAGCCATGAACCAACCTAATTAGTCAGGAAGCAAGTCCGGCGCGCCGAGGCTGGTTCGCGAGCTGGAAGAGAAGCACGCGAGGAAAGAGGCGACTTAAGCGGACATACCCGCGCGTCCATTAAGAGTCCAATAAGCGTTCCTGTGAGTCTTTCAAGCGCAGTAAAGTGCTATCCATGCCGCTAAGTTTCCTTGAATTACAGTGAAGCGCTTCTCTTTCACGGCGGCGACACGGGTTCGACTCCCGTACGGGAGCCAAGCGACAATCTGGTTCCAACTCGGAATGCTTTGGGACGCCAAACACAATCAAGTCCAGGAAATCACTTGTTTAGTGACTCGTTGACTCACGAAGGCTCGTCTATCTTCTCCCTCGCAAACGTCTCCGAATCCAGTAGGGATCGCGCCGCAGATCCAGAATGGCATAAACGTAGACTACGTCGTCTTCCACCTCATAATAGATGCCGAATGGGAATCGCTTCGACAGCATCCGATGGAATCCGAAGTACATTGGATGAACACCGGCAAAAAGAACTAGAGAGTCAAGATCGGAAAGGATTGAGTCGAGAAAGTAATCGCCAACTCCGGTCGCGCACGATTCATAGAATTGGGCACCCGACTCGAGGTCTTCTGCAGCGTCCTCGAGTATTACGACCGTCATGGTTCGGAGCTTCGTAGACGCGATCTGAGTTGATCCAGAGTCAGAAACTTTGCTTCTCCGCGCTGGGCTCGTGCCTTCCTGTCAGCCAAAACGTCTTGATGCCATTCCGGGGAAGGTATCTCGTCGCAGTAGCGATTGAGAGAGTCCCAAAGCTGGTCCATCACCTGAAGCCGTTCGGTCACGGACATCCTTTCTATCTGTGATAATTCAATCATGTCGTCACACTACCACCTCGAGCCCCTTGCTGCAAGACGCAGCTCGCGAAGAACGTTTATGTGACTCTGTTTTGCGTATTCATTTAGCTCATTCACGCGTCCATTAAACGTCCAATAACGATCTCTCAGAGTCCGTCGACTACCTTACAGTGCTATCCATGCCGCGAAGTTCCTTTGAATTACAATAGGTCGCTTCTCTTTCACGGCGGCGACACGGGTTCGACTCCCGTACGGGACGCCAAATTGCCAAGCATTTTTGAGATTCTCTCAGGTATTTGTGGGCGATGCCTTTCTTAATGGACGTTTCTGGACGTGCGGCCGAGGCTGGATACTTAGGAAAAGCATCTTCATAGTATCGTTCTGCGACTTCCGCCTCTTGTACACTCAGCTTCGACCACTTTTCTGTAGTGAGCCTAAGATCTAAATAGCAAAGCAGTTATAGATTGAGTTGGGCTCCCTCGCTTCCATTCTTCGTTGAAATCTGAAGGCCTTCCCTTTTGATCTGAAGCAGTTGGCAGGTTGACGATGTTACCGCAGTCCTTACGGCGATAACATCCTAGAGGCGCGTCTATACAGCCATCAATTCTTGCACTCTTATGTTAGTTGGCCAGAGACGATTGCGCGCTCGCTGTGGAAACGAGCCTCTTCCTCGCCAGCAGGTTCGCATCATTAACTTAAGTAGCTGGCGGTCAGAAATTGAGCTTCACCGCAAATTGGATGAGTCGTGGATTATTGCTCGTTGAGGTGATGCGGCCGAAATCGCCTGGATCGCCGATTATCTGCCCTGTGTTCCCGTTAATTAAAGGGACAGCGTTGAAGTTGCTGATCGGATTTGCGAAGTTAACGTGATTGAAGAGGTTGAAGAACTCGGCGCGGAACTCGACGTTCTTTGATTCAGTAATGGGGAAGCTCTTGATGATCGAGAAGTCTATGTTGTTCTGTCCTGGTCCACGCAGGACGTTGCGCTCGACGTTGCCGATGTCGGTACCAGTCGCGCCCGCGATTGCGGCTTCGTTTGAGCTTGGAATCACTTGGCCAGTCAAGACGACCGGTCTAACAAATGCGAATGGGTTGACGAAATATCCAGCCGGAACGTTGTTCATCGCGGTGCTGCGAGTTGCGCCCGGCGCCCAACTTGGTCGCGACAGTGCACTGTTTGCCCCGAAATAGAAGGAGCCCGCGGCGGAATCCACGATGTCAAACGGCTGACCTGACATCGCGGTGATGATGCCCGCCACCTGCCAGCCGGACAGCAGCAACCGCCCGGCGGTTGACCTTCGCGCGAAAGCCGGGCCCGTCAAGTCCCACAGATAGCTCAGGACGAAGCGGTGCGTGCGGTCGAAGTCGGAGACGCCGCGGTTCGCGCGTTTGTCGAACTGATCGCCGAGGATGGTCGTCGTGTCAAGTCCTTCTTGGCCTGAGGCGTTGTCGAGCGACTTCGCGTAAGTGTATGAAGCGAGCAGTTGCAGTCCTTTAGAGAGCCGCCGGGTCAGGCTCATCTGTAGCGAGTTGTAAGCCGACTCCGCGGTGTACTGAAACTGCTGAAAGCCGGCGTTGTCGGCGCCCTGATATGGCGCTCGCAGCGTGGCGTTGGTGGGCGTGTTGGTGGTAATCACTTGTCCGGTCACGGCATTGACAATCGGCTGTTGCGTGCTGGCAAGCCGCGCCTGATTGATGCGGACGTTGCGGAACAGGTTGTGCCCGCGTGTGCCGACGTAGGCGACTTCGAGCAGCAGGTCCTGCGAGAGCGCATACTGAAGGCTGGCGTTGGACTGATGAAAGTAAGCCGTGCGCAGACGGCGATCAAACGTACTGCTGCTGAGGAGGACGCCGGGGACGAACGCGGGGAATTGATCCTGCGACGGCAGCGGGACGAAAGGGTCTTCCAAACGAACCAGAGCGCCCGCCGGACTCCGGCGAATGACGTAGGTCGGCGGAGCGTTAATCGTGTTGTTTATGTGAATCGCGGAGGGCCGCGAATAGAAGATGCCGTAGCCGCCGCGCAAGGTCAGGCGCCCCGAATCAAAAGGCGAGTAGGCAAAACCTACTCGCGGGCCAAAGTTATTCGGGTCAACGCTCGTCAAGACGCGCTTGCCTACGTTCGGCACGTCGGCCAAGTCGTATTGCGGGATCACATTCCCTGCCTGCACGAACCCGCCGACGGGGGGGCCGACGGGATTGCCGCTCGCGTCCACCTCCATCCTCGGTTGATAAAGCGCCGGGTCGAAAGTCGCCAGCGCGCCGCGCGTCTCGTAAGGCGGAAGGTCCAGCTCGTAGCGCAAGCCGAGATTGAGGGTCAGCTTCTGCGATAACTTCCAATCGTCCTGAAGAAAGAGGCTGTAGTCGGCCGCGCGCAAGCTTCGTGTGTTGATGCCCTCACCATTCTGCGAGCTGGTAGCCAGGCCGATCAGGAAATTGTTGAAGCTCTGGAGAGTTATCTGGCCGCGCCGGTTGTTATTCGATGCCAGATTAGTCCGGTAAGAGATGATCCCGCCGCCCGTGCGGACGCTGTGACGCCCCCGTGTGATAGAGAGAATGTCAACCAGCGTCGTCGCGGAGTTGTCGAACTTAAGGTCTACGAAAGTGCCGGCATTGCCGATGGCCAGTGCCGAGCCGATGCGAATCAGCCCCAAGCCCGGATAGGCGCCGGCGTTCGCCCGCCTGATGCCTACGTCCGAGTCCTTCACAGGCTGTCGCCCGAAGCTGTCCGTGCGGACGACGCTGTAGCCGACGCGCGCTTCGTTGACCGTCCGCGCGCCGAAGGTGTGGATGTTCTGAACCGAGAACAGCCGGTTGTCATTCTTCCCGTCCGCCCCGAAACCTGGGACGTTGGCCCCGCCGTTAGGCAGCGCAGCGAATTGCGGCGCGTTCGAGAAGAAAAACTTCACCGCCAGCCAGTCTTTTGCGCCGGCGCGGTAGTCAACGTTCGCGTTGAATTGGTCCTCGCGGTAGGTGGAGATGGCCGAGCGTGAGTAGCGCCCGTCGGCCTGCGGCGTGGGGATCAGGAACTGACCGCCGGGCAGTTTAATGTTCAGGAGGGCCAGCGCTGTCGGGTGGATGGAGGTCGCGGGCAGCCCGCTCGGAAACCTTGGCCTGAAGGTTGCGAGCAGCGTCTGTTGTGAACGGTCGTCGGTTAAACCCCGGGCGATGAGAATGCTGGACGTGAGGCTGCTGTCCGACGCGCCGTTGCGCTCTCTGGTGCCCTGGTACGAAGCGAAGAAGAATGCCCGGTCGGTTTTGACGGGGCCGCCGAGCAGCCCGCCGAAGACGTTGCGGTTGAGTGTGGGCCGCTGCACGCCCGCTGCTTTGAGGAACGGGTTGTTGGCGTTGAGCGCGTCGTCGCGGAAGTATTCGTAGGCCGCGCCGTGAAACTCGTTCGAGCCGCCGCGCGTGACCGCCTGCACGCTGCCGCCCGCGCCGCGCCCGAACGTCGCGTCGTAGAGCGAGGTCTGGACCTTGAACTCCTGAATCGTCTCCGGCGCCGGCACGGCTACCGCCCCCGCGCTGTTATTATCCAGTCGGTTGGCGTCAATGCCGTTGATCTCGAAATTGTTCTGCGTGGTGCGCGCGCCGTTGACCGAGACGCTTTGCGAGTTGCGGCCCAGGGCGGTGTTGTCAGGCAGGTCCACGAAAGTGCCCGGCGAGAGCGCGAGGATTTGCAGGAAGTTGCGCGTGGCGAGCGGCAGTTCCGCGACTGCGCGCGAGTCAACGACCCGGCCTAGCTGTGGGCCGTCTGTTCGGACGAGCGGCGCGCCGCGCACCGTGACCGGCTCGACGTTTATTCCCGCGACCGCGAGTTCCGCGTTCACCGTAGTGGTTTCCGTGATGACGACACGGACGGAATCGAAGAGGGCCGAGTTGAACCCGTCGGCCGCGACCCTCACGCGGTACATGCCGGGCGAAAGCAGAGGCACGGCGTAGTTGCCTTCCGTGTCGGTTGTGACTTTCCGCTCCTCGGAGGTTGCGTGGCTTTTGACGGTTACTTCCGCTGCGACGATGATGGCGCCGTTGGGGTCTTTGACGGTCCCGGCGATGCGGCCCGTGGTCTGACTTTGGGGGAAAGCGAAAACAGTGACGAGTGACAAGTGACAGGTGACGAGCTTAAGAGCAGCGAAAAGGTATGCTAGCGCCTTCAGCGGCTTTTGGAGCTTGGACTTTTGAAGTAGGTAAGTCATTGAACTAACGCTGAAAGCGTTCGCTAATTCCAGTCCAGGGTTGCGCTTTGGCAACCCTGCGATAAAGCCGCCTCCGAATTTTGTCGCAACTTGAAGGATTCCGTCGGGAAGAGAGCCTTCCCTCTCATTCACACCGTGGCTTTAGCCCGGTGCACCGAGCTTGAGAAAAAAGCCAGTGAACCGTTTTAACGGTTTCCCGTTGTGTCCGATTCTCTGTAAGTTTTATTAAAGCAGCCAATTTACGCACTTCAGCTTTTTGCATGACCTCGGACGAGAAACCGTTAAAGCGGTTTCCCGTTTCACTTGCCGTTGTAACACCGGGCTAAAGCCACGGTGTGAATGAGAGACAAAACGCTTTTCCCGACAGACTGAAGGAGTTGCAACAGCGTGAAGGGGCACGAAATTCTTTCAGAGTAGCGTCAGATGCAAACCCTTTCAGGGTTTGGTCCTGCAGTAGAACTCGAAA
>Ga0209431_10004502_pt1 | contig 10925 bp, 12 predicted proteins | sample RifCSP13_3_FD_184021 | JGI IMG/M metagenome (GOLD analysis project Ga0209431, IMG submission 184021) | Soil microbial communities from Rifle, Colorado - Rifle CSP2_sed 13_3 (SPAdes) (version 2) | ecosystem: Environmental > Terrestrial > Deep subsurface > Rock core/Sediment | place: Rifle... | reverse complement strand
GGCAGGTGCACCCTCGGGGACAGGGACCCAGATACCATCAGGTATTCAGATAGGCTCCGGTGTGCGTCCTGCGAGCGTTCAGAGAATATTCACTTCCGGAGATTTTCAGAATACTCAGAATGCGCTTGACCTTGCGGTAGAAGGGGAAGGGTTTTTCCAGGTCCAATTACCGGATGGGACAATAGGTTATACAAGGTCCGGGGCCTTTAAGAAAGACAGCTCGGGGAGGATTGTAACCTCCGATGGCTTTCCAGTTGAGCCTTCCATAAGCATTCCATCCGATGCATTGAATACTACCATAAGCGCCAATGGAACGATCTCTGTTCTTCAACCAGGGAATCCATTGCCCACAGAGGTTGGGACTATTCAGCTTGCAAGATTTTCAAATCCGTCAGGACTTAATTCTATTGGGAGGAATCTATTCCTTCCGACGGCCGCTTCCGGTGAGGTTATTGGTGGCGCACCGGGTGAGTCCGGCTTCGGGACGATCGCACAGGGGTTTCTTGAGGCCTCTAATGTGAATATTGCAGAGGAACTTGTGAATATGATTGTAGGGCAACGGGCATACGAAATTAACTCTAAGGCCATCCAGACTGCCGATGAGATGATGCGTACGGCAAATGAGGTCAAGAGATAGAGATGAGGACACAAAGTCTTCTGCTTAGAATGACTGAGGAGGTAAGCATGTATAGAAAGATGGTTGTATTGATGGGAATCATGATCATTCTGGGTGTTCCTGACCTTTCTTATTCCAAGACAGCAGGAATGAGTACCCTGACGGCATCTGATGCAGAGAGGATGATAAAGGAATATCTGAGTGGGCATACCCCCTGGAGCGAAGATCAGATAAAGGTAAAAAATATATCTATTGCCAACAATATTATTCTCCCATCAACATGGGATTATGAGATTACTCCCGCCCCTAAGGCGACTATGATCGGCAGGACTGCATTTTCGGTGAATATCAATACCAATGGCAAGCCAATGCAGACATTCTGGATCAATGCGGATATCGAGGTATGGGTCGATGTTGTTCTTGCTGTGCACACGATGAAGGAGCGTCAAGTCATAGGCGACGATGACATCTATATCGGGAAGAAGGATCTTGCTGAACTTCCTCCCGGATATGCAGATGATATCGGTTCTGTAGCAGGCAAACGGGTAAAAAGATTTGTCGGGACAAACAGGCCGATTACACAGGACATGTTAGAGGAACCTCCTCTCTTTAAGCGTGGTGAAAAGGTCTTTATAGTTGCAGAGTCTGAGACGCTGAAGATAATAGCAACAGGCACGGCGGAGAGTGATGGATATAAGGGCCGGCCCGTTAAGGTGATGAATATGCAGTCTCGGAAAGAGGTTTCCGGGGAAGTGATTGATAACACGACCGTCAGAGTTAAATGGTAAGGAGGGTGAGGATGAAATATCTCCTGGCAATTGCAGTCTTTATTTCAGTACTCGGAGTTAATCAGGCAATAGCAGAGAATGATGGCTCTCTCTGGTCTGAAGACAGGCCGCAATCGTTTCTATTCAGCGATTTTAAGGCCGGCAGGATGGGAGATGTCGTTACTGTCCGCATTGTGGAGAGTTCAAAAGGGAATAAAAATGCCTCGACCAAGACGGAGAAAGATTCAAGCCTATCCACCTCCATATCCGCATTCTTTGGGATGCCATCTGATAAGTTATCCCAGGCATCTGTCGGCGCTGAGACCAGCGAGAAACATGATGGCGCCGGCTCCACATCCAGGAGCAGTGAGCTGACCGCCGTCATAACGGCCAGGGTTATCGACGTGATGCCCAATGGGAATCTTGTCATAGACGGGAGACGTGAGGTTGTCGTAAACAATGAGACACAGCTCCTCTATGTAACAGGAATCGTCAGACCGGAGGACATAGGACCAAACAATACAGTCCTGTCCAGTTATATTGCAGATGCAAAGATTACCTATACAGGTACTGGGGTAGTCTCTGATAAACAGCGCGTGGGATGGTTTGTCAGATTGCTCGATAAGGTATGGCCATTTTAGCCTCCGGAGAACAAGGTTCAATGATATGCAGATAAGATCTTACATGAGAACACCATGCACGATCATCATTCTACTGTTTATATTACTGTCACTGTCTCCTTTGATCACCCCTGTTCATGCAGTTCGCATAAAGGATATAGCTACTGTCGGGGGAGTAAGGGATAATCAGCTCATCGGATATGGATTGGTCGTAGGGCTAAATGGCACTGGGGATAAAAAAGGTACAGCATTTACTATTCGCAGTGTTACATCGATGCTTACAAAAATGGGAATAGCTATAGATCCATCTGCTGTGAGTGTAAAGAATGTTGCTGCAGTAATAGTGACTGCAAAACTTCCACCCTTTGCAAAAAAGGGGAGTCATATCGATGTGATACTTTCCTCAATAGGGGATGCAACGAGTCTGCAGGGAGGGACCCTCCTCCTTGCCCCCCTTAAAGGGGCTGATCAGACAGTCTATGCTGTGGCTCAGGGCCCCATATCACTTGGGGGATACATTGGGGGGAGTGGAGGGGATAGTGTTCAGAAAAATCATGCCACTGTCGGCAGAATAGCGGGTGGGGCTATTGTAGAACATGAGGTGGAGTTAGAGATCAATGATAAAAAAGATATAACCATTTCCCTGCGCCAGCAGGATTTCAGTACATCAGTCCGGCTTGCAGATGCCATTAACCAGTCACTGAAACAGAAGATGGCTCACCCGGAAGACCCGGGTACGGTCACATTGACAGTACCCGCAGAATATCAGGAAAGAGTAGTAGAGCTTATAGCCTCTATTGAAAATCTTGATATACAGGTTGATGCCCCTGCCAAGATTGTTTTAAATGAGAGGACAGGCACCGTGGTCATGGGAGAAAATGTGCGGATATCTACTGTCGCCATATCGCATGGCAATCTGACGATCCAGGTTAAGACGCAGATAGAGGTATCCCAGCCAGGGGCATTTTCAAAAGGTGAGACTGTTATTGTTCCGCAGAGAGACGTATCTGTCGAAGAGCAACAGGCAAGACTCATGGTCCTGCAATCCGGTGTCACGGTTGACGAGGTTGTCAGGGCGCTTAACTCTGTGGGTATTACACCAAGAGACTTGATTGCAATACTTCAGGCGATTAAAGCAGCCGGGGCATTGCAGGCGGACCTGGAGATTATTTAGTTGAGAATAGAACAATTATCGCACAATACTCCCGAAATTCCTTCTGATAAGAATATTAAAAAGGCTGCAAAAGAGTTTGAGGCATACTTTGTGTCTCATCTCCTTAAAGTTATGCGTGAATCAGTGCCCAAAAGTGGATTATTGAGTGGTGGAATGGGCGAGGATTTTTATACTTCCATGATGGATGAGAAGATAGCAGAAGGGATTGCTTTACAAGGTGGTTTTGGGCTTTCACAGCTTCTGGACAGGCAGATAAACATCCATTCTACAGGTGCCGATAAGATGAGTAATCATCAGGGGGAGAGAAGAGATGAAGATTGAAGGATCCCCGATCATAAAGACCCTTGAAAGTTATTTCTCAAGGGTGAACGAATCACGTCCTTCTTCTATAAGTAATAATGCCGGTCTTAGGGGAGGACAGGTAGAAGATCCTATAAATTTATCTGCTGAGGCGATAGAATTTAACAGGATAAAGAGCTTTATCAATGAGGTGCCGGAGATCAGAAAAGAGAAGGTGGAGGGGTTAATCAATGAGATCAGGAATGGAAGATATTACGTTAGTCCCGAATTAATAGAACCCAGATTGTTAAAAGAACATATCATAGATGCACTACTTACGATTTGATTTCAGGGAGCTACATTGGACGAAAAGTTTAAAAACCTTTCAGAGATATTGGAGAAAGAAGTAGATCTTTATAAAGATTTTCTTAATCTCCTTCAGATAGAGAGGCAGTATATGATCGATCTGTCATTAGACAGACTTCATGAATGTTCCAATCAGAAAGAGACCCTCATATTGAACCTGCAGATATTAGAGGAGTCAAGAAGGGATGTAATAGCCCTGATACTCAATGGCCATCATGTCAGCTCTCCGACTCTGGCTATAATAATAGAGAAGGCCCCTGTGAGATATAAGAGGGGTTTAGAGGCATGCCGTTCAAATCTCCTCTCTTTAGTAAACAGTATAAAGGAGATAAACCAGATTAATGGTATCCTTGCAGAACGTGTCATAAATTATACAAGAAACTCCCTTGCCTTCTTAAATCGTCTTGCCTATGAGTTGCCGGTATATCATTCTTCAGGCCGAATGGAGCAGAATAAAAAGACCGGCAGAGTAGTCTGTAAAAAAGGATAGAGATGAGCAGTATTAATGACATATTTAATATCGGCAAACTGGGAATCCAGGCACAACAAGCAGCTATCCAAACTACAGCGCACAATATCGCAAACGTAAATACGGATGGATATTCGCGTCAGGAGGTGGTTTTCGAAGAGACTACCCCTCTTGATGGGAGTCCGGGTCAGGTAGGAACGGGTGTGAGTGCAACGGCCATCCTGAGAAAATACGATAGCTTTATAGAAGGTCAGATCACCGACAGCAGGGAGAGTTATGGCAATCTGGATATACAAAGGTCTGCTCTTTCAAAGATTGAGAACCTATTTTATGATTCTCAAGGTACCAGTATTAATAAGTTGATTGATGATTTTTTTAATGCCCTCCAGGACCTGTCTTCAAACCCTTCAGGAACACCTGAGAGAGTAGCTGTTCTATCCAAGGCAGACGCTCTTGCCGGTGCCATTAATAATGTATATTCTGATCTCATTCAGCTCCAGAAGGACATGAATAATCAGGTCAATCAAACCGTTGCTGATGTTAATCGTATTACAACACAAATTGCGGGTTTGAATGAAAAGATCAGTCAGGCAGAGAATATTGGACAGAATGCCAATGATTATAGAGATATGCGTGGCCGGCTGTTGAATGAATTGGCAGAAAAGATAGATATACAGTCCTTTGAAGATGGAACTGGACAGATCACGGTGATAGGGGCAGGGTCAGTATTGCTGGTGGAGAGAGGGAATTCCTGGGATCTGCGTGTTGAGAGTAATCCCGATAACAATGGGTACTATAATATAGTATCCAACACTTCAGGCAGCAACAATATTGATGTGACGAATCGGATATCAGAGGGAAGACTTAAAGGGCTGCTTACAATCAGGGATTCTGTAACCCCGGATGCAATAGACAATCTGGATCGGTTAGCGGCAGCCGTTGCAAACGAGATAAATCAAGTGCATCGGGCAGGGTATGGTTTAGACGGTTCTACAGGGACAAACTTCTTTACTCCAGGATTTGAGGCGGGCGATAGCGTATCCGCTGTAGCACGGAGCGCTAATAGCGGGACAGGGAATGTCAGCGCCACCATTAACAATCCCGCTCAATTGACATATCAAGCCTATGAATTGACCTTCTCTGGAAGTAATTATACCCTTACCAATAAGTCAACAAATACCTCACAGTCTGGGGCATACTCCGATCCCACTACCTTTACTTTTGAAGGGCTTTCTGTCAATATAACGGGTACACACAGTAGTGGGGATAAATATACTATCAGCGCCCATAAGGAGGCTGCCCAGAATATACAAGTGGCGATTGCTATAAGTGATTCCGATAAGATAGCCGCTGCGACAGCTTCGACCAGTAACAGAGGGGATAATAGAAATGCCCTTGCCATTGCACAACTTCAGGATAAACTTGCAATCGACGGGACTTCTAATTTTAGCAATTATTATGGTAGTGTAGCAGGAGAAATTGGGGCCAATTCCCAGTCTGTAAACAGGACCTATACCGCACAGAAATTTTCGTTAGAGCAGTTAAAAAATATGAGGGAGTCTGTCTCAGGGGTATCGTTGGATGAAGAGATGGCAAACCTCATGAAATATCAGCGTTCCTTTGAGGCAGCAGCGAGGCTTATCACTATAGGGGATGAACTGTTACAGACTATATTAAAAATAGCGGGATAGTTCGATGCGTGTTTCAGACAAAGTATTATATAATACGGTTACCAATAATCTTCAGCAAAATTTAGAGAAGATGTTGGAACTGCAGGAAAGTGGATCTTCCGGAAAGAGGATCAACCGCCCTTCCGATGACCCTATTGGGGTAATGAAGGTCATTGATTACACGACAGCAATATCTAAGGCAGATCAGTATCAGAGAAACATTGATAATGGTATTTCTTCTTTGGATGCGACAGAATCTGCTATTGCGACCACCCAGGACATATTAGTAAGGGCAAAAGAATTATCCATCTCTGCTCTTAATGGGACAAGCAGCGCCTCTGACCGGGGTATTGTCGCAAAGGAGGTTCAACAGTTATATCAGCAGGTCTTACAGATAGCAAATACACAATCTAACGGTCGATACATCTTCGCCGGCTATAATATTGGTACACCGGCTTACAATTCTTCCGGCGCCTATACGGGGACTGCTTATCCGGGAGGTTCTATTGCGGTTGAGATAGATTCAGGGGCTACAGTAGAAATCAATATGACCGGCGATCGGGTGTTTGGATCATCTACTTATGGGGTAGATATATTAGGTACATTGAATAATCTGGAATCTGCGCTGGAGAACAATAATCTGCAGGGTATTAATACTGCAACGTCAAATTTAGAGTCGGCAATGGAGCAAATAAATAATGCACGGGCAGAGGTCGGGGCCCGGATTAATCGGTTGGAAACAGCAAAGAGTTATCTTAGCAAACTTAAGATTGATCTGACAGGATACAAGAGTGAGACAGAGGATGCTGATATTGCCAGGATTATAACTGATCTTGCCATGCAGCAGAACATCCTGGAGGTATCCAGGGCATCGGCAGCAAAGGTACTTGGACAATCATTGTTAGATTTTCTGAGGTAGTCCCCTCCCCCCTGATGGGGGAGGGATAGGGTGGGGGTGCATTAAGCTGTGTTATAACGCCATGGAGGGCACAGATGCTGATACTGACAAGGAAGTCTGGTGAAGGGATAAGGATAGGGGACGATATAAGGATTGTCGTTTTAGAGGTAAAGGGGAATCAGGTGCGGATAGGTATAGAGGCGCCTGGATCTATGCCAGTCCATCGGGATGAGGTCTATGAGAAGATTAAGTCGGAGAATATAAAGGCCTCAACCGCTACGGGAGAAAATATACACCGACTCTTTAAGCTATGGACTGAGAGAAAATAATAGCGTGGAAGGAGCTGTTTCAGGTGAAAATATATACCAGCAGATTTGGCGAGATTGATGTAGATAAGGATAGGGTTATTAATTTTGCCCGGGGGATATTTGGTTTTCCGGAAGCGAAAAGGTATATTGTTTTAGACCACATGAATAATCCTGAGATACCCTTTAAATGGCTTCAGGCTATTGATAAATCTGATCTTGCCTTTGTTATAACAGATCCATTATTGTTTTATCCTGATTATAATCCCGGAATCGAGGAAAAGGACTTAAAAGAGCTTAAGATTTCTGATCCATCAGATTATGGCACGATAGTTATTGTTACTATTCCCCATGGTGAACCGGAGAAGATGACGGCAAATCTGCAGGGGCCTATTGTATTGAATCTAAAGACGAGGGATGCAAGACAGATAGTGCTGTTAGACGAGGAATATTCAACTCGCTATCCATTATTAACTAATCATATCCGATTACAAAGTCCAAATGTGAAATAAGATTTAACTTCGGGCATCAAAAAACCTGGGAGGAGAAGGTTTAGAAGTACTATAGGCCTTTGAGGCATGTATCCCTTTGTCCGCTTGCAATATCTCTTCTGATATGCCTGCCTGTAATCTTGATAGTTCGGTACAACACGTCTCTTCGATTTCGATAATATCCTGTATTGTTTTCTCAATATTCCTGAGGCAGGAGAGGATATCTCTATCACTGGCGAAATCCTGAGACACGTGGCTTAGCTTTATTCCAATATTCTTTTCTATTGTTTCGATTTTGTTTATACATTTATCTTTTTCATGGAAGATGGTCTGTAATCCATCCATATCCATTGTCTTTATCATCTCAATCTGTTGAGAAGTTTTTCCCAATATCACTTTATAGGTATCTAACTCTTCAGAAAGAATAGAGATTATATCCTCTTTAAGACTTGAACTCATAATACAGCCTCCCTCTCTGTAATATCTTGTTGTTTGTTTACAATTGTCCTTTCATCTTTGGTATTCAGGATAATATTTTCCCATGCCTTCTGGAGTTCATAGAGCATCTTTAGTACATCCCGGATAGATTTCATGTCTTTATTAGTTTCCGCATAAGTCAGTCTGTTGATCATGAACAGATATATATTCCGGAGATTGATTGCAATTTCACCAGCCTCATAATTAAGGACGCATAAGAGCTCATTAATAAGATCCTGTGCCTTGATAATATTTCTTCCTTTTCCCAGGTAGTCTTTATTTTCTAAATTATCAATTGCTATCTGAAGAAATTTAATTATCCCATCATAGGCCAACAGGATGAGTCTTCCCTGATCAGCTCCTAATACTTTGGTTTCATGATAGCGGCTGTAAGGATCTCGATTCATTTCCTCTCCTTTTTATTTCTTTATTTTAGTGAGCTGATACTTCCAAGCTGTTGTGAAAGCCATGAACTTATATTCTTCATCTTGCTCATTGCATTCTCCATGGCGACAAATTGATTAATAAGCCGTTCCCTCTGTTTGGTGAGCCTTTCTTCAAGTTCTTTCATCCTGACATCAAGGGAATCTATATTTTTCTGCAAATTATCTTGCCTTGCGGTCACATAACCATCGGAAGCGGTCAGGAATCCAAGACGTCTGGAGATCAGTTCACCGACCCCGAGTGTGAGTGTCAGCGAACCAATGCTGCCAGTCGAGGTTCCGGTATATTTAACCGAAAGCCCATGGAAATCCTGGCCTGATGCATCCCAGGTTATCGTCCGCCCGTTACCAGTCGAGCTCACTCCGTTGATGGAGGCTACTGCATCGACACCTGCGTTGGCGCTCCCTGTGGTGAGGCCCAACTGCGTGGTACTGCTCAGTGTGAATCCATTGGCAGTGCCATAGTTGTTGTGGGCCAGTTTTAAATAACCACTTCCATTATCTGATGCGGTAATCTCTATCTTCCCCCGGCCATCTGTACCGCTCACTGAAAATGTCCCAGTGCTGAGCCCCGTACTTGAAGGCGTCAATGTTATTTCCATCTGACTTGGTCCTACCTGGCCGTCGGCTACTACGATCTTGCCTGCAGAATTCACCAAGGCGCTTACTGTATAGTTAGAGACCTCGCGAATCTTGTTCAATAACCCCTGGACAGTATCACTGCTTGCAGTGGATATCGTATAGGTACCGGAGAATTTAGTGCCATTTTTATCTTTGCCTGAGATGGTTATCGTATCTCCATCATTGATTGTTGCCCCATAGATTGAAGACCATGCCGTACTTGCTGTAATCGGTGTGGTCCCATCTGTCGTATTGGCTGTAGCCCCTGTCCTGGTCCTGGCATATTCTGTTGCCAGTTCAGTGTTAATCTTGCTGACTATCGTGGAGATCGTATCCCCGGAAGATAAACTTACTGTAGCTGCCCAGTTGGTAAGTTTATCAGTGATCGTGAGGGTATCGTTTGCGGAAAGGGCGGTATCAAGGTCTACGCTTCCAGTTGTACTCGCCTGTGTTGCAGCCGTAGTGATAGATATATTGTACGTCCCTGGCTGGGTATATTTGCTGTGAAGTATATAGGTAAGTGTACCAACGCTGCCAGTCCCCTCGGCAACGAAGAGCCTTTTAACGGCATTAAGATCGGAAGAAAGCTTGCTCGTCAGGGTAGAGTCATTAACCGTAAGATTTCCTTTGCTATCGAAGCTTAGTCCTGCATTGGAGAGGAGATTCATTGTGGATGGAAGGCCTGTGACCGTACCAGATACAATTGACCTCATATCCGACAGGACTGATAGAAGGGTGGTATCTCCCATCAGGATACCTTTTGCCTCCTTCTTTTCTGCATCATACTTAAACTGTTCATTAATATACTGGATAATTTGATTATAGTCTCCAACAAACTTATTGATATTGGATTTAACCTTTTCAAGGTCCCGATTGATGTTTACTGTGATCGTGGTCGAGTTGTTTTCTCCGGTCAGATTCAGGGTTACACCATCTATTGCATCAGTGATTGTATTGGAATCCCGGGTTATCGCGATTCCATCTATAGTCAAAGAGGCATCTTCCCCCGCGGTCAATTGGCTTGCTGTTGCCCCCTTTAATATCCCAAGGGTCTGCAGGACATTGTTGGCATCCGTAAAGCTGACAGCGCCATCTGTATCTGTTATCTGGAGCTGATATTTCGTTGTCCCGTCGTCTTCTGTAGAAGACGCTATCGTGGCAGAGATACCTGCTGCCTGAAGACTTGGATCGGCATTAATGCTGTCCTTTATCGTAGTCAAAGTAGCTGTCGAAAGATCAATGCTGACACTGACCCCATCAATAGTGATACTGCCCGATTGTGGAGAGGTTAATCCATACAAGGACTTAATGGTAGTGGTACCACTTGTAAATTTGTCAGATCCGGCCCCATTCGTGATGCTATTCTTAATAGAGGTAGAGGATGTAGTCAGTCCAAGGTTTTGAAGGACATTCGTAGAACTGGCGTCTAACAGATCGAATCCATCGGCTCCGGTGGCGTCACTTGAGAGGATAAGTTTATGTGACGTATCTGAGACTGTCAGGATAGTAGCGGTTACTTTAGAGGCATTACTCCCGCTATTGGCATTATTGATCTTGTCCCGAATATTGATAAGGGTATCTGTGGATGCAACATTGACCACTCTCCCATTAATAAGAAACTCTCCGGAGTATCCAAGTGCCGTGTCCGTATCAGTAAAGGCGCTACTGGCAATCTTCTTTGCCTGGGCAATATTGATTACCACTATAGAATAGGTCCCGGGGTTTGCTG
>Ga0209431_10004501_pt1 | contig 10925 bp, 7 predicted proteins | sample RifCSP13_3_FD_184021 | JGI IMG/M metagenome (GOLD analysis project Ga0209431, IMG submission 184021) | Soil microbial communities from Rifle, Colorado - Rifle CSP2_sed 13_3 (SPAdes) (version 2) | ecosystem: Environmental > Terrestrial > Deep subsurface > Rock core/Sediment | place: Rifle... | reverse complement strand
TCCCCTTCCCAATAATATTCTTATTCACATGCAATGGCCCGCTGTCATGGGTTTTTTTGACATCTTTCCTGACATCGAACCGAAAGGGATTCTCATCGCGCAGAAGATGGGCAACAGGTATGTTAATCCAGTCGTCGTCAATGCGGGTGCTGGGGATGACATGGCGTTCGGAGCCAATATGGTTTTTTTGACTGCCGGGGATATTACCGGTGATGGTCGAGAGGATATCGTCATAGCGGATCCCGACAAAAATGAGGTTCAAGTTTGGGGCATCAAGTAAAATAGATCAATGGATTATTGTCCGAAGGACTCCTTCAGAGGATTAATGGATTGCTGCGAACTTTAATGATCCAACAATTCAACAATCCAATGATCACCAATCCATCACAAAACATTTTGGAGGATAAAATGAAACGTATCGCTATCATAGTACTAAGTGTTCTGGTGTTCGCCGTCACTACCTTTGCCGGGGAAATTGGGGTTATCCGGGAGTTTAGCCAGCTCCGGCCAGCACTGAATAGAATCAAAATAGAGATCGAGGGCCTGTATGATTTTAACCGTGACGGTGTACGGGACATTTCGGTGGTGCGGAACGGCATCCTGTATGTGTACGACCCGGTAAGTCAGATGCTACTATGGCAGTTTGAGACCGGGCCTAATGACAGTGTTTTCCTGCGGGGCTTTGTGCCCTTTGGAGATATAACCTACAGTATCCTGAGTATGGAAGTAGAGGACACGGACGAAGTGCGGATCATCAATACCGCAAACAATATGACTGCATACAACGATGCCGGAAGAGTCGTCGGCATTCTCCAACTCCCAGGGCGCGGACCGGTTGTACTGAGTTACGTCGAACAGGACAACATCTACAGAGTGATTGGTGAAGTCAATGGCAACTCCAGCGCCAGTACGGTTTCGAATGATTTTCAGCAACGGGTATTCGACCGCCTCGGGGATTACCGGCTCGACCTCAAATTCCAGGCCGACCCCGGCCTGCGGCTCGCCTACGACCCGGACTTGTTCGATCCGCGTGGTGACACCGACCTCGATGGCGACGGCCATCTGGACATTCCCATGTTAGCAGCCGACAGCAGCGGGGTCTCCGGCATGGTGGTGCGCGGCGGTGACAGTCTCGAGGTGCTCTGGCAATTTCCCTTTCCCGAAGAACACAAAGCTAACATTCTGAAAGGTTTTCACGGCTTCGTCGACGCTAACGGTGACGGCGAAAAGGAAGCCATTCTCGGCGACAACCTGGCCGTCACCCTCGACGGAACCGTGCACACCATTGCTGAGAATTTCCAGATTCTCGACGTCAACGACGTGGACAGCGACAGCCTCGAGGACATCATCGGGCTGAATACCGTTGACAGCACCATAGTGGTTTACGGTTTGGCCAACCCGACTTCGGTAAGCGACTACGATCCGGCAGAAATTCATTTTCGGCTGTTTCAGAATTATCCCAATCCTTTTAATCCATCAACATCAATCAGTTTTACACTTCAGATCTCAGGATTCACATCGTTGAAAATTTATGATGTCTTAGGAAGAGAAGTCGCAACCTTAGTCAATGAGAATCTTGAGGCAGGCGTGCATCATCAGCGTATGCTCGATGCCTCGAAACTTTCGAGCGGCGTGTATTATTACGCTTTGCAATCGGGAGGAAAACGGGAAATCAAGAAGATGTTGATGGTGAAATAAAGGAGTCATTTGATCTGAAATCCCGCCTTGTTTAGACACGATTGCCTCTCAAGTAAGTCAACCAGCAGTTATGCAATATGTCGGCTGCTTTTAATTTTATATTTTTCAGATTATTTTGAGGAAAAATCTAATCATTATAAGCGCCATAATCCTCTGTACGATTAGTATTCTCTGGCTAACAGGAATTCGTTTGTACAAAACGGCTTCAAGCTCTTCAATGTTTCCGACATTACAGGAAGGCGATTATTTCCTTGTTAAATTAAATCCAGACGATTCGGCATTACGGCGTGGTGATATTGTGCTTCTACGTAATCACATAGATTTTATTGAGTTGCCAATTCTAACAAAAAGAATTCTCGGTTTACCAAATGAGACGATTCGTATTTCAAACGACTCAGTCTTTGTAGATGAAGTTTTTTTATCAGAAAGTTATGCTTATTTCGAACTAGGATAGAATGCATATTCGAGAGTTAAGAAAGTGAAGATTCCTAACGGACATTATTTTGTAGTTGGGGACAATCGTGATACGAGTATTGACAGTCGAGATGTAAGAGTTGGAACAATTAATGGAATGGACATAACCGGGAAGGTAATTTGGATATTTTAGCATGATGAAACCGACATATTGCATAAAACAACAAACAACAATACTCACTTTGTTAAAAAGGATTATTGTGGTCGTTCCATGTTGTTTGGTGCGAAAAAAATTGAATTGTTAATAGGCGCTAAACGTTACAGCGTGGTTTGTGCACACGTCAACCACCATAGTTTTACCAGAAAATAACCCATCTCAGCTCGCTTCCTGTATCCTGCAAATCGCTCTAAAGTTACAGTATTGGCAAACTTTAGCTTCTCTATCCTCAAGCAGTGATAAGTGAAACTTTCCCTCCTGTTTTGCGGCGACATATTTTTCAACTGCTTCGAGACAAATTTTTATTAACTCTTCATTTAATGCTACATCTTCTTCTTTAGTAGTTTTTTTACGGCTAAGTTTTACTGGCTGGCGTCCAAATTTTTCTTCGGTTTTAGGTTGACAGATTTTAATATCACATGCGTGTTTCAACTCACAGATTCGGTTTGACTTTTCTAATTTGAAAGTATAAATTTTAACCGAGTTGATTACGGGTATTTGAGTACTATAACTTCCAACCGACTTAATGATTTTAATGTGAGTAACGTACCGAAGGTGGTGATTTTTAGAAATGCCATTGTAAATTTTGTAAACCCACTCGATAGGGCAATGATGACGAAAGAGAATAAATGAATTTTTTACTAATAAATCGCAGCATATATTCACCCAATTTAGGTATGATATACGCACATGAGTGTAATTACACCACTTGTGTACCACCTGTATTTCGACAACCATTAGTTTCGAAAATTCTTTTTTTTGGTTCTTTATTTAAAATAACAATATTATGAAAAAGATTTTTCTTCTTCTTTTTACTTGCACGTTGTTTGTTGAAAGTATTGGTCAAGAGGTTGGGGAAATGCGAACTTCCAGAATTAAATTTCGGGGGATCATATCTAGTGTCACTGAGAATGTCAACAATGAGATCGATCCCTTATTTACAGGCAGATTTACCCAAAAAATGTTTCAATTTGGAGAAATACAATCTGCGAACACGATGCAACTAACAGGGATGACTAACGGGGTAGAAATTATGAAAGAAGCAACTGATAAGATGATCGGGAATGAATATATGTTTACACTGCTATCGGGTCATAAATATATGGTCAATAATTGCCTGGGATTAAAAGTAAGCGCAGGTGAATTCAAACTAAAATTCAAAAACCCAATAGTTGAAGTTAATGTAAATGGGACTGTTAAGATCAGGCTGGAAGTGGACCTCATAAAATTCAATGCTATAAAAATCAGGATAAAGCCACGTAGCCCGGATTTATCCGATCCGAACCCCTGTCATTTCTCCGGAAAATTTGAAATTGGTGGTGAGGCTAAGAATATAACGATGACGGCTTACCTGAACCCGGTTGTTGCATTTTTTCAGGGAGCAGGCGGAGCCACTACTTTTTGTTTTTTAGGCTTTGAAGATGCGCCTAAAGTGGATTGGGTTATAAACACTCTTAATTTTTTAGATTTTATTAATTCACTTGACCATGCTGCTAAAGAAATGGTTTTGGACGGGCTTGATTTTGGTATGCAAACTATCCTGCTTGATGCTTTTATAGATATGGTAAAATCTGCTATGAAGAAATATTATGAAACTTGTGAGATGGTATCTGCTTATGGTAGGTATTACACACAAAACATTTTGGCTACAGGCATTGAAAATAATACAGAATATGAAGTTGCGGGAAATGAAATTAGGAACACAAACCTCTTAAAAAAAGAGTCAGATGAAAAGTGGGTCATCACTCCTGTTGAGGATATGAAAGGAGTTCTTGGTAGATTGAATACAAATTTTCCTGTGGACGTAGAATGGAGCATCGACGTGAGGACAACGGAAGATAAATTCATCACCAATCGAAGCAGTGCCAATAAGCAGGCTTATCATGCCCTGGCACCCGGCATATACTATTTCAGACTCAATACAATTACCGTTCATGATGTTCCGATAGAAAAAGGAAAGGAAACAAGAATAAAAGCAGGTATACTCAGCATTGTTTCTGAGGGCAGGTGGGAAATTCGTAGTGAGGAAAAACAAAAATTTCACACATCGGGCAATAAACCCAAAAAAATTGCATTACCTATTGGTAATTATCAGCTGAAACTGGGCGAACAATTCTTCCCCATTGTGATTAGGGACAATAAAACGGTGGAAATGTAACCCGTAATAACTGCAGTCTCTGATGAACAAAATCCTTTTAGATTATTTGTGGCGGCCACGAACACATAACAGCACCAACTATAATACTCACATCATTTGGTAAGGCAAAGCTGAAGCCCGTTTGGCACAACAAACAGAGTTCGTTCACCGCCAAATACTCAATTGAAAGAAAAAGTGTTCGGAGGTACGTAGTTTGCGCACACATTATGTACCTTAATTTAGATTATAATTAACTTCCCTCGCACCGCTTCCTGTATCCTGCAAATCGCTCTAAAGTTGCAGTACTGGCAAACTTTGGCTTCTCTGTCTTTAAGCATTGATAAGTGAAACTTGCCTTCTTGAATTGCCGCGACATATTTTTCCACTGCTTCAAGACAAATTTTAATTAGTTCTTCATTCAGCTCAACATCTTCTACCGCTGTAGTTTTTTTTCTGCTAAGCTTAATTGGCTGGCGACCAAATTTTTCTTCGCTGTACTTCAGCGAATAAATTTCCGAACCGGCAGGATCATAATCTTTTTTCAACTGAGCCTGGATTAATTTCTTTGCTGCATACATGTAAAGCGGCAATTGGAGTGACAAACCTTTATACAAATCTTCTGTTGATGGTTTTTTGCCTCCAAGCTTGTAGTCAACAACTCTAAATCTCTTTTCGGAGTGGTCAACATCTACTCTGTCAATCTTTCCGCGGAATTTTGTTTCACCTATTTTGAAATCTTCCCCGCTCTGACTAATCTTTCCAAAACTTAGTTCAAAATATTCGGGAACATAACCTTCATCATTATTTCTTTCCTCTTCTAAAAACTTATAAAGAATTGAGTTCTTCCGGATTCCGTTTATGCCAAGGATTTTTTCAATCTCAAAAAATGATAATGCGGCATTAAAATTTGCCGCTTCAACTTTTGCTTCTGCAATTTTAAATATTAAGTCCTCCGCTTCTTGGAATTGCTTATCGCTTGCTTCGTGCAGCACAATCTTTTTCCTTTTCAGCTCTGTATAAAACTCATAAAGAATTGAATGCAATAAGCTTCCCATTTCCAATGCTTCAATCTCTTCTGATGGCTCCTCAATCGGTTCGAGGTTTAAAATCCTTTCAGCAAAATATTTGTACGGACAAGCAGCATAAGTTTCAAGCTGCGAGATTGAATATTCTTTTTTTCTTAATGCTTCCAACTTCTCTTTGCTGCTCGGCAAAAGTTTTTTAGAAACAAATCCCGTGTACTCTGATTCTCCAAAAGGATTTTCAGTTCTCATCTTATCTATTTCAGCCGCATGCTTAATTGTCTTGAAATCTATATCCAAGTTTCTAAATGCTTCATCTTTCTCGATGTTCTCAATTCCAACTCTGCCGATATACTTTAATAATTCTTCTTTGCTGTAGAGATTATCCTGGAAATTCAAGCTTGATTTTTCAGTCACCGAAAACAATGATAAAAATTCATTAAGAAAATTTGATGTGACTAATTCCCTTCGCTCTTCCTTTACCGGATGAGTTAAGTACAGACGTTTGTTCCACGAACACAAAGATTGATAGAAATGATAACGTTCTTCCGTTTGATGATTCTTTTCATTTTTCACATAAGAACCGGAAAAAAAAATCTCAGGAACATAACGAGTCGGGAAATCTCCATCGCATAAACCTGAGATAAAAAGATAATCGAATTTTAATCCGCGTATTTCATTTATAGTTGTAATCTGAACTCCGTACCCGGGTTTTTCTTTAATGTTATAACGTGCGGAAGTAATTGCTGTTCGAAGATTATTTAGATAAAACTTCAGCGGGAATTTCTCATCGTCTTTATATTCAAGCCGGAATAAATCAAGCAGCTCGTTAATTGTTGAAGAGAATTCTTCAAATGCTTTAATATTTTTTTCGGTTGAATCATCTTTACTATTCACGAGAAGCGCTGGAATTTTGAAAGAGAAAATCAAGTCGTAAAAAGCTTCTTTAAACTCTGAAATGGTTAATGGCTTCGAAAAAGGTTTAAGCAGCTCGAATATTTTTTTAATGTCGCTCAAAGCTTTGGTATAAACTTCTCTATCGCGGTCACGTCTTCCCCGTTCATTATCTTCATAAACTGTCGGCTGATTCAATGCATCGTTCAGTTTATCCACCCAATTTTTATAGCCGGAAACAACTTTAAGATTAACAGATGCTTTGAGAAGATTAGACAAATCTATTTGTGAAATCTTAAGATAGTTCAAGCTTAACGATCTAAATATGTTTTTATAGTAAAAATCGTTCTCAAGAATTTCTAAAAAGTTGATCAGCGCAATTACAATTGGCGAAGTGCTGAGAGAATATCTGTCGGTGAGATTGAAAGGAATTCCGAAATTTGCAAAAACGTCTCTTATGATCGGAGAATAATTTTGTATAAGATTAAACGCCAAACAAATTTTATTCGGCTCAACATTATAATTTAGGATAAGCACTTTGGTTTCCTTTGCGATCAATTCAATTTCTTCAACTCTATCGCCCGCTTTTAGTCGTATCAATTCATTTTCAAATCGTTTTACTTTATCAGTTGTTTTCGGCTTGAAAAGTTTGCTTCTCAATGTGTTTTGAAATTCATTGAAAACAACTTGAGATTTATCGTCAATTTCTTTAAATCCTTTCGCGGAGAATTTATCGTAACATTTGTCGAGATGAGAGAAAATTAAGTGATTGTAGTTGTAGTAATCGAAATAAATAAAAAGCTCTAAATTCTTCACATTGGCAGAACGTGTAATTATCTCTATTTCCGGCAAAGTGAATTCATCAAAGCCATTGATGATTACTAAATCAACATCCGGATATAATGCTCGAAGCTTTTTCTCAAATTCAATTTGATCTATCTCAAGCAATTTTGAGTAAATATCTCCAATCTCTTTCAGTCCTAATTCATCGCACTTGTTTTGGTACTTCTCAAAAACAGCAGCAATGTCGTCGGCTTTTAATCTCTCAGAACCTTCAAGAGATTTTGATTCTTCCAGCAATATCTTTGGAGTTATACCGTGTTTTTTATACTCCGAAATCACATTATTAATTCTATCAAGTGTCCCGGTTGGGACATCTTTTTTATAGTAAGAAAAATATTTCAGCTTAACTTCCTGAAAGCTCTGCTTAATCAATACCGAAGCAGCTGCATCGCTGATTATTTTACTTGACGCATCGGAATTATCGAAAAGTAATTTTGTAGAAAACGTACCGATAGTTTCTAAATTTATTTTGTTTGTAGATTTTCCCGGAGAGAGTGAGATTAATTCTTTCTTGAGATAGCGGCTTTTTCGATTTGTCGGAACGATAAGAAGAAGCTCGTTAAGCATACCCGCTTTTATTTTTTGATCAACTTCAAGATCAATATCAATTGACGTTCTGGAATTCCTAGTTAAAATCATACCTAAAAATAAACCTTTATTGAGGTAAAAGTGAAATGAAAAACAAATCAAATGATGACTTTTTTAACATGTGACATTCACTAAATTCTATCTTGATATTTATTCCTGGATGACTAACTTTACTAACAAAAATATAAGCATTATGAAAAAATCATTTTTATCACTGTTTATTTTAATTCCGCTTCTAAGCTTAAATGCGCAGGAAATCGGTGAGTTAGCCGAGGAAGAAGCACCAAAAATTTTTCCGGATAATTCATTGGGGTTGGATATAATGTTCAGCGAAGGCGGAATCGGAATGGGATTTTTCTATCGCAGACAATTGAACCAAAAGCTTACTGTGTTTACTGATTTTTCTATTTCCGAAGCTAAAGATGAACAAGAGATTGATTTTGTCGATCCGTATTATCCCTATCAAACGATTACTTACGGTAAGAAAAACAGAATCTTTCTTCTTCCATTAAATTTTGGTTTGCAGTATAGGTTATTCGAAAAAGTTCTTTCGGATAATTTGCGTCCTTATTTTAATTTAGGTGTTGGACCTGCAATGGTAGTTACGACTCCATACGACAGAGAATTTTTTAATGCATTCGGAAAAGCTCAGTCCAGGTTTACAGTTGGTGGTTACATCGGCTTCGGAGGAAATTTCGGATTGGATAACTCAAGCTTAGTTGGATTGAACATACGATATTATATCATAAGATTTTTTGACGACGGTGTAGAAAGCTTGTATGGAAAGTATAAAAAGGAATTAGGAGGAATTTTCCTCACTATAAATATTGGAATGATGTATTAAAGTATAAGCTTACGTAAAAATAGTATCCCTAATAAATTCCAATCAACAAATCTCAATCAACAAATAAATCTTAAATTTCAATAATTCAATTCATCATAAAGATGATCCTAAAAAGGAAAACATCAATAAAGCAATCCGTTTTGTATTTTGATATTTGAATTTATTTGGGATTTGTTAATTGCTATTTGGGATTTGTTTCAACTATCACCTTTTCCACTTAATTGTGCAGCCGATTGAATAAGTTTCCGGAACTGATATTTCTTTCCCGGATAGCAATTCATCCAAAGCATCACGCAAATATTTTGTTTTAATTTTTTGTTCTTCCTGCCAATTGTCATCAATCTTTCCGTGGTAAACTAATTTTCTCTCTCCATTAAACAGAAATATTTCCGGAGTATGAGAGGCATCAAAACTTTTCGCAGCAGATTGATCCTCATCTCTCAGATAAATAAAATTAAATTTCTTTTTTGCTGCACGCTTCTTCATTTCTTCAAATGAATCCTCTGAATACTGTGCGGAATCATTCGAATTTATTGCTGCAACAGCAGCACCTCGTTCTTCGTAATCTTTTTGGATTGCCATAATCCGATTTTCATAAGCTTGAACATAAGGACAGTGATTACAGCTAAAAATTATAATCAACGCTTTTTTGTCTTTGAAGGAATCAAGAGAATACTTTTTTCCATCAGTTGAAGGAAGATTAAAATCGGGAATAGATGAGCCAATCTGTAAAGTTTTAGTTGCCATAGTAAATTCCTCTTTGCTTAAATGATTAACAGTGAATAAATTTCGCTGTAACTAAAATTAGAAAAAGAAATGATCAAAAAAATATTTTTAATAATCACAATCGGCTTAGAAATAACAATGGCACAAAACATAGATCTTGCCCAAAATTTGTACTCCAACTATGAAATTTACCGCGAAAATAAATTGACCCATCGAAGATTTAAGCATACAGATATTTTACCTCTGATTAATGAAGTAAGAAGACGTGGAATATTTTCAGTCGAAAAAGCCGGGCAATCAGTTGAAGGAAGAGACATTTATCTGCTGTCAATTGGAAGTGGAAAGTCCAAAGTGTTTCTTTGGTCTCAGATGCATGGCGATGAACCAACCGCAACAATGGCAATGTTTGATGTATTTAATTTTTTCCACACAAATGATGGTTTGGACGATATTAAGAAAACAATACTTGATAATCTCACTATCTACTTCATGCCAATGGTTAACCCGGATGGCGCAGAAGTTTATCAACGAAGAACTAATTATGAAATTGATATTAACCGGGATGTTAATCGTCAGCAAACTCCTGAAGGAGTGATTCTTCGAAAAACTTTTGAAAGTCTTAAACCGGAGTTTGGATTTAATTTGCACGATCAAAGTACACGCTATTCGGTTGGGAATACTTTTAAATCAGCGGCGATTTCATTTCTTGCACCCTCGCTCGATCATGAAAGATCGGTTGACAGTGTTAGAGAAAATTCGATGAAACTCATTGGTGAACTTTACAGAACATTAAACCATTTCGTTCCCGGGCATATTGCAAAATACGGCGATGATTATGAGCCGCGGGCATTTGGCGATAACTTTCAAAAATGGGGAACGAGTACAGTTCTAATTGAAACCGGCGGATGGAAAGGCGATACTGAAAAACAATTTCTGAGAAAGTTGAATTTTATTACTTTCATTTCAGCTTTTTACGGTATTGCATCAAAAGCTTATAAGCATGAGTCCACTAAACTTTATGATCAAATTCCGAAGAATGAAGAATATATTTTCGATTTAATCCTGAGAAACTTGAAATATAAAAAGGATGATAAGGAAATCTTAATTGATGTTGGAATCAACCGGACTGAAAATAATTACAATGGTGCAAAAGAATTTTATTATACTTCCTCGATTGATGATTTAGGTGATCTATCAGTTTTCTTCGGATATGAAGATATTGACCTTGACGGATACGAACTCTATCACGGAAAAACTTATCCAAATCAGTTTAGCTCAATAAATGAGATTAATAAACTTGACTTTACAAAACTTTACAAGGAAGGATATACCAGCGTTATTCTGAACTCGAAAAGCGACGGTAAACCTTTTACGGATCTACCGATAAACATCCAATTGAAAAACCAAAGAAAAAATAATTCAAACCAAAAGCTGCTTGGCAGTAATCCAAACTTAATCATAAAGAAAAATGGCGAAGTTCATTTTGCAGTAATAAATGGTTTTGTGATTGGAGTAAAATCACCTTTGGGCGAGGTTTTTAAT
>Ga0209431_10004500_pt1 | contig 10926 bp, 10 predicted proteins | sample RifCSP13_3_FD_184021 | JGI IMG/M metagenome (GOLD analysis project Ga0209431, IMG submission 184021) | Soil microbial communities from Rifle, Colorado - Rifle CSP2_sed 13_3 (SPAdes) (version 2) | ecosystem: Environmental > Terrestrial > Deep subsurface > Rock core/Sediment | place: Rifle... | reverse complement strand
GGGCCGGGCCAAGGACGACACCGAGCGCGGCCCGCAGGCGCGCAACGGGTTGCCTCATGAGTTCAGGGCGATATAATAAGCGGCACACCGTTAGAAGGACTCGCCGCTCCTTTTCCTGAGGAAGGGGCCGCGAAAGGAGCCATCGGCTATGGCGACGCCGTACGCATACATCCGGGGAGAGATTGTCCCTTTGGCCGAGGCGAAGATTGGCGTTATGACCCACGCGTTCAACTACGGTACCGCCGTCTTTGAGGGGATCAGGGGCAATTGGAACGCCGAGGAGGGCCAGCTATTCCTCTTTCGCGTGGCCGAGCACTACCAGCGGCTCAAGGACTCCTGCCGTATCCTGAAGATCGGCCTACCGCAACGGGTCGAAGAGCTGATCGAGCTCACGCTCGATCTGGCCGAGAGGTGCGGCTTCGAGGAGGATGTGTACATCCGGCCGCTGGCCTACAAGGCCACGGAGGTGCTGGGCGTTCGCCTTCACGACCTCGACGACGATCTCATCATTTTCGTCGCCCCGTTCGGCAACTACCTCGACGTGGAGCAGGGCGCACGCTGCATGACTTCCTCCTGGCGTCGTATAGACGACACGAGCATTCCGGCCCGCGCCAAGGTCACCGGTCTCTACGTCAACAGCGCCTTGGCCAAGACGGAGGCGCAGGAGAACGGCTTCGACGAGGCGATCATGCTCACCCAAGATGGCCATGTGTCGGAGGGGAGCGGCGAGAACATCTTCATCGTCAGCCGCGGCCGGCTGGTGACCCCCCCGGTGAGCGACAACATCCTCGTCGGCATCACGAGGGAAACTGTCATGACTTTGGCGAAGCGCGAACTGGGAGTGGACGTGATCGAGCGCTCGGTCGACCGCAGCGAGCTCTACATCGCGGACGAATGCTTCATGACCGGTACTGCCGCGCACGTCACGCCGGTGGTGGAAGTGGACAGGCGCCCGGTCGGCGACGGTCGTGTCGGCGCCCTCACTGCGAAACTGCAGCGGCTGTACTTCGACGCCGCTTGGGGAAGATTGCCCTCCTATCGTCACTGGTGTACGCCGGCCTTTCGACGCGTCCGCGCAACCTGAGCCATGGTCTTTCACCCACGACGTTTCCCGGGCCTGGCGATAGGCTTAGGGCTTGCCTTAGGCGCGCTACTTCTCGCGCTGCTGCTGATCCTGCGCGTCTCCGTTGCGCCGATCTCCCTCGTCTCTTTTCTAGCGGCATTGCTTTGCGCAACGCTTGTCGCTGCGGCCGGACTTCTGCTCCTTTGGTCCTTTGGCCTATGGACGCTGAGCTACCGGCTTGACCGGAATCGACTCGCTATCTTCTGGCTTGGCAGCCGCTACGACGTTCCCCTAGGGCGCATCGAGCGCCTGGTGCCGGGGCCGGCGGGACTCAGGTCGTTGTCGATCGAAGGAGCGTCCTGGCCCGGCTGCCAGGTCGGCCGTCTTCAGCACCCGGAACTGGGGGCCGTGCTCTGTTTCGCGGGGGCGCGCTCTCCCAGCGACCTGCTGTACGTGGTCACGGCTGGGCCGACCTTCGCTGTTTCCGTGCCGAACCCGGAGCGGTTCCTGCAGGAAGTGCAGCGCCGCCAGGCTATGGGGCCCACCCACGAAGTGTTTCCCGGCGTGCGGCCCAATCCTCTCACCACGTGGTCCCTCTGGAGCGATCGCAACCTCTGGCTGATGCTCGGCGCCGGCTTGAGCCTGAATCTGGCCCTGTTCGCCTTTCTGGTCTGGCGATACGCGGGCCTGCCGCACTTCGTGCCCCTTCACTTCACGTTTGGCGGCCAGCCCTCCCAGATGCGGATAAAGGACGCGATCTTCCTGCTCCCCTGGCTGGCGCTGGGGGCGCTGGCACTCAACGGGGTCCTCGCCGGCCTGCTGCACGCAAGGGAACGGGCGGCCGCGTACCTGGCGTTAGTGGCGGCCGCCTTTCTACAGTTGCTGTTCTGGGCCGCTGCGCTGCGTGTTGTGGGGTAGGGATGCTGCTGAACTTCGTCGCCGAGCAACTGGTCCGCGACTACTTCATCTTTGTCTACCTTTTGTGCCTCTCGGCGTTGCAACTGGCCGCAGCGCGGTCAGGCCTGCGCGGGCTGGCCATCGTCCCAGCCCCTTGGGGTGTGGCCGCGGGCCTACTTTTTGCATTGACCGACGTGGTCTGGTTCGTCTCAAGCGCGGACCGCAACACCATCGGCTTGGCGGGGTGGGAACAGTTCCTCCTGTTCCTGATGGGGAGTGCAGCGGCGCTACTGACAAGCCTCGCCATCTCCTCGTTGCTGTGGCGACCAGGGTCAGGCCCAACAGATCCCGTTCAAGACGGGGTTGAGGCCCTGCGATATATGAGCTATTGGGAGGCTCTGGCTTCTCGCCGGACACACTGAGAGAACCCCTTAGGACTTAGAGCTTGGAATCCCTCGACCGGACGCTCTTCTCCCTCATCAACGGGCTGGCGGGACGCAGTCCATGGTTAGACCGACTCGCCCTCGCCTTGGTCAACGATTACCTCGTTCCCGCGCTTTTGGCCGTGGCGCTATTCGGCGGATGGTTTCTAGGCCACTCCCGCCTTGAGCGTGAGCGTCTGCAGCGGGGAGTCCTGGCGACAATTGTTGGAGTGTTTCTCTCCAACAGCGCCACATTCCTGCTCAATCTGCTGTTCCCACGCCCCCGCCCTTTCCACGTGCAGGACGTCAACCTCCTGTTCTACCAACCGACGGACCCTTCTTTTCCCAGCAATCCGGCCGTGGTGGGCTTCGCCCTTGCCCTCGGGGTCTGGTCCCTCAACCGCCGCCTCGGCTCGCTCGCTTTTGTGCTCGCGACCGTCTTCGCCGTGTCCCGCGTCTACGTCGGCGTGGCCTATCCCAGCGACGTGATGGTCGGCGCGATCCTGGGTCTCCTCGGGTCCGCTATTGGCCCGCGGGTCGTCCGCTGGACCGAGCCTCTGCCCACCCGCTTCCTTGGCTGGTGCCGTCGCTGGTACCTCGCCTAATCAACCTCACCTCGCCACTGCACACCCGAACCTCCAACCCAGCATCCCACCAGCGTCATAGCGCCCCGCACATCGCCTCGCTCCCTGGCTCGACAGCTGGGCAGCCGATTCGTCCGCAGCTCAAGTGCCCACAGCAGCGCCTCCGCTAGAAGCCCATCCCTCGATTCACAATCCTTCGCCCTCCCTCCCTTCGGACTGTGATCCCGCCTCAGTCTGAGTCCTGAACACCGACCAGCTTCGCATTCATCGCCAATTCGGCGTCCTTACAACGTAATTAGCGGCTTCTTATAGCTATCTCACCCATTATTACAATGTAAGATAAAGAACCAGGACAGTGGGGCTTGCGTCTATGGGAGTCCGTGGGCTGCAGCGACGGGCAGGTTAGTTGTGAGGCAGGCTCGACGCCAGGCGATCGCCGTACTGTCGGCGGTAGTACTCCTGGAACTCTCCGGACTTGATGCGGCGCCACCAGCCGTCATGCTCCACGTACCAGCGGACGGTCCTAGCAAGCGCGTCGGGGAACGCCGTCCTGGGCCTCCAGCCGAGGGCTGCCACCTTCGTCCAATCGAGGGAGTAGCGTTTGTCATGACCAGGGCGGTCGGCTACGTGACGGATAAGGCTGCGTGGCTTGTCCAGCAACGCGAGGATTCGCTCGACGACCTCCAGGTTGGTGCACTCGTTGCCGGCGCCGATGTTGTACACGTGCCCTGGGTCACCGTGGTGGAGCACCAAGTCCAGCGCCTCGCAATGATCCACCACGTAGAGCCGGTCGCGTACTTGCAGTCCGTCATCATAAATGGGCAACGGCTCGTCCTCTAGGGCATTGGTGATGATGAGGGGCACGAGCTTCTCCGGGTACTGGTAGGGCCCGAAGTTGTTGCCGCTTCGCGTGATGACGACGTTTAGGCCATGGCTGCGGTGATAGGCAAGAACCAGGAGATCAGCGGCGGCTTTGGCCGCAGAGTAGGGGTTGCGCGGGTCAAGAGGCGCCTCTTCGGACCAGGAGCCCTCGAGGAGCTGCCCATACACCTCGTCGGTGCCGATCTGGTGGAACCGGTCGACGCCGTGTCGACGCGCCGCCTCAAGAAGAGTGAAGGTGCCATAGACGTTGGTCTGGATGAAGGCGCCGGGATCCAGGAGCGACCGGTCCACGTGGGACTCCGCCGCGAAATTGACAATGGCCCAAGGCCGCTCCCGCGCTACGAGAGCGTCGACGGTGAGAGTGTGCGCGATGTCCCCCTCAACGAACAGGAGCCGTGGATCATCGGCAAAGTCGGCGAGGTTCTCCAGGTTGCCAGCGTAGGTGAGCTTGTCCAGGACGACGACGTGCACATCGTCGTAGCGACGGAGCAGATGGTGGACAAAGTTAGCACCGATAAAGCCGGCGCCGCCGGTGACGAGAATAGTGCGCATGTGTTTCATGTCCTCGTGTCGGCAGCCGTGGTTTCACCTGCTTTCCAGCTTATGGAGAGGAGCAGATACCATATTGTAACACGCGCATCAGTGGGGCAACGGCGGTGGACGAGAAGTCCCGCCAATCAAACAGGTGCGTGAGCACATGTTGTCTGATCTCGGAAAGTCTGGTCGCGAACTGCACAGCATCCCAAAGGTCAACAGGATTGGAGACGCGCAGTTGGCTACAAGTCCCGCCTCTGGAAGCTGTAGACACCCAGCCCAAGGACAGCGACTGTCCAGCCGATTGCCCAGTAGACGTATGCCGTAGGCGGAGGCATGGCAACGAAGAAGGGGTTGGCGGCCAAGAAACGCGCGCCACCGGCGGCTGCGATGGCGGCGATCGGCTCGAGATTGAAGATTGCGTTGCGCCATAAGGCGTCCGTGGGAAGGAGCAGGCTGATGATTGTGCCGACGTTTGTGAGTACCGTGTTCTCGAAGGCGACGCCGAGAGCCTGAGCGATGCCCGCTATCCAGGCGACGCCGAAGAGGACGACCGCAACGATGCCTACGGTGATCGCCGTCAGCCGGGTGCTCAGCAGCAGAGCAAGGGTCATGAGCACGACCCCCTGGGCCGTGACGTAGAGCGCAGCGGCAATTGGCTGAGGCGGCAAATAGCGGACGGCGAGCCAGACCGCGGCGAACTGCAGGGAATAGGCAAAGATGGCGTAACTGGCGATCAACGCCACGAGCCCAAGCCATTTGCCAAGGACGACGTCGCTTCTTCGGATTGGACGCGGCAGCAGGGCGAGCATGACGCCGGACTCGATGTCGGCGGCGATGGCGAGGGCAGCGACGAAGGATGAGCCGACAGCGATCACAGAGTCGAACATGTAGGCGACAAGAATCGAGAAAAACGCGGCAGCGAGCCGTATCTCAGCCGCTGGACAGGGCGCCCCAGCGCAGGTGAAGGTGTTGAGGCGGGAGAATCCGAAGCCGGTGAGGGCGACGATCAAGATCGTCAGGAGAAACACAGCCCAAACAAGGCGCCGCCGCACAGTCTCCTGTAGCGTCAAACGCGCGATTATCATCGCTGGAAGCGAGGGCATCGCTATTCTCGTTGAACCAGTTGAAGGAAGCGGTCCTCGAGCGTTTGGTGCTCCACGGCGTGCACACGGCCGCCGAGGCGGACGATCTCGGCGACGAGGTCCGGGACCGACTCGTCCGCGATACCTATGATCGCGAGCCAGTCGCCTTGGTGCGTCAGGCTGCCAAATCGCTGGAGCGCGGCGGCCCCTCGAGGATCAAGCCCAGTAACCCGCACACGGACGGAATTGGAGGCGCCGAGCAGCTCTGGAATTGTACCGATGGCAATGACGCGTCCATGGTCGACGACTGCTGCACGATCACAGACGAGCTCCACCTCGCCGAGGAGGTGCGAGTTGAGGAAGACCGTCGTGTCGCGGGCTCGGAGGTCCCGGATAATCTCGCGAACCTCGTGCCGGCCGATGGGGTCAAGCGCCGAGGTCGGCTCGTCGAGGAAGACAACCTCAGGCTCACCGAGCAACGCCACACCCAGGCCCAAGCGCTGCTGCATCCCCTTTGAGAAGGTGCCGACGCGGTCCTTCGCGCGATCGGCGAGACCGACGCTGGTCAGCACACGGTCCATCTCGCCCCGCCGGCGTTGCCGCGGAACGCCGGCGAGCTCGCAGTGAAGCGACAGCACCTCTTCAGCAGAAAGCCAGCTCTGATAGCGGAACAGCTCCGGCAGATAGCCGATCTTTTGGCGGACTCGCCGGTCGCCGACGGGCGCACCCAGGACCCACGCCTGCCCGGAGGCCGGGCGGGCAAGCCCAACGAACAGCTTCACGGCGGTCGTTTTGCCGGCGCCATTCGGCCCAAGAAAGCCGAACACTTCGCCGCGCGGCACCTTCATGGTCAACCCCGCCAGGGCGGCGACTTTCCCGTAGTGCTTGGTCAGATCGCGCGCCTCGATTGCGGGGGGCTGGGCGTCAGCTATTGGCGCGGGGCCTTTGGAGAAGACAGCGTTAGGAGCGCTCTCGTGCGCCGCCGTCCCATCCGATGCCATCGGCTGGAGCCTTGCGGCACGCCCTCAACGCAGGGAGTTGGCAACGGCAAGCAGCTCGCTCTCAAACAAGGGACCGGCGACACCGTAGACGAGGCCATCCTTCTCCCAGATGACTCCAGAACCGAGTCCCATGGAGTCCGCAACGGCAAGACCGCTGACTCCCTGCACCTGGACCGGATGCGCGGCCGCCATATTGAGAGGGATTGGAATAGGCAAGGTCGCCGCCGGATCACCGAGACCTCGGACTGCCTGAGCAAGCCCTTGCGAAATCCCAGGTTGGGCCAGCAGGTACTGCTGAAGCTCTTCCACAGAGACGCCGGTCGACCGGACAACAGGCGCTGCCGCCTGGCCGATGACCAGTGACGGAATAGGGAGCTGGGTATTCTCAGGGCCCGGGTAGGTGGCGAGCACGATCGCGCCTACGACGATCTGGAGGCTACTTCCATCGATATTCGCCGGCATCGGCGGCAACTGCTGGCCTCTCGCGCCGGCGGCAGCCTGCGCCTTCTCGGCGCTGAAGGTGAAGATGGCGCTCCGCCCAGGCATCACCTCGTAACGCGGCGCGCTCTCGACACCCGATGGCAGGTTTGCTGGAACGAGAACCCTCATCCCAGACATGGAGGAAGCGGCCTCCGCACTATCGACGCGCACCGCCTCCGGATAAAAGGGCTGGACCAATGTGCCGTAGTCCTGCAAGCTTGGCAGGTTGCTGAGGTCGCTCTCGGTGAGAGGAACCGCGACGAACTGCTTGGGGGTGAAAATTGTCAGGAAGCCCTCGGCGTAGGACCGGAGCGGGGTGTAGACAACCGCAACGACCAGCATGGCCGCGGCGGCAGCGGCCAAAAACAGTCGGAGCGAAGGCTTGCTTTCGACTCTCAACATGTGAACGATCCTTTCGTGTCTGCGTCGCGGCCAGCAGCTTCGTTCGTTAGGTGATCGAGGTGAGCGAGGACGCGCGCGAGTAAGTCATCCCACGGCATTGGCGCCAGCGTGACGGCGAGGCTAGTGGCTTCGGTGATTGCTGAGCCTCGTCTATGAACCAGCGACGATCTCGGGCGTCAGCGGCAGCGGGCGCTGGGTCCCCTCGCGAAGCGTTTCTTTGGCGACGGCGACGAACTCGCGGAAGAGCGGGTGGGGCCGGTTCGGACGAGAGCGGAACTCGGGGTGGTATTGAACGCCGACCATCCAAGGATGGTCGGGCACCTCGACGATCTCCACGAGCCGGTCATCGGGCGAAGTGCCGCTGATGACGAGGCCATGCTCGCCCAGGATGCCTCTATAGGCGTTGTTGAACTCGAGCCGGTGCCGGTGCCGCTCATAGACGACGCCGTCGCCGTAGGCAGCGGCGGCCTTTGTGTTCGGCACGAGGGCACAGGGATACGCCCCAAGGCGCATGGTGCCACCTTTTTCGTCGAGGTTGCGCTGGTCTGGCATGAAATCGATGACCGGATAGCGCGTCGGCAGGCCGAACTCGCTGGAGTTCGGCTCGTCGGAGCCGAAGACGTACCGTGCGTACTCCACCACCATCGCCTGCATGCCGAAGCACAGGCCAAGGTAGGGGACCTGATGCTCGCGAGCGTAGCGTGAGGCGCGGACCATACCCTCAAAGCCGCGGTAGCCGAAACCGCCGGGCACCACGATGCCTTGGACATCGCTCAAGGCGGCCTCGCCGCCCTCGTGCTCAAGGGACTCCGCCTGCACCCAGCGCATCTCGATGCGCCGTCCGTGATGTAGGCCGGAGTGCTGGAGCGCCTCTTTGACTGAGAGGTACGCGTCCTGGAGCTCGATGTACTTGCCGACCAGGGCGATGGTGAGGGGCTCGCGGGTAGCCTCCATACGGCTTACCATCCCTCGCCAGCCATCGAGGTCCTTGTCCTTGGCAGTCAGCCCAAGCCGTTGGATGAGGAAGTCGCTGACGCCGGCCTCCTCCAGGATGAGCGGGACACGGTAAATCGTGTCTACCGTGGGCATGGGGACCACCGCCTGTAGGTCGACGTCTGTATGCAGAGCGACCTTCTCACGCACCTCTTCGGTGAGTGGGAAGTCGCTGCGACAGACGATCATGTCGGGCTGAATGCCGATGCGGCGGAGCTCTTGGACGCTGTGCTGCGTGGGCTTGGTCTTGAGCTCATCCGTGGCGACGAGGTGGGGAACGTAGGTGACGTGGATGTAGAGGACGTTGTCGCGGCCGGCCTCTCGCCGCAGCTGGCGGATCGCCTCCAGGAACGGAAGGCCCTCGATGTCGCCGACGGTCCCGCCCACTTCGACGATGAGCACTTCGGCACCGCTAAGGCTGGCCAAATCGAGGATACGCTGCTTGATTGCGTTCGTGACGTGAGGCACCACCTGGATGGTGCCGCCGAGAAAGTCGCCGCGGCGCTCCATCTCGATGACGGTGCGATAGATCTGGCCGGTCGTGACGTTGGACTCTTTGGTAAGGTCGGCGTCGATGAACCGCTCGTAGTGGCCCAGGTCAAGGTCGGTCTCCGCGCCGTCGCGGGTGACGAATACCTCGCCGTGCTGGTATGGGGACATGGTGCCGGGGTCAACGTTCAGGTACGGGTCGAGCTTCTGGAGGGAGACGCTGATCCCTCGACTTTTGAGGAGGCGTCCAAGCGAGGCGACGGTGATTCCCTTCCCAACGGAACTGACGACGCCGCCGGTAACAAAGACGAAACGGGTCATGAAGAGCGAGGGGGAGAGTGGGGGTGCGGTGTGAAGAGGAGGAAGGAGGGGGAGTCCGTCGGCATCGCTTTCGGCAACAGAATATCCCTGCTCCTATCCCGGTACGCTAATCACCTTGGGCGTGAACCTCTATATCCATGCTAGAGAGGAGTCTAAGGGTTGTCAAGGTGTGCATGTGTCGCCGCTCCAACGATTTCTTGGACGTCACCCACGCCGGCTTCGGCCAAGAGCGCCTCGAGACCGACGGCTATCTTGATCGAGGCGCGAGGGTCCACGAAAGTGGCCGTGCCGATCTGCACGGCGCTGGCGCCGGCGAGAAGAAACTCGAGGGCGTCCTGCGCCGTCATGATGCCCCCGCAGCCAACGACCGGCACCGTGACCGCCTGAGCGACACGGTACACCCAGTGGAGGGCCACCGGCTTGATGGCCGGACCGGAGAGGCCTGCACGTTCCATGGCGAACGAGGGGCGGCGATGACGGGTGTCGATGGCCATGCCGACGAGGGCGTTCGTGCAGGTCAGCGCATCCGCGCCGGCCGCGACGACGGCCTGGGCGACGGCGATGGGGTCCGGAGCCGCGGCGCTGAGCTTCACCAAGACGGGCAGATCGCTGACGGCACGGACCGCCGACGTGACACCCGCCGCTGCCTCCGGGTCCGCGCCGAACTGAAGCCCGCCTCGCTGGGCATTGGGCGAAGAGAGGTTGAGCTCGACTCCAGCAACGCCCGGAGTGCGGTCAAGCAGGGCCGCCAGTCGCGCGTATTCCTCTATAGTTTCACCAAATATGCTCACGATGACTGGAACGCGCCAGCGTGCCCAGATGGGCGCCTTCTGCCGGACGACCGCACGGACGCCCGGGTTCTGCAGGCCGACGGAGTTGAGGACGCCCGCGGCGGTCTCGATCAAGCGGGGAGGGGGGTTGCCGGCGCGAGGCCGCCAGGAGACGCTCTTGGTGACGATGCCGCCCAGCTGCTCCAGGTCGAGCAGGTTGGCGAACTCGATGCCGTAGCCGAAGGTGCCGGAGGCGGTGAGGACGGGGTTGCGAAGGGTGAGGCCGCCCTTGCGGTTCGGGGCGAGCTCGACAGGATAGTCCACGCGCAACCACCGTTCGCTACGGGGCTTTCGCAGGGCCGCCGAACGCCAGCCCTTGCTCGCGGAGGCTGACGTAGCGCTGGCCGGCGAGCACGACGTGGTCGAGCACCTCGATGTCGAGCATACGGCCGGCCTCGATGACCTGCTTGGTCATGGCGATGTCGGCGTCGCTGGGGGCGGGGTCGCCGGAGGGGTGGTTGTGAACGACGATGAGGGCCGGGCAGTTCTCGCGGACGGCCTCGCGGAAGAGCTCGCCGACGCGCACGACGGCGGTGTTGACGCTGCCCTTGTAAACCTCGGGGACGGCCAGCACCTGGTTACGGGTGTTCAGCAGGATAACCCTCAGGTGCTCCTGCTCCAGGAAGGCCATCTCGCCTTGGAGGAGACGGGCGACCTCGCGTGGGGTAGTGACGATGGGGCGGTCGGCGGGGTGGGAGGCGAGGAGGCGCTGACCGAGCTCGAGGGCGGCTTTCAGCTGCGCTGCCTTGGCCTCGCCGAGGCCGTGCTCCTGGCAGAGCTGGCTGAAGGAGGCCTGAGCGAGCCCAGAGAGGCCGCCGAAGCGGCCGAGGAGACGCCCGGCGAGCTGGAGGACGTTCTCGCCCGAGGAGCCGACGCGGAGGATGATGGCGAGGAGCTCTGCGGTGCTGAGGGCGGAGGCGCCGGCGGTGCGAAGGCGCTCGCG
>Ga0209431_10004499_pt1 | contig 10927 bp, 11 predicted proteins | sample RifCSP13_3_FD_184021 | JGI IMG/M metagenome (GOLD analysis project Ga0209431, IMG submission 184021) | Soil microbial communities from Rifle, Colorado - Rifle CSP2_sed 13_3 (SPAdes) (version 2) | ecosystem: Environmental > Terrestrial > Deep subsurface > Rock core/Sediment | place: Rifle... | reverse complement strand
ATTCCGGCGTCCATGAGGAGCGGCTTGTTGCGCTATTGATCCTTGTCCAGAAATACGCTAGTGCGGCTGGCAGGCAAGAAGAGGTTGTGAGATTCTACCTTGACAATATGAAGCAAGTCAACAGCTGGGATCTTGTCGACCTCTCTGCACCAAACATAATTGGCGGGTATCTGATGAATAGAGCCAGAGGGTTGCTCTACAGGCTGGCTAGTTCACACAACGTTTGGGAAAGGAGGATAGCAATCATCGCGACATTGCATTTTATCAGGAACAACGATTTCCATGATACACTGAAAATTGCAGGGATGCTGATTGCGGACAGGCACGATCTTATTCATAAGGCTGCCGGCTGGATGTTGCGGGAAGTGGGCAAGCGGAACCTCGTGGCAGAGCAGACGTTCTTGGACAAACATTACACCGTCATGCCCCGGACTATGCTCCGCTATGCCATTGAAAGGTTTCCAGAAAGCAAAAAGCGCTACTATATGAAAATTGAAGGGCGTTAGGTTCAAATATGGTGTTTGATGGATGCACACTACCATGGAATACGTATACGCGGCTTTACTGCTACACAAGTTAAAGCAGAATATCACGGAGGATAGTGTTAAGGGCGTTGTCAAGGCTGCCGGGGTTGCCCCAGATGATGTGAGGGTGAAGGCACTTGTGGCGGCACTGAGCGAAGTGAATATTGAAGAGGCGCTGAAAGCGGCTCCAGTTGCAGTTGCTGCAGCTGCACCAGCAGGCGGCGGGGCGGCAGCACCAGCAGGCGGCGGGGCGGCAGCAGCTAAGGCAGAGGAAAAGAAGGATGAGAAGAAAGAGGAAGAAGCCCTTGAAGGGCTCTCATCGTTATTCGGCTAGGATCGTCGTACCAAACTAGCTAGCCTCTTTCTCGCCTTTTCACTCTAGTGGTTTTTGTAGTGTTGATGTTATTTTCTTATTTATTGTCTGTGGCAAATCTCACGCCTGATCGGCTTCTAGCTATCATACGCCTAGCTTTATCTGATATTTTGCATTTTCCGGTGCTATCGCGTCTGACCAAATCAGTCTCTATAACCTATTTGATAACAATATTGGCAGCAGATTCGTCACCCATGTACAAGCTGACGATATCACTCTCTGACAGTCCCCTTTCAAGACATAGAATGATCTATGCCACTTACCGCCTTGTATATCGAAAACACAATTCGTTGCAAAGAATATCAATGTGCTTACGTCAATAGTCGTATCGATGTTTCAATAGGCTATGGGCATCATGTACCTTCCGCGTCGTCTTCCACTAGAGTAATCCTGACTCTTTTTCCCACCCAAGTCTTGGGGACAATCACGCAACCGTTCTTACCAGACATTTCTACCTCTCGCTCTATCTCATTTAGAGTCGCAATCTTTTTCGTTTTGTCTCTACGCTTGTTGCTAACATGATGTTCCCAGTTCCCAGGATCGCTTTGCTGTTGGCAGTAAGGACAGGAAGTATTTAGTTCGAGGATGTAGCCGGTGCCTGAGATATGCTCCCTCTCGTGCCGGTTAAGCATTACTATTTGTTGCTGGACCTCTAGGATCTTTTGCAAGACAATTCCTGTACCGTTGGGGATGGTTGGAAGCAAGCCAGGAGAAACAATCATTAGATGGTTTTGGACACTTGGCACATCTAAATGGCGAGTTGTTAAACAAAATTGACTTTGTTACCACAATAAACCATATTCTGCATTTTAAATTCAACGGAATAAATCTGCCGTAACAAGGAGAAAAAAGATTACATATGTATGTAAAGGATTCAAGTCAGTCGTCGTCGGAAGTGAAGAGTGCCATGATATCCGCTAAGTCACCGTCATCTGCTTCGGCAGGAAAAGCAAAAACCGTCACCTTGGAACAAATAACTGAACTCCATTCAGTGTTATCGCCAAGATGCGGCGGAAGAAAAGAAGACTACTTTGGTGTAGCGTATATCTCAAATAGGTTTGGAGTATCACCTGAGCAGATACTGTCTTACGTCGCCTTTGGAAGCACTGAATACGGAGTGGACGCTTATTACTTTGACAGGCAAAATGCGACGTTCTATATTTTCACATTCCGATGGTCGGAAGATCACATGTCATTCAAAGATCCACTAAACAAGCTAGGGAATAAAGGCATTGAAAAGATTTTCATCGATCTTACGAAATTGCCAGATGATCCACCAATGATTACATTTCTAAAAACTGATCTTTTCCAGAACTGGAGGACCATTGACAAGATTGTGATAAACTTTGTTTTCAACGGAGATCCCGTCAACGCAGAACAGAGCAAGGTTCTCAGCTTCCTCAGAGAGACCGTAGAGGATAAGAGGGGAATAATTGAAGGATATTTTAGTAGTATGGATCAGCCAGACCGTCTCCATGATGTGATATTTCAGTACGTATCAACACAAAGATCATTTGGTCATACCACATCATCTAGGGACAGCATCGAATATGCGATTTCCCTTGGGCCGACGCTCAATATTTCTGGCGACCAAAACGAAATGATGGTGGCTCTTGTTCCGCTCGATTCGCTGCACCAAATGTACAAAGATCTTGGTGAGCGGTTTTTTGAAAAGAACATTCGCTCTGGTCTTGACGATGGAAACATGACAAACGACCACATAAAGGCCTCACTGAATAGAATTATTTCCGGAGAGGAGTCGGCAGAGAACTTTACACTTTACCACAATGGCATCACTTTGACAGCGCAGAGGCTTGATTCTGACGGGGTTCAACTCCGCATGGTTGAGCCTCGCGTTCTCAATGGGGCCCAGACGATCAAGATTCTCAAACAATTTGTAGACCAGCACGAGGGGGTAAAAAGCAAACGCAAAAAGAAGGCAAAAGCAAACGCAAGTTCTACTGCTGCTCCTTCCATTCAAGACCACCTTGGTAAAGTGAAAGTCTTGGCAAGAGTGATCAAGTCGAGCGATCATGATTTCTTAAAGCGGGTAACGATAAACAACAACAGACAGAACCCAATAATGCCTTGGAACTTGAGGGCAAACGACTTGGTTCAGGTAGGCTTTGAAGAGCTCTTTGCCAAGTTGGGCATATACTACGAGAGAAGAGAGAATGCGTACAAGAATCTGACTGACGAGGACCTGGAGGCAGAAGGCATTGAAAAAGGAATCATAGAGATCAGAAAATTTGCGCAAACACTGCTTGCAATGCAGGGCCAAATAGACAGAATATCCGAGATACGGGAAGTCTTTGAAAATGAGGCATGGTACACTGACACCTTTAAGGAAAGATATCTTGAGGTGGACCCCAGAAAATTCGTGCTGCTCTACAAAGTTCAATTCAGGCTCCCCAGCGTAATTAGGGAGATAAGAAATGCTGGTGGTACAAGATATGGGTACGTTTCGTCAAAGGCAAGAAATCTCCTGTGGTGCCTGTCATTGCAAGGTCTGCTAAATGACCCCAAATTCGCAAATTATGTCGAGTATTACGGTAACTCTACCGGGATAGAAGCAGGGATAACTGATATCCTAAAGACGATGGCAGTATCAAAGATCCGGCATATCCTGAATGATACATTCGAAGCCAGGAAATTCCAAAACAATATAGCAGAAGGGAAAGTGTCCTTCCTAGGTAGCAAGACTGCGCTGAACAACTGCATGGAAACAGCCAAAGCGCGCCATGGATGGGAAAAGATGTATCTCTAGTGCGAATCAAGAGCAACAGAAGCTGACGGAGCAACAGCCACCGGAATTCGGTCAACAGGTCGTTAGCCAAAGAGGGTGTGCTGCCAATCTGATCGGTTGGCAGCCTCTCGTTACCCTCATGGCGACTTCTATCAGCAGCGCAGATCGTCTTATAGCTGCCCTCTGACTAGCCGAGTTCTTCCAAGGATGGCGACCACTCCGACTATCGCGGCTAATGCTCCAATCACTACCACAGGAAATTCCGGTACCACGCTTGTTCCAGTAATTGCGACGTCGTGTACGCTGTGTGTGTAAGAGATTGTCATGACAGCTTCGGCGGATCCTTCGTTGGTTACCTCAAAGTCAGTAGTAGCCTGGCCGTCGACTGTAACTGTGTATGGTCCTTCAAGCATTTTTCCAATAGCGATCTCTGTCGTGCCAGTTGTTCCAGTCTGACCGTCAACTGTGAATGATACTTGCTTGTTTTCTACATCCAAGTCAAGTTGGCCGATTGTAGAGTTTGTTCTAATGTTGACATCTACGTTTGCACCAGCAATAACGACGGTGCGCGTTACAGCAGTTAAGTCAATAGTCGCACCATCATCCATTCCTCCCGTCCCCTCGCTGTCAATTGCGCCTTCCACCTTTAGCGAGTCAACAGAGGCGTCAAACTTGCCGACGTCACTGTCGAATTCAGAAGAGGCAGACATGTAACTCACTATGATCCACTCGTCTGCTGTTCCGACTATGACCATCTTGAACATCTGTTCTGTCGCAGGGCATTCTATCAGCATCTCTATTCCTTGGACTCCTGCCACCGTTCGGGACTCTACCGAGGGAGCGTTGCAAGTTAAGAGATCATTGTTGAAGGATCCCGGGTTATTTGGATCCCTGTCAGTCTGGTCAGTCGTCGTTAGAGTGATAGACTTTGTAACTTCGTCGGATATCCCTCCCGGGGCTGTAAGAACCAGAAGCTGCCCGGATACCGGAACCTCAGCTCCGCTCCAGCCGTCCGGGAATGTTATTTCTATCCCTGCATCTGCGTTGACGTACAATCCACTTACCTCTGTCATCCCTGGCGGCGTTTGCGCAGCCGCCCCTGTAACTATAAAGAGGGACAAAAACGCCGCTGCAAGGAACGCCCAAGTTGAACCTACATGAGTTCGGAAATTCATTGTTGAGAGTTCTCGTGCCAGTATTTAAGATTGAGCTAGACTGCCGTCGATGGTGGAGGTCAGCTTACTATTTGAACGAGTTGACTTCCCTCAAAAAATCATCCAGTTCAACAGGCTTAAAGATCACTTTGACTTTGTCGAGCGGGATGGTTTTACTCGTTACATCTTTTGAAAAGGCTGTCAGCATCATGATCTTTTGATCAGGGTATTGCTCCAAAATTTCTCTGATAACTTCCGCACCGTCTTTTTTTGGCATGTGATAGTCGGCGATGACGAGATCAAATTTGCTTCCCTTCGCTTTCTCTGCTAAATAAAGCTGAACGCATTCTTCACCATCATTGACAGAACTAACATCATGACCCGCATCTTTGAGAACTATCTCGCAAACCTCTATGATTGATTGTTCGTCCTCAGCAAGAAGAATTCGCAAAGGTCTTGATCATCTACGGTGTTTAATTGCCCTTATTTATAACGATGTGACATATTCGCATGCCATGATCGAAGCCAATGATAGCTGTTGCTATTTTCAGACTGCGCTGGTGAGTTAATTCCAATTCTTGTCACATTCTCATTACGGCTACTTTCCATGTCCATTCATGCTCCCAACCAGCAGGTTTGTCTGTAATCAAAGTAACATGCTTCTGGTTATTAGATTCCGACAAGCGAATCTTTCATAGTTGTCTTTTCGACAGGAACCTTTAGGCGACACAGGAACGAAAAGGAGCATCTTTGGCTCACGAAGGGAAGAAGTCATAGTGAACCTCTACAACCAAGTAAAGCAGCTTGAAAACAAATACAAGAAATTGTATGAAGGCTCCCCTGAAATGCACCGCACCATAGATATTCATGGGTTCATAATTGATTGCAATCAGGCATATGTCGATAATCTGCACTATGTAACAAGAAGTGAGGTAATAGGCCATTCCATATTCGAACACACCGCGCCAGAAAGTATGGATTCAATGCATGCGTCATTTAGGGAATGGCAGCTGAAAGGGACAGTAAAGGGAAAGGAGATACTACTAAGGAGGAAAGACGGAAGTACGTTTCCTGCTCTGGTAAATGCATCTAGCCTGCTTGACGACGATGGCAACCTTGTTGGCAGCAACACGGTTCTTACAGATCTTACAGAAATCCAAAGGACAAAACATGAGCTACAGTATGCATACGAAAAACTAAAAGAAGCCCAGAAATTGAAAGAAGACTTCATCAGAATTGCTGCTCATGACCTTCGTTCTCCAATCCAGCCGATACTTGTGATGTCTGAACTAGCGAGGAGCAATCCGGCACACTTGGAAGAAGCCCTTAGCATTATTGTCAAGGAAGCCAAGAAATTGAAAAAGCTTGCCGATGACCTTTTAGATCTTGCCAAGATTGAAAATGGAAGTCTATCGTATGACATGAAAAAGGTCAAAGCCAACGATATTCTGAAGGACATCGTCGAAGTCGGACGTGTTTGTCTGCTTGGCCCGACTGCAACAGGAACCAAGAATAATCCCCAAGTCCCTAGTCGGGTCGAAATCGTAGCTGATCTTATCCACAATGACATTGAATTGCTAGCCGACAAGGACCGAATGATCCAAGCACTATCGAACATCATGGGCAATTCTATCAAGTTCACGAAGGAAGGGCAGATAACTGTGCAAACCCGCATCTTGGACGACAAAGGAATATTTGTGATCGAGATCATCGATACTGGACCCGGAATTCCTAAGGAGGTTCTGTCAACCATGTTTGAGAGATTTACTTCAAAAAGACCAGACAATGCTTCTGGTAGCCATCAAGGTACAGGTTTGGGGTTATTCATTGCTAGATCCATTATACGCGCACATGGCGGAGATGTCACAGCGCTTAACAACCTTTCCGGAAGGGGTGCCACATTTGTGGCGACAATTCCAATTAGCAAATGAACAAGGTACAGCTGTACGTTGATTTTCAAACATACAAGTACTGATAACCAGCTAGGGATTTATGAAACCGTAGGTAAGAGGATATGAAGATACTGGTTGCAGAAGACGAAACATCAATCTCGGCTGTTTACCGGCTTGCACTTGAGGATAGAGGACACCAGATGATAATAACGAACGATGGTCAGGAATGCGTAAATGCCTACGAGGAAACATTGAGCAAGCTACCAGACAGGTCACATGCCTACCTTGCACTTCATCCGCCGTTTGACGCCGTCATTTTGGACTATAGAATGCCCAAGATGGATGGAATGGACGCTGCAAAAGTGATTCTTCAGAAAAATCCGCATCAGAGAATTATTTTTGCTTCGGCTTACGTGTTAAGCACTTTGCAAGAGTCGGTAAAGAATCTGCATGTGATTGTAGAACTTCTGCAAAAGCCATTTGAGCTCAGTGTTCTAATTGACACAGTAGAGGATAAGGAGATCTTTGAAGCTCTGAAAAAGATAAACGTGGATGTCACGGCTATTCAAAACTGGAATCCGACCCATGAACAGCTCCGGGAATTACTTCAATCATTGAAGCATCTGCACAAGCAGTCCCCACTCTTACTAAAATAATAGCTACGATTGTCGTAGGAAGGAAGTTTCAGCCTATGCAGCAGAGCGATTGTAGAGCATTTCAGAATCACACACGTGACCCTTTTCTACTAATCAACTGCCAATGTTATTGTCATTGCTTATCCAGGTATACAGATAAGAAATGATGTAGGTATTAGACGTCCTGAAATGTAACCTAGGTTGCATATGCGCCGAGTGGCACGACTACGGAGCCGGATCTGATCAAATATGCTCATTTTCCTCCATTCCAGTTGAGAGAGTCCGACCACTAACCAAAGGCTCAGACCTGCTAATACGCAGGGAACACCATTTTGGGGCAGATGGGATATGCGGGATGCGGCTGTATGTAATATCTCATACACTCAAAGAAAAATAAGTTTGTACCCTGTACGGGAAGATAGTGGAACAATGACGACGCTAGATCTAAATTCCCTAGTTGCATCACTACCATCGCAGCAAGAAAGAAAGCGACGCGATGGCATAGAACAGAGGAGAAACCAGCTGATGACGGAACTCGCTGATGACCCCGTTCTAGCTATATCAGATCCTAGGACACTCAATTCTATGTCGCAGTGCATGTACGTGATCCGCTGTGTAGAAAGAGGCCTTACAAAACAACAGATAGTTGATCTGTTTTTTGGAGATGAATTTACTGTCAAGACGATAACTAGCGTGATAGGAGTAAATGCTCTTGTAAGGCAAAGCAAGGAAGGAAAATGGGAGCGAACTGAAAAAGCGAATCTGGCACTTGGAACGGATAACAAACAATAGTAGGGCTATTTTGATTTCTTGTAGAACAAGATTGAGGCAGACTAGGTTGATGATATGTGTAGCAGAGCGATCACCGCCAAATTCTATTGACCCTAGTGACTAGTGACCATTCTGTTGTTGCTCGACGTTGAAATCAAGCTGAAGGCAGAAATTTTACGACAACAGAAGCTCTTTTTGACCCTAGCTGAGCAATTGATCTCCAATTTACTTATTTTTACCAGGTTTCGAGTTTGATCATAATAGCTGACCTTTGAGGAAGTATATGGATCACAAATATCTTTAGTATTATCTAGTCACAGATGCTACCGTGTGAGTAGGTAAGAACCTCCCTTCACAATTCAGGTCGTGCGGAGCATTAATTATCTTTGCAACGCGCTAGAAGTGGCCGAAATTGTCAGCTCAAGGAACATAGAGATTTCAGAAATGGTGAAGCCTCCATATGGTGTAAATCATAACAATGGTGGCGCTGGTGGTCCTACCATATCTGAATTATTCGCAAATGCTATCGCTTGTGTAGTAGTCTCTCTCGCTCACGAAGAAGCTTTGCGAAATCACATAGTCCAAAGGCATTTGCCCGATAGAATCATTGGCGCCTCTTCTAAGATGAGTGGCGTGGCGGTGGTCCGCAACCAGCATGTTATTAGATCGATTATCGCTAGAAAATGGCCGAAGAACTCACTCTTTAGATTCGTATATTAAAATTTTGTATGTTCTCATTCGATCTGAGCAGCTATGGTGCTGATCAGCCTACTTAGACAGCTGGTACATATTGGCTTGGAATTGAATTCGATTCCGATGCCTCTGCAGAACTTTAGTCCCTTGCAGACGCAGCAGTAATGCTGTCCCATGGGTATTGTTGTATATTGCATCATTTTCTCTTAGGTATGAGTATGCAATTTTGATAGTTTAACGACTAGTACGTATAGAGGGGCTACAGATACTCTACCAGATAGATGTAAGAGCTCAACTCATACTGTGCTTTAGCTGCGCATTGTTGTCATAATTCCTGACATCTCTCTTGCTATACCCTCCTTCTTTCTGTTCAGCGGACGCCAGTCGCAATAGATTCATGAACTAATCGTACAGAATGTGAAAAGGCCGCCAAAGAAAAACAAGCCTCGATGTAGCATGTGCAACCAGAGTTCCACGCGTATTTGATGGTCTTCTCAACGATTAGCATATGCATAGAATGTATTATTGAAAATTGTATGTAGAATTTTTTAAAATTGGTGCATACATTCTTCTCTAGACTTCGCAGCTAAATACATCAGAGGCATCGACTATTCTGCCAGCATGCTTTCCCCGGAGCTCGTCTAGTGCGATTCTGAACTTGCCTCGGCCAATGTGGATAATGCATGCTCGGATGGTAGAGCCATCCAGGTCAACGAGACACCAGGCACCCGGTGCATAACTTGCTGTGACATTGACGATTTCATTTTGTTGCATTGTTTTGGGTGCGTAAGCTTTGCTGATGTCATATAAAACTATTCTAACGAATTACTATATTTCTGATAGGTGACAATTATTCCATGAAATCAACAATTTCAATAGTTGAAGTATGGCTGGCGTGCCCATACTGTTATCTTGCTTTCTCAAGCAAAGAAGGGTATGCGACACACTTTGGGAAGGAGCACACAGGAAGAAAGTCAAGGCAGGCAACCCTGATAAAAACTCACTCCACGCAACTCCTTTGATAGGGTTATCACCTAATGATCACATCATTTGTCCTATACCAGCCCAGAATTTAGCCATCTGTCTATCAATGGTAATCAATCAATATTTGTCACCAAAATATGGTAATGCTTCTTGACGAGCCTAGCCATTCCGGCCCATTCTTATATAAAGAAACCTTGCATACTCAACCTTAAACGGACCAAGCAGTTATGAAGCAATAAGGATAAATCGGTGTAGGAGGAACATTATATTAGTTGAGCCGCCTTAGCGAGGAGAAGGTAGCTGAGGAAGCACCAAGATCAGAGCAAGAATTACCTGATGACATCATGAAAAATGTACAGAAGCGGCCACGGCGAAAAGAACAAAGAGAGCCTTCAGTTGAAAATGACGCTTTACCGGGGCTCAAGAAAGTAGTTATCGACGTACTGCCTTCATCACCACAACTGCCACCAGGACAAATTTCAAATAATGATGCTACCGACGTCGAATCCCTCAATGTCAAGGGAATGAACCTTGTAAGAACAGAACACCTCCGCGACGCCCTTGAATGCTTTGAACAAGCAGTTAGGCTAAATCCAAATAATTCGAAGTCTTGGTATAATAAAGGTATGAGTTTGGTTAGTCTTGGCGAGTCCAAGGAAGAGGCTTTGCATTGCTTCCAGAAGGCGATAGAGATAAACCCGCTAGATGCAGAGGCATGGAACAATAAAGGCGCTGTTCTTGCGATGCTCGGGATGGAGAGGGATGCACTAACGTGTTATGAACGTGCAACTGAGATAAAGCCAAGTTACGCTAGGGCGTGGCAGAATAAAGGGCTCCTGTTCTTAAAATTGGGGAACAAGAAAGGAGCAAAGGAATGCTTCAAAAATGCCACGCAAGCAGGTTTGAAGTAAAAGCAGAAAAGTCAGTAGGCGATCGATAACCACATGTGCTAGTTAGACCAATTTGTTTTTAGCGAAATTAGCTAATTCACTTAGAGCCTATCCCGAGAATACTCCTATTGAAGATATCGTAAGGCAAGTCAGCGGCAGATGTTATATCTTGTTAGGTAATAATCGGTATTTGATGGTCATGACTGCCAAATTCTGACGGCGTCTTATTTTTGGGATAGACTCAGCCAGCTTCAAGTATCGTTCT
>Ga0209431_10004497_pt1 | contig 10933 bp, 10 predicted proteins | sample RifCSP13_3_FD_184021 | JGI IMG/M metagenome (GOLD analysis project Ga0209431, IMG submission 184021) | Soil microbial communities from Rifle, Colorado - Rifle CSP2_sed 13_3 (SPAdes) (version 2) | ecosystem: Environmental > Terrestrial > Deep subsurface > Rock core/Sediment | place: Rifle... | reverse complement strand
CTCCAGCTCGGCGGCCATCAGGATGTTGTCGCGGCCGGCGAACGGCGACTCCGGAATGGGCGTGACGTCCCGCAGCGGCGTGGCGTGGGTGCGGTACACGGCCACCCCGGCCTTGCCGTAGCGGATTTCGTACGTCACCCGTCCTCCTCCGTTCGCAATCGGTGCAATCGGTCGCCGGCGATGGCCACGCAGTCGGCCACGGCACGCCGCAGCTCGTCGGCGCGGTTTCGTTCCAGGGCTGCCTCCAACAGGGGCACGACCTCGGTCCGGGGCCGTCCGGCGACGAAGATGACATATCGGAACCCGAAACGTGCCTCGTACGCGGCATTCAGGCGCGCCAATTCGGCGGCGACATGGCGGTCCGTCGCGGCCTGGTGCGCAGCCGTGGAGCCCTGTTCCGCGTACGACAGCCCCGACATCGAACGCGGGTCGGCGCCGATCCGCGGATGGGCATCGAGCAGCTGCCGCGCGTGGGCCTCGCTCAGCGACCCGCCGACCCGCGACGCGGCGTCAAGCAGACCGGCGTCGTCAGCGAAGGGCCGTTCCGCGGCCAGCCGGTCCGCGAAGCCGGGTGCGCCCTCGAACAGGACGCCAACCGCTTCGGCGAAGGCCGAATCGGTCAATCGGTTGAGCTCACCGATCGCGGGGAAGCGATCGCCCATCCGCTCAAGAGCCGCGGTAGGTGGACAGCCCGAAGGGGGAGACGAGAAGCGGAATGTGATAGCTGCGCTCGGGATCGTCGACCCGGAATCCGATCGCCATGTTCTCGAAGAAGGGAGGCTCGCGCGCCTCTTCGGCCAGCCAGGCCGCCAGATCGAACACGATCTGGTAGTCGCCCGCGGCGAGCCTGCCCCGCAGCAGGGAGCGGACCCGGCCCTCCGCATCGGTCCGCGCCTCGGCCACCAGCCTGGGGGTGCCGTCGTCGCGCAGGCGAAAGAGCGCCACCGGGAAGCCCGCCGCGGGGCGGCCGGTCTCGAGGTCGAGCACGTGCGTGCTGATGGTGGGGTGGGAATCGGCCACTGCTATCCTCCGCGGGTGGACGATCTGGCGATCCGGGTTGGCGATCTGCACTTTACCGCTCGCTGGGAGGCCGCCGCCGCCCGCACCCGCGCCGCGTTGCTGCCATGGCTCCCGATCTCCTCGCAACTGATCCACTGCCGCTGGAGCGGTGAGTCGACCTGGATCCCGTTCGGAGATCGACGCCTCGAGGTCGGCTACGAGAACCACACCTCGCACCCCGCGCCGGGGCAGCTGCTGATCTACACCGGCGACCTGTCGGAATGCGAGATCCTGTTTCCGTACGGGCCATGCAGCTTCGCGTCACGAGTCGGCCCGCTCGCGGGCAACCACTTCGCGACCCTGGTGTCCGATGCGGGCTGGCAGGATCGGCTGCGCGAGGTGGGTCGCCGCGTCCTGTGGCAGGGTGCCCAGCCGATCGAGATCCGGGCCGATGCCTGACCCGGCGGACCTGGTGGTCATCGCGGCGACCGTCATCGTCATCGGGGGTAGCGATCGGCGAGGTGGCTGATCTCATCATCCGCGGCGGGACCGTGGTCACAGCCCAGCGCTCGTTCCGGGCCGATGTCGCGATCGCCGGGGGTCGGATCAGCGCGGTGGGCGAACAGCTGGCCGCCGCGCACCCGGAGGCGCCGACCATCGACGCCTCTGGATTGCTGGTGTTGCCCGGGGTCATCGACGTCCATACCCACACGCGCCTGCCGGTGACCGAACAGCCCGATCGGTTCTTCGCAGACTCGGTGGCAGCGGCATTCGGCGGCACCACCACCTTCCTGGCCTTCAACAATCCCGGCACCGGGATCTCGGACGCGGGTGCCGCCTCGCTGCTCAGCGGGATGCGCGAGTTCCGGTCGCGGACGGCGGGGGAGTCGGCGGTCGACTTCGGCCTCTCGGCGGTGATCAGCGGCACGCAGCCGGACCCGATCTCCGAGCTGCCGGCCCTGGTCGAGTCGGGCGTGCCGACGGCCAAGGCATTCATGGTCTATGACTTCCGCCTGACCGATGAGCGTCTGTTCGAGGCCCTGCGCGCGCTGGGCCGCCTGGGAGGGCTGCTCCAGGTCCACTGCGAGAACGCGACCATCATCGATGCGCTGGTCAGCGGTGCGCTGGCCCGCGACGAGGTCGACTGCCGGCAGCATGCCCTGACCCGCCCGACGTACGCGGAGGCAGAGGCGACCCACCGCGCGATCGCGCTGGCGCGCGCCGCCGAGGCGTCGGTGTATGTCGTGCACCTGTCGTGCGCGGATGCGCTGGCGGAGGTCGCGGCGGCCAAGGCGCGCGGCTGGCCGGTGTACGCGGAGACCTGTCCCCACTACCTGACCTGGACCGATGCGCGCTACGCGGCGGACGACGAGGCCGAGGTGATCCGCAGCGTGATCTCGCCGCCGCTGCGCAGCGCCGCCGACCGGGACGCCCTCTGGCTGGGCCTGCGGGCCCGGGGCCTGGACGTGGTCGCGTCCGATCACGTGCCGGATCGGCTGAGCGTCGAGAAGGTGGTGCCCGCACCAGCGTTCCCGCAGATCAGCAACGGGGCGCCGGGGATCGAGACCCTGCTGGGCGTCGCCTACTCGGAGGGCGTCGGCGGCGGGCGCCTCGGCCTGGAGCGGCTGGTCGACGTGCTGGCGACCACCCCGGCGCGGCTCTTCGGGCTGCCCGGCAAGGGTGCCGTGGAGCGCGGGCGCGACGCCGACCTGGTCCTGTTCGACCCCGACGCGCGCCGGGCCGTGCGGCAGGTCGACCTGCACCACACCAGCGACTTCACCCCCTACGAGGGGCTGGCAGTGCGTGGCGCGGTACGCACCGTCCTGCTGCGCGGCGAGCCGGTGATCCGCGACGGAGCGTTCGTCGGGCGCCGCGGGCAAGGCCGCTTCATCGAGCGGGAGTCGGCCCGGCCGGACCCGTTCAGCTAGAGGCGCTCGAGGACCCGGTAGGCAGGGATCGTCAGGAACTCCGCGAATTCGTCAGCGAGGACGAGCTCGTCGAGCAGGGCCGTGGCATCGGTCCAGTGCAGGTCCGGGGCGGTGGCCAGCAACCGGGCCAACTCCTCGTCGCGGACCGACGCATACAGCTCGGCGGTCATCGGTCGTCCGTCGTCCAGGGCGACGCGGTGCACCCGCCACTGCCAGAGCTGGCTGCGGCTGATCTCGGCGGTCGCGGCGTCCTCCATCAGGTTGTTGATGGCGGCGGCTCCGTTGCCGCCGAGCCACGAGGCGAGGTAGGCGAGCGCCACGCCGACGTTGGTGCGGACCCCGGCCTCGCTCACTTGGCCGTCCGCGATCGACACGCCGAGCAGGTCCGCGGGCGCCGGCTGGACGTTCGGCGAGCGATGCTTCTGGTTCGGCCGGTCGCCCAGCGCCGCGTCGAAGACCTCGCCCGCAACGGAGACCAGGTCGGGATGGGCGACCCAGGTCCCGTCCGAGCCGTCGCCCGCCTCGCGCTGTTTGTCCTCGCGCACGGCAGCCAGCGCCCGGGCGGTCACCTCCGGCTCGCGTCGGTTGGGGATGAACGCACTCATCCCACCGATGGCATGTGCCCCGCGGCGGTGACAGGTGCGGACCAGCAGTTGCTGATAGGCGCGCATGAACGGCACGGCCATCGTCACCTGGGCGCGATCGGGGAGGATCATGTCGGCGCGCGACCGGAACTTCTTGATGATGCTGAACATGTAGTCCCAGCGACCCGCGTTCAGGCCCGATGCGTGCTCACGCAGCTCCCAGAGGATCTCCTCCATCTCGAACGCCGCCAGGATCGTCTCGATCAGGACGGTGGCCCGGATCGACCCGCGCGGGATGCCCAGGCGCTCCTGGGCCGCGACGAAGACGTCGTTCCACAGCCTGGCCTCGAGGCGGCTCTCCAGCTTGGGGAGGTAGAAATACGGGCCGGAGCCGCGCGCCAGCAGCTCGGCGGCGTTGTGGAAGAAGGCCAGGCCAAAGTCGAACAGGCTGGCCGAGATGGGGGAGCCGTCCACCATCACATGCGCTTCGTCGAGGTGCCAGCCTCGAGGACGGATGACGAGCGTGGCCAGGCCCGACTCGCGGAGCTGGTAGTGCTTCTCCGCGGTCTGCAACGTCAACCGGCGTCGCACCGCCTCACGCACCGTCCACTGGCCGGTGACCACGTTGCTCCAGGTGGGGGAGAGGGCATCCTCGAAGTCGGCCATGAACACGCGCGCCCCCGAGTTGAGCGCGTTGATCATCATCTTCGGCTCTGCCGGCCCGGTGATCTCCACCCGCCGGTCGTCAAGGTCCGGAGGCGCCGGCGCGACGAGCCACCCCGGGTCGGCGCGGACCTCGGCCGTCTCCGGCAGGAAGCCCGGCAGTTCCCCGGCGTCGAAACGCGCCTGGCGTTGAGCGCGGGCGGCAAGCAGCTCGCGCCGGCGGCCATCGAACGAGCGATGCAGGTCCGCGACGAAGCCGAGTGCCTCCGGGCTGAGGACCTCGGCGTCGTGCTCGGTCGACGGGCCGGCGAGCTGGTGGCCGTCCGTCATTCGGCCGCGCGTCCGTACGCGAGCGGCTTGATCGGACGACCGGCGGCGGAGTCGGTGATGAGGGTCGCGAGCCTCCGCTCGCGCGTCTCGGGTCGCCTGGCGGATTGGACCCAGAATCCAGCCTGGCGGCGGTAACCGGGCGTGCGGGACTGCCAGAACGCCCACGCGGCGGGGCTCTCGCGAAGTCGCTCCTCGTCTGCGACAGGCAGCGGTCCGCGAAGGGGGTCGTCGCCAGGTGGCGGGAGGTCCCGACGACGATCGCGCGACTCGAAGGCCGCCAGGCCGGCGGCGTGCATCCGCCCCGCGGCGGTCAGGGCTGCGACCCGGGCGATGTTCAGCGCGCTCCAGGCGCTGCCTCGTCGGCGCGGGGTGAACCGATTGGCATGCAGCTCGGCATCAATCCGGTAGCCGATGCCGTCGATCCACCCGAAGCAGAGCGCCTCCTCGACCGCTTCGGGGTAGCTCAGCGCGGTTCGCCCGCTGCCCTTGCGGTAGTAGCCGACCCACACCTCGGAGCGCTCGGCGTGATGGACGAGCAGCCAGGCCCGGAAGGCGGCGGCGTCGGCGAAGACCGCCACCTGCTCGCGGGCGGGTCCCTTCACCGCGGGTCCTCGTCGCGGAGCAGCCGGTGCAGGATCCTGGCCGCCACCGCGCGACGGTAGTCAGCCGTCGAGCGCACGTCGTCGATGGGGGAGAGCTCGCCGGCCAGCGTGCTCGCCGCCAGGTCCGCCGTGGCGAGGGTCGGCCGGGCCCCCTCCAGCACCGCCTCGGTGGCCGCGGCTCGCACCGGGACCGGGGCGACCGAACCGAGCGCGACACGCACCGCGTGCCACGCGGCGTCCGGAGCATCCTGCTGCCAGGCCAGCGCGAGGACCACCTTGCTGATCGCCTGCGCGCGCCGGGTGCCCACCTTTCGGAAGCGGACCTCCCGCGTCGCGGGCATCGGGAATCGGACCCGGAGCAACAGCTCGTCGGTCGCGAGTGCGGTGCGCCGATAGGCCACGAAGAAGTCGGTGGCGGCGACCTCGCGTTCGCCGCGGACGCTGCCAAGGACCAGGACGGCGTCGCAGGCCAGCAGCACCGGCAGCGTGTCACCGGCCGGGGAGGCATTCGCCACATTGCCCCCGAGCGTGCCGCGGTTCTGGATCTGCGCCGCTCCCACGGTTGCCGCGGCAGCGGCCAGCACCGGCAGGTGTTCCCGCACCAGGGCTGAATCGCGCATCTCGGTGTAGGTGGTCAGGGCACCGATGACCAGGTCGGTCCCGTCCACCCCGATCCCCCGCAGGGCATCGAGCCGCCACAGGTCGAGCACCCGTTCGGGCGGAGGTCCAAGGTCGGCCGTCAGCTGGACCAGGAGGTCGGTGGCGCCGGCCATCGGTCGATGGGCAGATTCGGCCAAAGCCGCATACGCCTCGTCCAGCGAGGTGGGGGAGATGACCGGCGGCTCGATGGGCATCGAATCAGGCCGTCGCGTTCCGGGCGGCCAGCGCGATCGCATCGATGATCTTGGTGTACCCGGTGCAGCGGCACAGGTTGCCCGCGATCGCCTCGCGGATGGCATCCGGATCCGGCCCGCCGCCCGCGGCGAGGTACGCCTCGGCGGCCATCAGCATCCCCGGCGTGCAGATCCCACACTGGGCTCCGCCGGCCTCCAGGAAGGCGGCCTGCAGCGGGTTGAGCACCTCGCCGTCCCCCATGCCCTCCACGGTCCGCACCGCCGTGCCAGCAACCTGGCTCATCGGGACCAGGCATGCATCCACCAGCCTGCCGTCGATCAGCACCGAGCACGCCCCGCACTCGCCCTCGCCGCAGCCCTCCTTGGTGCCGGTCAACGCGAGGTCCTCACGGAGCACGTCCAGCAGCCGGCGCATGCCGGTGGCCTCGACCTCCACTCGTTCGCCGTTGAGCAGAAAGTGAACGCTCATGGCTTCGCGATCGACACGCCCGGGGGCGGAAGCGCCGGCGCGCCGGTGAGCGCGGCCAGGATCCGCTCCGGGGTGGCCGGCAGGTCGTGGATCCACACCCCGGTGGCGTCGTGGATCGCGGCGACCACGGCTGGCGCGGCCACGTCCATGGGCAGCTCGCCGACTCCTTTCGCACCGTGCGGCGCGCCGGAGAACGGCGCCTCCAACAGGATGGACCGGATCCGCGGCGCATCCAGCGCGGTGGGGATCAGGTACGTGGCCAACCGGTCATTGAGATACCGACCGTCAACCAGCTTCATCTCCTCGATCGTGGCGTAGCCCACCGCCTGCAGGGTGCCGCCCTCGACCTGGCCCTCGGCCAGGAGGGGATGGATCACCTTGCCGATGTCATCGGCCGAGACCACGTCGCGGACCGTCACCTCGCCGGTGTCGAGGTCAACCTCCACCTGGGCCACCGCGCAGGCCCAGCCGAAGGCCGGGTACGCGTCGCCGGTGTAGTTCGCGTCGTCGAAGTGAGTGTCCGGGTAGGGCTCGAAGCGCTGGTCGATCCGCAGCGCGCCGTGCTCCGCGGCGTAGGCCCGATAGGCGTCCCGGAAGTCCTGCCCCCGGGCATCCTCGACCTGGCGCCGGAGGCGGCGGGCCGCGTGGATCAGCAGGCCGCCGACCACCATCGCGGTCCGCGACGCCACCGTCGGGCCGGAGTCGGGGACGATGCTGGTGTCCTGGGGTGCGATCTCGACTTCGGCGTCCTCCACGCCGAGCGTCTCGGCGACCAGCTGCGGGAAGATGGTCTTGGTGCCCTGGCCCATCTCCGTCGAGGCGGTCAGGATCCGGATCTCGCCCGCCGCCGTGAGCTCGACCGAGGCCACGCTGGCCAGGGTCACCTCGCCCGAGCCCGTGAAGCCCGCGCCGTGCCAGCCCAGCGCCAGCCCGATCCCGCTCGCAATCCGGGCGTCGGTATTGCGCGCCTCGCGGGCGCGGCGCGTCTGCTCGGAGCGCCGGGTGAAATCGGCGGCGGCGGCGGCGGCCTCGAGAGTCTCCACCGCCGCGACGCTCTCCCGCAGGAGCTGGCCGGTCGGGGTGCGATCGCCCTCGCGATACGCCCAGCGTCGGCGCAGCTCGAGCGGGCTGATGTCCAGGGCCTCGGCCAGGCGATTGACCTGCATCTCGGCTGCGAACTCGACCTGCGGCGCGCCGAAGCCGCGGAACGCCCCATTGGGCGGGGTGTTGGTGGCCATCGCCCGGCCCGAGATGTGCACGTTCTCGCAGCGATATGGGCCCGCCGCGTGCAGCACGCCCCGCGACAGGACGACCGGCGTGAGCGTGCAGTACGCCCCGCCGTCGAACACGACCTCGATCTCCTGGGCCACCAACCGTCCATCGCGGGTGACGCCGGTCCGATGCCGGAGCACCGCGGGGTGACGCTTGGTGGTGGCGCTGATGTCCTCGTGGCGGTCGTAGATCATGCGCACCGGCCTGCCCACCTTGCGTGCCAGCAGGGCGGCGTGCAGCGCCAGGATCGAGGGGTACTCCTCCTTGCCGCCGAACCCGCCACCCGTCTCGGCCTGGACCACCACCGCCCGAGCGTCATCCAGCAGCAGGCCGCGCTTGAGCGCCTTGTGGATGTAGTACGGGCACTGGCACGACCCATGCACCACCACCCCGCCATCGGCGCGCGGCACCGCGATCATGGCCTGGTTCTCGATGTACAGCTGTTCCTGGTGGCCAACCCGATAGGTGCCTTCGATCACCAGGTCGGCCTGCGCCATGCCCGCCGCCATGTCTCCGCGGCTGACCTGGTAGTGGGCGAACTCGACGGTCGATTCGAGCGGGTCGAAGACCGGGGGCAGGCGTTCGGCGCGCACCGTCAGGTGGCGGCGCGCCTCGCGCAGGGTGGCTCGATCGGGGGCGGCGATCAGGCACAGCGCCTCGGCCTGGTGCTGGATCTCGCCCCCGATCGGGACCAGGATCGGCTGGTCGTCCTTGATCAGGCTGACCACGTTCGGCCCCGGGATGTCAGCGGCAGTGACCACCCCCACCCGGCTCCAGTCGAAGCCCTCGCCCAGGTCGATCCCGACCAGGCGCGCATGGGGATCGGTCGAGCGGATGGTGGCCCCGTACCAGGCCCCGGGGAAGACCAGATCGTCCGTGTAGCGGGCCAGGCCGGTGAGCTTGGCCGGTCCCTCGCGCCGCATCGGTGGGGCCGCCGGCCGGGCGCGTCCAAGGGTGATCGTCCCGGGGGCCACGACGACGGTCTCGGTGGTCATCCGCGCCTTCCCTCCTCGATGGTCGACGATAGCACCCTCAGCGGCCGTGACGGAGCGCTCGCCCGGGCAGCGCACCGGTGTGTCGACCCGCGTCGACCACCAACTGGCCGTTCACCACGACGTGCTGGATGCCATCCGGATAGCGGCGCGGCTGGTCGTAGGTTGCGTTGGACCGGACCCGGGCCGGGTCGAACACGACGAGGTCCGCGTGGAAGCCGTCGCGCAGCAGGCCGCGGTCGGTGAGGCCGAGCCGGGCGGCGGCGGCCCCGGTCATCTTGCGCACCGCCTCCTCGAGGCTGAGCAGCCCTTCGTCGCGCACGAACTGGCCCAGGATCCGGGGGAACGAACCGTAAGTCCGCGGCGAGGGCTTGTCGCCCAGGAACGTGGAGTCGGTGCCCACCATCCCGACGGGGTGCCGAATGAAGTGGGGCAGCGTCCTGGACCACGGCCCCGAGGTCACCTGGGCCAGGCCGAGGTCCTCGGCCAGCAGCAGGTCGCACAGCACGTCCACGGCGTCGTGGCCGGTCTCGCGCATGACATCGGCCACCGACGCGCTCTCCCAGCGCAGCAGGTCCGCGCGTCGGAATGCGCCCAGCCGCACGTCGGCCCAACCTTGGTCACTCGCGTACGAGGCACCCCGGCTGGTCATCTCGGCCCGCAGCTGCGAGCGGACGGCGGTGTCGGCCAGGCGCCCTTTCAGCGCGCTGGGCCCGCCCGCCTGGACCCAGGCGGGCAGCTGGATCAGGAGACGGGTCGACGCCCATTCGGACGGGTAGGTATCGAAGGTCACGTCCTGTCCTGCGGCGCGGGCGCGATCCACCAGGTCGAGCAGCTGCTCCGGGCCGCCGGGGTGAGTCTCCCGATGGTAGAAGTGGGTCAGGTGGACGGGCCCCGGACCGAGCCGACCGATCTCGATCGCCTCCCGGAACGGATCCAGAAACCGATCCCCCAACGGATATCGGACATGGGTGTGGTAAAAGCCGCCGTGGCGAGCCGCCTCGCCGGCGAGGACCGCCAGCTCGTCGGTCGAGGCGAACGAGCCAGGCGGGTAATCGAGCCCGCTCGAGAGCCCGAAGGCACCCTCCTGCATCGCCTCGGCCAGGTCGCCGCGCATCCGGTCCACGGCTCGCCCATCCGCCGGCGCGTCCTCCCAGCCGAGGGCGGTTGCGCGCAGGGCCGAATTCCCGATCACGACCGCCACGTTCACCGCCTGGCCGCGGTCATAGCGGCCGATGTAGGAGGCAGCCGTGCTCCAGTCGTAGTCGATCGCCGGGCGACCGTCCAGCCCGGCGTTGAGCTCGACCAGGGCAAGCAGATCCTCGTGCCGGGCGAAGGGTGCGTAGCCGTTGCCGTCGACCCCGATCAGCTCGGTGGTCACCCCCTGCCGCACCTTTGGCTCGTGCAACGGATCGGCCAGGATCACCAGCCCGCCGTGCGAGTGGAGATCGATGAATCCGGGCGCCACGACCATGCCCTGGGCGTCGATCGAACGGCCGGCCTCCGGCTGCCAGGTGGGTGCGCCGACGTGCAGGCGCCCCTCGACCACCCCTACGCTGCCGGCGCGCCCCGGAGCGCCGCTGCCGTCCACCAGCGTGCCGCCGTGGATCAGCAGATCGACCCGCGGCGGACGGTCCGAATCGAGCATTTCGCGCAGTATATGGACCGATGAGCCCACATCCGACGGTCGGCGCCGTGATCCTGGCGGCAGGCATGTCGCGCCGATTCGGGAGCCCGAAGCAGCTGGCCATGATCGATGGGCAGACCCTTCTGGAGCGGGTTCTGGTGCTCGCCGGGGAGGCGCGGGTCGGTGCCCGGGTAGCGGTGGTTCCCGTGTGGCTCAGCCGACCGGCGGCGGCCCACGGCCCGGACCTCGCCTGGGTCAGGAACCCGTTCCCGGAGCGCGGGATCTCGACCTCGCTCCGGCTGGGCCTCGCATCGCTGCCGAAGCAGGTCGACGCCGCGCTGATCCTGCTCGGCGACCAGCCGGGCGTCCCGCTTTCACAGCTAGAGGCGGTCCTTACCGCTCGTGGGAAGCGGCCCGTGGTGGCCAGCCGCGCCGGCGGCGTGCTAGCTCCGCCACTGCTGATCGAGCGCGATCACTTCTGGCTGGCCGACGGGCTATCCCGCGACGTCGGGCTCCGGGATCTGCTGGCGACGCGCCCGGAGCTGACCTGGCCGGTGGAGGTCGACGCCCACGCGACCGACGTGGACACGGCTGCCGACCTGTCCGGACCGGC
>Ga0209431_10004495_pt1 | contig 10933 bp, 10 predicted proteins | sample RifCSP13_3_FD_184021 | JGI IMG/M metagenome (GOLD analysis project Ga0209431, IMG submission 184021) | Soil microbial communities from Rifle, Colorado - Rifle CSP2_sed 13_3 (SPAdes) (version 2) | ecosystem: Environmental > Terrestrial > Deep subsurface > Rock core/Sediment | place: Rifle... | reverse complement strand
CTTACTCGTTGATTCACATCTGAACTAATACATTCAACTTTAGCAATCTGTAGTAAGGAAGGGATGCTTGCACCCGTTGATCATTGCAGACTTGAATGATTATGCATCAGCGGGTGCAAGCATCCCCTTCCTGACTGCGAATCTCCTCTCGCAGCGCAAGCAACCTCGTGACTATCTCGTAAGCCGCACGTGGACGACTGAGCCGAGCTACATTTTCCCGCATCATTGCCAGACGCTCGGGATCGGCCAAAAGCTGATCAATCTTATGCGCGAGAGTGGGCAAGTTGTTGCACCGGATACCTACGCCTTCCTCGAGCAGATGATCGGAGTTGCGTTCTTCCTGTCCTGGAATCGGGTTGACTATTACCAGAACCAAACCCCTTGCAAACGCCTCTGAGGTGGTCAGCCCACCCGGCTTGCCCAGCATAAAATCAGCGGCAGCCATGTACTCGTCCATTTCAGTCGTGTATCCAACAACCTTGACAGTAACCCGTGATTCGGGCGGGTTGCTAGACACGAGTGCAAGGAGCCGGCGCCTGAGTTCTTCGTTGCGGCCGGAAATTGCGACAACCTGGGTCGCGTGTTGCAGCTCGAGCAGTGACTTGATGACATGTTCCATTGAACCGACACCGAATCCCCCGGCCGAAACGAGTATAGTGGTACCATCCGCTATGAGGCCGTGCTTCTCACGCATCGTGCGCTTGTCTTTCTTTTCGGCAAAGACCGGATCGATTGGAATGCCGGAGACGGTTATCTTTTCGGAAGGGATACCAAGTTTTTCCATGTGCACGCGCGTCTCGTCGAGCGCGACAAAATATTGTTCGTAATGGTGACAAAGCCACATTGCATGAATATCGAAATCCGTGACGACAATCGCCTGCCGGCTGGAGAGCTGCTTTTTTGCCTTAAGCCAGGAGATGATTTCGGCCGGCAGGAAGTGAGTGCAAATTGTCATCTCTGGCTGGTACTGCTTCAAAAGCTTGACGAAGCGGCGAGTATTAAGCCTGTCCAGGGCGAGTCGACGCCGTTCGTTCTTCCACGGCTGGTCCAGATAATCATAGAGCCAGCCCAGGACCTCGGGCGCGCCATTGACCATCTCGAGGTAGGCTTGCGAGTAGAGCTTGCGAAAGACCCTATTGGTGTAATCCAATGTATCGACGTGCCGGACCTCTTGTGCAGCTCCCATTTGGACAATCGCCTTTTCCAGGGCCTGAGCGGCGCGGACATGACCCGCGCCAACCGACGCGGATAAGATTAGTACCCTTTCGAACATCGTTTCACCTTTATTGATAGCTGAGCTTTTGGTGGTGGATAAGTGCGCGGGCTAATCTCGCTGAGGCAGAATACATCAGACATCCGGCATAGATTAGAACGACAAGAGCGGCATTATCTCCGGGCTGTCGTTGTTCATCATTCTAGCAGATCGATAGTTAACGTTCTGCAATTTTTCGTTAACGGCGCCTTTCAGCCAGGTTATCAGCGTGACATCTGCGCTGCTGTGCATTAATCGATGGAGCATCAAGACACTAATTATCTTCAACGCGCGCTCTTGTTTGCGCCCTTCATCTTCCTCTGCCATTTCTGGAGGAATCGCCCGGTTTCGTCGACTGGTTCAACGCTCACGTTTCTCGTGGCATAACACTGGGAACTTTTTTGCAGGTGAACTTTTCCGCCCTGGTAATTACGGTAATAGTCATCGGGATGGAATGGTTGTCACCTCCTTCATGGCTACCTTATTCTGTTTCGATCGAGTCGGCTATTTTGAACGTTTTTGGGGGTCGGCAACCATTTACTGAAGGATCAGTCAATTATGAAACGTGAGTTCTTGCGGCATTGCCTGGCAACGCTCGCTTACCGTGGGGCGAAAGTACTTCGTGCTGTACCTCCCGACTTTGGAGAATTTCGCGCGAGCCCATCGACGCGTACTCCTAGTCAAATTCTGGCCCATCTCGGGGACCTGCTCGACTGGGCCTGGTATTTGGCAAAGGGTGAAAAGGGTGGACAAAACACTGAGCCGCTGGCATGGGAAGCGGGAGTCGAGAGGTTTTTTAGTATGCTAAAGCGTCTTGACGACTACCTTGAATCGCGTGAGCCACTTGCATGTACCGAGGAGCGGCTATTTCAGGCCCCTATCGCCGATGCCCTAACTCATGTTGGTCAGCTAGCGATGTTACGCCGGATGGCAGGAGGCCCTGTTCGCGGAGAGAACTATTTCAAGGCTGAGATTCAAACGGGCCGGATTGGGCCAGATCAGCCCCCAGCGGTTTTTGAGTTTGATTAGACCGTTCGCGGCGCCTCCTTGCTATCGCGCGGCTTGCCGCCTCCCTTGCGGTATGCCTCCGGCTTACCGGGAGGCTGCTACTCTGAAATCCGGCTCCGCCGTAATACTGGCGGTAGCCCGGGTCCACCCTCAACACACGACGGTCACCCCCTTTGAGTAACGAATAGCTCTCATTGGAAAGAGGTGACAAGTCCCCCGCACTCCAAGGAGTTGTGTGTAAGGCAATTTCTCGAGTCGGAACTCGCGCGCGAAAAAGTCACCCTGCGAGAGGTGAGGCAGGAAGTTGGTCATGAGTATCACGAAGCCGTCTGGATGCTCAAATTGACAATTACTCAACTTAATTCAGAGCTGCGATGGTTGAACCAGGTTAAGCGCCAGTTACTACATCGTGCTCCGGCGCGGCGCCCAAGGAGCGTTCACGAGAAGTCTCATTAGGGCTCCCGCAGATTCTGAGAAGTTATTGATAATCTCTTGATAGATTTCTGAGGTCGCTTATCGACGGAAATAGTGCTTGACATTGGAATCAGTTCAAAGGTTTAGAATTAGCCTGATGGATCCCAAGGCTCCGAAAAAGGGATTTTGGCGGGTTGGGCAACTGGCAAGGGCCGCGGGTGTAAGCACCGACACCATCCGTCACTACGAGAGGAAAGGAGCACTCCGAGCAGGACGGTCTGACAACGGTTATCGCGAATACCCTGAGGAATCGTTAGAGCGCGTAAAAATGGTCAGGCAAGCAATGGCGATCGGGTTCACACTTGACGAACTGAGCGCCGTCTTCAGGGTTTTTGATAGCGGCGGGGTTCCCTGCCAGCACGTACGAGGCCTCGCTGCCAACAAGCTCGCGGAGATAGAAGAACACCTGCGGGAAGTGATTGCTCTGCGCGACAAACTACGGGAATCGTTAAAGGGTTGGGATGGTCGATTGGCCAGTACTGCCCCCGGTCAGCGGGCCCGTCTGTTAATGGTCCTTGCTGCCGGTGACAGTGACAGCCATTCATCAAAAACTCGAACAACAAGCAAACCTGGATTCAAAAAGAAAGGGTAAAAGAATGAGTAACAAAGCCTACATATATCTTGGTCTTTCGATTCTGGCAATCAGCTTGACAAATGCATTACCTGTTCAGGGACAGCAATCCGGAAAAAAGCATTGCGCTATGACGCATAAGCACATCGACGCCATAAATGCGCGCGGCGATAAAGAGATGGGTTTCGAGCATTTGAAGACTACCCATCATTTTTTGCTGGCCAGTGATGGAGGAGCTATTCAAGTCGAGGCAAACGATGCAAATGATAAGCAGAGCCGGGATCAGATCCGTCAACATCTGCAGCACATTGCCACGATGTTTGCCGATGGCAACTTTAACACTCCAACGGTAATCCACGCGCAAGCACCACCCGGCACTGAGCTTATGAAACAACTGAAGTCCGAAATCAGCTATCAGTTTAGAGAGACTCCGCGTGGAGCAACGGTTCGTATTACCACCCGCAACCCGAATGCCTTACAAGCAATTCACGATTTCCTGCGATTTCAGATCAAGGAGCACATGACCGGAGACTCACTGGAAATTGTACCTGTACGATAAGGCCCAAACTTGACAAAGATGCTCGACCATTAGAGGTCGTTTCGTTTGGGCTTTGACATCTTTCCCACTACTGAGGCCAATTGACTGCGTGGAATTAAGCGCTCAGCGAAAGCTAGCAGCTTGTTTGCGGTGCCGGGAATCACCAAGCCTCCGCCTTGAGCAAGTTTTCGCAATGTTGCGTTCACCACTTCTTCATAAGACTGCTCGCCACCGGGAAATGTTTTCTTCACCAACGTTCCCTCAATATCTTCAGGCGACACTCGCAAGCGGCCAGGACAGACGGTTACCACGGCTACACCATAGCGACGGATTTCGGATTCCAGGGCCAGTGAGAAGCTTGTCAGAAAAGCTTTCGCGGATGAATAGATTGTGGCATATGGAATTGGTTGCAGGCCCGCCAGCGAAGACACGTTGATAACCCCACCCTGGCGACGCTCAATCATCGGTGGAACTAATTTGTAAACCAACTCAACTACCGTGGCATTCTGCAAACGCACGGATTCCATTTGCCGCGCGAGATTCATTTCCAAAAACCACCCCTCGTCGCCAAAGCCGGCATTGTTCACCAGCAGATCTATCCGCATGTCGCGCTCCAGCAACTGTTCTCCGAGGCGCAGGCCCGCTTGGTCCTTTGCCAGATCGATTGCGATCTGGTCGACCTGAACACCATGAGCGCTAGTAAGCTCTTTTGCGAGTATTTGCAGCTTGTCTTCTGAGCGCGCTACCAGAACAAGATTCTGATTGCGCCCAGCGAGCGTTCGTGCAAAGGACCGGCCCAACCGGCGTGAGGCGCCTGTAACAAGAGCATACCCTGGCTGGGTCATCTTATTTAATGAAGTTGTTTCAGAACTGTTGGAACGACTGTTCGGCTTGCCTTGCCGCTCGAGGCTTACGGCCATAAAGACGCTGGCGCACATGCGCCGGGTAACGAGTTTGGAAGACGAAGTCAAATAACCCGCTGCTGGTACCAAAGCCTCTGGTGATGCCCTGAGAAGTGTGATGATAGCAACATCCAGAACGGTATTCCGCCAAGATAGAAGCCGACGGCCCTATAGGGATGGTTCGATCTCAGCGCTAGTAGCAGTAAGATTGCCGAATAAGAAGTGTAGAGCGCCGTTGTTTTGTAGAGTTTGCGGCCGGAGATTCGTTCCTGCTCGCGCTGATAGGTCCGGTAAGGCCGTAATTTCTGAAGCTGCGCAGACCCAAGGAACCCAGGTGTCATAGAGACTTGTGCGCCTACGAAGAATGTTAAATAAGCCGAGCGAGATTTTGGCCGAACTGGCTTGCGCTCGTCAACCAGAAAAGGCTCCGGACCGAAAGGCCGGTTCGCCACTTGAACGCCGAAAGAACGATGTGTAAGTTGTTAACATACTCCCTGAACTCAGTGGCTCTGAAGTTTGAAAGGCTGTAGACCTCCTAATCAGCCATTTGCTCGAGGCCCGCGGCTCGCTCTGCCTTCTTCTCCGGCACTTCTGTGAGTGTTGCTTCTGTTAGTAACAACACACTCGCTACAGAGACCGCATTTTCCAGCGCAATGCGAACTACTTTTGTTGGGTCGATGATGCCTGCTTCGACGAGGTCGCAATACTGCGCACGAGCCGCATCAAACCCGTAGTTGCCGGCGCCGGCGCGCATCTTGTCAACGACAACTCCGCCATCCACGGCCGAGTTTTCCGCAATTTGCCGCGTGGGCGCTTCAAGGGCACGTTTAAGAATCAGCAAACCTGTGCGTTCGTCGCCCTCGCATTTCGCCGCCTCCTCTTCGACCGGACCGATAGCACGCAAGAGCGGGAGGCCGCCACCCGGAACAATCCCTTCGGCGCTGGCCGCCTTCGCCGCGCTAATCGCGTCGTCAAAACCTTCTTTGCGGCTCTTCATCTCCGCCTCAGAAGGGGCGCCGACTCTGATGACCGCCACACCGCCGGCCAACTTTGCCAGCCGCTCTTCAAGCTTCTCGCGATCATAATCAGAGGTTGATAGTTTGATTTGTCTTCGAATCTCGTTGCAGCGCGCATCGATGTTCTCCCTGGCGCCGGCGCCTCCAATGATCGTCGTTTTCTCCCGGTCACTGACGATACGCTTCGCCTTACCAAGGTCATTGATTGTCACGTTTTGCAACTTCAAACCAAGCTCTTCAGAGATCAGCTTTGCCCCCGTAAGGATTGCGATATCTTCGAGCATTGCTTTGCGCCGATCGCCGAAGCCGGGCGCCTTTACCGCCGTACATGGCAGTACGCCTCGCAGCTTGTTGACAACGAGAGTTGCCAATGCTTCGCCCTCGACTTCCTCGGCAACGATTAACAGCGAACCACTCATCTTGGCGACCTGTTCAAGTAGTGGCAACAGATCGTTCAGGTTGTTGATTCGTTTGTCATAAAGCATGATGAATGGATCCTGAAGTACTGCTTCGAGCTTCTCTGGTTCAGTAATGAAATAGGGGGAGAGGAAGCCGCGATCGAATTGCATTCCCTCCACGACTTCGAGCGCTGTCTCAGTGCCCTTTGCTTCTTCAACCGAGATGACGCCCTCTTGCCCTACCTTCTCTACAGCGTCGGCCACCAACTCACCAATTGATGGATCATTGTGGGCAGAGATGGTCGCAACCTGAGCTCGCTCTTTCCGGCTGGCGACAGGTCGTGAGATCTTGCGCAGCACCTCAACGGCAACTCGCAGGCCGCGATCGAGCCCGCGTTTCAGATCCACCCCACTAGCGCCAGCTGCTACGTTGCGCACTCCTTCGGCAAAGATCGCGTGCGCGAGAACAGTGGCGGTGCTTGTGCCGTCGCCAACTTCATCGCCGGTTCGTTCCGCCGCTTCGCGCATCATCTGCGCGCCAAGGTTCTCTTCGGCGTCTTCTAGCTCAAATTCCTTTGCGATTGTTACCCCATCATTGCAGACAATTGGTTTTCCCCATTTCTTTTCGATCAACACGGATTTCGATTTCGGACCGAGCGTTACACGAACGGCGTCGGCAATTGCAGTCGCGCCTCGCAGGATTTTCTCTCGCGCTGCCGACCGGAAAAGGACGTGTTTGTAGGCCATAAAGAGCGGCTCCTTTCGTTAGATATTCACACGATAGGTTGCAATGCATGTGCCTGCAGTAGGTTTGCGCGTGACGGCTAGTCCAGTCGAGTGCTTTGACTTACTTGCCGTGGCGGATTGCGAGTTTTCCCCCAAAGTCCGACGAAACTTTCCACAATCAAAAATGTGAAATGAGTGCTTATTCGAACAATCCATGGTCAATGGTCACGGTACGTCCATTGCGTCGTTATCAGGAGAAAAGCGAGAGCTTAAGTGTGTTCACCGGCTGCTCATTTCTGACGAAAGGAATGGCGGGGAATTCTTGTCAGGAGAGAAAATACATGAAAGTAAAAGACATAATGACCACGAACGCGAAGGCGTGCACTTTAACCAATAATCTTGCGCAGGCGGCAGGATTCATGTGGGAGAACGACTGCGGGATTCTTCCTGTTGTTGCCGAAGGTGGGAAAGTCGTCGGACTGGTCACCGACCGCGACATCTGCATGGCTGCGGCCATGAAGAATCGCAACTTGGAGAACATCGCAGTTGAGGACGTGATTACCGGAAGAGTCTTCAGTTGCAGAGCGAACGACGACGTTCGGACTGCGCTCAAGACAATGCAGGAGAACAAGGTTCGCCGGCTCCCAGTTGTTGCGGCCGACGGAACGCTTGCAGGCATTCTGTCGGTGAACGATGTCGTGCTCAGAGCGGAAGAGCCAAGGGAGAAAAAACACCCTGAGGTTTCATACAAGGATGTCGTAGACACCTATAAGTCGCTTTGTGCCCGCCGTCTTCCGAAACAAGAGGCACGAATGGCGGCAGGCGCCTGAAGCGATATCTTCGAGGGTCCACAGTTGCCGAAAAATAGATGTTTTGCACGCACCCTACCGAGCGCATAAGCGTCGGTCGTGAAAGGGGGTCTATGAATAAAAAGAGCGACAGTGAAATCAAACTGCAGGTGTTGCGGGAGCTTAAATGGGATTCACGCATCGGCTGGGCACAGATCGGCGTGGAAGTACGCCATGGTGTGGTGACACTAAATGGCTTAGTAAGTTGCTATGCGAAGAAATTGGCTGCTCAGGAGGCTGCCCATCGCATAGCCGGCGTGTTAGACGTAGCAAACGAGATTCAGGTCAGACCGGCCTCAGACTCTGTCAGAACTGATGAAGATATCGCTCGAGCAGTTAGACACATCCTTGAGTGGGATGCGCTTGTACCCGATGAGCGAATCCAGTCAACAGTATCAGACGGCTGGGTAACACTCGAGGGTGACGTTGATTTCTGGCGTGAGCGTGAGGATGCGGAACGAGCTGTCTTGCGCCTGGAGGGTGTCATCGGCGTAATTAATAAGATTCGCATGTTGCCCAGGCAGGTCGACCCAATTGAACTGCGCGAGGGGATTGAGTACGCGCTCGAGAGACGCGCTGATCGAGAAGCCGAACGACTGCGAATCGAAGTTAATGACGGCACCGTCGAGCTGTTTGGCCGAGTACACTCGTGGCAGGAGAAACGCGCAGTGCTTGGTTCAATCAGTCATGCGCCAGGAGTGCGCGAACTGCGAGATCACCTGCGAATAGATCCCTATTTCTAGATCTGCCCGACAATCGGTGGGTGTAGCCAAAAATACTGAGAAGGAAATATTCAAACCAATAAGTGTGCGATTTAGCTGCAATTATGCGCAGAAAGGAAGAGGAACGATGAGCAAAGAGAAAGAAACCGTGAAGGCGTCAACAGAGCTGCAGAAGCCTGTCAGCGCTAGGCCGCTGGAAGCACTTAGTCCGTTTAGCTTCATGCGGCATTTTGCGGAAGATATGGAACGGCTGTACGAGGGTTTTGAAGGACTTCGTTTTCCCAGTTTCTTCGGGAGAGAATTCTTACCTTTCCGGAAGGAATTTGAACATGTCGACTGGGTGCCGAAAGTTGAGGTCTTGCAGCACAACGAAGAATTGACCCTGCGCGCCGAGCTTCCCGGTCTCACAAAGGACGACATAAAAGTGGAAGTAACTGATAAAGCGCTTACACTGTCCGGAGAACGCAAAGAAGAGAAAGAGGAGAAGCGCGAAGGGTACTATCGCACCGAGCGCAATTACGGTAGCTTCTATCGCCGGATCCCGCTACCCGAAGGTGTCAATACTGACAAGGTGACGGCGACTTTCAATAACGGTATGCTGGAAGTAACGCTGCAGGTACCGAAGAGCGAGTTACGGAGTCGCCGCGTGGAGATCAAGGAAGGCGAGAAAGCTGCAATTGCAAAGGCGGCGACCGTCAAATAGCCCAAGCGCCTAGGGTGAGTAAGAATGCCACCCGGAGACGATCGCAGAACTACGACCCAAGTGGCACCCCAATATTAGACCGGAAGAGGTAGCGATCGCGACCACGTAAGAAACTTCTGTTTCCAATGCCTGCGGTCTCTACTACTTCCGGTTCTGTAGTTTCAAAGTATGCGCTTCTTCACTTCTTTCTTGTTGGCTGTTTGAATTTGACGACGCAACTTAGGGAATCGATGTTTTTTACACGAAAAAAAGTAGTGGTGATCGGCAATTACGAACGAATGATCTTGTTCGCCTTATTGGTAATGAATCCAACGATTGCCGCTTCACAGTCCCAGCACCCTCTGCAGCGCGCGCAGAAACAGCCCGCGCTGTTCTCGGTAAGGCTTCCGACAATCAGAAACGCCTATATTAAGGCAACAAAAGATTACAGGTGCAGTCTTGAAAGGCTGCTGACTTTATATGAAAGCTCTCAACGTCAGGCAGCAGAAAAGTTCGCTCTCAGCGAACAGTTATTCAAACAAGGTCTAATTGCCAGAAGGGAGCTCGACGAAAGTGAGCTCGGTCTGACCGCTGCAGCGGAAAAGGTCGATGAAGCCCGCCGGCAATTGGCTTCAGCGGACACGCAAATCGCCGAAGCATTGGTGGAGATTGACAACGAAAAACGTATGGTTAAAGTGGCGCACGCTTCCCGCCGCGGGCTGCTCACGACGACAGCTTTTATTCGCTACAATGGTGTCGGCGAATGGGCGATATGGCAAGTGGAAAAGATCCAGAGTTTCTATCTTCAAAGGTTTGGCCGGCCACTACCAATTGCCGTTCTGGGACAAGGAAGAATTCATAACGACTGGCGCCTCGATCATCGCAATGCACTTGATGTTTCGTTATATCCCGACAGCGCCGAAGGTCAGGTACTGATGGTTCACCTGCGAACTAACGGAATCCCCTTCTCAGCTTTTCGACAGGCAATACCTGGCACAGCCACGGGTCCCCATATTCATATCGGGAAACCCTCACATCGATACTAACGCCAGTATCGAGTTGTGGACAATCAACTTCTTTGGATCGACGGATTGGGTTTGATAGCAAAAACCTTTACGCTGGCGGCGTACTCGTTGACGTTGTAGCGGCTGAGCAAGTCTCTGAAATCACCCTGAAGTCTTCGTGCTAAATTATCGCTGGGCGCCGTAGCACAGCAGCCACTCTCAATTGCCACCGGAAGACTGCTTGCTACATTCCGTTTTTCCTCAGCTGGAGAGCAACAGGCGGCCTGGTTCTCAACCTTGGCACAGGCGTTCAAATCGGCGCCTGAATCAACGATCATGACGTCGCTGAAACCAGCATCAAGCAGACCCTGCCGGTAATCCGCAAGAGAGATCGCGCCGGCGATGCAGCCAACATAGGCAAGCACGTCGTTACTGAGTTCCGCTGGAAGAGGTTGCTTGAGGGCGATGTCACTGACAGCCAGACGGCCGCCAGGTTTTAACACCCGGGCAACCTCACGAAACACAGCCCGTTTGTCTGGGGCGAGATTGATCACACAGTTGCTTATGACGCAATCAATCGTCTCATCCGCCAACGGCAACTTGTCAATTGTGGCCAGATGAAACTCAACATTAGCCGCGCTCCCAGCCTGTTTCGTCGCGTTGCGGCGTGCAAGTTCAATCATCTCCGGAGTCATATCAATTCCGATAACGCGCCCAGTCGGGCCGACTTTCGCGGCGGCGAGAAATACGTCCAAACCTCCACCTGAACCAAGGTCGACTACCGTTTCGCCC
>Ga0209431_10004494_pt1 | contig 10935 bp, 7 predicted proteins | sample RifCSP13_3_FD_184021 | JGI IMG/M metagenome (GOLD analysis project Ga0209431, IMG submission 184021) | Soil microbial communities from Rifle, Colorado - Rifle CSP2_sed 13_3 (SPAdes) (version 2) | ecosystem: Environmental > Terrestrial > Deep subsurface > Rock core/Sediment | place: Rifle... | reverse complement strand
CCCGTTCATCACCGAGGATGGACAAACCCTGTATTTCAGTTCCATGGGGCATTATAACATGGGAGGCTATGATATCTTTTACAGTACCCGGCTCGATAACGGGCAATGGGCAAAACCCATCAATGCCGGTTATCCGCTGAATACCACCAATGATGACCTTTTCTTTACCCCGGTGCGGGATGGTGCCTACGCCTATTATGCCAAATACGACCCTGCCGATTCCTATGGCCTTGCCGATATATACAAGCTTGAAGTGTTTACCGACCTGCATCCGCGTAAATTCATTCTGAACGGCCTTACCCGTGTCAGCGGCATGGTTGGACCTGATTATACACAATATACCGTGATGCTTACAAACAGAAAAACAGGCCAGCTCGTTGATCAAACGAGAATGAATGCCGATGGTACCTATTCACTTAATGCCCTTTCAGGCGATTTTGACCTGAAGATCCAGGGCAGGGATATCAATACGCATAATGAAAAGATATCCATACCTGTCAACAGCCAGTCGAATATTGTAGCTCACACGTCGATGCTTACGGCGACAGCATCCACAGTCACTCCGGAGGAACCTTCGCCTGCCGTTGCGGAAGAACCTGCCGGACCCGAGCTGATCATAGGAACCACCACCTACGAGGTGACAACCAACAAAACCATTCCAATCCGCCTCGATTTGGAAAGGGATACCAAACTCAGGGTGGAAACCATTGTTAATGATCAATTGGTGAAGACCGAGGATTTTGATATCAAGCGAAAAAGGTTTGTTTACATGTTAACACCATTGCCGGGAACAAATCTGTTACGGTTTACCCTTACGGATAATAAAGGCAACAGCACAACCCGCGAGGTTATGGTGGTATACACCCCCCAGGCCGGTGAACTGACTACCCTGCCTCCTGCAGAACAACCCATCCTGGCCGATGGCGACCGGTATATGGGAGTCGCTTACCTTGCCGGAGGAAATCTGCAGAAATTCCTTCAAAGCATTGATATGCGTGCGATGAATTTCAATTCAATTGCTGATCTGTATGAATACCTGGTAAAAAATGCCGGGGAATATAACTATACCCTTGAGGAGGTTGAAAACCTGATGGCAAGATTTTTATCCCAGAAGGACCTGAACTATTTTTATCCGGAACTTAATAAGCACGCTTCCGATAGTCTGGTCAAAACCCTGGAGAATCTTGATCGTGATTCAAATAATATTTTCACTTCCGAGGCGCTGCTGGATTATTTGTTTCAGCAGGCACCACGGGGTAATTACAAACTCGAAGAGCTCAGGGAAGCCCTTTACCGTATTGCAGCGGAAAACCGTGATCCGCTTGCTCTTATTGAGTTACTGGAATCATACGCGGAGGGCGTTCTTGCCACCGTTCTTGGCGGGATGAAGGAAAATGCCGGCTCTTTTGCCGATACAAGGGCTGTGGCTGATTTTCTGATCAATGCCGCGGAGAAGGAAGAGTTTCCGCTTACGGAGCTTGAGGCTGCTCTCAGAAAGGCTGCTGCAGATCTGGATATGCATTTTCTTTACCAGAGCTTGTTGTTCATTTCTTCCGACAGTCTTAAAAATACACTGCTCGATCTCGATCACAAGGAAATGAATATCAGGAATGCCTTGGAACTGATAACTTACCTGATGAGGGAATCGGATTCCAGGGGCTATACCAGGAGAGAGTTGCTGGAAAACATTGAAAAGATCCGAAGGGATCCCTATTATTATGTGGATCTGTTCAGGAAACTTCTTGCTGAGAAAGCCACGGGAAGCCTGAAATTATTCCTCCAGGAGATCGATATCCGCGGTTTGGAGATCAACACCTTTGAGGAATTGGTGGATTACCTGCTCAACCAGTCACAGTTTAACGACTTTAACCGGGAAATGGTCTACCAGCTCCTGCTGGATATCATTGATCCCAAGAATGTAGGTGAATTCATTGATATGTTGATGCGATTCAGTGACAAGCGCATTACAGACGCACTTCAGGCAACTGATTTCGCGCAGTTCTCGAAGCCGATGGAAGTAGTTCAGTATCTGTTATCAGTGGCTGATGAATACGATTATACCGAACGTGATCTGTTGCGGGTCCTGCTGAAAATGTTACTCCGGAAGGGCCCTGAAGGCGGTGAAGTCGAAAGGAAAGGGGGTTGGTTTGCCAACCTGGATAAGCCTGCACTGGCTGCAACCCTCATAATTGTCAATGCCCTTATTATTGCCCTGTTGATCATTTTTGTATTGCGGAAAAAGCGGAAGAATAATGAAAATATTACAAGGGAATAAGTCGCATTCAATTTTATCAGACTGTATTATTACGGGTGCTTTCGTGTTTTTTTTCATCCTTGTTTCTTCTGTTGCGGTTTACGGGCAGAAAATCGCACCCTCGCCGGCCGATCTTTATGCAACAGCTGAAGAGTATATGTTTGCCGACGATTACAGGGAGGCGCTTCCTGTTTTGCTCGGCCTGGCGGACAAGGGATACAATTCTGCAAATATCAGTTACAAGATTGGCGAATGTTATTTAAATATTCCCGGGCAAAAGACCAGGGCACTGCCCTATCTGAAAGAAGCCGCCATGAAGATTTCCGGGGAATATACGGGGGTGATGATTGATGAGCCTAATGCGCCTGCGAAGGCACTTCTTTACCTGGGTGTTGCTTACAGGCTGAATAATGATCTTGATAATGCGGTTTCCAGTTTTACTGATTACCTGAATTCACTTGCCGAAAATGATGCGGAGAACAGGGCATTGGCCTTGTATCATATTGACAGATGCCTGAATGCGCATGAACTTATCGCCGCACCTGCAAAATTCAGCAGCGATACCCTTCCGGAGGTTATCAACTCGCAGATTTCAAATTTCAATCCCTTACTTACCTTCGATGAAAAGGTATTGTATTACATCAACAAGTTGCAGTTCTACGATGCCGTAATGCATGCCGTAAAAGTTGACAGCGCCTGGCAAAAACCGGTGAATCTCACCCCGGAGATCAAATCCGACGGGGATCATTACATCACGGGAATGTCTGCCGATGGTACGGTTTTGTTGCTTACATCATATGACCCTTACCGGAGCGGGGAAATTTTTACCACAGAATTTAAAGATGACATGTGGAGTGAACTACAAAGGCTGAACGGAAATGTGAATACGCTGTTCAATGAATCGCATGCTTCATTTTCACCCGACGGGAAATTCCTGTATTTCACCAGTGACCGGAGGGGCGGTTATGGAGGCCTTGATATTTACAGGTCGGAGCGTAACGCATCGGGTGAATGGGGCCCGGCCATGAATATGGGACCACTTATCAATACGCCGTACAACGAAGAATCACCTTTTGTTACAGCCAATCCCGCGAGACTTTTTTTCAGCTCGCAGGGACATTATAATATGGGCGGATATGACATTTTTTGCGCAGCGGCTGATGCGCATGGTCAATGGCTGCCGCCGGTGAATATCGGCTATCCCTTGAATACAACCGATGATGATGTGTTCTTCTTTCCGCTGAATTCGGGTAAAATTGGCTATCAGGCACGCTTCAACCGGTATACATCACTCCAGGACATTGTGCGGTATTCTATTTCCGATTTCGGCAAACCGGCCAGGTATACATTGCAGGGAAGTGTTGAAGTTAAGTCGGAACCTGGTTATGACCCTTCCGGAATAGCGGTACACATTTTAAACAAGGAAAAAGGTGATACGCTTGCTTTACAACGGCTTAAATCCAACGGCACTTTCGTGCAAAAACTGCCTGCCGGGGAATTCGTGCTGGATTTCTCCGATGATAAAGTTTCGTTGTTGCGCAAAGAGCTGAATATTCCCGATTATTTTCCACAGGATGACCTGATTTTGAATGCCTCCCTGACAATCCATCCCGTGAATGCACCTTCCGATACTTTTTGGGTAAAGAACCTGTATTTTGATTTTGACAAAAGCCTCCCGGTTGATTACAGCAACCAATATCTCGGAGAAGTATCCCGCATGTTGTCAAAATATCCCGGAATATCCGTAAGGGTGAACGGGTATACCGATGAACTGGGAAGCGAATCATACAACCTTTTATTATCGCGCAAAAGGGCTGATTTTGTCGCCAATCATCTGAAAAACAGCATATCCGAAACCTTGAGTATAGTTACCGGAGGATATGGGGAAGCTTCGCCGGTAGCTGTTAATCACAATTCCGACGGAACCGATAATCCCGAAGGCCGGAAATATAACCGAAGGGTGGAACTGTTGTTTGAAATGGTTCCTGATGGTGTGATACTTATCAGGCAGTCGGACATACCCGGGGATATCCGTATCCGGTAGTATCCATCCTCTTTCTTATTCATTTCCAGTGTGGTTCCCTGGGCACGCAATGCGCCAGCCCGAGATTTAATTTATGGGTTTATTTAACCTAACCTTCCCTTAAATTATTAAATTTGTATAAATAAAACCCATTCACATGAAAACAGCCCTGCTCCTTGTTTTTATATTTCTGGCACCCTTTTCATTATCTGCCCAGGAAAAAGATCAGGCAGAACTGAAAGAGTATTTTCTGGATGCAGAGTTTTTCTTTGCACAGGAAGAATATACCGACGCGCTTTATGATTATCTGGAGATTTACAACAATGGTTTTAAAGAAAACGCAAACATCAACTACCGGATCGGGATCTGTTATCTGAATATACCCGGGCAAAAAGAAAGGTCTATTGATTACCTCCTGCAGGCCTCACAAAGCACTTCTGCAAAATATAAGGTAAGTTCACTGAAACAAATAGCTGCACCTGTTGATGCCTTTCTTTATCTTGGCAACGCTTACAGGGTTAACAATATGCTGGACAAGGCTATTGAATCATACAACAAATACAAGGAACTGGCAACATCCCCCGGCGAGATCAGTTATGCCACACAACAGATCACTGCCTGCAATACGGCGATCAGGTTTATGAATAATGCCCTGGACATCCGGTTTATCAATCTCGGAGACTCGGTTAACGGACCGTCCTCGAATTATAAGGCAGTTATTTCCGGGGATGGCAGGACCCTGGTATACATGAATGAACTGCCATTCTACGATGCTGTGTATTTTTCAACCTATTCCACCCCGGACTGGTCGGCCCCGGTGAACATAACACCCCAGATACAATCCGACGGGGACCAGTTTGTATCTTCCGTTTCCTATGATGGCACACAGTTGTTCCTCACCAGGGAAGACGCCTTTAACAGCGATATCTATGTAAGTAAATTCAGCAACGGAAAATGGTCAAGATCCGAACCGGTAGCCGGACAGGATATTAATACCAAGTTCTGGGAATCACATGCATCCATATCCAGGGATGGTAAAACACTGTACTTTACCAGTAACCGCAAAGGAGGATTCGGTGAAATGGACATTTACAGAACCCAGCTTCAGGCAGGCGGACAATGGGGACAGCCCGTTAATATGGGCAATGGAATAAATACGGCATTAAATGAAGATACACCCTTTATAACGGACAATGACAGCCTGTTGTTCTTCAGCTCCCAGGGACATGAAAATATGGGGGGTTATGATGTTTTTGTATCCAGACTGGGGAAAACCGGGCAATGGTCACAGCCCGACAACATAAAATACCCGCTGAACACCACCGATGATGATCTTTTCCTCTATCCGTGGCACAATGCCCGGGTTTATTATGCTTCAATGATCAGGACAGGAGGCTTTGGGAAGGAAGATATTTACGCAATTCAGCCTGCTGATGACATGCCCCTTCCTGAATTGCTGGCTGAGCTTATCCGGGATGCAACCGAAGAACCTGTTCCTTTGCCCGCAGAGATCAAACCTGTTTCTCCCGTTGAGACCATTGATGAGGAAGCCGAAACAGAACCCCGGGATGTTGCAGAGACCACCGAGCCAGCAGAACAGGAAACTTTACCGGAAACCGCACCACCGGTGGTTACTGAACCTGTGCCTGTATTGCCAAAAGAAATTGACCTCAGTGCAGTTTATTTTGGATTTGATAATTTTCAACTTTCCGAAGCCGGTATGACCGAGTTGAAAAAAATTGGACAGTTGCTGAAGGATTTTCCCGGTTCGCACGTGAGGTTCATTGGGCATGCCGATGCCAAAGGACCAGCCGAATACAACCTGAAACTGTCAGAGAGACGAGCCCGGACTGCCTTACAGTATGTTGCTGATTTGGGGATCGAAGCAAACAGGTTAAGCATTCAGGGAATGGGTGAAAAGAATTTTGCAGCCATTAATTCGAATCCCGACGGATCAGATAACCCGGAGGGCCGCAGGTTAAACAGACGGGTGGAATATGAAATAATCGGCGTTGATAATACGCTGATAATCATTAATATACCTTCAGTGCCCGAACACCTTAAATTCATGCAATAGTACGGCTATGCGTTTACTTTTCATGCTGCTGTTGGCCAGCCTTTCCCTGCCATTCTTAAATGGCCAGACCCGTGAGGAAATCCGTGAGTTTTTTGAGGAAGGCGAGTATTTTTTCTCGCGTGGCGATTACCAGGAAGCTGCTTATTATTTCAGGAGGGTTATTGATAAATACCCTGACAATCCCAATTACAATTTCAAACTTGGAGAGTGTTACCTGAATATACCTGGAAATGAGACCCTGGCAATTCCTTATTTTGAGAAAGCAGTAAGGAAAACCGTTGCAAAAAATAAGTACCGGAAAAAAGATATCGAAGAAACCAACGCACCCCTGCATGCCTTGTTTTATCTTGGCAATGTATACCGCATGAACAACCAGCTTGATGATGCCCTGAAAGTATATGGCACTTTTGTGAATTCTCCCTTTTATTACGGGAATTATAATGAAACCATCGTTGATAATGAGATAAAAGCCTGTGAGCGGGCAAAAATAATCAAAGACAGTCCGATCGATTTTGCAGAGCAGGTTCTTGACACCGTTGTGAACACAACGGCTTCGGAATTGAACCCGGTTGTTTCCGCAGATGGGACCTTCATGGTATTCATCCGGAGGTTAAAGTTTTATGATGCCATTTTATTCATCATGAAACAGGACCAGTCGTGGAGCACGCCGATGAATCTGAATCCGCTTATCGGTTCCGACGGGGATTTTTACCCGACCTGTTTGTCACCTGATGGCACATCACTATACCTGGTAAAAGGGAGTCCCCAGAATGATGATATTTACGTGGCTTACCGTACCGGATACTCCTGGTCGAAAGCAGAAAAGCTCAATAAGAAAATCAATACCAAGGCGAAAGAAACTTCGGCCTGGATATCGTCCGACGGGCAAACCCTTTGGTTTGTAAGTACCCGCCGGGGAGGATACGGAGGTACGGATATTTATTATTCCCGCCTTGACAAAAACAAAGACTGGGGGAAAGCACAAAATCCAGGAAAAACTATCAATACGGCCCTGGATGAGGAAAGTCCTTGTTTAACCGGAAATGACAGCATTTTGTTCTTTAGTTCGAAGGGACACGACAGTATGGGAGGATTTGATATCTTTTATTCGGAAAATGCGGCTGGTCACTGGACAAAACCGGTGAATGTAGGGTTCCCGGTAAACAATACTTCCGATAACCTGGGATTTATCGCCCTCGACGGAGGGAGGACCGGATATCTTTCAAAAATAAACCCTGCTGACAGATCAACTGCTGAGGATATATTCAGGATAGCCATACGATCAAACCTGCCGCCTCAAAAATAGATCAGGAACAACTTCATCACACACGCAAACAACCCCTTTTACATGACGAAGAAGAAGGAACCGGAAATTGTTTTACGGGCACTGGAGCCGGGTGATATCGATGTGCTTTACCGCTGGGAAAATGATCCCGACATATGGCATGTCAGCAACACCTACACACCGTATTCAAAATTCATTCTTGAAAAGTATATCGAAAACTCCCACCTGGATATTTATCAGATGAAGCAATTGCGGCTTATGATCGACGTACGTGAAATTGATAAGGCTAAAACCCGCCCGGTGGGAACCATTGACCTGTTCGATTTTGACCCCTACCACAACCGGGCAGGTGTTGGAATTTTAATTGGTGAACGATCCGACAGGAAAAAGGGTTTTGCCACCGTTGCACTTAAGAAATTTATCGAATATAGTTTTCATACATTGCGGTTGCATCAGCTGTATTGCAACATCACCACCGATAATAAGGACAGTCTGCTGTTGTTCAGGAAAAGCGGGTTCCGCATATCCGGACGGAAAAGGGACTGGATAAAAACACCCGGCAAATACACCGAAGAATACCTGCTTCAGCTGATCAACCCGGCTGATTTACCGGAAAAGGGGAAGTGAACAGGGGACCGTATCCTGCTCAGGGCGTTGTAACCATGTCATCATATTCCGGAATTTCATGCAGGAACTGATACTGCCTGTTTTCAAGATTTATATGACAACAGTATTGTTTTGCCCCATTGGTAATCAGCATGTAGGCCGCCCTGTGCTTCACATTGTACCTGGCTGCCTGGTCAAAAACGTGCTGATTGATCTCAATGCCGGGCGCTTTACACTCAACGATCATAAGCGGAGCACCTTTACGGTCATGAACAAGCAGATCATAGCGCTGCTTGCGGCGATTTTGTTTAAAACCTTTTTCCACGGAAATAAGCTGTTGCGGAAATTTTTTTGTTTCGGTAAGGAATTTCACCACATGCTGCCTCACCCATTCTTCGGGAGTAAACAAAACAAACCTCCGTCTTATTTCATCAAAAATGTATTTTTTTCCCTTTTCTTCCTTTATCCTGAAAAAATATGTTGGTAAATTTAGCGGTTCCATGAGCAGGGTTTAACACCCGTAAATTTAAGGATTTGGTAAACAAATTAGCGTTAAAGGATGACATTTGAAAATATAATCGCTGATCTCAGGGCCAGGAAGTACAGGCCGGTGTATTTTCTTATGGGTGAAGAGCCTTATTTTATTAATGTTATTGCCGATTTTATCGCGGAAAATGTTTTGGGTGAAGCGGACAAATCTTTTAACCAACTTATTCTCTATGGCCTCAACACCGATATCAGGTCAGTGATTTCATCTGCAAGGCGTTTTCCCATGATGGCTCCCTATCAGATCATTATAGTGCGGGAAGCCCAACAAATGAAAAGTCTCGAGGGACTGGAACATTACCTCGAAAACCCGGTTCCCTCAACCATCCTGGTGTTTGCCTACAAGCATAAAAAGATCGATAAGCGTACAAAACTGGCGAAAACCCTGGCTGAAAAAAGTGTATTGCTGGAATCGGACAAACTCCGGGAAGACAAGGTGCCATCCTGGATTTCAGGCTATCTCGGTGGCCGGGGTTATCAGATTGAACCAAAAGCGGCTTCCTTGCTGGTGGATTTTTTAGGAAACGACCTGGCTAAAATTGGCAATGAACTGGATAAGTTGCTCCTGGTTATGCCCCCCGGCTCCAAACAGATAACCGACACGCTGATTGAAAAGAACATCGGTATCAGCAAGGATTATAATACTTTTGAGTTGTGCAGGGCACTTGTTTCGCGCGATATCCTCAAAGCAAACCGGATTGTGCAATATTTCGGTAATAATTCCAGGAACAACCCGTTTATACTTATCATTTCATCCCTGTTCTATTATTTCACCAAGATATTGCTGTACCATGGATTATCCGATAAAAGCAGGGATGTTGTGGCCAGGGAACTGGGTATCGGCCCTTATTTTGTGGGTGAATACCAGCAGGCGGCAAAAGTTTATCCGCTGTCAAAAACCCGCCAGGTCATTTCCTGGCTTCGGGAGTATGATCTGAAATCAAAGGGTGGCAGTGCCGCATCGGAGGGCGACCTGCTAAAAGAACTGATTTATAGAATTTTACATTAATTAACCAGAGCTGATAACATGACATACATCCTGATAGCCTTTACTGCGCTGATTTCCATTCCTGCATTTAACAACCAAAACTGGTTCCTTAAATTGCAGTTCAATCCCTACCAGGTGTATTACCGGAGGGAGTTTTATAGGTTGCTCACCCACGGTTTTCTGCATGCAAACTGGACGCACCTTATAATTAACATGCTGGTATTGTTTTTTTTCGGGCCCCATGTCGAGAGCACGCTGAAATCCATACTGGGACCTGAGATACAGCAGTGGCACAGGTTGATCTACCTGCTGTTTTATTTCGCTGCCATTATCATAGCATCACTCATCAGTCTTTTCAGGCATAAGGATGATGTCTGGTATAATGCTGTAGGGGCTTCGGGAGCCGTATCCGCGGTCATTTTCTTCTTTATTTTTTTCAATCCCTGGGAAATGCTGTATTTCTATGGCATATTGCCGGTTCCGGGAATCATCATGGGCGCCTTGTACCTGATTTATTCACAGGTGATGAGCCGGCGTGGCACAGATAATGTCAACCACGATGCACATTTCGTGGGTGCTTTATTTGGTTTTTTATTTCCGTTGATCATCAACTACCGGTTGATCGGTTATTTTATTGACCAGCTTTTGAGTTTTTCGTTTTGAACTTCATTGCTGAAGTTATGTCGCAAAGTTCATTTTTATGCCACAACGGCGAATTTCTGCGGGCCAATGAACCAAGTGTCCATCCTGACAACCGGGCATTCAGGTTTGGCGATGCCTTGTTTGAGCATATCCATGCCTATGCAACCGAGCCTCAGTTTATAGAATATCATGCAGAAAGATTATTGAGCGGAATGCAAACACTGGCCATGGAGATTCCGGCATTCTACACCGCAAGCAATTTTAAGCTCCTGATAAATCAGTTGCTTACGAAAAACAAAATTTTTGGCGGGGCCCTTATCCGGCTTACAGTTATCAGGAAGGCAGGCGGATTTTACACGCCCCTGGAGAACCGGCCGGTGTTCATGATGGAAAGCCTTAAACTGGAACACAATTTTTATGAGCTGAACGAAAGGGGACTGGTTATTGACCTTTGCACAGGCTTTACCAAGCAGCCGGGTCCCCTGGCATCCGTAAAGAGCGCCAGCGCGTTGTT
>Ga0209431_10004490_pt1 | contig 10941 bp, 17 predicted proteins | sample RifCSP13_3_FD_184021 | JGI IMG/M metagenome (GOLD analysis project Ga0209431, IMG submission 184021) | Soil microbial communities from Rifle, Colorado - Rifle CSP2_sed 13_3 (SPAdes) (version 2) | ecosystem: Environmental > Terrestrial > Deep subsurface > Rock core/Sediment | place: Rifle... | reverse complement strand
CCGAACCGACCGCTTCCATGCCTCGGTAATAAAGCGGCATGACGTTGCCGGACTCGGAAACAGTAATCACTTTACCCAATCTCCTGCCGGCCGCAGAGGCGGTAGTTTGAGCCTTTTCCCGGGCATCGGCAATGGCCTCAGTTAAAAGCTGAATTTCTAAATCGGCGGTGTCATCCAGGGTAAAGTTAGGACCGCTAACACTGGTGGCTCCGCTACCTTGAAGTAAATCTGTTAAGGCCGAAGCTTTTTCAATGTCTCTTAAAGTAATTTCAATTGAGTTGCTGGCTTGCCAACCCCTCGACTCCGCTCGGGGCCTTGGCGGGTAAATCATAATTTCCGGACCGCCATCAAGCTCATAAACTGAAACTTGCTGAGTGGTAATGTCGGCATCAGCAATTCCAAAAGTTTTAACCGCCACAATTAATTTATCCATCGCCGCATTAACCTGATTAACCGCTGTCTCTTTATCCGCATTAAACTCAGAAACAGTTGCGCTAAAGTGAGCCAATTGAGGCAAGGTGTCCACCTCTGCTTGGCCGGTAACCGTAATCATGGCCGGCTGAACCGGTTGAGTAGTGATTTTAGCGGCAATAATTATCGCCAAGCCCAAAACCACTGCTGACAACAAATGCTTCATAAATTAATTATAGCAAAAGATGCTCCCCACCGGGTTTAGCTCTTTTAAGTAAACATTATCGGTGTAAAAAGCCGAAGCCGTACCACCATCAAGATTAATCGCCTCACTCACCTGCCAACCCAACCCACCGGCAATCGCTTCAACTAACTCCGGCAAGTCAGCTAAATAAGGACCGGAAAGCTCTGAATCCTGGCCTACGACCGTCATAAAAATTAACTCATCATTAACCAAGAGGGCAATGACTCGCCGCCTTAACTCGTCGTTGGCTAGCCGTAAACTTAAGGGTGTTCCTTCAAACATTAGCATCGGTCCGGATTGAACGGCGGCGCGGGGCAGGTTTTCAGGTCGATTAAAAGTGATTGTGCTTAAATCGCTAATCGCCAAGAATCCGTCAAATAACCGACTAGCAATCGGCGCCGACAGTTCCTGACCGTCGCTTACCAGCCAACCCAAAGGCTTATGATTCTCATCATAAAAACCACCATTGGTTAAATAGCGGCACTGGTTTCTCTTAATTAAAGTTTTGCTGTCTTCAAAACTGGTGTTGGCAATCAATCGTAAGTGCCTCAAGTCGCTAACAGTAAAATAAGTAAAACGGTAGGTTTTGTTTTGGAAAATGATACTTGCCAATTGGTCAGACGGAGACGGGCTGGTTTGAGGCGGGGTCGCCACAGGCGGCTGACGCAGCCACCAGACGATAACAATCACCACAATAATTAACAGCAATATTTTTTTCATCTTGATAAAAATTGATTGATAACTAATTCTACCTCGGCTAAACCATTGGTTTTCATCAACTCTTCCCGCAAAGCTGAGGCACCGTCAAACCCCGAAGCGTAAATTTTGAAGAATCGCTTTAAAATGTGCCAAGATTTGGTGATGCCCCAGGTATGATGATACAAACGCGCATGTTCAAGCAGTAACTTAAGTTTTTGCTCGGGCGTTTTTGGCAAAGCCTGCTCTTTCGGATTAAACAGCCAGGGGTTTTTAAAAATCCCCCGGCCGATCATCATCCCGTCTAAGCCATATTTCTTTACTTTATCCAGTGCTTGGCTCATCGACTCAATGTCGCCGTTACCGATAATTAATGTTTTTGACTTTAACCGATTGCGGATTTTAACCGCTTTACCGATTTCATCCCAATGAACCGGAACTTCCGACATTTCTTTAGCCGTCCGGCCGTGAATGGTGAGTATTTTTGGTTCAAAATTAAGCATAAACGGCACCCAATCATCAGTGGCGATTTCTTTTAGCCCCAAGCGAATCTTAATTGACAGCGGAATCCGACCTTTTAAGCCTTTTTTGGTTGACTCGATAATTGCTTGCGTTAGCGGCCGATCGTTAATTAAGGCGGCACAGGCTCCCTGTTTTAGCACTGTCCTGTCCGGGCAGCCAAAATTAAGATCGACTCCGGCAAAACCCATACCAACCATTAAGTCTGCCGCCAGCTCAAACAACTCCGGCTCCAAACCCCAGAGCTGAGCAATCAGCGGCTGTTCGGCGTCAACAAATTTTAAGCGCTGATTGATGGCGGTTTGATCATGCGAAAAAATTGCCGAGACGTTGGTGAACTCGGTAAACATCAAATCGGGTTTGCCCGCCTGCCGGCCGGGCAGGCCAATACCGGCAATTAATTGGCGAAAAACCGTGTCAGTGACGCCCTCCATCGGCGCTAAACAAAAAATAGCCATTCCTCTGATGGTATACTTTGCTTATGGTGAAAGACAAGTTTAGCGCGGTGTGGTTATCCCACTCTTCCTTAAGTGACTGGATCGCTTGCCCCAGATCTTATTATCTAAGAAACGTTTATAAAGATCCCAAAACCGGTCATAAGCTGTCGTTAATGTCACCGCCTCTTTCTACCGGTCAGGCGGTTCATGAAGTAATTGAATCACTGTCAGTCTTACCGGTTGCCCGACGCTTCTTAAAACCATTAAATGACAAACTGGAAGAGTCTTGGAAAAAAATTAGCGGCGAGCGGGGCGGCTTTACTGATAAAGAGGAAGAATTTGCCTACAAAACCAAAGCTCAAAACATGCTTCATCGGGTGGAAACTCATCCCGGCCCCTTAACCAAGCTGGCAGTAAAAATTAATATGGATCTACCCTGGTATTGGTTTTCCGAACCAGATAATTTAATTTTGTGCGGCATGCTTGATTGGCTGGAGTATCTACCAGACACCAAGAGTATTCATATCATTGACTTTAAAAGCGGCAACACCGAGGAAAAAGACGACTCTCTCCAATTGCCGATCTACTTTTTGCTGGCCACCAAAACCCAGGAACGACCGGTGACTAAAGTCAGTTATTGGTATGTCAACCGAAACAATGAGCCGACGGCCAAATCTTTGCCTGACCCGGTTAAGGCCGAAGCCACCATCTTGAAACTGGGTAAGGAAATGAAACTGGCCCGGCAGTTAAACCGATTTGTCTGCCCGCGCGGCGGCTGTAAACACTGCTTGCCCTTCGAGGCAATATTAGAGAGTAAGGCGACTTTGGTCGGGGTAGATGACATCGGCAAAGACATGTATATTTTAAAGACTAACGATCGTCACCAAAGGAGTGAGATCTTATGAACTTAGCTGACAGAAAATGCTTTCCCTGCCAAGGCGGCGTCGAACCATTTGATGCAACAAAAATCAAGCAGTGGCTTAAGTTCGTTGCCCCCGGCTGGAGTAATCAAAACAATCACCATATTAGCCGCGAGCTGACTTTAAAAAATTTCAAACAAGTGATTGCTTTGGTCAATCAAATTGCAGAGCTGGCCGAACATGAAGGTCATCACCCAAACTTGCTAATTCACGGCTATAAAAATCTGACCATTACTATTTATACCCATAAAATAAACGGTCTGTGGGACAGCGATTTTATCCTGGCCGCTAAAATTGATAAATTAATCCATGAGTTTAAACCATAAGGTTTACCAACTCACCAAAAGAATCCCTAAAGGTAAAGTGACTACTTATGGGGCTATTGCCAAACACTTGGGCGTCGGCAGCGCCCGACCGATCGGCAATATCCTCCACGTTAATCCTTATGCCCCCACCGTTCCCTGCCACCGGGTCGTTTCCGCCGCCGGCCGCTTGGCCAAAAATTTCGGCGCTCCCGGCAAAATCGCCACCCACGCTAAACTGCTTCGTGCCGAGGGCGTCACTATCACCAATAACCGCGTGGATTTAAAACGATACTTATGGACGCCAAAAGCGAACTAGTCCCCGCCAGCGCTAACACCCATGAAAAGTCTGTCGGCGATTTAACTAAACAAGTAGCCATAAAGTTAATGCAAGATTCAATTAAGGGATTGGTGGGTATTTTCCGTGACCAAAAAACCGGAGAGACAGAGTTTGAGGTTTATTCGATGAAGTTGAAATCAAAAAAAATTCCTCAACTTAATGTCGGTATCTGGAGAAGTTTCATTCCTGAAAAATCAGCTATACCCATAGATCCTTCAAAACTGTTTATTTCTGTGCATGAATGGAATCCTGAAAAGAAAGGAAACGCCATTGGTAGAAAGATGACGATTAAACAACGCTGGGAAGCACCCGCAGAACAATATGAAATATACTTTTTTAAAGGAGAAAGCCAACTCTCTCCCGAGGCAACGGCAAGCTTTTTGAATGATATTTTAAAGACAGGGTTTGACCAGGAAAAGACGGAAAAAGAGTTTGGCCAACCTTATCGAAAGGGGGCAACTAAGCAACACACCAACCCTGACGGAACTAGCTTTACCCAACAGTGGGTACGCGACCTAATTGAAGGCGAAATCTTGCCAGAAGGCCCGCTTCCAGAACCAAAAACGCTTCCTGCCACAACCGCACCAAAATGATCAAGAAAAATCCGCTGTTTTTTACCTGGTTTTTCCCGGCGCTATCGATTTTCGCGTAGATTTTCTGTTGAAAAAACTATTTTGTGAGTGGTGCTTCCTTCGGAAGAAGAAAAATAGGTATGAAGTTCTGAATTGGGCATTAGTTTCTTAACTGTTTGCTGAAGACTTGTTCGGTAACTAACAGCCGCCAGTTGATCTTCTTTAACTATGTTCACAGTTACAATTTCTCCTTTTTTTAATAGATCAACTATTTGCCTAGCAGCATTTTTTCTCTCATCATGTGACTTTTTTTCTCTTTTGGGAGTTTTCTTTCCGGTTGCTCTTAATGCTTGATTTATTTCTTTAGGTTTTGCTATGCCAATACTATCAATTGGCGACCAAAAAAGCTTCGAATTGCCAAAACTTTCAAGTGACATAAATATATTAAATTAATATATAAAACTATGTCAAATTATATCATAAATTGGTTGTTTTTGGCATTACAGGCATCACACACCGGGTGTGTGATAGAGAGGTTTACCGCTTCGGCGATTGCTTCTTGCGTCGAGACTTGCCGCCCATGCCGACTTTGCGGCGCTCTCTTTTCCGAGGATCGCGGGTAAGTAAACCGGCTTTTTTCAAAGGGGTTCTAAATTTCTCGGCATTTAATTTCACCAAAGCGTTAGATAAACCCAGTAACACTGCCGCCAGCTGGCTGACTTTGCCTGAACCGGAGACTTTGATGGTGGCGTGATATTTATCAACGCCGTTAACCGCCTCAAATGGAGCCAGCAATAGTTTTTGACTGACCGCACCGGGGAAATATTTATTTAAAGGCACACCGTTAACCAAAATCTCACCTTGGCGGCGAAACAGACGTATCCGGGCAACGGCCCGCTTTCGCCGACCATGGGCGAAGATATAATTAGGCTTTGCCATTGAATTTGTCCTTATAAATATGCTCGCTGCCGGGAAATACTTTCAACCGATTTAGTCTCGGTTCCCGTAATTTGTTTTTCGGCAGCATCCGGCTGACAGCCAACTCAATTACTTTCCGGGAATCTTTTTCCATTTGCTTGCCTAAAACAATCTGTTTGTGGCCACCCGGATAATTGGAATGGCGATGATAAATTTTTTGCATCAGCTTCCTGCCGGTAACGGCAACATTATCGCTGTTAACCACCACCACATAATCACCGCAATCAAGATTGGGGGTAAAGTAAGTTTTGTGCTTACCGATTAATTTTTGAGCGATACCACTGGCCATTCTACCCAAAATTGCCCCTTTGGCATCTACCAGATGCCAGGCGCGTTGAATTTCTTTTTGAGTGGTAACGCGGGTAATCATTTGGTTTTTTGTTTCGGTTTTTTACCCGCCTGCATCGCCTTCGGCGAAGCCTTGGCGGGCAGGTCAATCAGTTCAAGTTTAGCCATCATGGCGTTATCACCGCGTCTCCTGCCCAAACGGACCAGGGTGGTAAAGCCGCTAAATCTAGTTTTGTTTCTGCCGGCGATATCATCAAAAAGTTTGTTGACCGCTTTTTTGTCCGGCAAAAACGCTAACACCCGGCGCCGGGCCGAAAGGGAACCGGCTTTGGCCTTGGTAATTAACTTGTCCACCAACCCCCTGATGGTTTTGGCCTTGGCCTCAGTGGTATTTAAGCGCTCGTTTAAAATTAACGAACGGATTAACCCTTTGATCAGGGCCTGACGCTGGTTGGTGTTCCGGCCTAATTTCCGGCCGGCTTTACGATGTCGCATATAAATTTAGGCGACGGTGACGCCTTTTTCTTTCAGTTTGTCGATGATAATATCCACCGACTTGCCGCCCAAGTTTTTGACTTTGGCAATGTCGCTTTTTGAGGCCTCAGCCAAATCCTTGACTGTGGCGTAACCGCCTCGCCTTAAGGCGTTGGCGATTCTGGTCGGCAAATCCAACTCCTCAACCGACAACTTTAAGGCCTCATTTCCCTCCCCTTCGACTGCGCTTAGGGCAGGGACTTCTTCTTTTTCAAAAGTTGGCTCGGTAATCTGCTTGAATGAAGCGATTAAAACCTTAGCCGCTTGGTTTAATGCTTCTGACGGCTTGACCGTGCCGTCGGTAAAGATTTCCAGAATCAACTTATCCAGATCGGTCCGCCTGCCGACTCTAGCGGTCTCAATGGTGTAGTTAACCCTGACAACCGGCGAAAAAGTGGCATCGAGCATAATCTCGCCCAGAGTTTTTTCGCTTTTTTCTACGGCAGCTTGGTAACCGTAACCGGTTTCCACTGTCATCTTGACGTTTAACTTAGCCTTACTGTCGGCTAAATTAGCCAAGACCAGGTCTTTATTGATCACGGCAACGTTGGCCGGAGTTTTAAGGTTTCCGGCTTTAACCTTGCCTGAACCTGTGGCAGAAAGGCTAATCTCCACCGGTTTGTCGCCGGCATATTTAAGCCGCACCTGCTTTAAGTTTAAAATTAGCTCAACCACATCCTCACGCATGCCGGATAAAGTGGTGAATTGATGGGTCACACCGGCAACGGTAGCAGTGGTGATCGCCGCACCAGGCAAAGATGACAATAACACCCTTCTTAAGGCATTACCGACTGTCCGGCCGTAACCCGGCTCCAGAGGGGAAAGTTCAAACTTACCGTAGTCCTTAGTTTGGACAATGGCGGTGGTTTTAAAATTGGTTTTGAGCATAAAGCTCCTTTCTATCTCGAGTAATACTCGACTATTAATTGTTCTTGGACGTTAATGTCAATTTCTTCGCGTTTCGGCAAACGCTCTAGTTTAGCCGACAAGGCTTTCTTTTTCAACCATTTGGGGATTATTTGCTCTTTATTGTTTAAAACTGCTTCAACTTGGGGAATTTTAGCCGCTTTCGGATTTAAAGACACCACTTGTTCCTGTTTAACCAAGTATGAGGGGATATCGACTTTGGCTCCGTCAACCAAAACGTGGCCGTGGTTGACTAGTTGACGGGCTGAAGCCCTGGTAGGAGCAAAGCCGGCCCGGAAAATTAAGTTGTCCAGGCGCGACTCTAAAAGCTGTAACAGCTTTTCTCCGGTAGCGGCCGGCACTTTTCTGGCAGATTCGTAGTAACGACGAAATTGCCGCTCGCTTAAGTCGTAAATCGCCCTTAGCTTTTGCTTTTCTTTTAACTGGATGCCAAAATCTGAAGCCCGGCGGGTAAATTTTTGCCCGTGCTGACCGGGAGCATAAGGTTTTTTGGCTAAAATTTTGTCCAGTTTTTTCTGACCAAAGATATTCTCGTTATACTTTCTGGCGATTTTGGCACGACTACCGATAGTTCTAGTCATCTTTAGCCTCTCCGCCTCTTTTTGGCCCGAGCGCCGTTATGGGGAATCGGAGTGACGTCGGCAATTTGAGTAATTTTTAAGCCCGAGGCTTTTAAAACCCCTAAGACTGCATCCCGGCCAGACCCTGGTCCCTTGATAAACACTGCCGCCGTAGTCAGCCCCGCCTCTTTGGCTTTTTTAACCACTGCTTCAATAGCGGTGGTGGCGGCAAAAGGGGTGGATTTTCTGGAACCCTTAAAGCCGGCCAAACCTGTCGAGCCCCAGCAAATTACCTGACCCCGATCATCAGTGACCGAAATCAAGGTGTTATTGAAAGTGGCAGTGACGTAAATTCTTCCGGTCGAAACAGCCATATTATTTCTTCTCCTGTGGTTTCGCTTCTTCGATCTTAGCTGATTCTTCTTTCTTTAAGGCACCGACTGTCATTCTTTTACCTCGTTTGGTCCGGGCATTGTGTCTGGTTCGCTGCCCCCTGGCCGGCAATTTGGCCGCGTGCCGGGCGCCCCGGTAAGTAGACAGCTGTCTTAAGCGCTTAATGTTCTCAGTAACAATTTTTCTTAAAGCCCCCTCTGTGGGCACAGTGTCAACCGCTTTTTGTAAACGGTTGATTTCGTCGGCCGATAACTGGCTCGTCCGTTTATCTCCGGAAACGTTGGCTAACTTTAAAATTGAGTCAACATTTTGCCGACCGATGCCAAAGACATAAGTTAAGGCAATTTCGGTGCGCTTATTAGCAGGAATGTCAGTTCCGGAAATTCGGGCCATAGTTAACCTTGACGCTGTTTGTGACGGGGATTATCACAAATAACATAAATCCGACCCTTGCGGCGGACAATTTTACATTTTTGACAGCGTTTTCTTACTGATGCTTGTACCTTCATAGAAGACTAAGTCTCTCGATAAACGATCCTGCCCCTAGCCTCATCGTAAGGGGTAAGTTCGACCTTAACTTTGTCTCCCGGTAATACCCGGATGCGGTAAAGCCGCATTTTTCCGGCCAGGTGACAAAGGATGATTTTGTCTGAATTGTCAAGTTTGACTTTAAAAGTAGTGTTGGGAAGAGCTTCAAGGACTACCCCGTCAACCTCAATTGCGTCTGCTTGAGACATTAATGGTGTATTATATCAAACATTTGTCAAAATAACAGGGGTTTTCGGAGTCGTTAGAATAGTCTCTTCAAACACAGCGGTTATCTTACCATCCTTACTTGAAATCGTCCAGTGATCATCAGGGTCGGTGACTGTCTCCGGCCGGCCGGCTAAATAAATTGCTTCCACGGCTAAAGTCATCCCTGGTTTAATTGGCGGAGTTTGACTAATTGGTTTGGCCACAAAGCAGGGAATGGTGGGTTCTTCGTGAAGTTGCCTGCCTACCCCATGCCCGGTTAAGTTTAAGGCGGGCGAGTAACCAGCGGTTTTTACTACCTCCTCAATTGCCAAAGAGATATGACCAATTCTATTGCCAACCGTGGCCGCCGCAATGCCCTTTTTAAGCGCTTCTTTGCCCGCTGCCAAAAACTTTTCATGAGCCGGATAATGACCGCTGCCGGCAATAAAGCTAATTGAGGTATCGGTATGATAGCCCTGGTAATAAATGCCGACATCAATAGAAACAATGTCGCCGTCTTTTATTGCTGTTTCGTCAGGCACACCGTGAACCAAGCCTTCGTTTAGGTTGATGCAGGTCGCCCAGAAATAACCGGGGACCGTGGCAAACGACGGTTTGCCACCTACCGCTTTGATTAAAAATTGCGCCTCTTTCTCAATTTCAGATAACTTCACTCCTGGTTTTGCCATTTGAACTAATTGTTTCTTTACGGCAGATAGCTTTCTACCTCCCGCAACCATCGCCCGATTAATCATTAACCGCAACCAACACCTGGTCTAATTGTTTAAACAGCGAGGCTTCGTCGGTATTATTAGTCACCAAAAAATCAGCCATGGCAATCGGCCCACCCTTGTTGAGGTTGACAATCTCGGCCACATCCCTCTCTTGCGCCTGAACTTGGCTTAAAGGCCTTATTTTTCTTTGCCGTAACCGCTTGAAGCGTACGGCCGGCATCGCATAAACTGCCAGCAACTTAAGACCGGCAAACTTATCCTTAAGGTAGGCAAACTCCTCCCACGAATAAAGGCCATCTAAAATCACCAGCCTGGATCGGCTTAACGCCTCGTTGATTTGAGATTCGATCTTGATCGCATAAGCGGCCATACCCAGTTCTTGTCTTAGCTTTTCCCTAAAGGCTTTTTCATTTTCCGGATTAATGGCAAGGCCTTTTTGTTTTAAGCCCTCATCGGTGACCGCTCCGAATCTGATTACCGGATAACTTTTTTTTGAAAAATATTCAGCCGCTGCCGATTTGCCGGCACCCGGCATGCCGACTATTGCCAGAATTGTCTGATTGCTATTCATGCTTTAGAAACTACCGCTTCGATATCCTTAAAAATTGCCTCGATCGATTGTTCGCCGTTAATCGTTTTTAATAAACCTTGTTCTTTGTAGAAGTTTAAAACGTCGGCCTCCTGCTCCCGATAAATTTTTAAGCGGCTGGCGATTTTTTCCGGGGTATCATGGAGGCTGCCGTCAGGATTGGTGCGGCCCCTTTTAGCTAAACGCTTGATTGACTCGGCCTCGGATACTTCCAGATAAAAAACCAGGTTTAGTTTTTTACCGTATTTATCCAGTTTCTCGGCTAAAAACAAAGCCTGAGACTTGTTTCTGGGAAAACCGTCAAGAATAAAACCGTCGACCACATCAGCTTCTTTCAAACGCACTTTCCATAAAACAAACATTTCCGAGTCGGCCACATAATGGCCAACGCTTAAGGCCTCACGACAGATGTCGCCCATGATCCCCTTATCCTGCTCGGCATACTTTCTCACCAAATCGCCAGAACCCAAATAAGGCAACTTTAATTTCTCGGCCAACATCTTGGCCTGGGTGCTTTTGCCTGACCCTTCGGGGCCGTAAAAAATGATAAACATTATAGAAACCTTTCGTAGTTACGCATCACTAATTGAGCCTCTAAACCCTTGCTCACTTCCAAAATTACTGAGACGACGATCAAAATACCGGTGCCGCCAATGGTTAAAGTGGTAATCCCGGTAAGTTGTTGGGCAATCGAGGGTAAAATCGCAATTAATCCCAAAAATAGGGCGCCGGCTAAGGTAATCCGGTTTAAAACGTGATTTA
>Ga0209431_10004489_pt1 | contig 10942 bp, 8 predicted proteins | sample RifCSP13_3_FD_184021 | JGI IMG/M metagenome (GOLD analysis project Ga0209431, IMG submission 184021) | Soil microbial communities from Rifle, Colorado - Rifle CSP2_sed 13_3 (SPAdes) (version 2) | ecosystem: Environmental > Terrestrial > Deep subsurface > Rock core/Sediment | place: Rifle... | reverse complement strand
ACCATATGGAGGTGAACGAAGCATACCGAATCTGGCACGGGGTACCCTATCTGGACGATGCATTGCAGGCCCCAGTTAATCATCAGCATTTCGATGGGTATTATATGGGACCAACTACCGATACCCGGTTTAAACCCTTTGAACGTATCCCCGGCCTGGCAGTAGGCGGATGGTTTGATGCAGGCGATTTCGATATACAGACAGGATCACACAACAGCGTAATTTTAAGCCTTGCCGATGCATGGGAAAGATTCGGAATCAGCCGTGATGAAACATTGATCGACCAGGCTACGCGATATGTGGATATTCACCGTCCGGATGGTATACCCGATATATTACAACAACTTGAGCATGGTACGTTAAATGTTGTTGCACAGCTACAAAATATTGGGCATCCCATAAGAGGTATAATTGTACCGAATCTTCATCAGTATCACCATCTTGGCGATGCTTCCACTGAAACTGACAATCTGCCTTATAATCCGGCTCTTAAACCTTATGAGTCCGATGGAAAGTCGAGCGGAACGAAGGATGACAGATGGGCTTTTACAAACAGAACAACTACGTTGGATTATCATTCAATTGCAGCTCTGGCAGCCGCAAACCGTGTACTGAAGGATGTAAACAAGCTCCTGGCCGATGACTGTCTGATCGAGGCTAAGCGGTTATGGGATGAGGATAAAAGCCTTGCCGCCAGGGAGGACACAATATTTGGCAAATACAGGACTAATACCGAAGTAATGGCTGCTCTTCAATTGTTTATTACAACAAAGGATGAACAATATTCAAAGCGATTTAAAGAACTCTTATGGCCCGTGCTGGATAAATCACTTGGTTCAAATATATCTGTTGCATTGTATGCAGTTTCTTATCTCGACGATGAATACAGAAAGCAGCTAAAAGATTATGTCATACAATACAAGGACCTGAATGACAGCTTTGATAAAGAAAATCCATATGGTGTGCCTATTTCGGCACGGGGATGGGCAGGAAATACAATCGTCATCAACTGGGCGATTACAAATTATTATGCACATAAATTTTACCCCGAGATTATCGGATCAGCCTACGTTTTTAAAGGGCTCAATTATATTCTGGGTTGCCATCCGTATTCGAATATTTCGTTTGTATCGACAGTAGGCACGCTTTCGAAGAAAATTACCTATGGCAATAACAGGGCTGATTTCAGTTTTATTGCCGGAGGCGTTGTACCCGGTGTGTTGTTATTGAAACCCGATTTTCTTGAAAATAAAGAAGACTGGCCGTTCCTGTGGGGTGAAAATGAATGCGTCATTGACACCGGTGCGGCATGGGTATTGCTTTCCTGTGCTGTAAATGAGTTGGTTAACAAATAGGAGAATAAAAACCGCCAACATGGCGGTTTTTTTTAATAATATACTGATAGTAATATATTGCCACAGTTTATTAACAATCTATGTGGTTTCTCCACATGCTAACGGTTTTTGGCTTGGTGATGTGGCGGATTTTTAGTACTAACGTTCATACGAAGCACAAATGCTGAACCTTGCACGAATGTTTCTGCGAAGCACGTCAACCATCATATTTCCAAACCGATGTCAGTGGTTCGTTGTTTTTCCCGGTCAGTTTGTTGTTTTACAATTTGGTCTGTGGTATTGTTTCTTTTGGAGTAATTGCAGAATGGAACCCCCATTTATTAAGCCATTCAGGTAATTTTCTTACACCTGGTTCTTTAGCATAAGGCATTTTTGATAAACCGAGATTTGTCGGACATTCGATAATGATTAAGTCTTTTCTTCGCCTTTGATTTACATTATTTGGAAACATCGATTTATGCTCCATTATATTGCTTTGGTGTTACTATACAATGACCGCTAACGAAGCCAGCCAAAAGAAATAGCCAGCGCAAACCCGCAACCAGCAATAGGTTATACACGCTGCTAACGGTAGTTTATATTCATTTCATCAACCAATAACCTCTATTCGCTGATTGATAAATACAAAATATAGATCTTTCCTGTATTAGACAAGGTTATGAACAAATAACGCTAGCATGTCTTGCTACAAGTTTCCAAAGCCCATTTATTTTCATCCATATATTGGTATATCGTCTAATGATAATCTTACCTGAATCCGGTGACTTTCCTTTGGGCACTACTATTTCCTTTCCCATTAAAATAGCAACATTTTCATGTATTTGTACTGCTTCACATATTCGTTGAAATGATGCATAGGTAACAGTTCCATTACGAATCCTGTCAGCTTTGTCTATTTCATTAAATGGATTGGTTACCATAAAATCTTCTGTCCAATACTTGTCCATTTCATTAAGATCACCACCTAATACTGCGGCAGCATGCAGACTATCCAGTTTTCTGACTTCGATTTCAATGACTTTTTTTTCCTGTTCATCTTGTGCGGAAACAAAAAGGAAAGAACTATTGATCAAAAATAGTGTCAATAAGATTGATTTTATCATTTTGCTATTGTTTCGCTATACAACAGTCTTAAATTCATTATGTTTAAATTACCGCTAAACGCTAAAACTTAAGTCAATGATTTAAGGTATTTGAAAACATCTTCCAATATCTCATCAGACATATTATCAAGTACCTTATTGTGGGATTGTAGTTCAATTTGTTTTACATAACACAAATAATCTAATTCATTTTTAATGTGTGAAATATGTAATTAATATATACAATTTTGTAACATTCCATCAAGAATTAACCCGCACCTTTACTGGTAATTGTGCAGTTTCTCATAAGTTAAACGCAGGAATTATGAAACCTACAGAGAAAGCAACTTCTCTAACACCATGCTCCTGTAAAACCTCAGCTGAAAAAAGTATAGTTAATTGGACCAAAAAGGTTGTCCTTTCTACTATGCGGCTCATAACACTTGTGGGATTGTTTATGCTGAGCACCAGTTATCAAGGCCACAGGAAAGAATTGCTCCTGATGGAGAATGAAATGTTTTTACCTGCTTTAAAGGATAACATGACGGATTTCTTCCGGCAAATGAACTCAGCAGGTAGTCATGCCTTATACCATACAAGCTTCAGAACATTACCACTAATAAAAGATTTTTATTCAAAGCAAAACTACAGGCCTGTTTGGACAAACAATACTGTTATTCTCGACCAGGCTGTTGTTTTACTTGGGTTGCTTGATAAAGCCGAACTGTACGGACTTAAAACCAGTTTGTTCCCGGTTCGTGAAATCAGGAATGAAATGGAATTAATGAAAAACAGGGATATACGAAGCAATTACCTGACAAGCCGTATGAACCTTGAATTTTTGCTTACAGATGCCAGCCTTCGGTTTATGGTGTTCCTGAAAATGGGCTACCATGAATTTGATTCCACGCTATTTTCATTGCCGGCTGCTGCCAGTCTTCCTCTTTATTTAATCAGTGCACTGGCAAGTGATGATTTTGAAAACCGCTTACTCTCGGTTCAACCTGTTTTCATAGAATACCGTAAACTTCAGCAGGCACTGGTAAAATTTTTATGCAACATTGAAAGAGATAATGTCCGGGTTTCCGTTCCCGATCCTTCTAAAGATTCAGCTTTATTCAGAAAAACAATCGAAGAAGTATTGATCAACCTTGGCTACCTGCAACCTGGATCAACGGATGAATCATTCATCACGTCACTTAAGAAATTTCAGTATTGCCACGGTCTTGAACCGGATGGTCAACCAGGCAAAAACACCCGCGAGTCACTGGTACAATCAACTGAAGACAGATACAGGCAAATAGCACTTAACCTGGACAGACTGAGAAAAGAAAACCTTCAGGGTGAACAGTTCATATATGTTAATATACCTGCATATCAGATGCGGATTTATAAAAAGAATGCAATTATCGGGAATTCAAAGGTTATCGTCGGGGCTGTAAAAACCCCCACACCACTGGTCAGCAGTAAAATCGAAAGAATAATCACCAATCAGGAATGGCAGGTACCCCGCAGCATTACGCTTGATGAAATGCTGCCAAAACTGAAATCCGACAGTGGATACTTGAATCGTAACCGGTTAAGGATGATTGATAAAAACAGGAATACTGTAGCTTACAATCAGGTAGACTGGAACACAGTTTCTGCCGAAACCTTTGATCTTATAATAAAGCAGGAATCCGGAAAGGATAATTCATTAGGCTGTGTGAAGTTTGTATTTCCCAATCCCTATTCAATTTTTCTTCACGATACTCCCGCCAAACAGTCGTTTTCTAAAGATTTCAGGGCATTATCCCATGGGTGCGTAAGAGTACAGCACCCTGAAATGCTTGCAGACTATTTGGTAAGGGAATTCTCCAGGCAAAATCATGATGTAGATATTATAAGCATGATTAACAAGGGTATCCATAGGGAAATAGCCTTAAACACTCCGGTGGATTTATATATACATTATTTAACCTGTGAAGCTGATGAAGAGTTGAATCTCTTCTTCTATAAGGACATTTACGGAATTGATGAAATAGAATTGAAGAAACTAGAATTGTTACAATAATTCCTGTCGCTGGAATAAATAAAAAGCAAGGATTTTTTCTGAATCGTATCAATGATTTCCGACACTGTTTCTTCCGGCAGGGCAGGACAGCCAAAACTCCGGCCCAACCTGCCGTTAGATTTGATAAATCCCTGGCTTACGTATGTCGCTCCGTGAATCACAACGGCCCTATTTCTTGCATTATCATTAATTCCTTTCTCCAGCCCGTCCAGTAGGAGCGAATTCCCGTGCCTGCCAACAAAGGACTTACCGGTAAGATAAAAGCCAAGACTGCTCTGATGCGATTCGGGGTTATTGGAAAAGCTTGTTGCATAGTTCTCCCCTGAATTTTCCCCATGTGCCACAAGAGATTTATATAATACTTTTCCCTTAACCAGATCGATAACAAACAGTCGTTCCAGGTTGGAGGGCTTTGTAAAATCAATGATTGTAATTACTCTGTTGTTGATTATCTGTCCTTCTTCTTCCAGCCGTTTGTAAGTCTCAATGGATGATTTAAACGCTGCCAACGGTAAATCCGGTTCACTCAAGCACTGGAATAACGATTCAGTGGCGGCTACAACGGTTTTTTCACTTCCAGCAATGAAATGAGATTTGTACTTACCCACTTCTAAGGAAGGATGAAATGTTGTAAAACAGAACATTAAAACAGGAAAAGCCAGCTTAAGAATCATCAAAAAATTGGTTTAGTAAGTTATATACGTAGTTCCCGCGAAAATAGTTGGATATTGTCACACACTCTAACGAGGGTTCCAGGCTATTATTATTCATCACCCTGGTGAAATATCGCTTCCTGTTAATATTTTCAACATAAGTTTCATAGAATATACCTTGAAATTGTGTGAATTATGTAATTTATATCAAGATTTATATAACACTTATTGGAATAACAGTATCTACTTTTGTTCTATGATAATTCATTTTTAAAGCTCTTGAATTGTTTGTTGACAGTTGAAAAAAACGGATCATTTCCACAATAGGTAATAAAAGTTGAATTATTGATTGATGTATTCAAACGAATTTTTAATAAAAATGAAAAAGATCTTTTTCTTGATGGCTATTATATTTTTTGTAGCAGGATGTGCATTAAATATGGTAACAGGCCGCAATCAATTGAGTTTGGTAAAGGAATCAGACTTACAGATGATGGCTACAACCCAGTACAATACATTTTTATCAGAGAATAAGGTTTTAAGCTCAAGTAACAGTAAAGATGCTGCAACAGTTGACCGCGTCGGAGCACGTATAGCAAATTCAATTACGAAGTATTATGATAGCCAGGGAAAAGGATTAGTGCTGGATGGGTATAAGTGGGAGTTTAACACAATTGCCAGTAAAGAGGTTAATGCATGGTGCATGCCTGGTGGGAAAGTGGTTGTTTACACGGGCTTACTGCCTGTAACCCAAAACGAAACAGCCCTCGCTATTGTAATGGGACATGAAATTGCTCATTCCATTGCCAAGCATGGTAATGAAAGAATGAGTCAGGCTATGGTTCAGCAATTGGGCGGTATGGCATTAGAGGTTGCTTTATCTCAAAAACCTAAGGAAACGCGAGACCTATTTTTGCTATCTTATGGTATTGGAAGCCAGGTAGGGGCTATGTTACCCTGGTCCCGGCAGCAGGAAACGGAAGCTGATAAATTCGGTTTGATATATGCAGCTATGGCTGGTTACGACCCGCGGGAAGCAATTCCTTTCTGGGTAAGAATGTCTGCAGCAAGCGGAGCAAATCCACCCGAATTTCTGAGTACTCACCCTTCCGATGAAACCAGGATAAGAAAGCTAAAGCAGTTTATGCCGGAAGCCTTGAAATTTTATACCCCGCGCAATTAAATAGTTACGTAATCTCACAATTATAGATGTCACAATCAGGGGATAATGATCATCGGGCAGCCCGGAATTAAGTTTTTGATATATTTGTATTTACAGTTCACGGTTTATTATCTTATCATTAAGTGACAGAACATCAACTAATAGCTTGAACTTTCTGAGAATTGACTTAACTTCATTGGGGGGGCAATTTTAACAACAAATAATCAAATATCTTATAAATCTCTCAAACAGCGAACAGAGTAACCCTCATGCTTGTTGACGCTAGAGTTGCTTACAATGACGAAATCGTAATACAAACCCCGACTGGAGGCATTTGTTGGCGAGGTTTCCGTTGAACTCCACCAACTACAGGAGGAGCCAATGGTGCGGAATGTACCACCCCTGGCCCGGCTGCCACTTGGAAGTGCTGTAAAACCGCTGCTGTTGTTACTGGCTTTGTCGTTACCAACTGTGCCTGCTATTCCATCTGTAGCCCAACCCGATGTTGCTGCCAGTGATTTGGCAATGTCGCTTCCACTGCCCTCGTAACCATAACCGTTATTTGTAAGATAATCTGTTAATATCGTCCACTCGGCATCACTTGGTACATGCCAGCCAGCGGGGCAAACATTATGGCTGTCAATTACTGCATACCAGGTATATAATCTGCCATAAATCGTTCCATTGCTTTCATTACCACCATGAGCCCATTGGTATTTTGGTGTAGTTTCACCTGATATATCCAATGTTGCAGGAGTGGTAGTACCTATTAAATCACCATTACGATACTTTGTTGTTTTTAGGTTTTCTGCCATCCAAATCTGGTTGCCGATTTTTATTGTTTTATATGCATTGCCCTCAATATCCTTAACAATTCCGTTCATACCAGCATCTAACAACTCATTGTAAATAGTCTCTTTTAATTCGTCAACATATGATTTGGTAGCAGCATCCTGATTATTTGCAGGATCTGCCAGATTTGTAATATGTTGGCTGTTGGCATCAAGTATAAACTCGCTAATTTGAGAAGGTTTATTAGTCAGGTCGATGTAGTTGCCACTAAAACCATTTTCAGCTGTTTTAGCATACAAAGCATACGGAACACTCAATAGCTGACTCGTCCCTGATATGGTGTAATTGGAACCTCCTGTTGGGTCAGTCTCTGATTTTAAAAAATAGGGACCTGATGCCCAGCTAATTTCTGAGAATGATCCTATTATAGGTATTCCACTTCCAATTTCAATGCCAACAAGACCATTGGCGTTGGTCTGGGGATTAGGATTGTAAATCTCCTGGTAAACTATTGTTCCAGTAGAAGTTCCCTGTAAAATGCTTATTTTCATTCCCACTGCCTGGTTTGATACCAATTGGTTGTTGCTATTACGAACAACGGCCTGGTAACTCATTTTTTCGGGAGATTGGGCAAACGCACTTGAAATAAACATAAGTGATACTAAAAGAGTAAATATTTTTCTCATTGTTTATTTTTTTTAGAGTTGTACTTCGTTTTAATTTGTTCCCGATACGCTTCGTTATCGGGACTAATTCGGCTACGTGTTTTTTTTAAAACACTGCCTCATTGACTTTTAATTATTATAAAAGTTTTTACTCCTTTCTGATTATCGCTGATTCGTAGATAATAGGCCGCAGGGGCAAGATTCCCGGTGTGAATGATTATCTCTTTGTCCCTAATTTCGTTGCTAACAAGCAGGCTACCACTTAAATCATATAACTGGTAGCTTAGTTTTTGCAGTTTGACATTCGCTACTTTCAACCGCAAGAAATTGGATGTAGGATTTGGATAAACTGAAATTTCAAGACTTATCCCTTTGGCTTCTTCAATTCCAGAAATTACAAGTAATTCAAATGGTTGTTGTACACCCTGCATAACAACACCGGAGGTACTCGTGGTTGTAATATAGTCCGTTTGTCCTATGGTGTAACTCAAAGTGCCTCCGGTTCCGGTAGCTTCTCCGCCGCCGGCGGATATGGCCTGTTGTGCATTACAGAAGACACATCCGCAAATGACAATTAGGAAGCATTCAATTATTCTTTTCATAATATCAGGATTAAGGATTGAGACTATTTTTAATACCGAACAGTACAACTACTAGTAACAGTAATTAGAACATATAGTTAAACTCTTTTTGACTTAGAAATCAACAAATCGGTCCCTTGTTGCAACGGAAATTAGGCGGAAAGCCAATTTGAAATATCTTGTTCCCATATATGTGGCACCATGAAGGATGCTTTCATGGCGCCATCAAACAATAAATGCCGCCAAAGGCGGCATCATTAGTCTTGTGACCCCGGCGGGACTGAATTCGAACCAAATATTAATTGATCTATTGAAAATCAATAGATTAATGAGATTCTCATAGTTTATTATTCTGTACTTACTTTTGCCACATTTTAGGAAAATGCTAATACTCAACTGCATTGATAACATATGAAAAAGGCGGGGAAGTAAAAAAAAAGAAGAACTTGAAATAGAAAAATAATATAATAAATTTGTAATATGCCTATTTAAAACCCTGAGAAATTGAAAGAATTTACCCCTATTGACTGGATTGTTTTCATTGGATACGCAGCCGTGGTCGTCTTCACCGGATTATGGGTATCCCGCACCAGGAGGGGAGAACATAAAACTTCGCAGGACTATTTTTTAGCCAGCCGTTCATTGCCCTGGTGGGCAATCGGATCAACACTCCTTGCAGCGAATATTTCGGCAGAGCATTTTATCGCCATGTCGGGATCGGGATTTGCAATTGGACTGGCAATTGCCGCTTATGAATGGATAGCAGCCGTTGTACTTATTTTTGTTGCCAAGTACTTTCTACCGGTTTTTATTAAAAAAGGCATCTACACGATGCCCCAGTTTCTGTCGCAGCGTTATGACAAGAGGGTAAGCACTTGTTTTGCAGTATTTTGGATACTGGTCTACATTTTTGTCAATATGACGGCTGTTATTTACCTGGGTGCCCTGGCAATGGAATTGATTGTTGGTATACCCCTTATATATGGCATTATCGGATTTTCATTTTTTTCCGCAGTATACTCTTTGTGGGGCGGATTGAAGGCTATCGCCTGGACCGATGTAATCAACGTAATTGTCCTGATCGGTGGAGGATTGGTTACTACCATTCTTGCACTCAATTCACTGGGGGATGGTCAGGGTATTGTAGCCGGTTTTACTGAACTGGTTCATGTGGCGCCCCAAAAATTTCACATGATTATTGAAAAGGGGACGGTTTTTGTACCGGATGGAATCGGCGGGAAAAAAGATGCCTTTCTTGATCTTCCCGGATTAGGTGTTGTACTGGGTTCAATGTGGCTGACCAACTTTGGTTTCTGGGGATTTAATCAGTTCATCATTCAGCGGGGGCTGGCCGGTAAAAGTATTAAGGAAGCACAGGCCGGGATGGTATTTGCCGGTTACCTGAAATTGCTTGTCCCGCTTTTGGTTGTAATTCCCGGAATTGCTGCCTTTGGCATGGGCGCACAACTGGGAAAATCAGATGAAGCTTATCCCTGGCTGCTAAGCCATGTGGTCCCTATCGGGGTGACCGGACTTGCCTTGTCCGCCATCGCTGCTGCAGCTGTTTCATCCATCAGTTCCATTGTAAACAGCACGTCCACTATCTTTACGGTTGATATTTTTAAAAACTTTATCAATAAGAAGGCTACAGAAAGGCAACTGGTGCGGATCGGACGAATAGTTGCATTAGTATCGCTCATCATCGCCACCATAGTGGCTCCCCAGCTAAGATCGCTCGACCAGGCTTACCAGTATATACAGGAATATACAGGCTTCATTTATCCGGGAGTCTTTTTGATTTTCTTTTGCGGATTATTCTGGCGGCAGGCCAGTGCAAATGCTGCGCTGATGGTTGCCTTGCTTACAATTCCATTGGGCATTTTATTCAAGGTAGTTAATCCTGAACTGCCTTTTATACTGAGAATTGGCTATGTATTCATCATTCTTTCATTTGTGATGGTTGGACTTAGTATACTGGACAAATCAAACCAGGTTGAAAGCCCGATTCTGGATACAGATAAAGGAAGTAACATTCGAACCGGTTGGATGATGATAGCCCTTGCTTCACTGGTGGGGGTCGTAGTTGCCTTTTTTGTGTCGTCTATGCGTAATCTGGCACTGGAAGCAATTTATGTTCTGGTGGCAGGTTTTATACTGATTGGTGTTATCATCATTTCAAACAACACCAAAAGATTCATGAATGCAAAAGGAATCATTATTGAAAAGGGTATCTTTAATACATCACCTGCTTTTAACATTGCCTCCATCGGAGTTTGTGGCATTTTGGCAGTATTGTATTTTTTCTTTTGGTAGTAGCATATTCATAACCCATATCCTATGTTTTGAGTGTGGCAAAACAAATTCATGAAGATACATCAGTAGTTCCTGAAGAAATATACCTGGTAAACCTTCATTAAACCGGAATTGCATATGAAACGGGATAAAAAATGTCCGCTTGTTGCCAAATCAAATGCCGGGAAAGGAGTGTATCAAAGCATAACCTCGCATGAGGCCGGATGGGAATTCCTTAACTTTGAGGCCCGAACCATGCGGAAAAGAGAACCCTGGTCATTCAATACAGGACAAAATGAATTTCTCC
>Ga0209431_10004488_pt1 | contig 10942 bp, 9 predicted proteins | sample RifCSP13_3_FD_184021 | JGI IMG/M metagenome (GOLD analysis project Ga0209431, IMG submission 184021) | Soil microbial communities from Rifle, Colorado - Rifle CSP2_sed 13_3 (SPAdes) (version 2) | ecosystem: Environmental > Terrestrial > Deep subsurface > Rock core/Sediment | place: Rifle... | reverse complement strand
CTCGTCGGCAACTAACGTCTGTCCATTATTCAGAAATACCGTCCGTCCAAACAGACCTGCCAGCGCCGGTCCTCGGCCCCCTTCGCCTTTTGCACCGTGACAAGAGACGCATCCCAGCGACTCATAAAGCTGTTGCCCCGCCACGGCCGGCGCCTGCTGACTCGCATTCCCGCTAAGCCAATTGTCGAATTCGGTTGGCTCCATCACGATCACCGACCCGATCATTCCCGAGTGATTCATACCGCAATACTCGGCACAGAACAGGTGATAGGTACCCGGTTTTGTTGCTTCGAACCAAATGCTCAGATAGCGACCCGGGAGCACATCGCTTTTGATACGAAAGGCTGGCACGTAAAAGCTGTGTATCACGTCCTCAGAGGTCATGATCAGCTTTATCTTGCGCCCAACTGGGACGTGCAATTCGTTGATCTCACGTTGGCCGGTGCTGTGCTGGAGTTTCCACATCCATTGTTTGCCTACGACATAAATCTCGTTCGTATTTGCAGCAGGCCGTACCTGTTCGAAATAAACCTGCGCGCCCCAAGCAAAGATGCTCATGGCAATTAGGAAGGGTATGACGGACCAGATCGTTTCGAGCTTGTGCGAGCCGGCAACCGGTCTGGGGATTTCAAAGGGAGTGCGGCGTCGATATTTGATGACGAAAAATGTGAGTACGCCGGCAATAAGAAAAGTAAAGAACAGGGTTACACCCGAAAGGTAGAAATAGAGGGCGTCGACTTTTGGTGCGATCGTCGATGCACTTTCCGGCATGAAAGGTAGCCACGACTGCATGGAGCTAATGGGCACCTCCTACCCGAAGCTGCATACGACTGGCGTTGCGCCTGCGCATGAAAATAAACAAACCTGCAATTCCCAACAACGTCAGCACCCCGCCAGCGCGAATCAAATTGATCACCGCCGCTCCGTACTTTCCGGTGGTGGGATCATAGTGATAGCAATAGAGCAGTAACTGGTCCATCGGCGTTCCGATCTTGTTTTCGGCAGCCTCAATTAAGCCGAGACGTAAGTCGCGCGGTGCGTATTCAATACCGTAAAAGTATCGCGCCAGTTTTCCTTGTGGGGTGGCAACGTAGATTGCGCTTCCATGGGCAAACTGGTTTGTTGCCTCGTCAAAGCTAAAGCGAAAGCCGATAGCTTCGGTGAGTTTCCGAATGTTTTCTTCGTCGCCCGTCAGAAAATGCCAACCAACTGTTGCGCTCGCCCGCTTCGCTTCCGGCAGGTAACCAATATAAGTCTTCTTCTTGGCCGCAGCCTGTGCTGCGTTCTCTTTGCTGTCGAAACTCACCGTTACGACCTCGAATTCTTCCCCGGGTTTGAAAGCCAAAACTCTAAAAGATGTAATCATGCCGTTGAGCACCTGATTGCAGAGCATTGGACAGTCGTAGTAAACGAGAGACAACACTACCGGCTTCTTACCAAAGTAATCACCGAGCATTACCTGTCTTCCCGTCTCATCGTGGAGCACGAGATCCAGCGGAAGCTGTTCATTGAGCTTCTGATCAATGCCTACGTCCTTCAGAGCAGCCGGTAGACCCTTGGGGGCCGAGGGTGAATAAGGACGAGAGCTGTACATAGGGGAACCGCTGCGAGGCCCTCCCATTTGCGCCTGAGCCATAGAAGCAAAGGTGGCGACCACAAAAACTAGCAGCAGCCCCACGAACCGTTTTTTGTAAAGTAAGAACTTCATTGCTTTCGTATTTCGTTTACACGCCCAGAACTAGCTGCGGTGGGCATGCTTATCGCCTGATCTTGCCATTTTGAACCTGCTGCTTGATCTCTCGTACGCAACGATCCATTCTGAAGCACTCGCTTCATCGCTTCTTCAATCGGCAATGCTGCGGTGGTATCGCGTTCACTGAGTTTGCCCTTGCTAAGCGCTCTTTCCCACTGCTGACGAAGCACCTCGTACTCGGCCTGGGGTTGACTCGGAACCCTGTCACTTTCCAGGTCCACCCATTCCCCGTTTTCGAGTTTTACACCAAATCCCTTGGCTGCCTGTAAACGTGGTTCGGGCGGCAGCCGTTCAGCCTCAGTCATAGCCATTGGACCAGGGGGCGCCTGCTGGTCACTTTTAGCGCGTTGTGAATTCAACATGTTAAAGAGAAAGAGCATTAACCCCATTACTGCTACGGTCATGATTGTCAGCGCCCCAAGGAATTTGAGGATCCCGACGACGTTGACATCACTCAACTCATGAGTCACGTCAGGATTTGCAATGTGCGACACATCAGGAGTTTCCGTAACATGCTGACGGTCCTTATGGCGACTGCCGTTGTGACGATGATCCGACATCTGAACTTCAGTGCCCTCCAGCGCGTGCTTGCTCTAAAACGCTCTCGTATTGCGGATCGTTGAGCGCCACCAGAACCCGCGTTTTAAGCTGCCAAAAATAGGCCGCAAGCCATAACCCACCGATTGCAACAGGAGCGACCAAATCCATCCAACTAACGTGAAACTGTGGTCCCGTGTGGTGCGGGGCGACCATCCAAAGAAAGTCCACCAGTCGCATCACGAGAATAAGGACTGCAACGACGACGAGCTTGCGAGCGTCCCGCTTCACAGATCGGGAAAGAAGGAATAGGAAAGGGGCGGCAAAGTGGAGGATTGCCACTATCAACACAACAACACCCCACCCACTGCGTGTTCTCGGTAAGTAATACCGAATCTCTTCAGGTAAATCGCCTGACCAGATAATCAGATACTGGGAAAACGCAAAGTAAGTCCAGAGCATGACCAAAGCCAATAGCAGTTTGCCTAGATCATGAAAGTGCCGTGGTCCAACCAGGTGGTTCAACGGTTCATGTTCCGCCAACACTGCCAACGCCGCAATCACAAATGCCAGTGCACTGACACCCCACGCCGCGACAAAGAGGAGTCCGAACATGGTTGACATCCACTCTGGATCGAGCGACATGACCCAATCGACAGCGACGACTGTGACGGTAAATACGAAGAGCACCATTCCAGGCCCACTCAGAATGCGCATCCTCTTCGCGTAGGCACGGTTGGCGGTCTTGTCCTGCTCGCGAGACCAGCTATTCAGGAAGTAAGCAAGCACCATCCAAATCGAAAAGCAAATGATTGAGCGAATGATAAAACCCGGCGTATTCAAATATCTGGTCTTGTCTTGAAGTTTTGCAATCTCAGCCTCATGACTCCAGGGGTATAACTCATGAATACCTAAGACAATTGGAAGCAACAAAATGAGCATTAGCGGTAACGTCCGTGTTGCAGCTTCCAGTGGTCTGCGGATAACTAATCCCCAGCCACCACCCGTCAAATGTTGCAACATCAACAGTGCCAGCGAGCCTGCCGGAATCCCGACCCAGAAAACATAGGCGTAGAGATAAGAGTGCAGAAACTGGTGTCGATCGGTGAACCAGCCAATTCCTAAAACTACCAAACCTACTGCTCCTACAATCAAAGCCAGTTTCTGGTAACGGTTTAAGAAGAGCGGTGTTCCCACATCGGACATCGTCATGGCTGATGTCCTCCGGTGTGGCTTGGTGATGCAGCAGGTTCAGCTGCGGGTACATTGGTCTTCTCCTGCTGACTCAGCTGCAATGCACGAATGTAAGCAATGATCGCCCAGCGATCCTGAGCAGGTATCTGGACCGCATAACTCGGCATCGCTCCCCAGCCATTAGTTATCGCGTCAAAAAAGTGGCCCACGGGAGCCTGGCGCAAGCGATCATCGTGGAAAGACATGGCGCGACGGAAACCGCGCCGTACGATCATGCCATCCCCATAACCAGTCATTCCGTGGCAGACAGAACAAAAGATTTCGTAGCGCTCTCTGCCTCGAGCCAAGACACGGTCATCGATCGCAAAAGGAAAGGTTTCGACGGCGTCGGGGTAAGATGCAGCATTTTGTGCATCCGCACCTGTCACCGACTGCTGAGTTGACTGCGGTCCCCCGGGTGTTTGTGAGGCCGTGGCCGTAGCTCCCGAAGTGCGTTTCTTTCCTGTATAGAATTCAGTATCAGACTTCAGGTAACCGCGCGGCACGGTTCCTGGAACTGGTGGTCGGGCTGATAGTCCGTCTCCAAAGAAAGTAGAGGCGCGATAAGGCTTCATTTTCGGCTGGTCCTGCATGTCGCTGCGACAACCCGTCAGCAGAACTGAAACGAAGCCAAAAAGAACGAGACATAAAACCCTCCTCCAACGGGTCGTGGCTTGACCCCGTTGCGCTCGAGAGTCGCCCCTTCTTCGGCCATCAAACCTCGACATTGCTAACGCTCCTGGCATTCAAACCCTTCATAAAGTCGGTTACTTCCCCATGCTTGAACTTTGGATCATTAGCTTCGATTACGAGGAAGAAGCGGTCACGAGTGGCGAGGGCAAAGTTCGGTGCGTTGAATACCGGATGGTAGGGCTGCGGCAATTTATTTAGTGCGAGCATACCGAAGACCGCGGCAAGGGCAGCGCACAACACCGTCATTTCGAAGGTGATCGGAATAAATGCCGGCCAACTATTTGGCGGCTTGCCTCCCACGTTCAACGGGTAGTCGATGACTTCCGTCCAGTACTGCATGAAAAAGCCTGCCAGGCCGCCGAGAATCCCGCCAATCAACACAATCAGGGGCAGACTTGTGCGCGTGAATCCGATTGCTTCGGAAAGCTCTTCAATGGGAAATGGGGAGTAGCCGTTGATCCGGCGATACCCGACTTCGTACGTTCTCCTCGCTGCAGCGACCAGATCTGTGGGACTGTCGAACTCGGCCATCACTCCGTAGAGCGGCGGGGACGGAGGCAAGCGGCGACCGAGAGAGCCAGCGTCGCTGCTATCGACTCCCTCCCTTTTCGGTTCGTTCCTGTCGTCGTTCTCTTCCGCCATTACCAATTACTCCACCGCAACTCGCTTACGCTACTCCTCAACCTCCGCCGCCGGCAGGATTGTGCGCATCTCAAAAATCGAAATCATCGGTAAGAAACGAATGAATAGAAACAGCAGCGTGAAGAAGAATCCGATCGTGCCGATGAACATGCCCCAGTCCCAACCGGTCGGCTGGTACATGCCCCAGGACGAGGGCAGGTAATCGCGATGCAGGCTCGTGACCACAATCACAAAACGCTCAAGCCACATCCCAATACTCACCACTATAGAGATCAACCACAGCACCAAGAGATTCCCACGTACCTTTTTACTCCAGAGAAATTGAGGCGCGATGATATTGCAAAGGATCAAGGCCCAGTAGTAGCCAGCATATGGGCCAGTCATGCGGTTCCAGATCATGTATCGCTCGTACTTATTGCCGCTGTACCAACCAAAAAACGCCTCGATAACGTAGCCGTAGCCAACAATCAAACCGGTTGCCAGCATCACCTTTGCCATATTGTGCATATGACGCATGGTGATGAATCCTTCAAGTCCATAGAACCGTCGCAAGGGGATCGTTAAGAACAAGACCATGGCAAAACCGGCGTAGATGGCCCCGGCTACGAAGTACGGCGGAAACATCGTCGCGTGCCAACCGGGAATGATTCCCACGGCAAAGTCAAAGCTGACGATCGTGTGAACCGAGAGTACAAGCGGCGTGGCTAACCCCGCCAACAGCAAGTACGCCATTTCGTAACGATGCCAGTGCCTAGCAGAACCTCGCCAACCCATGGCCAACATGCCATATACAATCTGGAAGGCTTTGCTGCGGGCGCGATCCCTTAACGTTGCAAAATCCGGGATCAGACCAATGAACCAAAACAAAGCTGAGACCGTCGCATAGGTCGACACGGCAAACACGTCCCACATCAAAGGACTGCGGAACTGCGGCCAGACGCCCATCGTGTTTGGGTAAGGAAACAACCAATACATCAGCCACGGCCGGCCGAGGTGGAAAATCGGATACATTCCCGCTTGGGCCACTGCAAACAGAGTCATGGCTTCCGCAAACCGATTGATTGAAGTCCGCCATTCCTGCCTCAGCAATAACAAGATCGCGGAGATCAGCGTTCCTGCGTGACCGATTCCGATCCACCAGACAAAATTCAGGATGTCCATGCCCCAGGCAACCGGTATGTTGATGCCCCAGATACCGATACCGACGAAGACCAGTTGAAAGATGGACAGCATCATCAACTGGAACAGCGCAAATGAGATCGCAAACCCGATGAACCACCCAAGCGGAGTCTTACGCTTGAGGACGATCGAGCTGATCTTGTCCGTGACAGATGCAAACGTAAGCCCCGGCTCAACCACCGGTACCGTGGTGTGTTGCACCTGACTGTGCGGCTCTTCGGTCATATCTGCTAAGGCTCGCTCAGGCTAACTCTTGATCTCTGGATTCGGATTCCGCACTGACGCTAAATAAGTTGTCCGGGGTCGAGTATTCAATTCAGCAAGCAGTGAGTAGTTGCGCTCTTCCGCTTTCATCCTTGAGACGCGACTGTTGGGATCGTTGATGTCTCCAAACACGATCGCTTCTGTTGGACAAGCAGCTTGACACGCAGTGACGATCTCGCCATCTCGTACTTTTCTTCCTTCAAGCTCAGATTGAATCTTTGCCTCCTGAATCCGCTGCACACAGTACGTACACTTTTCCATGACTCCGCGACTGCGCACGGTGACATCAGGATTGCGCATTAATTGATATGTGGGAGCGTCCCAATCCTGGTAAAGGAAGAAGTTGAAACGTCGCACCTTGTAAGGACAGTTGTTCGAACAGTACTTGGTTCCGACACAGCGGTTGTACACCATGTCGTTTAGCCCTTCAGAACTATGAACAGTAGCGTGTACCGGACAAACGGGTTCGCACGGCGCTTTCTCGCAGTGCATGCACGGGACAGGCATGAAGTGTGTACTTTCAGGGTGGCTGGCGTCGTCGCCTTTGAAATAGGTGTCGACGCGAATCCAGTGCATCTCACGGCTGCGTGCAACCTCCTGCTTGCCTACCACTGGAATGTTGTTTTCAGACTGGCAGGCAACGGTGCATGCGTTGCACCCAACGCAACCGCTGAGATCGATGGCCATGCCCCAGGCATAACCCATGCCCTGGTTCTTCGAGTCCCAAATCTTCGGGTCGTAAAGTGTTTCATCTTCGGAGGGCTCATGATGGCCGTTTGGGGCGTGCGCATCCTCACCAACGTTGTGTGAACGCACGATGTCGCGGCCCTCCATCAAAAAGTGAAGCTGGGTAGCGGCTAGTTGATATTGACCGGTACCGCGCTCCACTTTGACACCCGTAGCGAACCATGGGGAGTCAGACATGCGTAATTCGTAGGCGTTGAATCCGTGTTGATTTCCCACCCGACCAGCCAGTTTTCGTCCGTACCCCAAGTGGATTGTGATGACATCATCCGGATGGCCAGGTATCACCCATGCTGGCAGAGAGGCCATAGAGCGCCCCTGATGGGTGATAGCCACGGTGTCGACGTTCACATCGCCGCCCTTTTCGCCAATCTTTCTCTGCAGCCCGAGCCTGCTTGCAGTGTTGGGGCTAAGCAAGACGGCGTTGTCCCACGTCAACTTCGTTAGCGGCTTTGGCAACTCCTGTAACCAACCGTTATTAGCGAAACGACCGTCGTAGATCGTCGGATCTGTGCGAAGGACGAGCTCGAACGAACCTGCAGGCGCGGCGGGACTCCCCGTGCTCACCGCGGCAGCTACATCACTTGGCGCTAAACTGCGTGTTGGGAATGCAGTATTGGGGATGAATCCATCATGCACCCACTGACGCCATGAGTTTTCGAAATCAGTGGCTGCATCGGGTGTTGCTGCTGCGGCCGAAGTGGTCGTTGGAGGTGCCTGGTCGCCGCTGACGGTCTGGCCTGCTTGCGTCGTTTGCGTATTGTTCGTCTGCGTACCTGCTCTGGCTGTAGGTGTGCGTCGTTGCCAGTGCTCGCGAACAATGTCATATCCGATGCGATCGTATTGCGGTGTGAAGACGGCGAGGAATTCGTGCACGCTTTTGTTTTGATAAAGTGGCTCTATCAAAGGCTGAACGATAGAAACGGTACCATCGTACGAGCGTGCATCGCTCCAAGACTCCAGGTAATGGCTCTCCGGCACATGCCAATGACACAGCTCAGACGTTTCATCTCGGTAAAGACTGAAATGAATCCGCGTCCTCACCTTAAACATTCGTTCCTGGTTTAATTTGAGATCGGCCGGTGTGTTATAGACGGGATTGCCGCCAACAATTACCAGCAACTCGACTCGACCACCATCGATGTCGTTGACCAATTCCTGTAATGACTGTCGCTGGTCGACAGAGTTTGCCTCCAGTGGATCAGTGTAGGAAACAGTCCTGCCGATGTTATCTAAGGCACTGTTCATGGCATGGGCCAGTGCGTGAACAGTTGGTGATGCTTCACGTCCGGGAATCACGATGCTTGCTCCGCGATGCGACTGTAGATCCTTCAAAATGGCATCGAGGAAGGCATGACCGCCTGCCGATGATTGGTTGGTGGTACCTCCCGAAATACGCTCAGCAGCGGTGCGGGCGATTCCCTCGATCTCGCTGGGCTTAACGCGCCAAACGTGGTCTGCCCGTGCTCCCGTCGTGGTCGGCGTACTCTCGACGACGTACAGTCGGTTCATCCCCTCTCCGTGTTCGCCACCTTTGCGTTTGGGTGCAAACTCTCGGGCATACCGCACCGTACCTGGACCACACGCCAGGAAATCTGAGTCGAGGGCAAGAATGCGTTGCGCGGCCGCGAAGTTGTAGATCGTATTTACCGGCTGACCGAATGCCGCTACAGCTCCGGCTCGTGCATTATCATCGTTTGACGGCTCGTACTGATGCCACTTCGCCTGCGGAAATTCGGTGAGAATGCTGCGCAACTGGGCTCCCACTGTGGGCGAGGTAATGGTCTCAGTGAGGAACCGTATGCCACTGCCTTGCTTCCCGCGTTGCTCATCCAGAAGCGTGCGAATTTCGCCAACAAAGGTGGTCCAGGGTCGAGTCTCGTCGCGATATAAGGTGGTCTTTGAGCGATCGGGATCGTAAAGGGTCAGAATAGAAGCTTGAGCGTAAATGTCCGTCGCGCTGGAGCCGCGATCATTCGAACCGCTTCGATTAATCGGATGGTCCGGATTACCTTCTATCTTGGTTGGCCGGCCCTCGTTGCTTCGAACCAACAGGGGCACAGCGACGCCACCCATTGAAAATGCTGTTGCAAAGAAGAGCGCTTTGCCGGGAACAATCTCTTCTGGCTGGCGGACGTAAGGGACAATCTTCTCCGGCGGCTGATAGACGCACCCACTGAGTCCGGCAAGCGCCAGCGATGCACCCATCAATTTTAGAAATGTGCGTCTCTCAACCGGGTCGTCCCAGACGTCTGCCTTCTGTGGAAATTCACGTTGAATAAACTCGCGCAGCACCGGCGAGTCCGCAAGTTCCTCGATGCTCCGCCAGTATTCCGAGCGTGTTCCACTTGCCGAAGCCTCCGCGCCCGCGTCCTGCTGATCGAGGATATATTGCCGCATCAGCGTGAAGTTGATGTGTTTGTTATCTGTCGACATGCGCCGGCACTAATTCCCTAACGATGACACGTAGAGCAACTGGTTAGAACTTTGGGATCCTGAATTCGATAGGCCATGACCAAAGATTTCCCTTCGGCGATCTCTTCCGTAGTTCGGTTTTCTGCTCGCCACACCATGTCGAACACCTTTGACCTGGGTCGCACGAATCGTTCCGGGGTTCGATGACACTGGAGGCACCACTCCATCTGCAGTGATGAAGCCTGATAAGCAATCGGCATCTGATCCACACGTCCGTGACAGGTGGAGCAACCAACTCCCTTATTGACGTGAATCGCGTGATTGAAATAGGCGTAGTCGGGTAGATCGTGGACTCGGATCCACTCGATCGGTTTGCCAGTGCGGAAACTGGCGCGCACAGGCTCAAGGTATGGACTTTCGGCCCAAATCTGCTTGTGGCAATTCATGCATACTTCCGTCGAGGGCATTCCTGCAGACGAAGACGTCTCCACGGAGGTGTGACAGTAGCGGCAATCAATTCCGTCATCACCCACGTGGTGTTTATGACTAAATTGTACGGGCTGTTGACGCTCAACCCACTGACCGGTATTCCAGGATGAGCGATTGATCTCGGCAGTCACATACAAGGCGGCAAGCAGAATGAAAATGGCGCCAAAGATACTCAGCTTTGCCAGCGCATTTGTGCTGTGATGGAAAATCTGTGGCATTCCGCTGCTTTGTATCTTTCAGTAGGTGCTGATCGCAGGAGGAACTGATCGCACTAAGACCCGCCAGAACACACTAGGTCCCGTAAATCCTTGACCCCAACTGTTGTGATGCAAAGCGCTGTACTTTACCAGATGAGAAGAAATTTTCAAATTCGGACAGATCCAGAGGTCAATTGGTCAGTGGTCAGTGGTCAGTGGTCAGTGGTCAGTGGTCAGTGGGTCAGTGGTCAGTGGTCATTGGTCAGTGGTCAGTTGGTCATTGGTCAGTGGTCAGTGGTCAGGCCAAATGAGAAATGAAAAATGAGAAATGAAAAACGGACAATTGGTCATTGGTCATTGGTCATTGGTCATTGGTCATTGGTCATTGGTCATTCGTCATTCGTCATTGGTCATTGGTCATTGGTCATTGGTCATTGGTCATGGTCATTGGTCATTGGTCATTGGTCATTGGTCATTGGTCATTGGTCATTGGTCATTGGTCATTGGTCATTGGTCATTGGTCATGGTCATTGGTCATTGGTCATTGGTCATTGGTCACGTATCACACTCGGCACCATACGTTTTTAGAGGTTGTGTGATATCCGTGACCTATGACCGATGAATGAATGACCAATAGCAATGACCAATTTTCCATTTTCCATTTCTCATTGGCCCGACCTCTGACTTCTGTCTTCTGTCTTCTGTCTTCTGTCTTCTATCCCCTGACCTCCGATCTCATTTCACCCACTCATCGGCAATCTGTGTCTCCACTTTTACTGGTACCGTGTGCAAATAC
>Ga0209431_10004480_pt1 | contig 10954 bp, 20 predicted proteins | sample RifCSP13_3_FD_184021 | JGI IMG/M metagenome (GOLD analysis project Ga0209431, IMG submission 184021) | Soil microbial communities from Rifle, Colorado - Rifle CSP2_sed 13_3 (SPAdes) (version 2) | ecosystem: Environmental > Terrestrial > Deep subsurface > Rock core/Sediment | place: Rifle... | reverse complement strand
CGCCGATGTTGGGAATAGCATCACGGCGGCAGCGAAGCCTACCATCTCCTCCGGAACAAAGTCCCAGGATACGACCTTGACCGGCTGGACCAAGACCATCAATGCCGGAGACTACCTATTCTGGAATATAGATAGTGTGACGGACTTGATCCTGGTAACGCTGGCATTGAAGGTGAGGAGAACATAATGGCGATCACGAGGCTCTGGCAGACTGGACTTGAGCTTGGAGTTATCAATGAGTTTTCTGGTTCATATTTCAATGGCGGTGGAGGAGTAACCAGCGTAGGACCTAAGACCGGAACGTACTGCCTTCAAGGAAATTCTGCTGGAGGTGGTGCGTACGCTCAGGTTTTTTGGATCCTACCCGCTACTCGCCAAATAAGGACTGGATTTTATTGGAACCCGGCGAGTCTTGCTGGTACCACTGAAATCGATATTGTTCAGATAAAATCTGCTGCTGGAACAGTTTTAGTTCGTATTGAGGCTACAGGAAGTGGTGCTGGAAGTAATCTTATCATTGACGTAGCAGGTACAAATCAAGATGCAATACCTGGTGCTTCTGGTGGCAGTGACTATATGCACATAGGTGTTGACGTAAAGATTCACGCAAGTGCGGGATGGGTTGTCGTATATAAGGACGGAGTTGAGATTTTACGATTTGAAGGAAACACCGGAAACGCCGACATAGAAAGTATTTTCTATGGTCATGACATTGCAGCAGGTGTCATCATGAAATTTGACGACTTCTACGTTGATGATACTACCGGAGAGGCAGCGGCGGCAGCTGTTCCAAGTGTCTATTTTCAGTACATTACCCCAAACGGCAACGGATTTTACAATGGTAATTGGAGTGGATCGGATGGAAATTCCGTAGACAACTATTTGCTCGTAGACGAAATTCCTCCCGGAAGCGACACAGATTATGTTCAAACCACTGTAGTGGATGAGTTAGAAAGCTTTGCCATGACGACGTTTACCCTGGCAGCGGGTCAAGAAATTCAGGCCATGATCCCAGTTGCCTATTGTAGAAAGACAGGTATTACGGAACAAATAGCCTTAGGTACTAGACTTTCTGGAGTTGATTTGATTGGATCAGACCAGACACCATCACAATCTTATAGTCCTCGCTTGGAACGACAAACAACGAAACCTGGAGGTGGAGCTTGGAACCAGGCTGCCTTGGATGGAGTTGAGTTCGTAGAAAAAGCTAGAGGCTCATTCTAGGAGGAGGTTTTATGGCTAGAGTATTTACTGATGGGGCAGAGTTTGGTGATAACGTTTTCTTCTCAAACCCTGTTCTCCTAACGGCGGCAACCGATCAGGTACGTAGCGGTGCTTATTCATATAAATTTGCGGCCACGAGCACCCCTTCTTCAAGTGGAATTCCAGGGTCACCCTTAGCAGAACTTTATTACCGGCAAGGGGTAAGGGTAGCCGGTTTTCATGATTCACAGCGAATCATTCGTTGGTTCAAAGGAACTACTGAACTAGGGAATCTGAGGCTCAACACCATAACTGGTTTAGTTCAAGCGTATACGAGCACCGGTACGTTGGTTGCCACCGGAACGCATCCCATAAGTGCAAATAACTGGTACTTGATTGAAGTGCATGTAAAAATTGGCGATAGTCCTGACGGGATCATTCAGGTCAAGATAGACGGGGTTTTAGACATCGACTTTAGCGGAGACACAAAGCCGGGCACAGATGCTGATGTAAATGGATTTGGTTGGGTTCCTGGCCCAAGTCACATTATGTGGATCGATGATCTAGCTCTCAATGATGTCGCTGGTGGAGTAGATGACTCCTGGTGCGGAGATGGTCGGATTATTCGCCTGTCTGCAAATGGCAACGGAGATGCTTCTGATTTCGACGGATCTGATGGAAATCAAGTAGATAACTATCTGCTCGTTGATGAGATCATAAGTGATGGAGACACTACGTATGTCCAAAGCGCAACTCTCGATGAGAGAGATTTATACAACCTAAGTGCATCAGGATTAGTTGCCACACAAGACGAGATCTTGAGAGTTTATGGAGAAGTAAGAGCCAGAGACACCGGATCTGCTGGAAATCTTATAGCTATGGTCGTCAAAACAGGCGGTACTGAATATGCCAGTGCTGACGTTGCCTTGCCTTCATCCTATGGTCGTGTCGTAGGTGCTGCTTGGAAACTCAATCCAGATACGGCAGCGGCCTGGACGCCAACTGAATTAGATGCCTTGCAGTCTGGACCAAAAGTGAGATCCTAAATGGCTGACAGGATTTCCAATTATGGCATACAGGTCGAATCTACAGGTACGGTTGAAAGATTTAGTAACTATGCCGCCGTAGTAGAGTACACCGGTATCACGGCACGTGTCTCGGCCTATGCGATTATGGTAGAAGAGTATAAGACCATTATCCGGGTTGAGCAAGTTGGCATGTACGTCGAACTAAGTGGAGAGTCACTCCGAACAGAACAGGTAGGAATGTATGTCGAGATCCTGGATATTCCTATTGCTGCTGGCCGATCTTACGTCATGATTATAGGTTGATATGGTCACCGGAATTGGTCTTCCTCTCATTGATGATCTCGGGGATCTCCTGGTAGACGACACCCCAGATCAACTGCTGGATGACAGCCCTTGGAACCAACCCGATCCGGCTGACTTTGCGCTGGACACAACCGGAGAGTTCTCCCTCGGGCAGGTAATCGCTGGCTTGATTGCCGACCTGATCTTAGATAGCCAGGGTCCTACCCTCCTGGCAATCTCAGTGCCTGCTCCAGCAGATCTTATCCTGGATGCCGAGTTCGTCAACAGCCTGGCAATCCTGTTTCCAGGAAATGCCGACTTAGCACTCGACAGCCTCGGGCCCATTACAGAGGCCCAAATCAACAGCTTGAATGCAGATCTAATCCTGGAGACAACAGGCCCAATCCAGCTTGCGGTCGTTTTCCCTGGGAATGCAGACCTAGCCCTAGATACCACATTCACTTACCAAATCGGCGTCATCATCTTCCCCGGAAGTGCAGATCTGGCCCTTGATAGCCTTGGCCCTATACTCGAGAGCCAGATCAATAACCTGAATGCAGATCTTGCCCTGGACACGTCTGCTCCAACCCTACTTGCAATTGTCCTTCCTGGGAATGCGGATCTGGCCCTGGATGTCACAGGCATCTTCTCTCACGGGCAAGTTTACGTACTGGATCCAGCCGATCTTGCCTTCGACAGCCTTGGCCCACTCCTGAGTAGCTCTATTGTCCTGAGTGTTGCTGACTTCTCTCTGGACACCCTGGATCCGGATCTAGCCCGAGCCATAGTCGGGTTGTCGGCAGACTTCGGCTTGGACACCCACGTCAATATCATCCGAGCTCTCGTAGGAGCTGATCTTGCCCTGGATGCTCAACTCCTTTTACAGAATGTGCTTATTGGGATCCATGATGTCCTGGAGCTGGAGGGAGAATTAGTCCGTGTTATAGAACTGGATGCGGAGCTTCTCCGGACACTCGGCCTCGAAGTCGAGATCACTCAGACTGTTGAACTGGAGACAGAACTATGACAGAGATGCACTTGCTAGACGAGGGAACTATCATCAAGTTCGCCATCAAGGAGCAGGGTGTCGCTCTCCCCCTAGCCGATGCCACCTTGATCGAGCTTCTCTTCCAGAAGAAAGACCGTGAAACTTTCGTTCGAGAAGGCTTGATTTATGGAGATCCGGAAGATGGGATTGTTTACTGCCTTAGTTTGGAAGGCGAGATTGATCAAAAGGGGGACTGGAAAGCACAAGTATACATCGAGTATCCCTCTGGAAAGTGGCATACTCAGGTTGCTGAGTTCCAGGTAGCAGAGAATATCGTCCGGCCTCCTGAGGGACCATAATGGCTAAGACTCTACCGATCGGCAAGGGCATATATATTTGGGCCGTCCGGGACTGCCTGGCCGCACCTGGCTTTCCTAAGGGCAACCCACAAGGTATTGCCCTGCGTCTGAAGGCCAACGACTTTACCCATGCCTACGTCAAGGTAGCTAACGGGCTGAACCTGCCAGGGGTGTCCTACCAGACGGTGGCAGAAACCAGGGCGTTGATCGAGGCTCTGAAGGCCCAGGGACTGAAGGTTTATGGATGGGCTTACGTCCTCGGGCAATCCCCCATCGCAGAAGCGGATAAACACGCCGAGGTGACCAAGAGCTGGGGGCTGGACGGCTTTGCCGCAGACATGGAAGGTGAGTTCGATACAGTCTACCCGGCCTGGAACGCATCCATCGGGGTTGCCTATGTGAGCATGCTTCGAGCGAGATTGCCTGACCACGCCATCGGACTGGCCTCCTACCGGTATCCAAAAGAACATCCCTACTTCCCCTGGAAGCAAGTGCTACCCTACTTCGATTTCCACAATCCTCAGGTGTACTGGCAGGGCAGCCATAACCCCGTCCTCCAGCTGAACAGGAGCTATGTAGAACTGATGGCCTTGAAGCCCCTGCCATTCGCCCCCATCGGATCGGCATACACCGTTGGGGGATGGGTTCCTGCACCCTCAGAGATGATTGGTTTTCTGAATGCCGCCAGATCCCTGAACTGCATCTCGGCCTCCTTCTGGGAGCTCGGGAGAATAGATAAGTATGCCAGCCAGCTGTGGCCGCCGATCGCAGCCTATCAGTGGGGACTACCTACACCACCACCGCCGCCTCCCCCAACCCCTACACAGGAGATAATCACCGTGAGTGAGAGAAGCTTTACTACAGTAGATATAATCATCCGGGACTGGAAAGCAAACCCAATCGAAGGCAGCAACACGGCTGGTATTCTGGTTGATCTGCCTGTTGTACCCGTAGAAGCCAAGGTGGTCAAGTTTAGACTGGTTGTAGCTGTCACCAAACCGAGGGGCTTCGTGTCCCTGTCAAGCGGCAACACGGGAGACAGCCGCTTTCGCCTCACAAATATGCCCAATGTAGTCTGCCCGGATATCGATGACCTAAATGCCTGGCCCAGACACTATGTGAACGACGAGGTTCTTTTGCCCGAACCTAAGAAGGTTTATATGCAGTGGGATGCTGCCGGAGGCAAAATCAGAGCATCCATTCAGGTGCAAGGATGGAGTACATGATGCCTATCTTCCTGGCAGTAGCAACCCTGGCGGTTTTCATGATTGCCAGGGCAGTCATCTCCTACCGTAAATCCTACACATTCACCTGGGTCCAGGGGCTCCGGGCAGGTGTTGGAGGCTACTGGATCTTGGCTTTACTGCACGTTCTATACTTCACTGACTACACCACGATCAATGAATGCCTGACATCCTCCCAACAATTCATCTGGCCTGGGATAATCCTGACACTCTCGATAATGGTATCCACCGATTTGATTGCCGAAAAGAAAGTAGAGGTGCAAAATGATAGGAATACAAGCTCGTGAGGTAAAACGGATGGACTTCGACAAACTACTTGGACTAGGGGGGTGGGCTGCCGCCGTGATCGGCTCCATCCTGGCATTGGTAAAAGCCGTAAGGTTTTGGAATAGTGAGGCAGACAAGGAGGAGGCAGATGTCTCTGAACGCTATCAAAATGTGGCGGCGAAGGCAGGAGACTATGCCAGGACTCTTATGGATAGGGTAGAGAAACTAGAGGATGACATCGCCAAGTTGAGGATAGATGTCATTGCTCAGGAGGAATATATCCTGGAGACTAAATCAGGTATCCAGCGGCTGGTCAGGCAGATCGTAGAAGCAGGACTAGATCCGATCTGGACGCCTGCCGATTGGACTAGACCCTCAAGGAGGTAAGATGGCTAAGGCGAAGAAGAAAGTCCCTAAGGGGTATCACCGGATGCCGGACGGATCTAAGATGTCCGACAAGCTGATGGACCAAATGATGAAGAAACCGAAACGTAAGAAACCCAAGACGAAAGGAGGTGTGAAAGGTGGCTACCGCTAAGAAGATGAGTGACGCCGCTGCCAAGCGAAAGCGCAAGTCTCTAAAGAAGCAGGGCAAGAGTGGGATCGTGATCAAACCCCAGAACAAGGGAAAATTCACGGCTTCCGCAAAGAAGGCTGGTAAGTCCGTACAGGCTCAAGCAAGTGCAGTCCTGGACGATCCGAACGCCAGCCCAACCCAAAAGAAGAGAGCTAATTTTGCCAGGAACGCTGCCAAGTGGAAAAAGGGTGGCAAGAGAAAGAAGTAGAAAGGAGGTGATCCTTGTCTACGATTGGAATGCGGAACGTGATTGTCTTTATCATTCAAAGGAGTACCTGAAATGTTTGATCTATCCCTGTTCTTAGAGGTTCTCCCACGCCTGTATATTGTCGTGGGCCTCGTCGCATTGGATGTCCTGGTCGGGGCCCTGGCTGCTTTCAAAGCCAAGGAGTTTGATTGGGAGAAGTTCCCTGGATTTCTCCAGGACTATGGGCTGAAGATCTTTGGATGGTTGGTCTTCGAGCTGATTTCTAAACTACCGGGAGACCTATTGGGGCTTGGAGGTGCAGATCCCCTTCTGGCAGGCGTGGCCTTTGCCGCCCTGGTTGGAGGAGCATTGGCCTCAGTCCTCAAGAATGCTCAATTCCTGTTCGGTATGAGCGTAGCCCTTCTCCAGAAAGCAGGCGTACCCGAAAGAGACACCAGCGAGTAGAACGTATAAACTGCCTTCGCAGGGTGGGCTACCTCAAGTGAGGTAGCCCTTTCCTGTTATAATAGGAGTGACTTCCGAAGACATGGTACCTCCTTTCGACCCACACTCCCTGCAACCTCCTACTTGACAGGGAGTGTGCTATTATTCTATAATAGGTTAGCAACTGAACGGCTTTGGCAGGCCGATACCAGACAATCAAGAGGCCACTTCTCTAGGGCCTTGGGTTTGTTACCCCGTCTGGGGGAACTGCCAAACGCCCTAGCCCTAGAGCAGTGGTCTTTTGCTTTCATGAATGTATCATCGTGATAGAGCTCATGCAGGAGCTAAAAGGATAAGGATGATGGCGAGCTTCGAAGAACGCACCAGAGGAAACGGTAGTATGGATGGGTGGGACGAACTGGCAGGAAGCGGGGGATATGTAATTCGAGACGAGGGGGACATTCGGAAATACTATACACAGATCCCTAATATGATTATTGATATGGACTTGTCTCTCTCGGCCTTCAAGTTATACATATACTTGAAGAAAGTTGCCGGTGAACGGGGGTCTTGCTTCCAATCCACAGAAACTCTCATCAAGAGATGTCGCCTGTCAGAAAACACAATCATAAAGGCCAAGAGAGAGCTGGAAGGTATAGGTCTGATCACAATTTCCAAAAGAAAACACCCCAAGAACGGGTACTTCTACCACATCATCACAATTGAAAACATCTGGAAAGAGAACGTGGACCTATACCTCCCCTCAAAAAGTGAGGTGAGCTCACCTCAAAATGTGAGGACTAATAATAACCCATATAATAATAACAATACTAAATAGGAAGAGACCAAAGGGTAGGTTGTAATCAGAGACTAGAATGCTCCCACTTTAGAGAAATTCTTCCAAGAGGATCAAGAGTTCAAGATGGTCTAGGAAAGAGCTCTCTAAAAGGGATGAATGATTGCAAGGGATATATCCTAAGACTATCCTCCCAAGAACACCCGTTCTAAGGTAGAATGAGAATAGAATGGCTGATGATTATCTGAAACCTTACTGCATGGACTGTGGAATACCGTATCAGGATTTTCCACTCGATATGACGTTGCCGGACGAGCAGTGGCTGATGATCCATCCAGAAGGAGAAGGTGGGTTGTTGTGTGCCGGTTGTATTGTGAAGAGAGCAGCAAGATTACCAGGTGTTATTGCTGTGAGAGCCATATTTGAGTTTGTGGAGATTTCTGAAAGGAGAAAATGAAAATGGGTACCAGTATGATCCAACTGCACCAAAGAGTAGGACAGGTTGACGATGAAGTAATCAATGCCTGGGTAACTGTAGACTATGAAGACTACGATGACTTGGCCCGCTTCGTCTGGTATTACAAGAAAGACAACCCCGGTACGTATGTGGAGCATGTCTCTATTGGTCGAAACCTCGATCCAATTGAGCGCAAGGTAACTGGCCTCCAGCAGGAGCTGATGAACCGCAGGATCCTTCGCCTGGCGAAAGGCACCTTTATTTCTGGCTGGTTTGACAAGGATCCTCTAAACATGACCAGGGCCAATCTGTATGTAAAGGTTGGTGGGCACAAAGTCAATGGCATGGCGGTTCGGTTGCTCTATGACGCTTACGATCTCTACACCTCCCAGGCAGAAATCCCTGCCAGTGTATCTCTTCAGGGTATGCTGTTCTAGGAGAACGCTCATGAAGTTCTATCAAGAGAGGTTGATATGCCCCTTGTTCGAGAGTACGTTCTATTCAAGGCAGATGATGAGAAGCTTATTCGGGTAGGGGATACCTACCGGGTAGGTGGAACCTCCTTCCGGATTTGGCTGGTCAAGACGGATGAGGCAACGATTGTCTTGGCTACTCACTGGTGGCAGAAGCTGATCCTCAAGTTTAGGAGATTGATCTAGTGCCTACCATCAAGTATCCTTATCAACTTCAAGCCGTGGTACGTGGAGTAGACATCATGAGGTTCTATCAAGAGAGGTTTGATCTACTTGGAAACAGGAACATCAATAGCTACCAGACAGAGACGATTGCTGACTGGATCAACAGGCTTATGGAAGGGCACGATCAGGTGACTATTCATAAAGTCATCCAGACTGCCGTTGACGCCGTTCTGGTTATCGTTTCTGTTGAGGATGTCTATTACGATCTCCGAGATGTAGGTCAAGCTCCTGTAGGAGCTGAGGAGGAATGATGGTAGAGGCACCCGGAAAGACAATTCCTGAAGGGTATAACGTCAGCTTCTCTTCGACCATGGCAGGGGATAGGGATCACTTGCTTATCTGCGATGTATGCCACAGAAGGGTCTGGCACACCCACAGGCTGGAGAGGAACTACCCGGAAGATCCGGACATTCATGTCTGCTGGCAGTGTATCGAGGAGCGTGGCCTACTCGAATGAACCTTATAGCGGTCTTACTCTCAACGATCATCCTGCAATGCCAGGGAATGCGGATCTGCGATCCCTCTTACACCGTCAAGGTTCCTGGAGGGATCGTTGAATTTGTGGTCATCCAGACCGGGGATGAGAAGTACGAGTTCTATTACGACCCCTTCTATGGGAGTAATTACTCAGTCTGCCATGAGCCGGCTTACTATTGTGGGATATTAGGGAAAGGCTTTGGAGGGGGAATGCGGGAGACCAGCGAGCAGGACTTCCCGATCGACGCCATAGAGATCCACGTCCACTACGAACATACAATCTGGCTGCCCATCTTTCAGGTAAATCCTTGAAGTATACACCCCTGGCAACAACTCTCCTCAAGGTCAATGATTACCACCGGTTGAGGATCTTCGTCTGGCCGGATATAGATACCCTCCAGAGGGCCACTAGGGATCCAGGGGCAGGGGCTAAGTGGGAGAGACCAGAGATCCGGATCTGGTACGGGGACGACGGGACAGTCAGGATCGTCAACCGGATCATTGGAAGACTTCACTTTTATGTCAATGGCTTTGGGGCAGGAGTCTTCGCTCATGAGCTCCAACACTTCATCCAGGATTGGATCGAGCTGAAGGGGATCGATGTAGCCTCTCCGGAGGCGGTCCCCACTCTGGCTCAAGAACTGACGACGGCCTTCTGGACCTGGTTCTATGAGACTTTCAAGGAAACCAAAACCCCTCCACAAGGAGATCAATCCGTATAGAGGGGTTGGTGGTGCCAAGAAGAGGGGGGCTCCCTGGACACCTACATCTCTATTCTAGCAGATCATCTCTATCCCGGCAAGGTTGGGGCGGGACCTCCATCTGTTAGGGGAAGTTTCACTTTGACGACTGCGTTTCCAGTCTTAGGATCTTCCTGTCCATCGATTACATAGTCCTCGACGCTCGTGATATCCCCCTCCGTGATGATAACCTCTCCTCCCAGGCGTAGGACCAGGATCTTGATGACCACTGCCCAATTGCCGATGTGTTCCTCCATGCTCATCATATCTCCAGTCCTCCGTAGATACTGTTGACCTCCCTGATAAGATCTGCCAATCTGTAGTTGTTTTTCGAGATCTTGTTGGAGAGCTCTGTTCTGTATTGGGGTTCTTCTGCGCTATCCTTGCTGGTTGGTTTTGACTGGTTCAGGACAGGAGCCAGTCTTTGGCTCAGATGTTTGATTGCCTCCTGAAGGCCCCGCAAGATCTCTTCCTGCTCCTGTAGGAGCTTGGGGATCTCGGACTGGCGATCGTCGCCGGATTTCCCGAAGTTATTAGCATTGCTCATATCCATTTCGTTCTCCTTATTGAAACAGTTGAGCCCACTCTTTACAGTTCGTGAAGTAGTCTTGCATTACGAAATGCCATTGAGAGGGATAGTTGTAGGAGTCCATTCCTCCGACAGCGAGTAAGGCCAGGGCTTCGGATATCTCAGCAATATCTTCTATCCTTCCATCTTTTAGAAGAAGCTCACTGGCTCGGTCAATTGTCCGGGTAATATAGGGTTGGATCAGGTTGGTGTGGTGCTCCGAGAGGACCTCCGAAATTGGATCCCCCGCCTTGCGATGCCATAGGATAGGACTACCGGCAGTCATTGGTAAGTTCAGGTAGTCCATAATCGCTTTCAAAAAATAGCAGCTCCAGATGTCATCATGCCTGCGGATCTTATAGGAGCGGTACATCTGGTAGTCCGGAGGCTGGTAGAAGGCCGGGATCAAGGACACGTCCATCTGTACGTTCATAATAGAAAGCGGAAGATGTTGGCCTTGACCAATTAGGACGCTGGCTGTCTTGGAGTAATCCAGGGCCGGATCGATGTACCAGGGTTTGCCGGTGTCGTCCGGGTAGCGATCATGGACTACCTCCCGGTGCATCTCCAGCTTGTCGATCCCGTTGATGTCGGGTGTCCCTCTCCATAAGCCCTCGTTGAATAGGCTGGTTTTCAGAA
>Ga0209431_10004476_pt1 | contig 10959 bp, 11 predicted proteins | sample RifCSP13_3_FD_184021 | JGI IMG/M metagenome (GOLD analysis project Ga0209431, IMG submission 184021) | Soil microbial communities from Rifle, Colorado - Rifle CSP2_sed 13_3 (SPAdes) (version 2) | ecosystem: Environmental > Terrestrial > Deep subsurface > Rock core/Sediment | place: Rifle... | reverse complement strand
CTTCGGCCGGGCTTTGCTTGATAGTGACTGACGAGAGGTCTTCGCGGCGGAGGACGGCCTCAGAATCAAGGCTCGTGGCGAAGAGCAAGGCTTGCGTAGTCCCCGGACCACCGTCTTGCACAGGAAACTAGTTGCGGTCGTCCGCGACGATGGGGCCAAAGAGCCTTAGTTCTCCTAGACGGTAACACCACGTACATGGGGACACGCATACTCACAAAAGTTACACAAGCCAGTCTGGCTGTTATCAAGAGCACCAAGGATCCGCGGCGGCTCCACCTGACGGTCACGTGCCCAATCGAGGCTTATTTGAGGGACATGAGAAACGACTATCATCCATACCTGCGCCCGTTCGATTGGGTTATCCGGAGTCATGGGGAGGAGGCTGGGAGAGTTACGTTCGTCATGCTCTTTGCCGGGCCCAAGTGGCCCATCATGGTCCCTTTCTCGTTCTCTGTCGCCGGACGGCCAATAGCCGAAGGTCACCCATGGCTCGGGCAACGTCGAATCGTGTTGTTTCCCAGTTGGGGACGTCCGCGGCTCACGAAAGAGTGGACTAACGAACCCCGCGTGCTGGAGAACGCCCACCACATCTCCATCGACGCTAAAGACGGACACATTGGAACCCATTACACCGAGTCAAGGACCGGCGTTGAATCTCCGTGGCATGAGCTGAAGCAGATCATCTTGGACGCTGGAGACGCCGTATTGGTGTCATCGTTGTTTGTCAAGCGCCCACAAGCCTTCGACCTAGCCGGCACAGCGGCAACATCCTTCGAGAATACTAAGGGCATCCGGGCAGAGGTGTACGAGCGTCGGCTTTCACGATGCCTTGCGAAGGAACACCCTATCCTAACCTTGCCGAAAGGGCCCAATTGGGACCGCGACCATCATCTTCGAATGAGCCTCATCATCACGGCCGGTGGTGGTCTGGCCGACAAAGACTATCCGGTTGTGTTTGGCGCGTTTCCGAGTCTTGTAGAGGAACCGCCCAAGGAGGTTTGGGGCGAAAGGGAACTGAGATACACTAAGATGAATCTCCTTCCGACAGCGAACCTCATCGTCGCCTACGGAATCTTTCCCGGCCGGCTCAAGAAGGACCTTTATGTATTCTAGCGAGCGACCCAAGATTGGTTCCGCTGGATCGACGACCAGAACGTTCTTTGTCGACGAGCACCCTTGGAGATGTCCGTGGAACGTCCTGGGCTCCTAAAGACGATCTCGGCGGTCTTCGTCTTCCTCGCGGCATTCCTCGTCGTCGCGAACTACTTTGGAGGCGGGACCGTAGGGTTAGTATCGGCGGGTCTGGTCGCGGTCGCCGTTGTGGTTGTGTACTTGCTCTTCTATAGGTGGATCGCGAGACTTCCGGTCGTGCGCCGACTGTTGGAACCAAAACGTGTTCCGGCGTCCGTGTCCGCCGCGATCCTTCCGGGCGGCGAAAGAGATAGGCCGGCCGACCCGAAGGAAACCCGCCGCGCGCCACGGAAGCGCCCCCGTCCCCAACCCGAACCTCCAAAGCTGGACTTGACCGCGATGCTCACTCGCGGCGTCCGGAACGTGTGCGATTCCGGCCCTCACGACGTGGAGCCGGGCCGACCGATAAAGATCGCCTTGGAGGTCGAGCGCGGCCTCAGGCTCGTCGGGACTCTCGAGGAACGGGACGGCGACGACTTCGAGTGGATGATCGTCGACGAAGACAACTGGGTGAGGTACCTGCAGACCGGCAGATGCGATGTCGAGGGTCAGGGCCGAGGCAAGGGCGCGTACAAGATTTCTTGGAAGGTCCCATCTGGCGGACCCTGGTTCCTAGTCCTTGAGGCATACGGCAAGCAACTCATCCGCGAAGTATCTGTGAACCTTCGACTGTCTGGCGGGATCTGATTTCAAAGGGTCCTGGTTCATCTTTCGATTTTTCGGATCATGTCGTTGAGCCGTTGTTCCTTCTCCGCTGCCACGAGATGATTTCTTTCGAGAGCTGTTTCTGCAAGTCGTTCATGGTCGCTATCAGATTCTCCTTCCATCGCACCATCTCTTGAGAAGAGAAGATTCCATCTTCCAGGTCTGCGACCTGGGAGTAGATAGCGATAACAAGTTCCAATGATCTGTGGTCGCGAAAGAGGTCCGGATCCTTTTGGTCGTGGAGCCAACCGATCCGGGCCCACGTTTCCCGAGCATCTGGGTCCAATGGGAATCCGCGAAGAACCGATTCCACGAATCCCTTCGCGTCGATGCGGCAAACGCTTCTGGCGTTCTCGATAGCGAGACGAAGTAAATGTTCCTCGGGGCTCCTTGAGCCGCTCGTAGTTGCCATGGACGGTAGCTCGGCAAGGGGGTCAGCGGACATGAAAGTTGGGCCAGTGGCGGAGTTGATGCCAGCCCATCGTAGTTGTATCAGTCCGGCCTAACGCCGTGGGGGACTTGTCAGACGAGTGTCGCAGACCACGGCGCTGGTTCTGACTCGTCCGATGTTGCCCACCATCCTAGTTAACCCGAAAGAACCCGCGTTTACATACGCTTAAATATCGTGATTGCCATACGAATGTCAGACAAAACCAGCACTCACGTCGGACGCGAAGTTGGGCCCATCATGCCGCAAGAATCGGAGCGAGTGACGATTCGGATCCCGCCGGAGAAGATCCAGGCGCTCCAGCAGCTCGTGAAGAGCGGCGAGTACTCCACGATCTCCGACGCGATTCGCTCGGCGATCGACCGCTTCATCGACATCCAGTTCGCTCCAGATTACATCCGCAAGTTGATGATCGAGCTGCCGAAGGGGAACGTGGTGGACCTCCAGCAGCTCGTGAAGTCGGGCGACTCCGTGTCCGTGGAGGACGCGGTCCGCAACGCGGTCCGGGAGTACGTCCGCCGCCGGCTCCACAAGGCCATCGAGGGAGCCGAGCGCTAGGTACGATGGCGTCGCGCCTCAGATGCGCGCGACACGGCGCGGCCGACCGCCACCGGCCGGACCAGGGATGGGAACCAGGGATGGGCCTCGAGACCGCGACCCGGACGGGCAATCAGTCCTTCCTCGACTCCTTCGCCTTCGGCCAGCCCAAGGTCCTCGTCCTCGGCTGCGGCGGTGGTGGCGGCAATTCCGTGGCCCGCCTGCACCGCCTCGGGATTCACGGCGCCCGCACCGTCGTCGTGAACACGGACGCCGTGCACCTCGACTCGATCCAGGCGGACCGCAAGGTCCTCATCGGCGCCGGCCTCACCCGCGGCATGGGCGCAGGCGGCCGTCCGGAGGTCGGCGAGCGGTGCGCGGAAATCGCGGAACACGAACTCCGGAATCAGATCGGGGACGCGGACCTGACCTTCATCACCGTCGGCCTGGGCGGCGGCACTGGGACCGGCATTGCGCCCTACCTCGCGGAGCTGGCCCAGGCCGCGGGAAGCGTCGTGATCACGATGGCGACGACGCCGTTCAAGGCGGAGCGCGGCCGGATGCGGAACGCGATTGAAGGAATCCAACGCTTGAAGCCCGTCTCGGACTCCCTTGTCGTCTTGGACAACAACCGCCTCCTCGACCTGGTTCCGAACCTTCCCGTCGAGCAGGCGTTCGCGGTGATGGACCATCTCATCAGCGAGGTGATCAAGGGCGTCACGGAATCGATCACCCTGCCCTCCCTGATCAACCTGGACTTCAACGATGTACGGACGATCCTCCAGGGAGGCGGCACCTCCACGATCTTCTACGGAGAGAATGCGGAGGACGACCCCGCGAAGCTCGTCTCGGAGACCCTGGACAATCCGCTCCTCGACGTGGACTACCGGGGCGCCCGCGGGGCCCTCATCCACATCAGCGCGGGCCCGGGCCTGCGCCTGCGCACGGCCCACGAGGTCGTCGAAGGCCTGACGGCCCGCATGCGCGCCGACGCCAACGTGATCTTCGGCGTGCGGGTCGACCGGAAGTTCGAGGGGATCATCCGTGTGCTCACGATCATGACCGGGGTGCGCTCACCGATCCTCGAGGCGGTCTCCGAGCCCGTGTCCCTCACCGAGGATCCGACGATGGCCCTCGTCGAGGAAGCAATGCCTCTCCCGCATCCGTCGCACTCGCACCGACCCTGACGATCCCCATCCCGGAGGGCGCGGCCTCAGAGGCAACGCTGCGTCGCGATTCCGCGGGCGATGGGTCCGCTCACGCTTGGGGCGGCGGAGGCATCAGAGGCGCCACCGGCGCCGCCTGCGCCGAGTCCTGCTCGAACGCCTGGGTGAGGTCCTTGGGCTTCAGCCGCACGCGGATCGTCTCGGGCTTCGGCTTGACCAAGTTCCAGCCCGCCTTCGTGATCATGCCGCCCGCGATCGCCATCGCGAAGAACATCCCGATCGTCAGGAGGACGATGGCCACGGGCAGGAGAATCCCACCGAGGTCGAAGTTGATGTTTAGGGCGGAGCTCGGGTCCCCCATGCTCACGCCGGACCGCGTGCCGGTCGTGTTCACGTCCGCCTGGGCGAAGGCCCTCGACTCGCGGTTGTCCGAGTTGCGGACGATGAGGCTGACCTGGTACGGCCCCGGGTTCGCATACGTGTGCGGCCCGGGACTCGGCCCGGACGCCTGCGCCCCATCCCCGAAGTCCCATTCCCAGGAGACGAGGTTCCCCGATCCCGCCTGCGAGGTGTCGACCACGTTCAGGCTCAGGCCGTTGCTGTTCCAACCGAACGAAGCCGTCGGCGCCTGTCCCTGCGTGGTCTGCGGCATCTGTCCCTGCAGGAAGTCCCCCGGGTTCTGCGAGAGGGCCAACGCCTGCGAGAACGTGAAGATCAGGAGGCCGAGGCCCAACGCGAGCACGCCGAGTCCGAGGAGAAGCTCCACGAGGTCCCGCTTCACAAGGCTCACCGGCTCGCCGACGGCCGGGGCCACCTTAAAGGAAAGGTCGCGGTTCTCACATTCGAGAATGGTTTTCCGGTCGGCTCAGCCGCGGAAGGTGGGGCGGGCGCTGAGCAGCTTCGGCTCCGACAGCGGGCGGAAGGGCCGCCCCATCGTCTCCGTGGCGAGGATCCTCCGCACCTCGTCCGTGCTCATGTCCTTCTGGGCCTTCGTCGACCGCACGCGCACGTTGAGCGTGCCGGACTCGATCTCCCTCTTCCCGACGACCGCGATGTAGGGCACCCATTCCTTCTCCGCGCGTCGGATCTTCTTCCCCAGGGTGTCGTTCGTGTCGTCCACGTCCACCCGGACGCCCTCGAATTTCCCCGCGAGGGCCTTCGCGGCCTCGAGCTGGTCTTCGCTCACCGGGAGGATCCGCAGCTGGGTCGGCGAGAGCCAGAGCGGGAGCATGGGCGGCCGGCCCGCCTTGATGTCCGCGGCCGCCTTCTCCAGGAACGCGTAGATCACCCGCTCGATCGCGCCGCTCGGGGACAGGTGGAGGATGAGGGGGTGCCGCTTCTCCCCCTTCTCGTCCGCGAAGGTGATCCCGAAGCGCTTCGCGTTCTCCGTGTCGATCTGGTCCGTGGTCAGTGCAGCGGCCTTTTCGTTCGCGTCGACGAAGTTCCACTCGTACTTCATCACGTAGTAGAAGAACTGCTCGGACCACATCTCCACGAGGAGCGGCTTGCCCCATCGCTTTGCGTAGGCCTGGACGAACTCCCCGTGCTCCTTCCAGAACGGTTCCGTGACGCGCATGCCGACCTCGAAATCGGCAGGCATGGAGAAGCCCGCGTCCTGGAGGAGCTTCCAGGCGACCTCGAAGCGGACCATCATGTGGGCCTTCGCCTGCTCGAGGTCCGCGCAGAGCGCGTGGCAGTCGGGCATCGTGAAGGCCCTCAGGCGCCGCAGGCCCGCGAGCTCGCCGCGCTGCTCCGCGCGGAAGGAATAGCGGGTGAGCTCGTAGAGCGGGAGAGGGAGCTGCTTGTAGGAGAGGACCATGTCCTTCATGATCAGGAACTGCCCGAAGCACGCGCTGAACCGTAGGAAGGCCTTCTTGTTCGGCGTCTGGACGACGTACTGGCGCGCGGGGAAGCGGTTCAGGTACGACTTGAGGGCGGGGTGCTCGAAGTCGTACATGACCGGGCACTCGACCTCCATGGCCCCGTACTCTCGCACGCGCTGCCCGACGAACTCCTCGAGGAGCCCCTTTACGAGCCGCCCCTTCGGGTAGTAGCGCAGGTTGCCCGGGTCCGAGCCCGGCTCGTAATCGACCAGTTCCTGCTCCTGCATGAGGCGGACGTGGGGAGGCTCCTCCTTCACCTCGCGGGACTTCGCCATCTCGTACTGGGCGAACGTCCGGAGGCGGTCGTGGCCCATGAAGTCGAACCCCGTGACCTTGCCGCCCTCGATGGAGAGGGGATGGAGCTCGCCCTTCGTGTCGAGGATAAACCACCGGGAGACGAGCTTCTGCTCCGCCTTGACCGCCTCGGAGACCTCCTCCTTCGCCTCGCCGGCCGCGGTCGCCTCCGCGACGATCTCGCGGGAGAGCTCGCTGAGGGGATGTCCCTTCACGCTGACCTTGAAGGACTTGTAGTATCCGAAGGGCGAGGCGTGGACGTCGTAGCCGCGCTTGACGAGCTCGGCCTCGAGGGCCGCGAAGATCGCCTGGGCGGGCCCGGGGCCTGCGAGGTCCGAACTCAGGTGCGCGTAGGGATAGAGCGCGACGCGCTTCGTGTGGACCTGGCCCGCCACGTCCTCGATGTTCCTCGCGGCGGCGAGGGCGGCCCCCTTCGGGTCCTTCTCGTCCCGCTTCTCCGCACTGATGAAACAGACGAGGGCCTCCTCGACGCGGCCGCGACGCTTCGACTCGGGTACCTCGCCGAGGGCCTTGAGGGCTTTCCCGGTGACCTCATACTCGAGGAAGTCCACATGGAGGAAGAGGACGCGCATGCGGCCCCGCCTTATCCTTCGAAGGTATAAATCATCTGCCCAGGAGCCCGGGCCAACCGGTCACGCTGAAATAGGTTCGGGACGATGGGCCCCGGGATGGCGGACCGGGCGAAGGTCTGGCGACACAAGGCGGGGGAGCTCCTCCTCGACCGCACGCGCGTGATGGGCGTGCTCAACGTGACCCCGGACTCCTTCTCCGACGGCGGGCGCTACTTCCGGCCCGAGGACGCGATCCGCCGCGGGCTCGAGCTCGCGGAGCAGGGCGCGGACCTCATCGACCTCGGCGGCGAGTCCACCCGTCCGAAGGCAGAGCCCGTCCCCGCGGAGGAGGAATGGCGGCGCGTGGCCCCCGTGCTCGAGGCCCTGGCCCGCACGTCCGACATCCCCGTCTCCATCGACACCCGCAAGCCCGAGGTCGCCGCGAAGGCGATCGAGGCGGGCGCGGTCATCGTGAACGACGTGAGCGGCCTGCGGGATGCGCGCATGCTCCCCTTGCTCGTCCAATCCCATGTCGGCGTCGTGATCATGCACATGCAGGGGGAGCCCGCGACGATGCAGGACCATCCGCGGTATGCGGACGTCGTACGGGAGGTCCGGACCTTCCTCGAGGCCCGCGCCCGGGAGGCGATCGGAGCGGGGATGCCGCCCGAAGCGGTCGCCCTGGATCCCGGGATCGGGTTCGGCAAGAGCCTGGAGGACAACCTGGATCTCCTGCGCCACTTGGACTTCCTGGCCGGCCTCGGCCACGCCGTGGTCGTTGGCGTCTCGCGGAAATCCTTCCTGGGCAAACTCGGGGCGGGAGAGGCGGGGGAGCGGCTCGCGGGAGGTATCGCGGCGGCCACGATGGCCGTCGCACGCGGGGCCCACGTGATTCGATCCCATGACGTTCTCGACACGGTCCGGGCCATGCGTGTCGTAGATGCGATCCTTGAACGACGGTGAGTTCACGGACGTGCCCGCGGCCGACCTTCCGTGAAAACCTTTATGACCCCGAAGGCATTGGTTCTGTAATGGTATCCCGCAAGGCGATGGCGGCGGTCTTCGACGATTACAAGGACATCGTCATCGCCACGGTCTGTTCTCACTCCTCGCTGCAGATCTTCCACGGGGCCCGCCTGGAGGGGTTCCGCACCCTGGGCATCGCGATCGGCGAGCAACCGCGGTACTACGACGCCTTCCCCCTGGCGAAGCCGGACGAGTTCCTCCTCGTGGACTCCTACAAGGAGATCGCGGACCGCGCGGACGAGTTCGTCGCCCGCCAGGTCGTCACCGTCCCCCACGGGTCCTTCGTGGAATACATGGGGGCGGACACCTTCGCAAAGCTCCGAGTCCCGACCTTCGGGAACCGCGAGGTCCTGAACTGGGAGACGGACCGGGAGAAGCAGCGGCAGTGGCTCACCTCCGCGGGGGTGAACATGCCCCTGAAGATCGAGCGCCCCGAGGACATCGACCGCCCCGTCTTCGTGAAGTACTACGGAGCGAAGGGGGGCCGCGGCTCCTTCATCGCGAAGAACAGGGACGAGTTCAAGGCCGCGATCAAGCCCGGCATGAAGTACGCGATCCAGGAGTACGTCGTGGGCACGCGGTACTACCTGCAGTTCTTCTACAGCCCCATCGTGGACGGCGGGTACCGCCTGCCGAAGGGCTCCCTCGAACTCCTCGGGATCGACCGCCGCGACGAGGCGAACATCGACGAGATGTACAAGCTCGGGGCCCAGGAGCGCCTGCGGGAGCTCGACATCTACCCGACCTTCGTGGTCACGGGGAACATGCCCGTGGTCCTCCGCGAGTCGTTGCTCCCGAAGGCCTTCGAGATGGGCGAGCGGACCGTGGCCCGGTCCATCGACTTGTTCGGCGGGATGATCGGCCCCTTCTGCCTCGAGACGATCGTCACGGACCAGCTCGAGTTCAAGGTCTTCGAGATCTCCTCGAGGATCGTCGCCGGCACGAACCTCTTCATCTCCGGGTCACCCTACGCGGACATGCTCGAGCCCGGGATGTCCACGGGCCGACGCATCGCGCGGGAGATCCGCGTGGCCCAGAAGACCGGCCGCCTGGGCGAGATTCTCTCCTGAGGGAGGCGCTCGGAGGGAATCAGCGGCGACAAGCGCGGGCAAACGCTTTTATGGCCTGTGCCGGCTCGGCCCGCGTCCATGGTGGAGATCGACACCACCACGACGGTGGTCATCGTCGTCGGGATCGTGCTCGCCATCCTGACCTACTTCGAGCTGAAGTACCTCCGGAAGTCCTCCCGCGTCCGGCGGCTCCGCGGGGCGAAGAGCGACACCGAGGTCCCGGACCAGGCGCACAACGCCCTCATCACGACGAAGGCGATCGTCGACACCATGGGTCGAGGGGGCATCCGCAGCGACGAGGTCGACCGGCTCATGCGGGAGGCCCAGATGGCGTACGACCGCCGGAACTACCGCGTGACGCTCGACCTGACCGCCCAGGCGAAGACCCGCCTCATGTCCCTCAAGGGCGCGCAGGCCGCGAAGGGGGACCTGGCGAAGCTCGAGGCCTCCCCGGGCACCGGGGCGGCGGAGCCCACGACGAAGGAGGTCCTTCAGAAGGAGTTCCCCGCGAACATGGCTCCCTCCCGTTTCGCGATCTCGGTCGCGGAGTCCTCGATCGCGCTCGGTCGGAGCGACGGGCGCGATGTGGCCTACGCGGAGAGTCTCCTCGCCTCGGCGAAGTCCCGGTTCGAGGCCCAGGACTACTCCGGCGCGCTGAGCCTGGCCCGCCAAGCGGACAAGAGCACCCGCGAGGAGGGCACGACCGCCGGCGCACCGCCATCGCCACCCACCGCCCCCGTGACTCCGGCGCCCGTCGCGCCGGTGGCCACCGTGGGGAAGTCCGCATGCCCCTCCTGCGGGGCCTCGCTCAAAGCCGGGGACACGTTCTGCCGCAAGTGCGGCGCGAAGGTCGTCCTCACGGCCTGCCCCAACTGCGGCGCCGAGTTGCTGGGAGACGACATCTTCTGCCGGAAGTGCGGGACGCGGACCGAACGTTGAGTCCCGTCGCTACATCGCACGTCCGCCTGGTAATCATCCCACGGATAAACCTTAATACGGGAAGCCTCCCATCCCTCACACAATGGCGATGGGTACTGACATGGAACAAGCCCTGACGGCCCTCTACGGCGAGGACCAAGTCGCCGCCGTCATTACCCTCAAGGTGGACACGAAGGAGGCGGACCGAATCGCCACGGAGATCGCGAAATTCGACGTGATCCAGGACGTGTTCCTGGTCACGGGGGACACGGACATCGTCGCGAAGGCCCGCTTCAGGAACTACAAGGGCCTCAAGGACTTCGTCCTCACGAACCTCGCGCCGATCCCGGGGATCAAGGACACGAAGACCTTGATGGTCGTGACCACGTACAAGGAGAGCGGACAGGCGAGGGCGCAAAGTTGAGGGCAAAGAGCGGGGCCTGGAGGTGGAACGATGGACAGCGAAACGAAGCTCAAACAGATTATGGACGTCCTCGATTCAATTTCCGAGGACACCTCCGTCCCGCGCAACATCCGGCGCGGGGCCGCCGACGCGAAGGCTCGGCTCGCGAAGAAGACGGAGGCGCTCGACCTGCGGGTCACGAGCGCGATCATGATCATGGACGACCTGGCAAATGACCCGAACATCCCCCTCCACGGACGCACGCTCATCTGGAACGTGATCTCCCAGCTGGAGACCGTGACGAAGAGTTAAGGGGCTCACGTCCGATCTCGGTCCGTGGCGGGGACCGAGACTCTGGCCTTGTTCGTGCTGATTCCCTCAGCCACGAGCGCGGCGGCCTGGGTCGTACTGTGGCGTTCCGCGGAAGCGATCCGGAATGGTCTTCCCGTGGAGGCGCCCGCGCCCTCGAGGGGGCGAGTTGTCACCGCCGGGGCCGTGGCCACCGCTCCGGTCGTCCTCGGAATCCTGCTTTGGTGGATCTCCCAGCCCTACCCCGAATCGCTCGAGGGGGCACGGGGCCTGTTCGCGCCGATGGAGGTGGATTTGTTCTTCACCGCAACGATCGCGTTTGCCTGGGCCGCGGTCAGCGCGACCCTGTCAAGCACCCTGATCTTCCGTGCGCGGATGAGGAGCGTCCTCGGTGCGGACTTCGGCCGGGTCCTCCCCCTCACAGTCGTCCCCTTCAC
>Ga0209431_10004474_pt1 | contig 10963 bp, 8 predicted proteins | sample RifCSP13_3_FD_184021 | JGI IMG/M metagenome (GOLD analysis project Ga0209431, IMG submission 184021) | Soil microbial communities from Rifle, Colorado - Rifle CSP2_sed 13_3 (SPAdes) (version 2) | ecosystem: Environmental > Terrestrial > Deep subsurface > Rock core/Sediment | place: Rifle... | reverse complement strand
TCTATCCCCAGCACCCCGCCGTAAGCCTGCATGATCAAGGGCTCCCCACCGAGCCCCTTCTCTTTTAAGACTGTCCGAAGATTCTGAAGATACGCAGAGATCTTCGGTCCAATGTACGAGTTAAAAACAGTGGTCGCTGTTCGCTCGTATTCACCGATAAAAGGCGCGGCTTCGCTCGACAAAGTCACAAAAACGGATGGGCACTTTTGGCGAAATATGTCCGCCAGGGCCTTCTCATGACAACCGTTTGCGACCGACCAGAGAAGACAGATACCGACAGACTCCACTTTCTTGGCTATCAGTCTCTCGACAACTTCTTTAGCTTCCGTCGCATCAAGTGGAAAGAGAATCGATCCTTTGTAATCGACACGCTCAGCGACCTCCTCTATCAGAGGTCGAGGTACAAAAGGCTCGGGCTTACTCAATGCCGATATATGGGCCGCTTCGGTAGGGGCCAACCCCTGTGTGACCAGGCCGCGCATCATAAGGATCGCATCGCCAAATCCCTTCGTCGCCACAAGGGCGGTCTTCGCGCCGGTTCGGGTGATCAGTGTATTCTCGCCGATGGTGCAGGCATGAAAGAAAAACCTCGCCGACCGGATGAGTTCCGCCTCGTCATTCAATCCGATATTTCTAGCGGCGTCCCGCGCCGCATCGATGGCTCCGACCGCGAAATCGTCCGGAGTCGACAATGACTTGCCCAAAGAAACTCTCCCGTTTTCATCGACGACAACGCAGTCGGTAAAAGTTCCACCGATGTCGACACCTACAACGTAGCGCATATTCAACTTTGGCGCCCCTGGTAGCAATGCTCCATCTCGAACGATCCCTTGCCGTCTAAGACGGCCGCGCCAGGACCGCGGCTTGCGCCTCACAGATTCTCGCTTTAAGTGAAGAAGCTTGACCCAGGATGTCTTCCTCATCGACCATCTGGATACGCCTTTGCAACATCAAAGGTTTTCCGTCTACGAAAACGGCTTCAACGGAATCGCCGTTTTCGGCAAACACCAATTGGTTCACTAAATTGTTCATCGGCGAAAGGGACAAGGAAGGCTTCAAAATCACAAGATCCGCCTGCTTTCCTTGCTCAATCGATCCTATGACCTGGTCCAATAGTAACGCCCGCGCACCCCCGAGAGTCGCCATTTCAAACGCCTCCCCCGGTAGAACCCAATTCTCCGGCGGCCAGACGCACCTGGGCATAAGCACGGCCAGCTTCATCTGTTCAAAGATCGAGTATACGGTACCCGCGTTCGCGCTGTCAGTGCCCAAGCCCACGCGCAAACCCGAGCGGATCATTTCCTTCACGCGGGCGGCCCCGCTGCCCAACCTCATGTTACTGGCAGGATTATGAACCACCTTTACGTCGTACTTCCTCAAGAGACCAATCTCCTCATCGTCAAGCCAAATCGAGTGCGCCACAGACAAGCCGGAATTAAGAAACCCTATCCGTTCAAGATGCTTGACGATGGGCTCTCCGTAAATGGACCTTCCTATTTCCGCATGACGTTTCGCCTCCGCGAGATGCGTGTGAATTCCAACGCCAAGCTCCTGCGCAAGCTTCCCGCATAGACCCAACAACTTGTCACTGCACCTTTGAGGCGCTGAAGGCGCCAGCATAAACGCCAGTCGTGAACTGAGCCCAGTCACCCTTTCGGCAGCGGCTCGGGCCGTGTGAATGACATCTTCGGCGCTTGTTGACTGGACTGTCACCCCCTTATTGTCCGGAGATTGGTCCCTGAACGAATACGCCATGACGCCTCTCATCCCCGTGTCCAAAAGAGCCCTACAGGCCGCCTCAACCTTGTCCAATGCATCACTCGGGTAGGCGCTGAACATATCCAAAGCCGTGGTGACGCCGTGGCGAATCAATTCGATGCCGGCCGCACAGTGAAGGAGATAAATCTCCTCCGGGGAAAGATTGGCCAGACTGTCCAGCGCAAAAGTTTTCGCCGACCACGATTCAAATGAGGTCTCATCCCACAAACTTCTTTGAAATATTCCGGAAAGATGTGAGTGCGCGCTTACGAGTCCCGGGATGATAATTTTCCCGGCACAGGATAATTCCTCCGCAGTCCCTCCTTTTTTCATCGACCCGGTAGGCGCTATCCTCGCAATCCGCCCATCTTCCACAAGCAGGTCGTGATCGGATAGCACTTCCTTGCGGTCGTTCATGGTAACAATGGTGCCACATTTGAGTAACAGGGACATGAAACCTCACCTCAAAAATGCCCAAGATCGGTTCTCAGTCACGATCTCCCTACCCGCTGCGCCCAACTTCCCGCACCTACTTCACTACCTCCTTCAGTTTTGCCAGCGTAGCAGGATTCATCCTTAAGAGCCTGCCCACCGTTCTCTCCAGCTCCTCTCCGGTCAGCGGATCGATGTCCAATTTGGATTTCTTGGTGTCCGCAACAAATTGCGGATCCTTCAGCGTATCCACAAAGGCCGCGCGCAGCATCTGCACCCGCTCTTTGGGCGTGCCAGGGGGGAGCACGTAAGGGCGGATAATGGCGGTGATGTCGTGGATACCGGCCTGGATCAACTGGCGCGCCTCGTCGGTTCTAGCCAGGTTGATGGCCAGCGGGACTCTCGGCAACTCCGGGTGGGCGTGGGGAATCGCCTGCACCACGACCACCAGATCGCCCGCTTCTATCGCGCGGATCGAGGTCACCCTGAGCGATTCCCATGCGTTGCAGACTCCGGTGAGCTCGCCCCCTTCGACTGCCAAAACTAACTCGGTCGGGCCTTTATAGCCCGCAATCACTTGAACCGGAAGACCAAGCGTCGCCTTTAGAATCAAGGGGACGTCATGGGTGGTGGCCCCCGGACCGGTAGCGCCCACTTTGACCGGTGCCTTCGAGGCCATCCATTTCTCCGTGCTCGTGATACCGCTTGCCTTGCTGAAGGCACAGACCGGGCTGTCCTTCATAGGGGCGCCAATATACTCAAACCTCAAGGCATCAAACTCGATCCCGGGCCGTCCCAAAATCTGCCCCATGACCACGCCCCCTATGAAATTACCGATCGTGAGACCGTCCGGTTTAGCGACCTTGTAGACATGGTTAGCGGCGACCAAGGTTCCTGCGCCCGGCATGTTCTCCACTATAAACGTGGGATTCCCGGGGATGTGCCTGCCGAGATGCCTGGCAAGAGCGCGGGCATAGGCGTCAAACGCCCCCCCGGCCGTAAATCCCACGATGATTCGGACGGTCTTTCCCTTGAAAAAGTCGTCCGAAGCTGCACGCGCAAAATCTGTGGTGAACGCGAGGATAGCGAGCCCCATGGTCACGCACAAAACTCTCTTAGCCATTTTTGACATCCCCTTTCTGCGACAAAGTGTCGGCACGTCTCTCTGCGGCCAATAGCCGAAGATTCCCTTTCGGGAAATGAGCATTACCATCGACCCAGCCTACGGTCAGGAAATTTAGCAGCCTCCTTAACCCAATTGCGAGAAAATGTCCATTGCGCCCCGTCTCCTGACTCCCTTCCTTTCACGGCAAGTCTTATGTCACAAAGAGAGAAGAGATGGGCGCCTTTCTGGCGAGGACGCCTATCTCCACGAGCAAGGCCATTTCCACCTCGGCGATCTTTCGCTCCGTCTCGGTAAAGGTGAACTCGATCTTAACCCTTACTTCAGTCCGAGCTCGCGCCTTTCCTTCGTGCAAATATCCGTTGCGGCGAGGGCGTAAACCTTTGTGCAGTTCGACATGTTGTCGATCCCGACTCCCCGCCTTACCCCGGAGGGGTTGTCCCATTCGGCAATCCGCGGCTCCGTTGGGTCCGCCAAATGCGTGCCGAAGCCGGGTCCGTAAGTGACGGTTGGGACCCCATACGCCGCGATCCGCGACCCGTCGCTGGTTATGCCATAGCGCTTGGGCGCAGCGTACTCGACGGGCTTGCTGAAAACCTCTTGATGGGCTTTCTCCATGACTTTGACAATACGTTCATCCTTCGCGATCTCGTAGCCATCGGTAGAAAGATAGAGTTCAACCTTGGTTTTGATATCCTTTTCTCTTTCTTCGACCTTCGCGCAGACCGCCTCCAGTTCCCGCTGAATGGCCATCGTTGGCGTTCCCGGAAGTGTTTTCACGATGACAAAAAGATCGGTTACCGGTCTTGTGCCGGGTTTGAAGGGATTCCCTCCTTCCACGGCTCCGATTTGTATGGTTGGCAACATGAAGGGATGTTTGTACTTCTGCTGATATTCTTTTTCCCATTCTTGGATCGCTTCGGCCACCCGGCCGGCTTTGATCACGAAGTTCTCCGCCCTCCCCTCCACCCTCACCTGCGCCCAGACCAGCCCGGCATTCCCGATCTGCAAATGCAATCCCGTGGGCTCTCCGATAATGCACATATCCGCCGTCACCCCGTGATCCATCAGGTAGCGGGCGCCAACGCCGGCGCCGCGGTATTGCTTCCCCGCAAACCCTCCGACTGGCGCTTTTTCAATCTCACCCACCACACCCGAAATGATAATATCTCCTTTTAGGGCGACGCTTGCCTTCTTTAGCATCTCCACGGCCACGATGTAACAGGGAAAGGCAGCCTTCATATTGACCAGGCCCCGCCCATAGATCCGGTCGCCTTCGACTTCCGTCTTCTGCGGATTATCGAAATGATCCATGTGGCCGTTGAACATCAGCGTCGGGCCTCCTCCCGATCCCCTGAGCGTGCCGATCACATTCGGCCTTCCCTCCTCCACCTCCTGGTATTTGACTTCCATTCCTAGACGCTCAAACTCGCCGCCCAGATATTCCGCGACCTGCTTCTCGTCACCTGTGATGCTGACGATATCCGCGAGGTTTTTCGCCAACTCGATCAACCGCTCGCGGTTCAACTGCTCAAGAACTTTTTCCTTCGACGCGCTCACCTGACTTCCCTCCTTGCTGTCTTTTCTCGATGAAAAAAGTTTACAATACTAGGTTCAGCCACCCTAACGCAGCCCCTTGGAAACTTTTTCCACGAAACCCTCATCAACCAGCTCCTGGACGATCGAGTTGTCAAAGAAATCTTCCAACTTCCTCCCTGCCGCCTTATCCGCCAAGGCGTTCTTTATGGCAGCGGCATCTGTCAGCGGGACTAGGGTCGTGTTATTAAGAAAGTAGTCATGGGCCTTGGCCATCGCCTCCCGGTCTTTTAGCCTCGCATACCTCTGCATGACGCCAAGCGTAAAGTCCCTCTTTTGCGCGTATATATGGAGCCCCTCAGTGAAAGCCATGAGAAACCTCTTGACCGTCGCTCTGTTCTGAGCCACGTATGAACGCCGGGCCACCATGACCGCCGACGGATACTTCACCCCCAAATCGCCCAGATCCGCCATGACCTTAAGTCCCAGAGAAGTCGCCGCAAAGAGGCCGGGAGGCGCCAGCACGGTTGCCGCTACGGCGCCCGACTGCATGGCTGCAATCCTCTGCGCGTCGGGGCCCGCTTGAATCAGGGTCATATCCTTCTGCCCCAACCCCAATTTTTCAAAGGTTAGCCTGGCGGCAAATTCCGTGATGCCTCCGAGACGAGACACTGCCATTCTCTTTCCCTTGAGATCGGCGGCGGAACGGATATCCGGATGAACCACGAAACTGTAAGGCATAAGGTTATAAGACGATGCGATGATGACAGTATCCGCGCCCTGCAAGGTTGCCTGAATTGGCGTCGTTCCCGCGGCGTTAGCGAAGTGGAGCTCATTTGCCAACAGCGCCTGGACGCTCGCGGCATCACCGCTGATCAGGATGAGCTCAGCAGTTAGGCCGTACTTCTTAAAAATCCCAGCCTCGTGGGTAACCCAGACAGGGACGTTGTACCCGGATGTTCCCCCGTAGCTGATCCTGATTGTCTGTGCGTAGCCAGACGAGGAGACCGCTAAGAGCCCAAAAAAAACGATGATCCATTTGCAACGAGATAACCACATAAGAAACCTCCTTGTGCGGATGCGACTAAACTTATCTCACAGCCACCTTTCGGGCCGAGGCTAAATCGGATAGAGCTGGTGCCCGGCTTTGCGCGGGAGATAGCGGCCAAACGGCTTTTCCACCGGAATCTTCGCCCGCGGCGCCCCGTCAGGCCATTCCATGATGATCTGCCCCCGGAGAATCGTCATCACAGGCCAGCCCTTAAGCTCTTTGCCTTCCCATATAGACCACCCCGCGGAACTATAGATCATATTCCGACTCACTTTCATGGTCCGGTTCAGGTCGACCACAACAAAGTCCGCATCCGAGCCGACGGCAATCGCTCCCTTCTTAGGGTAGAGGCCAAAAATCCTGGCTGGATTTTCGCTACAGACTTGGACCAGCTTCTCAAGGGAAATCCTCCCTTTATGGAACCCCTCAGTCAACATGACCGGCAAATAGGCCTCGACGCGCGAAGGGAAGCCGCTGCTCGTTTCCCAGACGTTTCCCTTATCCATCTGCTCGCGCGACATCCCCCAGTCGACATGGTCCGTGCCGATACAGTCAATGTGGCCTGCTCTCAGCGCTTCCCACAGTTGGGCCATCGTCTGCTCGCTTCGTAGGGGGACATTGATCTTCCAGACATCGTGAGACAACGTCAGATAATGGTGTCCGGTTTGGCTGTATACCTGGACCCCGTCAGCCCTCGCCTTGAGGATCTCGTCTATCGCTTCTTTGGTGGTCGTATGGACGATATAGAGACGGCACCCCGTAATGCCAGCGTAGTAGGCGTAGGTCCTCACGTGTCCCGCCTCGCAAAAATGGGGTGAACGCTCGTCCCACGCGGCCATGTCGGTTCTTCCTGCTCGCTTGAGACGATCTTCGAAGATCCTGACGATTTCGTAGTTCTCCGGATGGATGCAGATGAGGCCTGGAGGACCGATCTCCGCGGCCTTCTCCATCCCCAAGTAGATCGTTCCATCGTCGAAACCCAACCACCCGCCCTTCTGCCGGCCGGGCCACACGCTAAAAGTCCGCGGCCCTTGCATCATATGGAGGTAATATTTGAAGGAGGTAACCCCGAATTCCTGGGCCACCTTGGGAATGTCGAGCGCCTGCTCGTCCGTGGTAATGAATCCGGTAAGAAACATATCCACAAAGGACTGGGACTCGACGAGATCGATGAACTCCGGCATCACCTGGGAGAATGGCACTATGTCATCCGGCCTGGGCTCGTCGATGTATGTTTTTCGAAGCTTCGGGCTCGCTTGCATGAGGCCCCACGTAGTGACCCCACCGGCCGCCGCCGCTCGTGTCTCGCTGCTCAGGCTGTCCTTTAGAGGCCGTTGCGTGCCGAGGTGATTTTCAGGATCTACGAGCCCCGGCAGAACATATTTGCCGCTTGCGTCAATGATCTGCCGGGCTGAATCCAACGCTCCATGAGGCCCGACAACAACGATCCTCCCGTCTTTGACCCCGATGTCCAGTTTCTGCACCCCGTCCGTGGTTACTACTTGTCCCCCCTTAATAACCGTATCTAATACAACATTAACCATCAGTCCCTTTCCCCCTTTGAGGTACAGTAACTACGATAAAAATGTCATGAATTGCAAACCTATTTTCCAACAGATAAAGAAACAATAGAACCTTGAAATCTCAATGCACAATAAAGCGAGGCCGTTTCTCCTCCTTAAATGCGTTCTTATAGAGCTTCCCGATTGCCAATTCCGCGCTATGCGGCGCATTTTTTGCGATCGCACGATAGAGCCGTCGCATCCTCTTGCTAACAGGTTCCACCTTCCGGATAATTTTTTCCTCGCGGACCCTCGTGAGATGCCCGCCCCTGACCACGATCTTGCCATCGACCAGGACAGTTTCGACGGAGTGACTCCCGCCGCAGAACACCAATTGATGAATAACATCATTTAACGGATTTAAACGAAGTTGAGGCTTCAGAATCAAAAGATCCGCGCGATATCCCTTTGCAATCTTACCGATCTTGCCTCTCCACAGCGGGATAGCCTGCGCTCCGTTGATGGTCCCCATCCGCAGAACATCAAACGCCGTAAGCCATTGGTCTGAGTTATCCCTGGTGAGACGCGAAAGAAATGCAGCCAGCCTCATCTGCTCAAAAATACAATAACTGTCACTAGTATCTCCCCCGTCGGTGCCCAAAGAGACGTTCACCCCGCGTTCCTTCAGTTCGACGACAGGCGCAATCCCGCTACCAAGCTTGAGATTACTGGCCGGGTTATGGACAACGGTCGCACCCGAAGAGGCCATAAGGTCCATTTCCCTCTCGTCCAGCCACACGCCGTGAGCGGCCGAAAGGCGTGGAGAAAACAAGCCCAACCGCTGCAGGCGTCCCGCCAGATCTCCATGGTACAGCCTTCTGACCCCCCAGCGCTGCAACCTTGTTTCAAGCAGGTGTGTGTGAATCCCGAGGTCGTGCTGTTGAGCCATATCCACAACTTCGCGCAGGAGAGAGTCGCTGCAATTGAAGGGCGATGACGGGCCCAACACTAGCCCAGAGAGCGTAGAGGAGCTTTTAATATGGTCCAAGACTTGAAGAACCTGATCCTGCCATGGTGCTTTATCCCTCCTTTCTCGAGGTCTAGATTTAGAAGATTTCGCAGCAATCATTAGAAGAAAATCCTGATCGCTCAGGGAGGGAGCTAAAACCCCACGAATCCCTGTCCTGTCAAAGGCCCCGAGGATCGCTTTCATTTTCGGCACCGAAAGCCCGGGACGTGTGGAAAAATGGTCCACCACCGCGGTAACCCCGCTCTTCAGCATCTCAGCACAAGCCAATTCAGCCGCCGCCCCGATTTCCTCTGCGCTCGGGTTGGCGATTTCCTCGGTTAGCGCCCTGTACCGGCGCCAGATCTCCATCCTGACGTTATCACGAAGGCTCCTCTGCAGGATCTCCGTTAGGTGCGAATGCGTGTTCACCAACCCCGGCATCACAATCTTCCCGGAACAGTCAAGGCGCTCCTCTACGCGAAACCCGCCTGCCATGATGCGCTTCCCGACCTGAACAATGACACCTTGATCGATCAAAATTTGTTGCTCTTTAAGAATCGGCTTCCGCCTGTCTAAGTTCACCACCAGCGCATTGGTGCAGAGTATCGCCATGTGTCGCAAACCCTCTCTGGATCACTACCCAAAGGATTACATCCTCTGAGCAGCCTGGGTCTTGAGTGTGAAGCCCCCGAAATCTTATCTGGTCATCCGGATTCGTAACAACCTTTAGAACCCAACCGATTTACTGTCAAGGGCGCAGAAGTTGTTGACGATCCTCAGCTTATTGCTTAAAGTGACGGCTGAATGATCCTCGGATTGGACATTGACGGGGTGGTGGCGGACTTTCTCTCACCTTTCCTGCAGGTGGTGGCGCGCAAGACGGGTATGGGGGCGATCGCAGCGGAGACCATCACCGACTTCAACTTCAAAGAGCATCCTTTTCTCACGGAAGCGATCGTTTGGAAAAGCATGGAGGAGGTCTCCTACGACCCGGCGTTCTGGCGTGGGCTTTCCTCGCTGATTTCGGATGAGGACTGGCACCGATTGGAGGCGCTGAGCGGCCAGGGAAAGCTGGTTTTTGTCACCCACCGCTACGAGCGCGAAACCTACAGCATCCCTCAGGTCTCGTGCGACTGGCTTAGGCGCCACGGCATCAGCCGGCCGGTGGTTTATTTCACCCAGGAGCCGAAAGGGCAGCTCGTCCAAGACTTAGGCGTGAGCCTTTTCGTAGATGACCGCTTTGAAAATTGCCAGAACGTAGCGGAGAAGAGCGGCGCGATCGTGCTCATGCCCCACCGGACCTACAACCAGGAGTTCACCCATCCCCGGGTGAGAAGGATCCAAAACTTCAACGAGCTTTTCACTTACGTCGACGAGAGCTGAGCGGTGCGGGTTTTTGAAAACGAGGAAAAGATTTGTCATCACTAAGAGGTAAAGCGGTCGTCGTTACCGGAGGAGGCGGCGGGATCGGGAGCGCTGTCGCCCGTCTCTTTGCCCAAGAGGGAGCGAATATCGCTGTCGCCGACATTGACCCGGAAGCCTCCGCCCGTGTCGCCCGAGAAATTGCGGCAAAACCGGGTGAAGCCTACCCCTGCACGGTCGACGTGACGCGGAAAGAATCGGTCCATCTGATGATGCGGGAGGCTCTCGACCGATGGGGTAGGATAGATATTTTAGCGAACATCGCGGGCGGCGCCCTCCGCACACCGGTCCTGGAGATGGAGGAGTCGGAGTGGGACGAGATCGTCGGTCTCAACCTCAAGTCGGTATTCCTCTGTTCCCAGGCTGTCTTGCCTGCGATGATCAGGCAGCGCTACGGAAAGATCGTAAGCATCTCCTCTATTTACGGATTTACCGGTTCAGAGACGCGAGCCAATTACGCGGCCGCCAAAGCTGGTGTGGTCGCCTTTACGAAATCCCTCGCGTTAGAGGTGGCGAGACTGGGCATCAACGTCAACGCGATCGCTCCCGGGCTGGCCGCCACGCAGCGGGTCCGCAGCTTCTATACGGATGAGGACTGGGAAAAAAGAGTTTCCACTTTCCCTATGGGAAGAGCCGCCGAGCCCGACGAGATCGCCCGCGCGGCGCTCTTTCTGGTTCAGGACGAAAACCGCTATATCACCGGCCAGACGATCCATGTGAACGGCGGCTGCCTGATGTGGTAAAACTTCCGCAAGGCCGACGAGATTCTCATTCCGTGCCCGGGCTGGCCCACGACATAAGGGTCCGTATCAGGGTCTAGCTGTAGAGCATGTTATTGCAAGATCTCCGGCTCGCGACTGGCGTTCCGATGCTTCGATGCTAGACCCGACCCCTCGACTCCACTAAGCTGCTTCGACCTGATCGGAGGGCCAGCTTAAGCGGCGGGTTATACGGTACAGTTGCAGATACGAGCTATAAGTCGTCGGGCTTAAGCCCCGTTTGCTTCGCAATCCGTGCAAGCATCCGAGGACCAAGCTCCTCATCATCGTGAAAGGCAAAAACAAAATCGGGCCAGCCAAGGCGAGAAAGTGTGCGGTGTGAGCCTGTTTGCGGTTTAATGGACCAACCCG
>Ga0209431_10004470_pt1 | contig 10967 bp, 8 predicted proteins | sample RifCSP13_3_FD_184021 | JGI IMG/M metagenome (GOLD analysis project Ga0209431, IMG submission 184021) | Soil microbial communities from Rifle, Colorado - Rifle CSP2_sed 13_3 (SPAdes) (version 2) | ecosystem: Environmental > Terrestrial > Deep subsurface > Rock core/Sediment | place: Rifle... | reverse complement strand
CCGCCATGACCGTGCGCAGCAGCGCGGTAGCCTCCAGTGCACCCAGCCGCTGCTCGCGAAGAGTTTGCCCCAACTCGTTCGCTTCCAGCAGAACTTCACCCAGCGCATCGTCGCCAGTTGCGCGTCTGGCTCTAATTGAGTAGTCACCCTCTCGCAGAGCACCCAGAATGTTTGAAAGCGTTTGCAAGGGCCGCACCACGCGCTTTTTGAGGTTGAATACGACGCTCAGCCATACCACCACCAACAGCAAATCAATGGTCCATTGGACGCGTCCTGAGTAACCACCAAGCCATAGCAGAAGTATTGAGAGAGTTACGGCAGGCAGACCTGCCCACAGGGCCAGGAGAGTGATTCTGCGCTCAAAGCCCAGTCGCCCACCACGCTTTAAGGCCGGATCAAGCGTGGAGAAAGTTGAGGAATTGTTGCGATTTTCATCTGCAATCACACCGCTATGATAACCCATACTTCTGCAGGCGGCGGTATAAAGCACTGCGACTTAAACCGAGTGCTTCAGCGGCGCGGTTGGCGTTGCCTCCAAAGCGCGCGAGCGCTTTCTTGATAAGCAACCGCTCGACCTCTTCCAAACTCATTTCATCGATTCTGGATGCAACACCCGGTTCACGACCGGGTTGCAACCCCAGATCGAAAGCCGTAACGACTCCGCCCCCGGCCATCAACACGGCGCGTTCGACTATATGATCGAGCTCGCGGACATTGCCGGGCCAGGAGTGCTGCATCAAGGCGTCGCGTGCGCTGGAACTGAACCCATCGAGCGTGCGGCGATAGCGAGCGCAGTGTTGCTCCAGAAAATGTTCCGCCAGTGGCAGGATATCCTCGCGCCGTTCACGTAGCGGTGGTATTGGAATCTCAACCGTGTTCAGACGAAACAGCAAATCTTGCCGAAATCCGCCCTGGGCAACCTCGGCGGTCAAATCAGCATTTGTAGCGGAAAGCACGCGCGCGTTCACCTTATGCGTCTTCGATGAGCCAACACGCTCGAATTCGCCCGTCTCCAGAACGCGCAGCAGTTTCGCCTGTAAATTGAGGGGCACATTTGCGATTTCATCGAGGAACAACGTGCCACCGTCCGCCAGTTCGAAGCGACCGACGCGATCTGTCCGGGCATCGGTGAAGGCCCCGCGCACATGACCAAAAAGCTCACTTTCGAAGACCCCTTCGGCAAGCGCCCCGGCGTTGACTGAGATCATAGGTTTTGTCGAGCGCGTGGACATTGAATGAAGAATGCGTGCAACTACTTCCTTCCCGGTGCCGTTCTCGCCCGTAATCAAAACGTTGGCATCTGCCGGGCCGATGCGCGCAACAAGATTCATTACGGCCTTCATGGCAGCCGATTCCGCGATTACATGTACCGGTTTGACGCCTCCCTCAGCACTAACGCGTAGCGCCAGGTTTTCAGCTTCCAACTGTCTTCCGCGACGCAGAGCGGCACTCAACTCGATTTGGGTTCGCAACACACTCAACAAGCGGGCGTTATCCCAGGGCTTTTGGATAAAGTCACGGGCGCCACGCCGCATGGCTTCGACTGCCAGGTCAACGCTGCCCCAGGCGGTCATCACCACGACGGGCAGAGCTGGATCCTTCGCCTTTATGCTTGTCAAAAGATCAAGGCCTTCCTTTCCGGAAGTTGTATCGCGAGCATAATTGAGATCAATTAGGACAACATCGAGTTCCTGAGTATCAATGGCCTTAAGTACGCCGGTGGGAGATGAGGTGGTTTCTATCGCGAGTCCTTCGCCTTTGAGAAGCAGACGTAATGCCGCCAGCACATCGGCTTGATCATCGGCAACTAGAATTCGAGGCATTACCGAAGCACTGCTTGCTAGCAAATGATAGGAATCGCGACTCCGTACGCGGCGTTAACGTAAGTGAAGAAAGCTTGGGCTGATGCAGTGTCGACGCGGTAATCGACGTTGGTTGATCGACACACTGAATCTCCGGTTATCGTGATCGCCATGAGAATCTGTTGGCCATTCACATCGAAGAAGTTCGGACCGCCCGAGTCGCCGAAGCATGTTCCCCCATTTCCTGTCGAGGGATTTTGCGACAAGCGAATGTAGCCGCCATTCAGCGAATTGAAACTCGAAAATGCATACATGCGCGGTATCGGATTCAGATCCTGAAAATAAGGTACCCCGCCACCGACTACGCGATTCTGCACTCCGTATCCGACGGCAGTAAACACCGCATTCTTTAACTCATTCTGAGCCCCAAGTTGGTCGAGCACACCACAACTCGGCAGCGTCGCAGGCGTAACGCCGTGCACGCCCGATCGCAATATCAACACCGCGATGTCGCCGGAATCACTCTGGCTCTGATTGAAGTTTGGATTTGTAACCACGTACGAAACTGGAAGCAGTTTCGTTTTACTACTGGTCAGAGGGCCAAAAGGTATCGACGAGTCGAGGCTAACATAAGCGGTAAAGCCCTGGGGTGCTAGTTCCCGGTCATAAAAAACCGTGCAGTGACTGGCGGTGAGAAAGACGTTGGAGGTAATCATCGTCCCCGAACAGATGGGAAAGATGTTGCCGGTGGTCGGCGACTTAACGATGAACGCTCCCGCATTGCTGTAAGTGTTGTTCGAATCGACAAAGCCGTAAGTAATAGCCTTGGATCGAGACGTTGCGACCATCAGAACACCGATGGTCGAAGTCAGCAGAAGAACGGATAGACATGCTACGCGTTTCATCTGTGAACCCTCCTTTTGATAAGTGCTCCGAGTAATTGGCGCTACTCGCCCTTCACGAACAACCATTGCTTAGCTGTTTTAAGTTTGGTGCGCGGCATTCTAATCCTTACGAAGGCGCTTCACAAGTTGCATCTAGAGTACTTGGTTACTCGTACCTGAGGGCCACGAGCGGGTCGACTTTAGTGGCACGACGAGCGGGAAAATAACAGGCTAGCAGCACTACCACGATCAGACCGGCCGAAACCGAGACGAAGGTCGCCCAATCGGTTGGAGTCACGCCAAAAAGCAAGTTAGTCATCAGCCGGGTCAGCGCCAGGGCACCTAGTGCTCCAATGACGACACCAATGAGCGCGAGCGCCATGCCATTCTCCATGATCAGTTTCAGAACGTCGTTTGCTCTGGCGCCGAGGGCCATGCGAATGCCAATCTCCTGTGTACGTTGTGTCACTATGTATGACATCACACCGTAGACACCGACCGCGGCCAACGCCAACGCAAGAGCGGCAAAGATACCGAGTAGATACATATTGAAACGGCGCGCAGAGAAAGAAGCCGCTGCTACTTCATCCATCGTTCGCGCTTTGGTAATCGGCAGTAGAGGATCGACCTTCCAGATCTCCTGTTTAATTCTCTGAGCCACCACCGCACTCTCTGCTTCTGTCCGGGCAACGACGGTCATCCACCGCTTCCAGGGAGCTGCCTGCGGGTAGGGCGAATACAATCCGGGTTGCTCCGGCAGATCAAGGCCAAAATGTTTGACGTCGGCGGCAACACCAACAATGGTAATCCATTGGATTTCCGGATTGCGCGCCCACCGCACGCGCTTGCCTAGCGGTTCTTCGTTGGGGAAATACGCTTTTACCATAGCCTGATTGGCGATTCCCACCAACGGCGCCTTTTCGGTAAAGTCGTGCGCGTCAAAATCGCGGCCTGGCACGGAGTGGAATCTGCATGACCTGAAAATAATCTCCCATGATGCTGCGCGTCTGCAGACTTGGTTCATCTCCGGGGGCTATGGCAGGCTGGCCTTCAATCAGAAAGTCGTGGTCGAGCGAATCGCCGCTGAGCGGCAACTCGCTAATCATTGCTGCCCGCACCCGTGGCATAGCATTAATCGCCGCCAGGACTTGAGTGCGAAAGCGCGTTTGCGTATCAAGCTCCTTATAGCGAGCCTCAGGCAGTTCTATCCTGAAAGCCCAAAGGTGAAAGCGAGCACCCGGGCATCCATCCCGATCTCCTGCAGGCGAGGAATGTTCTCAGGCTTAAGCGCCACCAGCAGGCTTATTCCCCAGATTGCCAGTAGCAAGGCCACTGCTCCACCCGCAACAGATACCAGTATGCTTTCGGTCACGAGTTGACGCATCAACCGCCAACGTCCGGCGCCGAGTGCTACTCGGATCACGAATTCCCGCTCGCGTTCCGCAGCTCGTGCCAACAACAAGTTGGCGAAGTTGGCGCAGGCGATTAGTAGCACCAAACTCACTGCAGCAAACAGCACAAGCAATGCCCGCCTGGATTGGCCAGTGATTCGCTCCTGCAAAGGAATCAAGACGGTCGCGCGGTTTCTGTTGTCTGCCGGATACTGCGCCGCTAGATTCCTGTCAATCAGCTGCATCTCTGCGCGTGCTTGCTCAAGAGCCACACCAGGAGCCAAACGGCCATACGTCTGCAGGAAATGCACTCCGCGAAAACTTGCAGCGATAGGATTGGCCAGATGCACTGGCACCCATGCTTCACTGTTATCTCGCGGGGAAGCGAAGCCAGCGGGCATAACGCCAATAATGGTGTAAACATTACCGCTGAGAGGGATTGTCTTGCCGACGATCTTTTGATCGCCAGCGAACAGTTGGAGCCATAGTGAATGGCCAAGCACAACCGTATAGGGACTTCCTGCCTTATCGTCTTCCGCCGTAATCACACGCCCACGCTCTGCCTTCACTCCCAACGTCTCAAAAAATCCCCCGGTGACCTGTCCGATTTGAAGCTGAATCGGCTCGTTCCCTGCAGTGTAGTCCAGTGGCTGGACCACGAGCCCGCCGATGCTCTGGAACGTATGGTTCTGCGCCTCAACGTCTTGGAGATCAGGAGTCGACTGATTGGAACGGAAGGTCACTAACTGCTGCGGTTCCGGATACCGGAGTGGGAGCAGCAGAACGGAATTGATGACGCTGAATATAGCTGTGTTGGCGCCAATGCCCAGGGCGAGGGTGGCGATAGCAATGAGCGCAAAGCCGGGTCGCTTGAGCAGACTTCTGACCCCATAATGTATGTCTTTAAGTAGTGTCTCCATAGTCGCTCCTTCAAATTCCTTCGCCTCAAAAGAATCTGTTCTGCTTATTCGTATCTGAGCGATATCACGGGATCCACTTTCGTTGCGCGCCGACTTGGTAGGTAGCAGGCAACAAAAGCGATTGCGGCGAGCAATAGCGCCAGAACGGTAAACGTTGAGGCATCAGTGGGCTCGACACCAAAGAGCATGGCTGTCATCAAACGTGTAAGACCAAAGGCCCAGTCAAGCCAAATCGCAAACCGTAACGTACGTCTCGCCAAAACGTTTCCATGTTTGTTCTCCCGTTCGAGATTGCCAATCGAGCCTCACTCATATCTAAGTGCCACCAACGGATCGACCTTTGTTGCGCGCCGCGCAGGGATGTAACAAGCAAGCAAAGACACGAGCAGCAACAAGATCGAAACATAGAAGAGTGTAGCCGCGTCCGTGGGCGTTACTCCGAAGAGCAACGTCCTCATCATTCGGGTCAGCGCCACCGTAACGATGAGACCGACCGTGATGCCGGTCAGAGTAAGCATTGTTGCATCCTTGATGATCAAGCCGAGCACGTGACTTCGTTCTGCCCCTAACGCCATACGAATGCCCAGTTCGCGTGAGCGCTGGGCTACTGAGAAGGCCACGACCCCATAAATTCCGAGGGCCGCCAGCAGCACAGCAATGCCAGCGAAGAGGCTGAGCAGGAGCATATTGAATCTGCGAGGTGCCATTGTGGCGGCGACAACGTCCTGCATGGTTTTAATATTCGCTACCGGTTGATTCCGATCGAGCTCAGCGACGATTTGGCGGACTGAAGCCGCAATGGCAGATGGCTCACCGGCGGTGCGAATGAACAGGATCTGATTTCTTTGTGGGCTCAGCGCGCGTGAGAGGTACCAAAGAGGTTGTGGCGATGAATCGACGCGTTGTGGCAGATCCTTCGCTATTCCAATGATTGTGACCCACGGATTGTCTGGACGAGGCAAACCAAGAGTTATTCGTTTCCCTAACGGATTCTCTCCTCGCCAGTAGCGTTGGGCCATCGTCTCATTGATAACGGCGACGACCGGACCACTTTCGTCCATGTCCTGGGGAGTAATATCGCGGCCCTGAATGAGTGGAATGCCAAGCGTCTGGAAAAACCGAGCGCCCACCGTTTGCCATCCTGCAACGGTTAGGTTGTCGGGATCGAGAGAACGACCTTCAATAGAGAAGGGGTCACTGCGCGTGCCGCCGGTCAAGGGGCGCACGTTGGTGGAACTTGCCGCTTGTACGCCAGGCAGGCCTTCAGCTCTCAGCGCCAGTTGTTGAAAAAATCTACGGGCCTGTTGCGGTTCCGGATAACGAGTGTCAGACAGGCTTATTTCGGCCGTCAGTAAGGAATTAGTCGCCACTGCCGGTAAGGTTCGCGTCAGCCGGAGAAAGCTTTTGATTAAGAGTCCTGCTCCAGCAAGCAAAACCAGAGACAGTGCAATTTCACTAACCAGAAGGGCGTTGCGCCCGTAGTGGTGTGGTCCTCGCCGAATTGCTCCAGAGGCATTCTGTCTTAACGTATCTCCAGGATTTAAGTGAGAAGCTTGCCAGGCCGGAACGAGGCCAAATAGAAGCGCTGTGAAAATACTAATTAGAAACGTAAAAAGGAGCATCCGGAAGTCGAGGCTTAATTCCTGCCCCTGAGCCGCCGGAAACAATGGCAACACTTGCCTTCCCCAGACCGCGAGGAGCAAGCCAACCCCGCCCCCCAGTAGAGAAAGCAGGAGACTTTCGACTAACAGTTGCCGAAGGATTCGCCAATGGCTGGCTCCCAGGGCGAGGCGAATGGCGATCTCTTTTTGCCGGCTGGCTCCTCGCACCAGCATTAAATTGGCGACATTTGCACAAGCAACGAGCAGAACAAGGACCACTGCGCCTTGAAGCAAAAGCAACGGACGACGGGTGCTGCCGATGGCTTCTTCGTCGAGAGGCGCGAGCGTGATGCGCCAACTTCCATCTTCGCCATTTGGCCCACGATAACCGCGGTAATCGCTTTCGAAACGCTGCCCAACGGCCGACATTCCCGCAAGTGCCTCCCCGAGCGAAACACCCGTTTTGAGGTGGGCAATAACATTCAGGTAGTAAGGCCCACGGCGTTGTGCCACCTGCTCAGTCGAGAACGTGACTGGGATCCACACGTCGGCTGGCTCGCCGAACGGAAGCCTCGCGTGTGGGAATTGAAAATCTTCGGGCATCACACCAATGACTGTGAAGTTTTGATTATTCAGGTTGAGAGGTTGGCCGATGGCGGTCAACTTGCCACCGAACCGACGCTGCCAGAATCCGTGACTTAGGACGACTACATTCTCGCGTCCGGTTTGATTCTCTTCAGTTCTGATCGTCCTTCCGTGCTCAGCCTGAGCCCCAAGTAAGGTAAAGAGGTTTGCCGTAACCCCTTTGCCTGGAATAAGTTCGGCCTGATTCTCACTGGTGAGAGTGAAGCTCCGGTTCTCGAAGGCGGCGACTTCATCAAAGATCTGAGTTTGTAAGCGATAGTCTTCATATTCGGCGGCCTTGGCGGGCAAACGGTTAATCTGAAGTTTGAGAAAGTTTCCCCAAACCATAACCAGCCGATCGTGATCGTGATACGGAAGACGGCGCAAGAGAACACCGTTCACAAGACTAAAGACTGTGGCGTTAGCTCCGATGCCCAAAGCAAGGACAGCGACGACAATCATGCTGAAAACAGGTCGATGCACCAACATGGTGGCGGCATAACGCAGGTCTTTAAGCAGTGTTTTCATGAGGACCATTTCCGATTGCCAATTGCGAATTGCGAATTGCGGATTTCGAATTTCCTAATCGTGGGAGTTGCTTCCCAAGTAGCGAACGGAAAGGCACAATCCGCAATCCGCAATCCGCAATTCTGCCGACCTCACTCATATCGCAATGCCTTGCCCGAAACTTCATAGCCCCAGAGATCTGGTTATTTCCTTCACGGCTCAAACTGAGCGGAGCCATGCGGTACAACAGCAAACCTGAGAGCACCTGATTTCGATCGCGAAAATCGACATAGTTCGGATAGGAAAAAGCGAGAATTGAATCGTTTTTGGCCCGCACAGCCACCGAAACAATCTGTTCAGGATGCGCCACCGGAAGCGGTCGCAAAAGGACCGTATTTAACAGGCTAAATATGGCGGTATTCACGCCAATGCCCAGTCCGAGTGTGACGACTGCGATGATCACAAAGCCGGGCCGCTTGAGCAGACTCTGAATACCGTAGTGAATGTCTCTCAGCAGTGTTTCCATTGGGTGATTCCTTCGATTGATCACTCACAACGCAGGGCGACTAGCGGATCCACCTTCGTGGCTCGCCGTGCCGGGATGTAACACGCAAGGAGCGCAATCAGCAGTAACCCCAGTGACACAACGCTCAAGGTAAACGCGTCAGTGGTGCTGACGCCCACCAGCAACGTGCGCATGAATCGGGTTAGGGCCCAGGCGCCACCCAGACCCGCGATAACGCCTACCAGCGCCAGAGTCATTCCGTTCTTTACGACCAGTCTCAAAACATCGCTGGCGCCTGCGCCTAAAGCCATGCGAATGCCAATCTCGTGCGTTCGCTGCGTTACCGAGTAAGCCATTACTCCGTAAATGCCCACCGCCGCCAATACCAGCGCTAGCAAGGCAAAGACACCTAGCATGATGGAAGAAAAACTGTACAAAGAGACCGACAGCGCGCGAACCTGCTGCATTGTGCGCACATCATAAACAGGTTGGTCTTTATCGATAGACCAGACCTGATCACGGATCGGACCTGCTAAAGCCATTGGCTCGACACTGGTCCGCGCTACTAACCTCATGGTGCTCCAGGAATCCTGAGCCAGCGGCAAGTAATAGTCAGGTGTAACCGGAAGGTTCAGCTCGTGCTTTACATCCTGGACCACACCAACGACTTGCATCCAGGGATTCTTCTCGAGTGGGCCATAAAAACGCATTCGTTTGCCAATCGCCTGCGTGTTTGGCCAGAACCGGGTTGCCAGCGTTTGATTGACAATTATGACTGGGGGCGCGCCAGCTTTATCCTGCTCGGTAAAGCTGCGTCCGTGCAGGACCGGAATACCGAGTGTGGCGAAGAATTGCGGAGTGCAGACGCGATAGCGTCCAATAAATTCCTGCCCAGGCGCTGGTTCAGGCAGTCCTTCAACTAAAAAGGCGTCGGATGAATTGCTCCCACCGAGTGGCAGGTAATTGACGGCTGCAGCGGATTCCACGCCTGGCAAAGTTTCAACCTTTCGCACTAGCTCTGCATAAAACGTCGCTCGCTGCTGTTCTTCGCGATATTTCGCCACAGGCAAGGTGAGACCCATTGTCAAAACACTGTCGGGATTGAAACCAGGATTGGTTTTGAGTAAGGCGAGAAAACTGCGTACCAGCAGACCGGCGCTTACCAGCAACATCAAAGAAAGGGCGAGCTCAGACACCACCAACAGGCTACGCAGGCGGTGTGAGGCTGATGTCGATTGGTGGCCCCCTTCCTTCAGGGCATTAATTAGGTCTGGTTTAGAGATCTGCCACGCGGGAGCCAGTCCAAAAAGGACGCCGCTCAGCACCGAGATGCCAAGCGTAAAACCCAGCACCGGGAGATTCATGCCCAGATGGTCCCATCCAGGAGCAAACTTTGCTGCCTCACCAGGATTCAATGAGCGAATCAGATCCACGCCCCAGTAGGCAATCAATACCCCAAGTGCACCACCGAACAGGGCAACGATTATGCTCTCCGTAAGCAGTTGACGAACGATGCGCCACCGGCTCGCTCCAAGCGCCGCTTGCAAAGCAATCTCCCGTCGCCGCCCGGCAGCGCGCGCCAGAGTCAGATTTGCTACATTGGCGCAGGCTATCAGCAACACGAAGCCGACGGCGCTCATTAACACCCAAATCGCCGCCTTATAGAAGCGCACAGTGTCTTCAACAATCGGATAAATGACTACGCCCCATCCGGTGTTCGTCTCCGGATACTGCTTTTCCAGACGAGTAGCGATCGTCTCCAAGTCGGCCTGCGCGCCTTTCAGCGAGGCTCCCCTCTTCAGGCGTCCAACAATGAGATAAGAATGACTTTGCCGATTGCTCACCAATTCCGGTGTGATAGCCAGCGGCGCCAACACCTCAGCCCCGCGTGGATAGTTAAAGTCCCGCGGCATGACGCCGATGACCCTTCGGGCGACGCCATTAACTGTAATGGTGCGATTGGTTATGTTTGTATCGCCGGCGAAGCGACGTTGCCACAGTCCGTACGTGAGGATCGCCACTGCATCTTTTCCTGGTTGATCTTCGTCCGGCAGGAAGCCGCGACCCATTAACGGTCGCATGCCTAAGACATCCAGGAAATTTGCCGAAACGAGGAAGCCCTGTACTCTTTCGGGCTGCTCATTGCCGGTGAGGTTAGTGCTCCACCAACGATAAAAGCCCATCTGCTCGAAAGTCTGGTTTGTGGCACGCCAGTCAAGATAGTTGGCCATCGCGACTTCGTTGTGTTCGTAACCGTGGCTCGGGGCTTTCTCCCAGACGGCCACAATGCGATCGAGGTCAGGGAAGGCCAGTGGTGTTACTAACAGCGCATTAACCACGCTGAAAATTGCGCTGTTAGCGCCAATGCCCAGCGCGAGCGTGGCTACGGTGATAGCCGTAAAGCCAGGCCGCCTGAGGAGGTTTCGAATGGCGTAGCGAATATCGCTGCGAAAATTCGCCATGATTGCTCCTTGCCAAACTCCACCGATCTAAGACCGAGTTTCCGAAACCAGGTTGCACAACGAGAGCAAGCAGACAAGAGCCAGAGAATTCAGTTATCAACTATCCAGCCGTCTTCGAGGCGCACGATCCGGTGACCATAAGCGGCATTCGTCTCAGAGTGCGTCACTTGAACAATCGTGGTGCCTTCTTCATTCAGGCGCTTGAAAAGATCCATTCCTTCTTTACCCTGACTTGAATGGAGATTGCCGGTCGGCTCATCAGCGAGAATTA
>Ga0209431_10004469_pt1 | contig 10970 bp, 11 predicted proteins | sample RifCSP13_3_FD_184021 | JGI IMG/M metagenome (GOLD analysis project Ga0209431, IMG submission 184021) | Soil microbial communities from Rifle, Colorado - Rifle CSP2_sed 13_3 (SPAdes) (version 2) | ecosystem: Environmental > Terrestrial > Deep subsurface > Rock core/Sediment | place: Rifle... | reverse complement strand
TGCGCTGGAACGTCACTGCAACTGTTTCTGGTAAGTAACGTTGTGTCTCAATAACAAGCGACAAATGTGGGGTCCACTTAAATCCTCATGTATTGTTCCCTCCTAAGCTTTTCAACACACTGCAACCATCTTTGTGAAGTGCCGACAAATCATTAACATTTCATGCAAATTGTCGGCATTCCCAAGATAAACCCTTTTAGATATAATGTCAGTGAACTTGTGCAATATGCTACAAGCTGAAGGAGCCTTATGCTAAAGATCGAAACACCTTTCAGGGCCGAATATGAAAGTAGAAGGTTGATCGAGAACCTTCTACACCTCACGCCCTCGGATAGCAGGGAATTTATAGCCTTCCTCAGAAAGACCAGACATATATTCACTGAGATATCAAGGGCTGGAGGAGATGCCTCATACGTGCTGGGCGTCTTATCCTTTGTGAGGTATGAGGAGATAGGTTCGGCGGACGTAAGACCTTTTGTCAATAAGTGGGACATGAAGCCGTTTCGCGCCATTCCTATTTCGGAAACGGCCTTTGACGTCAAAAAGTACAGTAACGGCAAATGGGGCCGAACTAAAATAAAAGACATCCCGGATTTTCTGCGGGAAAAGCTGAAGGAGATGGAAGAGCATGCCTTGCAGACAAGAGCAAATCCCTTTGATCTTAAAGGTGAGGTGAATACTATCTATAATGTTGATATCTCCTATAACGGCGAAAAATACCGCCTATCAGCGGCGCATACGATGTTTCTTCACACTCGTGCAGTAAGCCGGGAAGTGGATAAAAAGGGGAGAGGCCGTAAGGGCGAACCTCACTGCAATCTGGCCATGTACCTTCTTTGCAGATACTTCAAGCATAACCTCAAGTTTAAAAAGATATACCAGCCTTTAGCAACCCTGATAAACGAATATTCTTCGACGTTCTTCCGCGACGGGAAAGGATATTCACTGGCCCCCGACAATGTAAGAAAACGCATCCAGTGGGTAAACTCCAAAAAATATATCAAGGATTATGCAACCGAATACGAAAGGCTGAAGCTGAATCCCCTCTTGTAGGCTGCCTGCGTTACCCCTTCTGATTGATTGTCTGCCACTAAAAATAACTTTCTCTGAGTAGTGCCTGCCGCCAAATACGACTATTTGCCGCTCAAATCTCGGCATTTTAGAAAAAAATCTTTCCTGTTATAAATCAAGGAGATGGAGGATTGCATCCCAAAAAGCTTTTAAAGGAGGAGAAAGATGGGACACTAATGCGTTAAATATAGGGAAAGGAGGTGCGAGGGCTAAAGGGAATTACACCAATCCAATGCTGTTTAAAAACAAATTCTAAGGAGGTAAAAGATGAGAAAATCGTTAGCGTTTTATCTATGTCTGTTCTTAATCTTGGCAGGGTGCAGTAAAACTTCAACCTCACCATCACCACAACCTCTCAATCCAGCCGGCATCTACACTGTTAATTATACCGAGCAAAGCGGCGGGACATGCGGACCACAGTCTGCTTCGACAATAACTATAACATCTGTTTCATCTACATTTACATGGACTGAAGCTGGAACAACAGTCAATGTTGGATCAATGTCTTGTACGGCAGATAATTGCAAGACAACCGTTGCAGGGAATGTCAATGTATCTCAGGGCGGTACCACATTGACAGGCCCTCTATCGTATAGTGTAACAATTACATCGACTGGTATGACAGGAACAGTTGTTTTCACTGGAACATATACTGGGGCTGTAAATGGTGCTTGCAGTTCTACTTACAATGTTACCGGGACAAAGAATTAAGATACGCAATAAGGCCGGTAGCGAAGGTTGCCGGTCTTATTTAAAATTTGCGGTAAATCCAAGGCAAATTTTATTGATTCCTGATCTACTGAAAATGCTTGATGGAAGGCCTGCTATTTGGTATCCTGTCTTCAATATACGAAGGAGGTAGATAGTGACTTTCACAACGATTGAATGGACCGATGAAGCGGTGGTAATGATAGATCAGCGGCTGTTGCCTGTGCGGGAGATATATGTAAAGTGCAGGACTTACCAGGAAGTGGCCGAGGCCATAAAGGAGATGATAATCAGAGGGGCGCCTGCCATAGGGGTTGCCGCTGCGATGGGGATCGCCCTTGGCGCTCAAGGTATCAAGGCAGATAGGTTTGAGGAGTTCTACAGGGAGTATGAAAAGATCTGCGACCTCTTGGCAGGCACAAGGCCCACTGCCGTGAACCTTTTCTGGGCAGTTGACAGGATGAAGAGATTCTGTATGGACCACAAGGATGTCAAGGTCGAAAAACTCAAGGAACTCATAAGGGAAGAGGCCTTAAAAATATATGAAGAGGATATTGAGATAAATAAGAGGATAGGGAAGAACGGCAATTCACTTATCCCTCAAGGCGCCAGGATACTTACCCACTGCAACGCAGGTGGTCTTGCAACCGCAGGTTACGGGACTGCGCTGGGCGTGATAAGGGCCGCCCATGAAGCGGGCAAGGAGATACAGGTGTTTGCAGACGAAACGAGGCCTTTCCTGCAGGGGGCAAGGCTCACAGCCTGGGAACTCATGAAGGACCATATCCCTGTGACCCTTATAACAGACAACATGGCAGGGTACTTTATGAAAAAGGGGATGATAGACCTGGTGATTGTAGGTGCGGACAGGATTGCTGCAAATGGCGATACGGCCAACAAGATTGGTACCTATTCAGTCGCCATACTTGCAAAAGAGCACAACATCCCGTTCTATGTGGCGGCGCCAATTTCTACCCTTGATCTGTCATTAAAAAGCGGCGATGGAATCCCGATAGAGGAGCGGAACATAAGAGAGGTCACCCATGTATTCGACCGTCAGATAGCCCCGGACGGCGTAAAGGTCTTGAACCCTGCCTTCGATGTCACGCCGAACAGATATATAACTGCGATAATTACCGAGAAAGGTGTTGTGAAGGCCCCATTTGAAGAAGGGTTAAAACGTTTGTTTAAGTGATCCCATCTGCTATATTTCAGGCACAACCATTTTTTAGATTGCGGACTAATAGCCGGCCCTCCTTTCTGGGAGAGTTTATTCCGTTAACATGATTTATGAGTCAGCGATGCGTTTTTCTTTCAGACTGGGTAATATTTATTGTGAGGCAAGGCGAAGTGAAAAAATAGTTTGACATCTTGTTTCAATGATGCTAAAGTTATTGCATATCTGGGTTAACACAGATAAATCAAAAACACAGTAGGAGAAACAAAGAATGGCACAAGGTACAGTAAAGTGGTTCAACGACAGCAAGGGGTTTGGTTTTATCTCACAGGAAGGCGGAGAGGATGTATTCGTACATTTTTCTGCTATCCAGGGAGATGGTTTTAAGTCCTTGGCTGAGGGTGACAGGGTAGAGTTTGAGGTTACAAAGGGTAACAAGGGCATTCAGGCCGCAAACGTAACCAGGGTTTAATAATATAAATTAAACAGACACTCAACTTAAGGCCCCGGAGAAATCCGGGGCCTTTTTTTTAAATTTCAAGACCTGTTAGAATTATAAACTCTTCTTCCGTTATCACCTTCACTCCAAGCTCCTTTGCCTTGTCGAGCTTTGACCCTGCCTCCTCCCCTGCCACAACGTAGTCTGTCTTTTTGCTTACCGAAGATGTTGGCCTTCCGCCAAGGGACTCCACAACCCTTTCTGCCTCATCCCTGCTCAACCTCTTCAGTGTCCCTGTAAAGACAAAGGTCTTTCCATCCAGTGGCCCGCCTTTAGTCGCCTTCTCTATTTTATAGGTAACGCCGCCTTTGAGAATCTTGTCTATAAGGTTAAGGTTCCTTTCCTCTGCAAAAAATGCAAGTATCGATTTTGCCACCTCAGGCCCAATCTCCCTTATCTTTATCAGGTCATCGTATTTAGCTCTTTTAAGGGCGTCTAGGGTACCGAAGGCATTGGCCAGAAGCTTTGCAGTATGCTCTCCGACATCACGAATTCCGAGGGCATATATCAATCTCGGTAAAGTGGTTTCTCTGCTTTTATCGATGGCGGCTATGATGTTCCGGGCCGACTTGTCTGCGAACCTTTCAAGCTTCAAGATGTCACTTATTGACAAGGAATAAATGCCAGACGGGTCTTCAATCAGCTCCCTGTCCACCATCTGTTCAATATGTTTGTATCCGAGCCCCTCTATGTCCATACCTGCCTTGGAGGTAAAGTGCCTAATAGACTCCTTTACCTGGGCTGGACATGTGACGTTGGGGCAGCGCCAGACTATCTCGTCCTTGACTACGTCGGCTCCACAAGAAGGGCATTTGTCCGGCATTGCATAAGGTTTTTCATGACCAGTCCTCTTAGATTTAACAACCATGACTACTTCAGGGATCACGTCCCCGGCCCTCTGTATCACAACGGTATCGCCTATTCTTACATCCTTACGGTTAATCTCGTCCTGATTGTGAAGGGTTGCACGGCTTACGGTAACTCCTCCAACATTAACCGGTTCCATAATGGCAACAGGTGTCAAAGCCCCGGTCCTGCCGACTCCCACCTCGATATTAACAACTCTGGTAGTCTCCTGCCTTGGTGGGAACTTGTATGCAATGGCCCATCTGGGGGAGCGGGATACCTCTCCCAGTTCCTCCTGGAGCCTAAGGGAGTTGACCTTGAGCACAACACCGTCAATCTCATAGTCAAGGGTCTCTCTCTTCTCCTCAATCTCCCGGTGATATCTCAATGCCTCATCGATGTTTCTACATTTTCTGATCAGAGGATTGACCTTGAGCCCAAAGGTTTTTAATGTCTCCAGTGTCTCCCAATGGGTCGAGAGCTTGAGCCCCTCAACTATGCCAACGCCGTAGCAAAAGATATCCAGGGGCCTTGAAGCCGTTATGTTTGAGTCCAGTTGCCTTATGGATCCAGCGGAGGCATTTCTTGGATTGGCAAACAGCGACTCCCCTGCCTCTTCCCGCCTCCTGTTCAGTTTATTGAAGTCGCTGAGTCTCATGTAGACCTCTCCCCTGACCTCAAGCCTCTCTGGAATATGCCCTGACTTTGGTTTGAGTAGTCTCAGGGGGATTGACTTAACAGTCCTCAAATTCTGGGTCACATTCTCGCCGGTTTCCCCATCCCCTCTGGTGGAGCCTGCGGTAAACAGACCCTTTTCAAAGACCAGCTCTATGGCAAGCCCGTCTATCTTAGGCTCAGCAACGTACTCTATGTCGTCAGCAGTATGAAGGAAACGTTTGACCTTCGCATCGAACTCAATGGCCTCCTCCTCTGTAAAGGCGTTCTGAAGGGAGATCATGGGAATTGTATGTTTGAGGGTTCCGAACTCTTCTAACGGAGGAGCGCCTACCCGCTGGGTGGGGGAATCAGGAGTAACCAGGTCTGGGAACTGCTTTTCAAGACCTTCCAGCTCGCGCATGAGTCTGTCATACTCAGCGTCGCTTATCTCAGGAGAATCAAGGATGTAGTAAAGATAATTGTGGCGGTTGATCTCTTCACGGAGATACTTAATCCGTCCTGTTGGATATGACTTGGTCATTTTATAAAGTCCTTATCAAACTTGCTGCTTTCTCAGGTAAAGCACCGGTGTAAGGGTTGGTCGAGCGCGCAGAGATTTTAACAGGTTGACTTGGGTATGACAAGGGTGTTGTAACTAAATTAACTGATTAGCGATCTCTGTGAAGCTTACATCCGTTTTACTGAGGTGGATGTCGGAGCGCAGGATGAAACGCCTGCTCATGTCCATCAAAGAACCCTTTTATCTACCTTGATAAAAGATAAGATGTCCACCAAGAGTTCAACTTTTATTGGCCTGTTGCCGCTCATGCCATCGCCGCGCTGAATCGATTTCCCTCTTGACGCCGCCCAAATCGGCAGGATTGTCGCTCTGCTTAAAATGACCAGTCAGCTCTGTCCCGGGGCTGAGCTCGCCGCTTGCATAGAGCTTCCATATCTCCTTGCCGTACTCGGTAGACAGAAGTTCGGGGGCGAAACGGCCGAAATAGGTGATCATGTTTTTCACATCCCTCTCAAGCATTCTGCCGGCGTTATTGTTACCCGCTGCGGTTATTGCCTGGGGTAGGTCTATGATGACCAGACCATCGCTGCCGACGAGGACGTTGTACTCGGACAGGTCGCCATGGACGATTCCGGCGCAGAGCATTAGAACAATCTGTGAGATCATCTCGCGGTGATATTCCCGGGCCTGATCCCCGGTCAGCTTCAAATCGTTTAACCTCGGAGCGGCATCGCCATGGGCATCGACCACCAGCTCCATCAGCAGCACTCCCCCGACATAGTTATAGATATGCGGCACACGGACTCCGGCCTCATCAAGGCGCAGCAAGGCGTCAACCTCGGCATTCTGCCATGCTCCCTCCTGCTCCTTTCGGCCATACTTGGAGTTCTTCTCTATGGCGCGAGCCTGGCGGCTGTTCCTCCCCTTTCGCCCTTCCTGATACTGAGCCATATGGCTGAAGCTCCGCCTGCTGGCATCCTTATAGACCTTGGCGCAGCAGATCTCTCCCCTGGATTTAACAATATAAACCTCGGCCTCCTTACCGCTCATAAGCTGGCAGAGAACCTCATCTACGAGACCGTTATGGACTAACATGTCAAAGCTTTCTGGAATCTTCATAAATTCATCACTTACCTTGAGTGTAATTGATTTTGACAATTAAAGGTAGTTATTACTCCGGCAACTAAATATATAATCTCCCCTCCCCTGGCGGGAGTACCCACGGGGCATAAAGGGATTGAGGGGAGGGGGAGACCGTTGTAAACTCATGATCTTTCACCCCCACCCTAACCCTCCCCCGTCAAGGGGGAGGGAACTCTAATAAATCCTTATTGATTAAGCATGGCCTGTATATTGGCAAAGAAGGCCTTCGCCTTCTTCTCCCTTTCGTCAGGGTCCTCCTGTTTCATCCTGTCCAGATGTTCTATAGCTCCTTTGTCGAGTTCTCCAAGGAAGATCGAAGGCTCCGAGGGTGATTCAGTTCCATACCTCACCCTGCTGCCGGCATAGGTGATAAAAAGCTGCTCCATGGCCCGTGTTATCCCGACATAGAAAAGGCGCCTTTCCTCCTCTATCCCATCCCCTGCCATAGACTTCCTGTGAGGCAATATATCCGTCTCCAAACCTACCAGGAAGACGACTGGGAACTCAAGCCCCTTTGATGAATGAATCGAGATCAAGGTCACGCCGAATGAATCCTTCCCTTTTTTGCCATCCATGTCTGTAAGGGCCAGGGTGCTTAAAAGGCCGCTTAATGACGGGGTCTCTTCTTCTGCCTCATATCTGGAGATTGAGTCGGTGAAACTGTCAACGCTCCCAACCCTCTTTATCGCAACCTCCGGGGTTTTATAAAACTCGCGCAGATAATCTTTGTATCCTATACTGGATATCAGGTCATGAAGGATATCCTTCAACCCCTTCTCCGAATCAAACCGTTCCCGGTATCTCCCTATCATCTCAGCAAAATCTACGGCAGCCTTAACAACATGAGGTCCCAGATCCGGAATCTCTTCCGCCCTCTTGAAGGCATCCAGCAGGGGAATGGAGTGCTCCTTTGCAAAGTTAGCCACCCTCCCTAATGTTGTGGTCCCAAGTCCTCGTTTGGGAATATTGGCTATGCGCAAAAGGCTTAGGTCGTCCTTCGGGTTGGCAATGATCTTGAGGTATGCCGCAATATCCCGGATCTCTTTCCTGTCGAAATAGCTGGTACCTCCGACAACTGTGTAAGGGATCCTGTCCTTTCTCAGCGCCTCCTCAAATGGGCGGGACAGGTTGTTAGATCTGTAAATAACTGCAAACTCCTCAAAGGCCTTATCCTTATCGTAATACTTTATCATTGAAATCTTTTCAGCTACCCACCCGGCCTCGTCCTCATCGTCCCTGGCCTTCATTATGCTGACCTGATCGCCGCTCCCCTTGTCCGTCCATAAGGCCTTTTCTTTACGCGATTTGTTGTTCCTGATAACACTGTTGGCAGCGGCCAGGATGTGACCATGAGACCTGTAGTTCTGCTCAAGCTTAATCACCCTGGCCCCCGGGAAATCCTTCTCGAAGTCCAGGATGTTTCGGATATCGGCCCCCCTGAAGGTGTAGATCGACTGGTCATCATCGCCAACGCAGCAGAGGTTCTTCCTTTCTCCGGCCAACAGCCTTACCAATTCGTACTGGACACTGTTTGTGTCCTGATATTCGTCCACCATGATATATATGAACCTGTCCTGATACTTCCTGAGAACGTCAGGGTGTTCCCTGAACAGCCTGAGGGTCAGGAGAAGGAGGTCGTCGAAATCAACAACATTAAAGGTCTTCATAGACACATGATACTTATCATAGAGAGAGTTCATCACCTCCGACAGCTCCTTCCCGTCCCGTTTAGGATCGTTCAGGCGGAGCATCCCGTTTTTAACCTTGCTGATATTCTCCATCAGGAGGTCAGCCTTAAAGCTCTTTTCCGATTCGATATCACCCATAAGGTTCCTGATAAGCGACATCTGTTCGCCGGAATCAAAGACGGTGAAGTTCCGCTGGTATCCAAGATGCATGATCTCGTGCCTCAGGACTGTGTTCAGGCAGAAGGAGTGAAAGGTGGAGATAACCGGTGATTTTTTCTTGTCCCCGTCAAATAGGGAGAGGACCCTTTCCCGCATCTCGTTGGCTGCCTTGTTGGTAAAGGTCACGGCAAGGATCTGCTTTGGAGGCACACCCTTATAGACGAGGTTGGCGGCCCTCATGGTAAGGGTCTTGGTCTTCCCTGTGCCGGCGCCCGCCAGGAGCAGGAGCGGGCCTTCGGTGTGCATCGCAGCCTCATGCTGGCGGGGATTCAGTTTAGATATTTCGGTTTTAATGTCCATAGCCTTCTGAAATTAGGAATAGATAGCGATTAATGGTTGTTTCTCTTAGGCCGGACAAGGAAAGTAGCGGTCTTTATGATTTAAGAGTAATCGGGTATCGGTTCAAATGAATCACAGGAGGTGCAATATTGCTCCTGCTCTTCAAGTGCTTCAGTAACCATCAGCTCCCAATTCCCCTCAAGAGCAGCTTCTAACCTCCGGTTCTTTTCCATCTCATTGATATGAATGCAGCTTTGCATTCCAAGTTTATTACATTCCATAATTTACTCCTTATAATATCTGATCTTACCTCTCTACTCTTTTCCTCTCAAGGTTCTTCAAAACCTCTTCAACCTCTTCCTTAATCCTTTCGTCAAGGTCGTAAGGCGCCCTGCCTTCCTTATCTGCCTGGATGATAGCGGTGTTAAAGGACATATAACCAAGGACATCGAACTCCGGGAGGCCGTTCTTTATCAGCTCTTTGTCTGACTCGTTCTGTATCTTGTTCCCGACTATGAAGACCTTCTTCACTTGAAGGTCTGCTGCCAGCTTCTTTATATGCTGGGCGGTCTGGATAGACCTCTGGCCCGGTTCAACAACTACAATAAGGGCATCCATCCCTGCCGTAGAGCCCCTTCCCAGGTGCTCAAGCCCTGCCTCCATGTCGAGGATCACTGCCTCGTCTCTCTTTATGATCAGGTGACGCAGCAGGCTTTTTAACAAGGTGCTCTCTGGGCAGAAGCAGCCGCCTCCACCTTCAGGTATGGAGCCGAGGATGAGGAGCTTTACTCCTTCATGTGATATGGCAAACTGGTCAGGGATATCATCAACCTGGGGGTTTATCTTGAAGACCCCGCCGAACTGCCCCTTTGTTGTCCCTGTCCTCTCCTCTATCAGCCTGGTCATCTCTGCGATAGGAGTAACTCCGGTCACCCGGTCTTTAGAAATTCCTATAGATGAGGCAAGGTTTGAGTCAGGGTCCGCATCTATGGCCAGCACCTTCATCCCCCTTGCAGCAAGGATCCTGGCCATGGTTCCTGCCAGTGTCGTTTTTCCGACACCGCCTTTACCTGTAATGGCAATCTTCATTCCCGGTCTCCATAAATTACAAGAATTATCTCACAGAAACAGCAGGAATTCAAGAAAACAGATCCACTATCCTTTAACTCGTTTCTTTGCTAAAATGAGTTCCACTTTTCTTTTGGAGCAGACAATATTGGAACAGTTAGCGCTAAATTTCAGGGACAACGAAACCTATCTAAAGAAGATTTTCGAGAAGACTACAGGTAGGGGAATTGCGCTGACAATTACAGACAACTCTACCAGCATGCTTTCAGTGAAGTCGAAAGGTGAAACCCTATACGTAAGGCTCAACAGGATATTCCTTGAGGCAGGAACAGAAGTTGTCAGCGAGGTGGCTGAATTCATAAAAAAGAAAAGGGGAAAGACGCCGCTCATCAGCGGTTTTATAAGGGAAAGGAGAGAGCATCTTAAAAAGAAAACCCCAAGGAGATTGAATCTAAAGGCCACCGGAAAATATTACGACCTGCTGAATATTTTCGAATCAATCAATCGGGCCTATTTTGAGGGATCGGTATCTTCCACGATCGCATGGGGTAAAGAAAGCCCACGTTACGCAGTCAGGAAAAGGACTCTGGGGAGTTACAGCAGCCATACCAATGCGATTAGGATAAATCCCGTCCTTGATAATCCGAGGGTCCCACGATTTTACATTGAATTCATCGTCTATCATGAGATGCTTCATGCCTTTATCGGCGTAAAGAGCAAGAACGGCAGACGATCCATTCACTCAAAAGAGTTCCGAGAAGGTGAAAAGATTTTTAAGGATTATGAAAAGGCAATTGCATGGGAAAAGGATAACAGGTAATGTTTTTGCTTGATGGCATGCAGGTTTTAATATAAATTGACAAGCTGAATTATGATTGATAACTTTTACTCAAACAAAGTGGGGGCCTTACTATGAAGAAGAGACTCTTTCTCTTGCTTATGTTTTTCCTGATTTCCTTAAATGGCGCTATGGCTGCCGAAATGACCCCTTCTTTCGCTTTCAAATATCATCTGCATAATCTATTTGAAAGTTACAGCAATCTAAGGAAAAGTGCTCATTTAAAGCAATATGATGAAATGAGTAAATATCTTAAG
>Ga0209431_10004466_pt1 | contig 10973 bp, 8 predicted proteins | sample RifCSP13_3_FD_184021 | JGI IMG/M metagenome (GOLD analysis project Ga0209431, IMG submission 184021) | Soil microbial communities from Rifle, Colorado - Rifle CSP2_sed 13_3 (SPAdes) (version 2) | ecosystem: Environmental > Terrestrial > Deep subsurface > Rock core/Sediment | place: Rifle... | reverse complement strand
ACAACTTTTGTCTCTTATTTTTTCCCTTTGCCTTTTTCTTTATTTTGGGTTATCTTTTCTTTAATGATTAATTTCTTTGAGAAAACAAAAGTTGTCCTTGAGATGATAAAGTTCTCCCACACCCTTTTTGCCCTTCCGTTTGCGTTTATGGGAGCGATACTATCAGCAAGGGGGATTCCATCATTAGATAAAATCCTCTGGATAATAGTTGCAATGGTAGGCGCACGCTCTGCTGCCATGTTTTTAAACAGGCTGATTGACTGGAGAATAGATGCCTTAAATCCACGGACAAAGGACAGGGCAATTCCAACGGGTCTAATTACGCCTGTCCAGACCGTTATTTTTATCATTGTATCTTTTGTTATCTTCTTTTTTGCCGCATATATGCTGAATGAACTTTGCTTCAAACTCGCTCCTATTGCAACAGGCATTTTAATATTATATTCCTACACAAAGAGGTTCACATGGCTTTCGCATTTTGTTCTTGGCATTGCGCTTTCAATGGCGCCAATTGGCGCATGGATTGCAATAACAGGCAGATTGGAACTTCCTGCATTTATACTCGGCGCTGCGGTTGTGTTCTGGCTTGCAGGTTTTGATATTCTTTATGCCATGCAGGATATTGAGTTTGATAAAAAGATGGGGCTCTATTCCATGCCAAGATTTTTAGGCATTAAAAAATCACTCTGGCTCTCAAGGGGATTTCATTTTCTGATGGTGGTTTTTTTGTTGTCGCTGTATCCTGTAATTGGTCTTGGCAAGTTTTATCTCATTGGTATTATCGCTGCATCAGGCCTTCTGGTATACGAGCATTCTCTAATTAGAGAGCATGACCTGTCAAAAATCAACATCGCCTTTTTTAATGCAAATGCGTATGTAAGCCTATGTATTTTTGCATTTACCTTAATAGATGCGGTCATTGTAAAATAATTTAAAAAATCGCCATTTTCTTCTTGAAATAAGGTTTACGGCATGTTATAACTATTTACTCTATTTTTATAGATTGCTTAAAAAAAACATACAAAAGGAGGGAAAAAAAGAAAGATGAGTAAGGCAAATGGAGATTTTTTATTTACATCTGAATCAGTAACAGAGGGGCATCCTGATAAGATTGCAGACCAGATATCTGACGCAGTTCTGGATGCCATTATTGCACAGGACCCTGCTGCAAGGGTTGCCTGCGAGACATTAGTAACTACAGGCTTAGCCATAGTTGCAGGCGAGATTACAACAACCTGCTATGTCCATGTCCCTGACATTGTAAGAGAGACTATTAAGGAGATAGGCTATACAAGGGCAAAGTATGGTTTTGATTATGAGACCTGCGCAGTGATTACATCCATTGACAAGCAGTCGCCTGATATTGCAATGGGTGTTGATACTGGCGGTGCAGGGGACCAGGGACTTATGTTTGGATATGCAGCCAACGAGACGCCGGAGCTGATGCCAATGCCGATAATGCTTGCACATAAACTAACAAGGAGATTGTCAGAGGTCAGAAAAAAAGATATATTAGGCTATCTGAGGCCTGATGGCAAGTCTCAGGTTACTATTGAATATAAAAATGGAAAACCTTTTAAGGTGACAACTGTAATTATCTCATCCCAGCACAGCCCTGATGTTACATTAAAGGAGATGAGGGAGGATATAATTGAGAAGGTTGTAAAGCCTGTGATACCAAAAGATTTGTTAGATGAAGAGAGCATTGTTTATCATATCAACCCAACAGGAAGATTTGTTGTTGGAGGGCCGCAGGGCGACACAGGGCTTACTGGAAGAAAGATCATTGTTGATACATACGGCGGCGTCGGCAGCCATGGAGGCGGCTGTTTCTCTGGAAAGGATCCTTCAAAGGTGGACAGGTCAGCATCTTATATGGCAAGGTATGTTGCAAAGAATATTGTTGCAGCAGGCATTGCAGATAAGTGCGAGGTGCAGTTTGCTTATGCAATCGGCGTGGCAGATCCAGTATCAATCTTCGTAGATACATTCGGCACCGGCAAGATTCCAATGGACAAGATTGTAAAACTCATAAGAGAGAATTTTAAGCTTACGCCAAAGGGCATGATTGAATCACTGGATTTGAGAAAGCCGATTTATAAACAGACAGCAGCCTATGGACATTTTGGAAGGACAGAACCTGGATTTACATGGGAGAAGACAGATAAGGTAGCGGCCCTGAAAAAGGCAGCAGGGTTATAGTTCATACTGAAAAACGCCCATCTGCTTCGTCAGGAGTGCGGGTTTGCTGGAGCATTTTTGAGCGTGAACCATCTTTAAAAGCAAAATTGTGTTTGAATAGTCCCTTAGCCAGATATTATTGGTCGGGATAATCCAGTATGTCAAATTATAAAATTTCGCATATATTTTGAAAGGAGATTACAAGTTGGTTAAGTCAGATATTAAGGATATTAAATTAGCAGAAAAGGGAAGATTAAGGATAGAGTGGGCAGAGCAGAACATGCCTGTTCTGAGGCTTATAAAAAAGAGATTTCAGAAAGAAAAACCATTAAAGGGCGTGAGGCTCTCTGCATGCCTGCATGTTACGACTGAGACAGCATGCCTTGCTGACACTTTAAAGGCTGGCGGCGCTGATGTTGTTGTGTGCGCATCAAATCCATTAAGCACTCAGGATGATGTAGCATCGTCATTAGTAAAGAATTTCGGGATACCAACATATGCAATCAAGGGCGAGGGTAAAAAGACCTATTATGACCACATTACAGCAGCCTTAGACCATACGCCAATGGTAACCATGGATGACGGCGCTGACCTTGTCTCTACAATTCATACAGAAAGAAAGGAATTGATAAAAAATGTTATAGGCGGCACTGAAGAGACAACAACAGGCGTTATAAGACTAAGGAGCATGGCAGAAAAGGGCGTATTGAGGTTTCCTGTAATATCTGTTAATGACGCCAGCACAAAACATTTTTTTGACAACAGATACGGCACAGGCCAGAGCACAGTAGACGGCATCCTTCGCGCTACAAACCGGCTTATAGCAGGTTCCACTTTTGTTGTATGCGGCTATGGATGGTGCGGAAAGGGCGTTGCAATGCGCGCACACGGCATGGGCGCCAATGTCGTTATTGTAGAGATAGATCCTATAAGGGCGATTGAGGCAGTTATGGACGGATATAGGGTCATGCCGATTGCAGATGCTGCAAAGATCGGTGATATGTTTGTAACTGTAACAGGCGATATAAATGTTATAAGGAAGGAGCACTTCCTTACAATGAAGGATGGCGCAATAGTCTCCAACTCTGGTCATTTTAATGTCGAGATAGATATCACTGGATTAGAAAAGGTCAGCAAGAGAAAGAGGCAGATAAGGGAATTTGTTGATGAGTATACTTTAAAGAATGGCAAGAGGGTAAATCTCCTTGGCGAGGGAAGGTTGATAAACCTTGCTGCTGCAGAGGGTCATCCATCAAGTGTTATGGACATGAGCTTTGCCAATCAGGCGCTCGGCGCAGAATTCATGATAAAACAGGGTAAAAGGCTTGAAAAAAAGGTATACCCTGTTCCAGAGAAGATAGACAAAGAGATAGCAAGACTTAAACTTGAGGCAATGGGAATAAAAATAGACAAGCTTACAAAGGAGCAGGAGAAATATCTTGCTTCATGGGAGATGGGAACATAAGCAATAGGATTCAAGGATTCAAGTGGTCAAGGGTTCAAGTGATTGGTTTTTTTTCTTCACCTGACCCCTTGAATCCAAGACCCCTTTAACCATTTTTATATGCCTTGAGCTTTCAGCCATTCCTTAATTTTGATCATACCTAAAAACTTCTACATAACAAATAGTGTCCTTTTTATTATTCTCAATCTTTGTAATGCCTTTAATTGAGCTGTTTTCCTCCCACCAAATTTTTTCTAACAATTTCATATAAATATAACAATTTTGCTTGACATCCTTATATCTTGGTGTATACTTAGCCCATATAGTGGGATGAAGTGGGATGAAATGGTTTTGCAAATAACCTTCAAATTTGGAGGCTCTGATTGTTTATAGGCAGATATGTCCATACAATTGATTCAAAGGGCCGAGTCAGCATACCAGTTAAATTCAGGGAAATCCTTGTAGAGCGCTACGAGGAAAAACTGATCCTCACATCTGATTTTGACCAGTGCCTTGTTGCATACCCAACTGAGGAGTGGCGTCTGATAGAAGAAAAGACAAAGGGCCTTCCAATGATGCAGCCTGAGGTAAAAGACTTTATGAGATTCTTCTATTCCCGCGCTGTTGAATGTGTGCTTGACAAACAGGGACGCATCCTGATTCCTCCTTCATTAAGGGAATATGCAGGCTTGAATAAAGAGATTGTTCTTATTGGAATGTATAATAAGGTTGAGGTTTGGGACAACAAGAAATGGATAGACAGGGAGGCAAAGATTCCGCAGAAACTCGGAAAGATCAGCGAGACCCTTTCCAATTTAGGGTTGTGATGGATGAATGATAAGGCATGTACCAGTTTTATTAATGGAGGCGGTTGAGCTGCTTAATTGCAAAAGCAGCGGGATATATATTGACTGCACAATCGGCGCAGGAGGACATGCAGAGAGGATATTAGAGCTTACCTCTCCTGACGGCAAGGTTGTTGGAATAGATCAGGATGAGGAGATATTGAAGATAGCAGGAGAGAGGCTTAAAAGATTTGGAGAGAGGGTCAGGCTTATGCATGGAAATTTCTCAGATATAAAAGGGATTATGAAAGATGAAAGGGCTGACGCTATCCTCTTTGATTTAGGTGTTTCATCCTATCAGCTTGAGGATAAGGAGAGGGGATTTTCTTTTATGTCTGATGCGCCTCTTGACATGAGGATGGATAAAAAGGCAGAGATAACTGCTGCTGATATTGTAAACAGCGCCTCTGAAAGAGAGCTGTCTGATATTATCTTTAAATACGGTGAAGAGAGGTTTGCAAAAAGGATAGCCTCATTTATTGTAAAAGAAAGGGAAACAAAACCTGTAGCAACTACATTACAGCTTTCCAATATTATTACTAAGGCGGTTCCAGCGAGATTTCATCCGAGAGATATTCATCCTGCAACGAGGACATTTCAGGCGCTGAGGATTGCTGTTAATCATGAATTAGAGATATTGGAGAGAAGCCTTCTTGATGCAGTTGATATATTAAAGCCAAAAGGAAGGATGTGCGTCATATCCTTTCATTCCTTAGAGGACAGGATTGTAAAGAGGACATTTCAGAGGCTGGAGAAGGGCTGCGTTTGTCCGCCGAGGATTCCTATATGCCAGTGCGGCATAAAGCCGAGTATGAAGATTATAACAAAGAAGCCTGTTGCTCCGGCAGAAGAAGAGATTAATGCAAATCCAAGGTCAAGGAGCGCAAAGCTCAGGGCAGCAGAAAAGCTGCAGGTGTGCGCATGAGTTTATTTAAAAAAAATAGCGAAGATAATATAAACAGCGCCTTTCAGACATTAATAATTGTTGTTATGCTAATGTTTGTTTTTATCACCTATGTCTGGCAGAGGGTAATGATTGTGGAGGTTGGTTATAATATAGAAAGGCTCCGCAAAGAAAAGGCAGAGTTTAGCCGCAGGAATGCAGAGCTCCTTACAGAGGTTGCGAGCCTCTCATCTTTAAAAAGGATAGAAAAGATTGCAGCAGCAGACCTTGGAATGAAGAGGCCTGAAAAGGGCAGCTTGATTGTGGTAAGGGAGATAAGGCTTCCGCAGGTTATGATTGGAGAAGCTGAAAAGGATTATAAATTAACAAAAACAGAATTGAAAGGGCTGAATAAACCGAGGTCATAAAGGTGGATGATAGAAAGACAGCAGAGAGGTTTTCTAAACAGGCAAAGGTGAGAATCCTTCTGCTTGCCATTATCATTGCCGTTGGGCTGTCAGCAGGTGTTTCACGGCTCTTTTATCTTCAGGCAATAAAGAATAATGATCTCTCAAGGATTGCAGTGCGCCAGCATCAGAAGACTGTAGTATTAGAGCCTTTGAGAGGGACAATATACGACAGGAAGGGAAGGATATTAGCAGTAAATTTAGATGTTGAGTCTGTATATGCAGTTCCTTCTGAAATAGAGAATTCTCATGAAGCAGCAAAGAGGCTTTCAAGATTCTTAAACGAGGACTGGAGGGTTCTGGAGAAGAAGCTAAAGAGCGACAAAGGCTTTGTATGGATAGCAAGAAAGATAGACCCGAATATTGCAGCAAAGATTAAAAATGAGAATTTAGAAGGGATAGGTTTTATAAAAGAGAGCAAGAGATTCTATCCAAAAAAAGAGCTTCTCGGCCACCTTATAGGTTTTGCAGGCCTTGATAATAAAGGGCTTTCAGGAATAGAGGCAAGATACAATGAGTTTTTAAAGGGAGAAGAGGGCTTTGTTGTACTTGAAAGGGATGCGAGAGGAGCGCACATATTTCCAAGCTCAGGATATACGCCGCCTGTAAAGGGCAAGGATATTGTCCTCACTATAGATGAGAGCATACAATATATTTGCGAGAGGGAGCTTGATAAGGCGATTCAAAAGACCCATGCAAAGAGGGGCATTGTTATCGGCATGGATCCAAAGACAGGCGAGATACTCGCTATGGCTGTAAAGCCGTCTTTTAATCCAAATGAGTTTATAAAATATGCCCCTGGAGAGTGGAGAAACAGGATTGTGTCTGACCCTTATGAGCCAGGCTCAACATTAAAAGTGTTTGTAGCATCTGCGGCATTAGAAGATAAGGTTGCAACGCCGTCTGAGCCGATGTTTTTTGGCGAGGATAAGATTGATATAGATGGAGAGATTATACACGATACAGTAAAGGAGAAGGGCAGGCTCTCCTTTCGAGATGTTATAAAAAGGTCAAGCAATGTAGGCGCTGTAAGGATAGGCATGAGGCTCGGCAAGGAGAGGCTTTATTCGCATCTTAAATCCTTTGGTTTCGGAGAGATGACAGATATAGATATTTCAGGGGAGTCAAAGGGGATTTTGCGGCAGACAAGGGAATGGTCAAAGAGGTCAATCGGCTCCGTATCATTAGGACAGGAGATAGGCGTTACGCCAATCCAGCTCATAACAGCCTTTTCATCTGTTGCAAATAACGGCTGGATGATGAAGCCCTATGTGGTTTCTGAAATAAGGGACGAGGACAGGATTGAAAAAAAGGTCTATCCTGAAATAAAAAAGAGGGTGATATCTGCAGAAACAGCGGCAGAGATGACGAGGATACTGACGAGTGTAGTTGAAGGCGGCACTGGCGAGAAGGCAGCCATTGAGGGTTACAGGGTTGCTGGAAAGACAGGGACTGCCCAGAAGATAGATTCAAAAACAGGGCTATATTCAGATAAATACTTTGTAAGCTCATTCATAGGCTATGCGCCTGCAGAAGACCCGCAGATAGTGCTATTGGTTGTAATAGACAGCCCTGAAGGGGCAGGATGGGGCGGCAGTGTGGCGGCTCCGGTATTTAAGAGTATAGCAGAGGATGTGCTTATCTATCTTAATGCCCCTTCTACAAATGAAGAAAGAGTTCTTATGGTAAAGAGGGAATGATATTAAAGTAGTTATTAGAAGTCTTGAATAAGCCAAATGTCTCAGGAGGGCTTGAAAGACAGGTTAAGGATATCACCTATGATTCAAGGGAGGTGAAGAAGGATTCTCTGTTTGTGGCAATCCATGGCTTTAAAACAGACGGACGTAAATATATTGCTGATGCAATAAGAAAGGGGGCATCGGTAATCGTGACTGAAGGGGCTATTGAAGTGCCTGAAAAAGATATTACTGTAATATCAGTGCCTGATGCAAGGAATGCCCTTGCGCTTTTATCTGCGCAGTTTTACGGCTATCCGAGCAGGAGGCTCCGCATGATAGGCATTACCGGCACAAACGGCAAGACAACAACATCCTACCTCATTAAAGCTATTATTGAGAAGGCAGGCAAGAGATGCGGCCTCCTCGGCACCATCTCATATATAATCGGCGATGAAACAATACAGTCGCCCCATACTACACCCGAATCAGCAGACCTGCAGAAATATCTCCACAGGATAATAGAATCTGGAGCCGAGTATGCTGTAATGGAGGTCTCTTCCCATGCGCTTGAGCTAAACAGGGTTGCTGACTGCGAGTTTGACATAGCAGTATTTACGAACCTTACGCAGGACCACCTTGATTTTCATAAGACAATGGAAGGCTATTTTAGTGCAAAGCTCAAACTCTTTACCTCACTGAGTAATGAAAGGGGCAAGATGGTGAAGAAGGTTGGGATAATAAATATTGACGACCCCTACAGCAAGAGAATATTGGACGCAATAAAGGTAAAGGCAGTTACATACGGCTTCAGCAGGGATGCGGATATCAGGCCTGATGATGTTAGGATGGACATTAACGGTATTGCATTTAAGGCAGTAACACAAAAGGGAATCTTTCCTATAGAATCTAAATTAACAGGGAAGTATAATATAAATAATATCCTTTCAACAATCGGCGTTGGACAGGCTCTCGGCTTTGACAACAGCATAATTGCTGACGGCATAAGGGCAGTGGAGAATATCTCAGGCAGGTTTGAAAAGATAGAGGAAGGGCAGGATTTTGCTGTAGTGGTTGACTATGCCCATACAGAAGATGCCTTAAAAAGGCTGCTTGAGGCTGTAAAGGAATTTGCCAATGGAAGAATTATAACGGTATTTGGCTGCGGCGGCGACAGGGACAAAGGTAAAAGGCCAAAGATGGGAGAGACAGCAGGAAAAGCAAGTAACATTGTGATTATTACATCTGATAATCCAAGGAGCGAAGATCCGATGGAGATTATCAAAGAGATAGAAGAAGGAATTAAAGGAATAAAGAATGGAAATAAGCCTGATTATCTTATTATGCCTGACAGGAGAGAGGCAATTTGCAAGGCTGTAGAGCTTGCAAGAAAAGATGATATTGTTGTTATTGCCGGTAAGGGACACGAGGATTATCAGATTATCGGCGATAAAAAGAGCCATTTTGATGACAGGGAAATAGCGAGGGAGGCAATAAAAACAGTTGTAAGTAATAAGTAGTAACAGCTTGTTGAAAAACGCTGCTTATGCTTCGACAAGCTCAGCATGAACGGAAGATATACACAGCATGAAAGGGAGATATACAATGAAATCAATGAGCCAGCCGTTCACCCTGAGGTTCTCGAAGGGTGAGTTTTTAACAGGCTGATAAGACTTTATGACGAAAACACTTGAAATGAAAGATGCGCTTAATATAAATGAGATACTCTCAGCCTCAAAGGGAAGGCTGGTGAGAGGGGATAAGAGACTGTCAATCTCAGGGGTCTCCATTGACACAAGGAGCATTAAGAAGGGCGAGCTTTTTATCGCAATAAAGGGCGATAGGTTTGACGGACACGATTTTGTAGAACAGGCATTTGCAAATGGCGCAGCAGGCGCTGTTATTAATGAATCTCAGATTGAGAAGGTTGTAAAAGGAGCAGCAGATAACTCAAAGGCATTGATTGCAGTATCCGATACATTATACGCTTTGCAGGAGTTAGCTGCATTTCACAGGCAGAAGCACACAATCTCTTTGTGCGCTGTAACAGGTACAAATGGCAAGACTACAACAAAGGAGATGATTGCAAGGATACTCAGCCAGAGGCTGTTTATTGTCAAAAATGAGGGAAATCTGAATAATCATATCGGCGTGCCTCTTACACTGCTAAGATTAAAAAAGAATCATCAGGCTGGTGTGATTGAGATGGGCATGAGCGGACTTGGCGAGATAACAAGGCTGTGCGAGATAGCTCAGCCGAATATCGGCGTTATAACTAATATCGGGCCAGCGCACCTTGAGGGTTTGGGGAATTTAGAGAATGTAATAAAGGCAAAGAGCGAGCTTTTAGAGTTCCTTTCTGAGAGCGATACTGCAGTGATAAATGCTGATGATGCAAATTCTTTAAAGGCAGCATCAAAGATGAGGGGCAAGGTTGTAACCTTTGGAATTGAGTATGGGGCAGATGTAAGGGCAATAAATATAAAGGCTGATGAATTAGGGAAGACATCCTTCACAATACAGAAGGGAAAGGATGGCATAGGCATTATACTGCCCATGCTTGGAAGACACAATATTTATAATGCCCTGTCAGCAGCCGCTGCTGCATTGCTCTTTAATTTTGACCTTGAGGATGTAAAGGAAGGGCTTGAAAAATTTGAGCCTTTTAAGATGCGTTCAGAGTTAAGGCTGCTGAATTCAGGTTTAAGGATTATAGATGACTCCTACAATGCAAACCCTGCTTCTATGGAGGCTGCAATAATGCTTCTTTCAAATTTTAAAAACAGCGGAAGGACATTCGCAGTTCTTGGCGATATGTTTGAGCTTGGAGGCTATGCTGAAGATGCGCACCTGAATACAGGCAGGAAGGTTGTTGATTTCGGGATTAATTATTTAATAGTAATGGGCAATCTTTCTAAGTTCATTGTAACAGGAGCTGTTGAATCAGGGATGAGCGAAAATAATATATTTGTATGTGTTGACCATCAGGAGGCGCTGGATATATTAAACAGGTATGCAAAGGCCGGCGATACAATACTAATTAAAGGTTCAAGGAAGATGGCTATGGAGAAGATAGCAGAGGGGCTTATAAAGGGGGATACAAAGGAATAGATGCTATATCATTTATTATACCCGCTTCACACATATTTTTCAGGCTTTAATGTATTCAGATACATAACATTCAGGACCGCCTATGCAATAATTACAGCCTTAATTCTTACATTGATTATAGGGCCGTGGATGATCAGGACCTTGCAGAGATGGCAGATAGGCCAGCGCATAAGGGAGGACGGGCCAAAGGCGCATATAAAAAAATCAGGGACGCCTACAATGGGCGGTGTGATGCTGCTCATTGGCATAATTGTGCCTACACTCCTATGGGCAGACCTTTCAAATCTATATGTATGGCTTGTGATTTTCTCTATCCTCAGCTTTGGCGGAATAGGATTTTTGGATGATTATCTGAAATTTATAAAA
>Ga0209431_10004462_pt1 | contig 10978 bp, 9 predicted proteins | sample RifCSP13_3_FD_184021 | JGI IMG/M metagenome (GOLD analysis project Ga0209431, IMG submission 184021) | Soil microbial communities from Rifle, Colorado - Rifle CSP2_sed 13_3 (SPAdes) (version 2) | ecosystem: Environmental > Terrestrial > Deep subsurface > Rock core/Sediment | place: Rifle... | reverse complement strand
GCCCGGCCAGCTCGAAGCCGCCGGTCGGATCCTGCTGCGGGCCCGCTCGCGTGCGATGGGATGCGCGTGCCGGGAGCGGTGTCGCTCTCGACGCCCGCCACGACAATGCCGGCGCTTCCCCTACCTCGAGCAACTCGCGTCCTCAATGATCCAACGCACGAGCTCGCCGAACGACCAGCCCGCTTCACTCGCCAGTTCCGGCACGAGCGATGTCCCCGTCATGCCGGGCTGGGTATTCACTTCGAGGCAGAACACGCCGCCGGCGCCCCCGGCCGTGTCGTCGTAACGCAAGTCCGCGCGCGAAACGCCGCGGCAGCCGAGCGAGCTGTGGGCCGCCCATGTGTATTTCCGGACCAACTGGTAAACATCCGGTAAAAGCGCCGCCGGCAGCTCGTGCCGCGACCCCCCGGGCGCATATTTCGCCTCGTAGTCATAGAAAGCGAGGCCCTTGAGCGGCACGATCTCGATTACGTCGGTCACGAACTCGCCGATGACGGCGCAGGTAAGCTCGCGCCCGGGAATATAGCGCTCGACCATCACCATCTCGTCGAGAGCGCCGCCGTTGGCGATGGATCGGGGAGGCCGGCTCGCCCCCTTGCCCACGATTACGACGCCGACGCTCGACCCTTCGTTCACGGGCTTGACCACGTAGGGCGGCGCAAGGACGTGGCGCTCGAGCGCCTCGCCGCGCGCGACGAGCTTCCCCTCCGCGACCGGCACCCCGGCGGCCCGCATCACCGTTTTCGCGAGCTCCTTGTGCATGGCGAGAGCGGACGCCAGCACGCCCGAGTGGGTATAAGGAATCGAAAGCGTCTCAAGAATGCCTTGAATGCAGCCGTCCTCGCCGAAGCGCCCGTGCAGCGCATTGAAGCAGGCGTCGGGCTTCACCTCCTCGAGCCGCAGAGCAACGTCGCGGCCGACGTCGATCGGCGTCACGCGATAGCCCTCCTGGCGCAACGCCTCAGCTACCGCGGCGCCGGACTTCAAGCTGATCTCGCGCTCGGCCGACCAGCCGCCCATCAGGACGGCGACATGCGAGAATGTCCGCGGCGGGGCTCTCCCCAGCTGGCTCATGACGTTTCCGTCCCTGCCAGCGCCTCGCCGGTCGGGCCGCCGTCGCGCGGATTGCCGACGCGGATGATCTCCCACTCGAGCGCCAGGCCCGACTTCTGCCTGACGCGGGCGCGCACCGTCTCACCCAAGCGCTCGATGTCCTCCCCCGAGGCGTTGCGGTCGTTGATCAGGAAGTTGCAGTGCATCTCCGACACCTTGGCCCCGCCGACGCGAAGGCCTCGGCAGCCGGCCTCCTCGACGAGCTTCCACGCACTCCTGCCGGGCGGGTTCTTGAACGTCGAGCCGCCGGTGCGCTCGCGGATCGGCTGTGTCTGCTCGCGGTACTCGGCGACCTCCTCCATTTGCCTGGCGATGTCGTCGGGATCGCCCGCGGCGCCTTGAAGCAGGGCCTCGGTGAAGATCCAGTCCTGCGGCACGCCACAGTGGCGGTAGGTGAACCGCATGTCGGCAAGGGAGAGCACATGAATCCCGCCCCGGCGGTCGACGGCGCGGGCTTCGACGAGAACATCCTTGGTCTCGCGCCCGTGCGCGCCCGCGTTCATGCGCAGCGCGCCGCCGATCGAGCCCGGGATGCCGCGGTAGAAGGCAAGGCCCGCGATTCCCGCCTCGGCTGCCGCCCGCGCGACCTTGACGTCGGGCACCGCGGTGCCGGCACGCAGCCGGTGGCCGACCTCGACCTTGATGTCAGCAAAGCCGCGCCCGAGACGGACGACGACGCCCGGAACGCCGCCGTCGCGCACCAGAAGGTTCGAGCCGAGCCCGAGGGCGAACACGGGAGTCTCGGGCGGCACGGTCTTGAGGAAGCAAGCGAGATCGGCTTCGTCCGCCGGCGTGAACAGCACCTGCGCCGGGCCGCCGGCGCGAAACCAGGTGATGTCGGAGAGGGGAGCGTTGGCGATCAGCCGGCCGCGCAGCTCCGGGATCCGCGCCTTCAACTCGGCCGTCAGATCAGGAAAGCTCACATCGCCCCTCCGGCGCGCCGGGGCTCCTCGGCAGCGAGCCACTCGGGGAGCTCTTGCGCCCACTCGGTCGAATTGCCGGCGCCGAGACAGACCACCATGTCGCCGGTGCGCGCGTGGCGGCGCACCAAGGCCACGAGATCGCGCGGATGGTCGATGGTCGTCACCGCGGGATGCCCGGTCGCTCGAATCCCCTCGGCGAGGGCGTGCTCATCGATGCCATCGAGGGGCGGCTCGCCGGCCGAGTAGAGCGGCGCGACGATGACGCTGTCCGCATCCCCGAAGCAGCCGCAGAACTCGTCGAACAGGTCCTTGACGCGGGTATACCGGTGCGGCTCGACGACCGCGAACAGGCGGCCGCGGAGGCCGGCGCGCGCGGCGGCGAGCACCGAGGCGATCTCGGCCGGGTGATGAGCGTAGTCGTCGACGATTGTGACGCCGCCCCAGGCCCCGGTCACCTGGAAGCGCCGCTTGACGCCCGAGAAGCTCTCGAGGGCGGCGCGGATGACATCGTCGCCGATGCCGGCTTCCGCCGCGGCGGCAATGGCCGCAAGCGCGTTCAAAGCGTTGTGCCGGCCCGGAAGCGGGATCCTCCAGCCCTCGATGGTCCGCTCGCCGCCCTTGACGCGCGGCCCAAGCGCCGCGTCGAAAACGGTGCTCGCTCCGTCGGCGCGGATCGCCGTCAACGCGAGATCGGCTTCCTCGCTCGAGCCGTAGGTCAGGAGGCGCCGTCCGTCGCGCCTCAACTCGAGCCGCTCGATCATGTCGCGCACCACCGGGTGGTCGATGCACGTCACCGCGAGACCGTAGAAGGGAATGTTGCGATAGAAGGCCTCGAACTCGCGATGCATGATCTCGACCGTCTTAAAGTAGTCGAGGTGCTCGGGATCGATGTTGGTGACGACGCCGATTTGGGTCGGAAGCCTGGTGAACGTGCCGTCGCTCTCGTCCGCCTCGACGATCATCCACTTGCCTTGGCCGAGGCGCGCGTTCGAGCCCCAGGCGTTGATGATGCCGCCGGTGATGACGGTCGGGTCGAGGCCCGCGTCCTCGAAGATGGTGCTGATCAGCGAGGTCGTGGTCGTCTTGCCGTGGGTTCCGGTCACGGACACGGTCGAATAGAGCCGCATCAGCTCGGCCAGCATCTCGGCGCGGCGGATCACCGAAAGCCCTTTCGCGCGCGCCGCCTCGAGCTCGGGGTTGCCGCGCTTGACCGCGCTCGAAATGACGACCTGGCGCGCGCCGACGAGGTTGATCGCATCGTGGCCGATGAACACGCGCACGCCCTTGCCCCGCAAGCGGCGGACATTGGCGCTGTCCTTCTGATCGCTCCCCTGGACGCTATAGCCCTTGGCGAGCAGGATCTCGGCGATGGCGCTCATGCCGATCCCGCCGATGCCGATGATGTGGAACGTCCCGATCTCGCGGGGCAACTCCATGCGTGTCGTCCCCAATTACCGAGCAGATGATGCCCCAATCAGCCGCTCAACCAAACCTTGCCGCGTCTCGAGCCCGCCGCGACCAGGTCCTCGACCAGATCGGCGAGCCGCCGGACGGCATCGGGGCGGCCGTGAGCCTTGGCGGCCCTCGCCGCGCCATCGAGCGCCGCCGGATCGCGCGCCAGGCGGAGGATCTCGCGGCTCAGGCGCTCCGGCGACAGGGCCGTCTGCTCGATACACCAAGCGCCACCCGATTCGGCAAGCTCGTTGCATTCATGAGCTGATCCTTGTCAAGGGAATGCGGCAAAGGCACGAGGATCGCCGGGCGGCCGACGACGGCGAGCTCGGCGACCGTCGAGGCCCCGGCGCGGGCGATGACGAGGTGGCTTTTGGCCATCAGCTCGGGCAAGGCCTTGAAGAACGGCTCGACCTCGGCCGCGATGCCGGCCGCCGCGTAGGCCGCCCTGACGCGATCGAGATCCTCCTCCCGCGCCTGATGCACGACTGAGAGGCGGCTCCCGAGCTCAGGCGCCAGCGCGGAAAGTGCCGGGGGGACGGCGTCGGCAAAAAATCGGGCCCCTTGGCTGCCGCCGAAGACGAGCAGGGCGAAGGCGCCGCCCGGCTCGGGAGCGCGGTAGGGCTCGCGCGCGGCCTCGATCACGGCGTCGCGGACCGGGTTTCCGGTGAGGCGCACCTTGGCGAGCAGAGGGCCGGCGAGAAACTTCGTTTCCTCAAACGACGTCGCGATCAGGGTGACGCGCTTGGCGAGCATCCGGTTGGCGCGGCCGAGCACGGCGTTCTGCTCGTGCAGTGCCGCCGGAACGCCCAGCATGCGCGCGGCGAGAAGCGGCGGAAAGGTCGGATAGCCGCCGAACCCGACCACGGCGGCGGGCTCGATGGTCTTCAAGAGCCTGCGCGCGGTCCTGACGCCGCGCACGAGAGCGAGCGCGGTCCTGGCCAGCGCCGCGGGCGACTTTTCGCCGAGCGTCGCCGAGGGCACCTGATAGATGTTGCGGGCGGGAAAGCCCGTCCCATACCGGTCGCCGCGGGTATCGGTCGCGAGGTCGACGGCGAACCCCCGCCGCGCGAGCTCCTGGGCCAAGGCGAAGGCGGGAAAGAGATGGCCGCCGGTGCCGCCGGCGGCAAGCAGGACCGATCGCGTGGCGTCCGACACGGGCTTATTTCACCCCTCGAGCTCGAGGCCGTCGAGGGTCGACACCAATCTGGGCTTTTTGAGGCGTTGAGGATCGGCCCGGCGCCGCGTCAGCGCGAGCACCATGCCGAGGGTCAAGGAGACCGAAAGAGCGGAAGATCCGCCCGCCGAGATGAAGGGCAAGGTCATGCCCTTCGCCGGAAGGAGCCCCACGTTGACCCCCATGTTGATCAACGCCTGGAGGCCGAATATCAGCGCCAGCCCGACAATCGCCAGGCGAGTTGCCGCTTCCGGCTCGCGCCAGGACTGGAGCAGCGCGCGCATCACGATGAACGCGTAGAGGGCGAGAAGAGCAAGGCACGCAAGGCCGCCGTACTCCTCGGCGACGACGGCGAAGATGAAGTCGGTGTGCGCGTCGGGGAGCACCGTCTTGATCGTTCCCTCGCCCGGGCCGCGGCCAAGCAGGCCGCCTTGGGCAAACGACTGGAAGGCGCGATCGACCTGGCTCAAATCTCCGGCGACGGGATTGAGGAACCGGTCGACGCGCAGCCCGACATGCGGGAAGACGGTGTAGGCGGCGTAAAGACCGGCCGCGCCGAGGAGCACAAGCGCCGCTGCCCGGACCAGCGTCTGGCCTGAAGCGAAAAACAGCACGCACCAGACCAGGCTGACGAGCAGCGTCTGGCCGACGTCGGGCTGGGCAACGAGGAGCGCGACGACGACGATGAACACGAGCACGGCGATGGGAAGCGCGGGCATGTCGGGGCGCTCGCGCGCTTCGGCGAAGAGCCACGCCGAAACCACAATGAAGGCGGGCTTGGCGAACTCCGAGGGCTGGAACGAATAGCCGGCGAGCGATAGCCAGCGGCGCGCGCCGTTGAACTCGGCCCCCCAAAAATGCACGGCGACCATCCCCGCCAGCGCAGCACAGAAAACGATCAGCGCCAGCCGGCGCACCGCATGCGGGGTCATGAGCGACACGGCGATCATGACGAGAACGCCGGCGGCGGAGAACAGCAGGTGGCGCGAGACGAAGTGGTAGGCGGAGAGGCCTTTCTTCATGGCGACGGCTGGGCTCGCCGCAAGCGACAGCACGAGGCCCGCGCCGACAAGAATGAGGATTGCAGAGAGCAGCACGGTGTCGACGGTGAACCACCATTCCGCAAACCGGCTCCGATCCGCCCGCGAGATCCTCATGTGCCGCCCCGGTCGGCAACGGCCGCCGCCACCAAGTGCCTGAATACGTCGCCGCGCACCTCGAAATTCTTGAACTGGTCATAGGACGCACAGGCTGGCGACAGCAGAACAATGGATTCGGGCTTGTTGGCTTCAAGTGCGTCGGTGGTCGCGTGTTTCACCGCAACCTCGAGCGTCCCGCAGCGCTCGAACAAAACCTTGTTATTTAGAGTCGCGGCGAACTCATCCGCAGCTTCGCCGATCAGGTACGCCTTGGCGACGCGCGGAAAGTAAGGCTCGAGAGTCGCAATGCCCCCTTCCTTCGGTCTGCCACCAAGGATCCAGTAGATGTTGCCATCGAACGACGCCAGCGCCTTCTCGGCCGAATCGGCGTTCGTCGCCTTGCTGTCGTTGATGAAGTCGACGCAGCCATAGCGTTTGACGACCTCGAGGCGATGCGGAAGGCCGGAGAAGCTCTTGAACATTCCGGCGTCGGCAAAGACGCTCACGCCTCTTGCTGCAGCGAATGCCGCGGCCGCATTTTGCCAGTTGTGCGCGCCCCTCAATGAGGAGATGCCTGCCAAGTTCGCACGCCTGTTAGTCTTGCCGGAAATGGCTTCGTACAAGACACCGGCTCGTGCAAACACGCCGTAGTCGAGTTCCCGTTTGCTGGAAATCGGAATGACACCAGGCCCCGTTCCCGAAACACGTCTCTGTTTGCTGCCGCCGGCCTCAGCGCGGGCCGCGATTGCTTCACAGAAGGCGTCATCGACACCAATAACCGCAATATCGGCACCACGGACCAGCCGCTCCTTGATGGTGGCGTAGTTCTCGACCGTGCCGTGGCGATCGAGATGGTCGGGAGTGACGTTCAAGAGCACGCCGACCGTAGGTTTCAACGTCGGCGTCAAGTCGATCTGGAACGAGCTCATCTCGATGACGTGAAAGCGGTCGCGCGCCGGCGGGGCGAGCGTCAGGACCGGCGTGCCGATGTTGCCGCCCGTCTGCACGTCCTTCCCCGCCTCGCGCAGGATGTGGGCGATGAGCGCGGTCGTCGTCGATTTGCCGTTGGTGCCGGTGACGGCGATGAAGGGAGCGTCGGGGGCGACCTTGTCGCGCTCGCGCGCGTAGAGCTCGATGTCGCCGATCACCTCGACGCCGGCGCGGCGGGCTTTCAGCACCACCCAGTGCGGCTGGGGATGAGTGAGCGGCACGCCGGGCGCCAGCACGAGCGCAGAAAAGCCGCTCCAGTCGGCCCCCGCCAGATCGACGAGCGGCAGGCCATCTTTGGCGGCCGCCGCGCGGCTCGCCTCGCTGTCGTCCCAGGCGGCGACCTCCGCCCCGCCTTCGATCAGGACGCGAGCGGCCGCATGGCCCGAGGCGCCCAGGCCGAACACAGCAACGCGCCGGTCGTGGAAGGTCGTGACGCGAATCATGCCCGGAATCTACCCGAGATCGCGTGCCTCATGTGCGCTCAGCGCAGCTTGAGGGTGGCAAGACCGACCAGAGCCAGCACCACCGAGATGATCCAGAAGCGCACGACGACGGTGCTCTCCTGCCAGCCCTTCTGCTCGTAGTGGTGGTGAAGCGGCGCCATTCGGAACACGCGCTTGCCGGTGAGCTTATAGGACCCGACCTGAATGACGACGGACAGGGTCTCGAGCACAAACAGGCCGCCGACGATGGCGAGCACGATCTCGTGCTTGGTCGCGACCGCGATGGTGCCGAGCGCGCCGCCCAAGGCGAGCGAGCCCGTGTCGCCCATGAAGATCATCGCCGGCGGGGCGTTGAACCAGAGGAAGCCGAGGCCCGCGCCGATGAGCGCCCCGCAGATGACCGCGAGCTCGCCGGTGCCCGCCACATAGTGGATCTGAAGGTATTGGGCGAATTTCACGTTGCCGATCAGATAGGCGATGAGGCCGAAGGTCGCCGCGGCGATCATGACCGGCACGATCGCCAAGCCGTCGAGACCGTCCGTCAGATTGACGGCGTTGCCGGCCCCCGCGATGACGATGATGCCGACCAGCACGAACAGCGGCCCGAGGTCGATGAGGGCCACCTTGAAGAACGGCAGCGCAAGCCGCCCCGAGAGCTCCTGCGACGAAAGCTCCATGATGAGGTAAGCGGCGAGTGCGGCGATCGCGATCTCGATCGCGAGCCGCGCCCAGCCGCCGAACCCGGAGCTCTGCTGGCTGGTCACCTTCAAGAAATCATCGTAGAAGCCGATGGCGCCGTAGCAAAGCGTCACCGCAAGCACGACCCAAACATAGGGGTTCGACCAGTCGGACCAGAGAAGCGTGGCGACGGTCACGCTGGCCAGGATCATGAGGCCGCCCATGGTCGGCGTGCCGATCTTCGAGAAGTGCGTCTGGGGGCCGTCCTCGCGGATCGGCTGCCCTTTGCCCTGCTTGACGCGCAGAAGATCGATGATGCCGGGCCCGAACAAGAGCACGAACAGAAGCGCGGTGAAGATCGCCCCGCCGGTGCGGAATGTGATATAACGAAAAACGTTGAGCGGGCCGATCTGGTCGCTGAAGTTCACGAGCTCATAGAGCATTCAATCCCCTCCTTGCCGCGCCCCGCGAGCCGTTCGCGGCGCACTGGGAGCCGGCTCGCCGAAACCGAGTGCGACAATTCGGCGGCCGAGAGCCTGTCGCGTCTCATGTCGCGGCGTGCGGCGAGCCAAAACGCGCCTTCACGGCCTCGACCAGCGGCGCCATGCGGCTGCCGAGCGACCCCTTGACCATCACCACATCGCCGGCCCTGACCGCGGCCAGAAGCGGCGCGGCGATGGCGTCCGACGTCTCGGCCCAGGCCCCGCGCCGGCCGGCGGGCAATGCGCCGTAGAGGTGCGCCATGTTCGCTCCTGTGGCAAAGACCAGATCGGCCCCCGCGGCGTCAACTGCTACCTTGAGCTCCTCATGCAGCCGCACCCCCTCGCTCCCGAGCTCCAGCATGTCGCCGAGAACCGCAATGCGGCGCGGGAAGCGCTCGCGCGGCACCGCAGCCATGGTCGCGAGCGCCGCAGACATGGAGGCGGGGTTGGCGTTGTAGCTCTCGTCGATCAAGAGCACGGAACCGCCGTCGGCGGGCAACAGAGTGCGCGCGCCGCGGCCCCGGGGCGCCGTGATCGCCGACAGCGCGGCGAGCGCGGTGTCGAGGTCGGCGCCCGAGGCGGCAAGCGCCGCCACCACCGCGAGCGAGTTCTGAGCGATATGCGCTCCCGGCGCGCCGAGCCGGTAGGCGACGTCCCGGCCGCGAGCGCGCACGGCGATTTCCGACCCCTCGGGTCCGAGGTCGAGCTTAAGGCACCTGATGTCTGCCCCCTCGTGCCGGCCGAAGAAAAGGACGCGCGCGCCCTGCTCGCGCGCGCGCTCGGCGAGACGGCGGCAATAGGCGTTGTCGCGGTTGATCACCGCGGTGCCGCCGGGCTCGAGACCCGAGAAGATCTCCGCCTTCGCCTCCGCGATCGCCTCGACCGTGGGGAAGAACGCGAGATGCACCGGCTCGACCGTGGTGACGACGGCAATGTGCGGGCGCACCAATTTCGCGAGCGGCGTAATCTCGCCCGCGTGGTTCATGCCGATCTCGAACACTCCGTAGCGCGTCGCGGCCGGCATGCCCGCGAGCGAGAGCGGCACGCCCCACTGGTTGTTGAAGGATTTCTCGGCCGCGTGCGTGGCGCCGACCCGCTCGAGGCAGGCTTTCAGCATCTCCTTGGTTCCGGTCTTGCCGACGCTGCCGGTGACGGCGATCACGCAAGCTGCGGGCGAAAGGCGGGCACGCGCGGCACGGCCGATCATCTCGAGCCCGCGCAAGGGATCGGCCACACGGACCAGCGCGCCGTCGCCGGGCTTCCTCTGATAGCCCTCGGCGACCAGCGCGGCGCCGGCCCCGGCCTCGAAGGCCTTGGTCACGAACTCGTGCCCGTCGCGCTGATCCTTTAGCGCGACGAAGACCTCCCCGGGCTCGAGCGTGCGCGTGTCGATCGAGACGCCCGAGATGGCCGCCGCGGGCTCACCTTGCGCCGTGCCGCCGCAGGCACGCACGAGATCGGCGAATGTCCAGAGCTCCGCTGTCATCGGCTTATGCACGCTCGAGCGCATCGCGCAGCGCCTCGTGATCGGAGAACGGGATCACCCTGTCGCCCACGATCTGGCCCGTTTCGTGACCCTTGCCCGCGACCAGGAGGACATCACCCGGCCCCATCATGGCGACGGCCGCCCGGATCGCTTGCGCGCGGTCGCCGATCTCGCGCGCTCCCTGGGCGCCGGCGAGAATCTCGGCCCGGATCGCGGCCGGTCTTTCGCTCCTCGGGTTGTCGTCGGTGACGAGGGTCACGTCGGCCTTCTCGACCGCGATGCGCCCCATGATCTGGCGCTTGCCCTGGTCGCGGTCGCCGCCGCAGCCGAACACGCAGATGAGGCGGCCGGTCGCCAACGGACGCAAAGCTTCGAGCGCCGCCGAAAGGGCTTCAGGTTTATGCGCATAGTCGACGACGGCGAGCCCGCCGTTCCTTTCGCCGACGACGTCGAGACGGCCCTTGACGCCTTTCAGCGTCTCGTTGCCGATCTTTTCCCACGCCCCCTCGCAGCGCCCGCGAAATTCCTCGCTGGCAATGATCGGGGCGTTGTAGGCCTTGGTGAGAGTCTCCAGCCGCGAGGCCTCGTTGACCGCCGAACCGAATACCGAAAAGGTCAGGCGGTCCTCCAGCCCGACATTGCCGAACATGACACTGCCGATATGCAGGCCGATGCCGTAGCCGATCTCGGTCAGCCCGTCCCCGGCGCGCGTCCGGTTGGCCTCGTTCATGCGCTGGGCCGCGGTGACGGCCGCGACATGGGCGGTACGGCAGGCCTCCTTGCGCCCCTGCGGCGTGTTGCCGGAGGGAAAGATGGCGAGGAACCCGTCGCCCATGAAGCTGAGAATCTCGCCGCCGGCATCATCGAAGGCGCCGGCCACATTGTCGAAGAAGACGTTGAGGCACTCGATATAGGCCTGGCGGCCCAGGTCCTCGGCGAGATGAGTGGAATTGCGCATGTCACCGATGACGATGGCGGCCTTGATGGTCTCGCCGTCGCCGCGCCGGATCTGGCCGTCGAGCACCCGCTCGCCGGCGGTGCGGCCGAGATAGGTGCTGAGGGCATTGAGCGAGAGCGTGTCCTGCACCGCCATCT
>Ga0209431_10004460_pt1 | contig 10979 bp, 9 predicted proteins | sample RifCSP13_3_FD_184021 | JGI IMG/M metagenome (GOLD analysis project Ga0209431, IMG submission 184021) | Soil microbial communities from Rifle, Colorado - Rifle CSP2_sed 13_3 (SPAdes) (version 2) | ecosystem: Environmental > Terrestrial > Deep subsurface > Rock core/Sediment | place: Rifle... | reverse complement strand
TTGATATAGACCAATGGATGTACATATATCGGAGTCTTGCAAGTGTCAAAACTAGAAGAAAAAGAAGAAATATAATTGCAAGAACAGTCCAATACTGGGGTGATAGATCGAATTTTCCGAGACTAAAACTAAACGTTTTGGTCAGAAATTTTAAAGGATTCATGATATTTAATCATATCATTTACTTATTTCCAAAAGCTCTACTTCAAAAACTAGGGTTGAATTTGGCGGAATTAAGGATCCGCTACCAGTCTCCCCATATGCAAGATTGGGAGGAATAGTCAGTTTTCTTTTCCCGCCTACTCTCATACCGGGGATTCCCTCATCCCAACCAGCTATCACCTCACCTGCTCCAAGTGTAAAACTGAAAGGCTGATTTCTATCCAATGAGCTATCAAACTTTGTTCCATCCAAAAGTGTTCCGGTATAATGGACGAAAACTGTATCTCCAGCTTTTACTTCAACTCCAATACCAACTGAAATATCTTCTATCTGCACTTCGTTAACACCTCCTTTCTCACTTCTTGTCTCGTCTGTCCCAGAATTTGATTTTTGAATTCTGTCACCCAGGAAGGAGATTGCCCCGAAACCAACAGTTATAACAAGAATGAATAAAAAAACTATTGCTATATTTTTCCAATCAAATTTAACCTCTGTTTCCATATTGATTAGGTTAACTTCTGACATTTTTAGTATAGAACAAAAACAACTATTTAAAAATTACGGGGTTGGAGTAGCGGATGATGTTGCGGTCGGCGTAGGACTGGTCACTTTAGTTGGAGTAGGCGATGGTGTATCGGTCGGTAAAACTTGACCTTTCCTCAATCCTGCAATAATTCTTATATCAAAATCGTCAAGCGAACCCTCTTTTACCACAACATCTTGATACAGCTCTTCTAGCTTTTCGTTTATCTCGTCTCTAATTTGTGAATTTAGTGTCCGACTGAATGTGACCTCAGTTTCTGTGAATTTCTCATCATCAACATTCCCCACATCGATATTAGAATACCCCAATTTGTTAAGCTCTTCTTGAAGAAACGCGGCAGCTTTGGCAATTCCAGTTCCGTTTAGTACCTCAATTCTAATATCTTTTTTGTTAATAGGAGTTGAAGTTGCTGTAGGAGTTGGCGTATCTACAACCTCTTGCGATAAATCTTCATTGGGAATGGGCTCGACTTCCAATTTAGGTTCTCTTAAAAGAAATACACCGCCTAAAACTATAAGAGTGACAATTACAACAATTAGAAGAATCTTTTTATTTACTTTTGGACGTTTTTGTCTCTCGCGTCTTCCGACCGCGGGCTCAGAACTAAATTTAGGAGCATCGGGAGTAGTAACATCTTCCTTTACTTCTTCATCTTGGAGTTCATTTTCTTCTTCTTCCATCTTATCCGATAGCTTAAAAGAGTAGGACTAAATTGTCAATTAGCTAATTTAAAAAAATAACTCTATAAGTCTGAGACATCATGTAAGTCTCTTAGCCATGATGCTACACTTGGGTAAATAGTGAATCCCTCTGAGGAATCCAGGTCTCTTATTGGTGGTTGATAATCTTTAAGGATTCCGAGAATTACCTGTCTTTCTTCATACGTTGAACCCTTTTTTTCTATTAAATGCCAAGCCCCAGCCTCTTTTAAACGCCGTTCTAAATCGAAAGATATCTCTTCAATTCTTTTTTGTTTATTCGCTTGAGTGACACCCCATTTTTTTAATTGCTCGTCCCACCAGTGTTGTATGTCTTTAATATGAATTTTGTTTCTACTAGACTTTTTGTGCAACTTAACTATTCCCGCCTCGGGATCTAATGCAGATTGGTTTGCTTGACCTAGATCAAGGCTTAATTGGCTGAGCTTACCCGACTTATCTGAGTCTCTTTCGGATTTCATGAAACAATAAAGTCCTCCAATTATATCAAACTTGACTTAATATGATGATATAATTAAAACCTGCCTAAAGCGGATGTCTCCAGAAAATAAAAACGGTCGGCTAATGAGTAAACCGAACCTTTTTAATCGCCGATCAAATTCAAATAACTCTAGTCTCCGAACAAATGAGAGATCCGAATTTAGATATTATAGCGACGGTTCGGACGATCTACTGGGAATTTATCTGAAAGATGTAGCACGGGTACCCTTATTGACAAAAGAGCAAGAAGTTGAACTTGCGAAACGAATTGAGCTTGGTAAAAAAGCAAGTCAGGAATTAGCCTTTGGTGATAACCCACTCGCAGACGTAGAAAGCCTGCGAAAAACTGTAGAAGATGGAACTGCCGCAATCGATCATTTAATAGTAGCTAATCTAAGACTTGTAATAAGTGTAGCCAAGAAATATCAGGGTCGGGGTATCCCTTTTCCAGATCTAATAGATGAAGGAAATATCGGCCTAATTCGCTCGGCTGAAAAGTTTGATTATAGAAAAGGCCATAAATTCTCTACTTATGCTACATGGTGGATTCGGCAAGCTGTGACTAGGCATATTGCTGATCAAGCAAGGGTTGTTAGTCTTCCTATTTATTTAGGTGGTGAAATTAATCATATGTATATTGCTATAAATAAATTAACTCAAACTCTACAAAGAAAACCTACAGATCAAGAATTAGCGGACGCTCTTGATATTACCCCGTACAAAATTGCCGAATTAAAATATTATGCTCAAAAATCTATCTCTCTTGAAACCCCTGTGGGTGATGAGGACGACTCAGTACTTGGAGATTTTATAGAGAATGAAAGAACACCTGATCCCGTAGCAGAAGTCTCACAACAAATGTTATCAAGTCAATTGAGTGAGAGTATGAATGAATCACTTACCCCCCGCGAAAAGCGAGTATTAGATCTCAGATACGGTCTTGAGGATGGTATTTCTTACACTCTTGAAAAGATAGGTCAAAAGTTGGGAGTAACCAAAAAACGTGCCCGCCAATTAGAACGTAAGGCACTTAGACACTTAAGAAATCCGTATAATACTAGACAGTTAAGAGATTATCTTCGTTAAGTAGTGAAGCGCTCCGTGCAAGCCTCCAATATCTCCCAACTCGGCTTTTTTAATCTCAGGAATATTAGGTAAAATAGTTAAAATATCGGTCATGTTTTTCTTAACTTCGTCGATAGATATACCAGGAGACCCCAACATCCCTCCGCCTAAAATAACAACATCCGGTGACCAAAGAAGTGTAATGTTTTTTAATGCATAGGAAGTTATCATTTCAATTTCTTGCCAAACCTTTTCATCGTCAATTTCATTCGGTTTTTTTGAAAATCTCTTTTCCAGAGACGAACCTGAAATATACGCTTCTAATTGTCCATAGCCTTCTTCCTCCAAAGATTTAAGGTTTGGGAATTTTGACCAATCCATGTCTATTACCTGATGACCCGGTTCAAATCCGTTTCTGTTTTCATCAATTTTTCCATCGACTATCCTAACTCCACCAACGCCTGTGCTGATTGTTAAATAAGCAACAATTCTAAAGCCTTGACCAGCACCCGAAGTTGCTTCACCCAATCCAACTAAAGCAGCGTCATTTTCCAAATAGACATTAGAGTGAGTAACCTCTTCGAGTTTTTGCTTCAAAGGTTTTTGCGACCAATCGGGTAGACGAAAATCGAAAACTAACTTACTTTTGGAAGGATCAAGTCTTCTTATACCTCCAACACACGCCTTAATTTTTTCAGCACCCGTAAGTTCTTCCGAGATTTTTTTAAATAAATTTATTCCTTCTTCAAAATTTTGCGGAGTTGAAACTATTTGCGTGTCACCTAGGGTTTCCCCGTCTGAAGAGGCAGCTAAGCGCATCTTTGATCCACCTATGTCGAATAATAGGTACATTTCAAAATGGTAAATGGTAAATGGTAAATGATAAATCCTTCATGATATGGGGTAGCATGCTTTACAAACTCCTAACTCTTCCAACTTCTTCAGATAATTTATTATAGTAGTCACATACTCCGCATGACTCCAAATAAGAGGTGACGCTGAAACGTGATCTCCGGTATAAGGATCATATTGCTCTGCTAAAAGCCCTGCAGGGTTCGTTCGGGAAACCACCCAAGAAATTAAGCTTTTTACCTCTTTCATATCTTCCTCTTTTTTCGCAATCTCGATTAAATACTGTGCTAGCCACATTGTTGTAACTATCCAAGGATTACCCGGATAATTCCCGCCCTTATGATGGTATGTATCTCCCTCAAATCTAGCAATGCCTCCTATATTTGTTTTCACCCTAAGTCTTTCAGCAATTTTTTCAACCGTACTTTTAACTTTTGATTCAGAAGGTTCTAAAACTCCAAATTTATAGATTCCGTAGATAGATGACATATCGTAAGTTTTATCTATTTGTGCTCCCTTACTTCGAGTATCAAGACTTTTGTAAAATACTCCATTGTCTGCATCATAAAGGTATTTTAGAATCGCCTTTTTAATACTCTCCGCGACTTCTTCATATTTTTTTGCACTTTCACTTTTTCCCAAAAGTTGGGCAAATTTGGCCGCTGAAATTAATGCTCCGTATACTGCGCTGGCTGTGAACGTGTGAATCGCGTAAGTTCGCTCCCAAATGTCGTAACTTGCCCTAGGTAAACCTGTTTTATCGTCAAGGTAAGAAACCATAAATTCAGCGGCTTTTTTAATTAAACTGTTATAGATACTTTCGATAAACTCCAGGTCCCGAGATAACTCGTAGTACTTCCATAAAACAAATAGTACTATAGCGGTTTCGTCCTCCTGAATCGGAAATTGTTTTTCACCACCACTTACCCACGGATGCCACGAAGAACCTAGAGACTTATCCGGTCTATACTTATGCATAAAGTAGCCTTCGCCAGTAATCGTTTCGTTGCAAAAATCAAAAAAACGTCTTGAGGTGTTAAAATCACCTGCCTGCGCAAGAGCTAGTACTGTGAAAGAAGCATCTCTGTGCCAAACATATTCGTAATAATCTCTGCCAAACTGGAGCATCTCAGAGTCCCCTGACGCAATAATTGCGCCGTTTTTGGCGGTATGCGTTCGTATATAAATTAGGGATTTATTGAATAGCTCAACTACCGGTTTTTCTAATCCGTAGAAGCTGAAGTTTTGCACTTTAACCCATGCTCGCCAATAATTAACAGTCGATTCTATTATCTTTTGGGGTTTTCTTATTAAAATTTCCTCGTTGAGCTTTTTCGCATAATCTATAGACTTTGCTATACATATCCAGTAATAAATAACCTTTTCCTCTTTAGGCGGAATTTCCAACTTTACACCAATTACCGAATCAACCGTACCGTGTTCAATTGGATTTCCCGAAAGCATCCCGTCCTCAGCGTCTTTATATGTTCCATCTTTCCCCTCTATACCCAACAGTCCAACGCTATATTCGGTAAATGTCGACGATTCAAATTGAGCATTTATTAAAAAAACACGCCTGCCTTTATAGTGAATTATTACTTTCTCTCTCGGGTCGTAGTAGGCTGTATCGCCTGTATGAGTTTGGCCAATGTTGAATTGCTGGTTAAAATATACTTTTAAACTTCTCTTTCTATCAAATAGGTTTTTGACCACTACTTCTCTAATAAACATATTTTTCTCGTTATAAACAACATCTGACATATGAAGTTCAATTCCCAAAGAATCATTTTTGACAGAAATATCAGAAGCCATTGTTTCTTTTTGAGCGGATACAAGAATATTCCAAGTACCAGAATCTATCCAACTGAAAGTCTCGTCTACAAAAACACCAATTTTGTGCGTAAGGTGTTCGGAGACATGATTTTCTAAACCCGGATAATGATAGTAAAAATCTTTGACCTCCCCGAATTTATCAAGACCAACCAATAGGGAACCATTTCCGAGGGTTATAGATTTAGGCATGTTTGGGGTGTATCTTTATTCTCAATTTAAGATCGTTTGCAGCATTCATATAGGAAATAAATGCGTCGTATGGAGATTCGTAAGGGTTGAAATACTTATGCACATCGCCATCAGCAAACCATTTTGTGCACATATAATAAAAATGGTCCGACGTCTGAAGTCTTCTCCAATCTTCAATAATTGAATCATCCCGACTTTTCAAAACTTGAGTTTCAAGCGAGTATATAAAATCAATTGCTGACCTTTGTATCTCATTACCGGTCCATGCAGATAAGTCCCGCTCGGTATCAGCCCATGTAACTATATGGGGAACATCTAAAACGTCTTTTATTTGATATCTTCCAGCCGCCTCAGATGGTGTAACAAAGTCGTTATCGGGATGCATTAAAAGCTGCTTTGGCAATTCTTTTAAAAATTCAAAAATACCTTTATCCGCCCATTGGTGTTCACCAAAAGTCTCATAATCCATAAAAAGATTAACTACCTCAGCATTTCCGTTTAATGCATCAACCCAACGAGCAAACTTATCCGCCGTGAGCGGCCACTCCTTCCAAGTATTTTCAGAAAACCTAAAAGCAATATCATCCGATAGTTTATAGTTTTTAAGAAGTAGTTTAATTTTTTTAGTTCCGAAAGGCCTATAAAGAAAATTAGGACTCTTCCAGCCTAAAAAAGTATGCCAGCCTTCTGCCAGAATTGCTTTATACCCCTTTTTCTCTGCCCATATAGCCAAAGCGTTATTGTAAGCCAGCTCGGTATTTCTAAATACTTTCGGGGTTACTCCTAATAATTTTGAAACTAATTGAGAGTGCAATTTAACCTGTCTTTCAAATTCAGGGAGTGAGTAAAAGAAAGCTAATGTGTGGTGATATGTTTCTGATAATACTTCGACTCTTCCTGTTTTTATTAATTTTTTAAAAGAATTTACGACCTCCGGGAAATCCTCCTGAAGCTGCGAAAGCAAAATCCCGGAAAATGAATAGCTAATTTTAAATTTCGGATATTTTTTTAAGAGATTTAAAAGTACCTCATTCGTCGGTAAGTATGACTTTTTTACTACTTTTTCCAGAACTTTTTTGTTATTAAGTCTGGTTTCTGAAGCATCATTAAAGTAATTGTGGTCGTAGCCAACGTCAAAAACTTTATATTTTTTTATACGTAGAGGCTGGTGTAGCTGAAAATAAAGACAAATTGATGGCATTTAAAAAAGTAATTGTTTATATATTTCAATAGTTTTCCTTGCTGCTTCATCCCAATTAATATTGGGCAGTTCTTTACCGCTTTCTTTCCTTAGATCAGAAGTTAATGACTTATATTTAAGTACGGCTAATATTTTATCTGCCATATCGTCTATATCCCAAAAGTCTGTCTTTAAAACATTACTTAATACTTCGGAAACCCCAGATTGTTTGGAAACCAAAACCGACGTCCCGTTGGCTATCGCCTCAAGCGGAGTAATTCCAAATGGTTCAGAGACTGAAGGCATCACATAAACGTCTGCGGCTTGATAAATCTTATTTTTTTCGTCCCCCCGTAAAAATCCGGTAAACATTACTTTATCCATAATTCCTAAATACGACGCCTCTGCAATCATTTTTTCCTGCATATCACCCGACCCAGCAACTACAAAAAGAGTTTTAGGATTATAGTCAGTAACTTTTTTTGCAGCCCTTATAAAATACTCGGGTCCTTTTTGTAAAGTTATTCGTCCCAAATAAAGAACAATTTTATATCCCAATTCCTTGAGGGCAGTTAATGCAGGCGGAAATTCGCTTTTTTCTATCTGTTCGCAACCGTTATGAACAACGTTAATCTTGTCTGGTTTTATGCCGTAATTTCCGATCAGGATATTTTTAGTAAAATTGCTCACCGAAATTACTCTGTCTGAATACTCTAAACCCTTGCGCTCTATTTCGAAAACTTCTGGATTTGGGAAGTGACCTCCTGTTCTATCAAATTCTGTCGAGTGAACATGAGATACTAAAGGTTTAGCAGTAACCTTTTTTGCTGCAATTGCCGCAGGATAAGTTAACCAGTCGTGAGCATGGATAATGTCGGGATTATATTTTCCCGCTATTTCTCCCACTCTTTTGCCAAATAAAAGTGCCGCGGATACGAAATCCGATATCGGATTTTTAAGTTTAAGTTCTTCAAAAAGAATGGATGGTGTGTAACTACTTTCTAATTTATCGCTGAACTTGATATCGGCAAAAACCAAATTTAAAAAATCAATATTAAATTTTTGCTTTTGAGGAAGAACAAAGGTTACGGCAACTCCCTGATTTGCCAGAGAACGCGCCAATCCCAAACAGGCAACGCCTAACCCCCCGCTATTATAAGGCGGGAGCTCCCAACCTAACATAAGTACTCTCATTGCCATTTTTACTCAACCACGAGTACGACCGCGTGAGCGGTACATTACTACTAAATTCACTCTTATTTAGAATCTGAATCTAGTTCCAATATCATACTAACAATAAAATCAGATAAATGAAAAGGGGCAATTTGAAATCTAGCGGTACACAGTTTGAAATGTGAATAGTGATTGGTGAATGGTGATTAGCGCAGGGAATCCACTTATTTTTACCAAGCCGACACGTGACTCACCCTGAGAAGTTCTATCCAATTTTCTCCCAACCATATTCTTCCTTACCACTACCCGGTACTATTTTTATCTTATCACCTTCCTTTATCTCTCCATTTAATATCGCTTTCCCTAACAAATCTCCCAAGATGAGATTGATAATTCGCTTCATTGGTCTTGCTCCAAAAGCCGGATCATAACCGTCTTCTGCAAGTTTTTTTGCTGCTTCATCAGTTATTTCTAAATTAATATTTTGTTCACGTAAATTAGTCGCCAATTCGGCTAGCAGTAATCGTGCAATTTTAACCAAATCACTTTCTTTCAAAGGTTCATAAACAATGACTCCGTCGAATCTATTTAAAAATTCGGGTGTAAATATACCGTCTTCTAAAACAAAATTGACCACTTCTTTTTGCAAAACTTCGCCACGGACTCCGCGCCCTACAAGTTTTCTTACATATTCAGCTCCGGCATTTGACGTCCCTATTACAAATAGATGGCGACCAATTACTTTTTTGCCAAAAGCATCGGTAATTTGGCCTTCATCCAAAAGTGCAAGAAATAGGTTATAAACATCTCGTTTTGCTTTCTCAATTTCATCCAGCAAGAGTAAACTCGCTGGTTTATTCTTAATAGCAGTCGTAAGCGTACCGGGTAGATTATTATCAACTGAACCTATCAATCTTTCCATTCCCTCCCTACCCGCGTACTCGGCCATATCAAAACGAAGAATATTTTCCTCTGAACCATAGTAAACTTTTGCCAAGACCTTGGCAGTTTCGGTTTTGCCTACTCCTGTCGGGCCAAGGAATAAGAATGATCCCAGAGGTCTGTCCTCTTTTGTAACTCCAACCATTTTTGCCCGAAGACTTTTAGCAATCAAGTTCACCGCAGCATCTTGATTAATAAGCCGCCCGTGGATGATTTCCTCCAAATTTCCGAGTTTTACCTTTTCACTCTTAGTTAGTCTTTCAAATGACACTCCGGTTTTTTCAGCTAAAATTGTATCGGCGTCAGTTATGCTTACCACCTTTCCGCCTTTTTGCTCTTTGTACATAACAACCGCGTCAAGTAGTTCGAGTGCCTTTTCCGGAAATGGAACTTCTGTAATGTAGCGGTCTGACTCTTCTAATAATTTTCTAAGTGCAGGCACCGTTATAGTCAGCTCGCGAAGACTTTCCCAATTCTTGGCTGCCTCAAGCAAAATTTCCATTGCTTCATCTTGAGTTGGAGGAGTAACTTCAATAGTTTCTAAATATTTTCTCAAGCGCAAGTTAGGGACAATAAAGCGCTCATACTCATGAGGGGTAGAAACTGCAATTATCTTTAATTCCTTTTTGCCTAAGTGTTCTTCAAAAATATCTGTAAAATCATAGCCTTCGACTTCAGGATTGGTAAGTCTATGAATATCCCTTACCATAAGTATTATATTTCCGGCAGCTGCGGCCTCGTCCAAAATTGCAGACAGCTTTGCTTTTTTTAAGTTCAAGTCCGATGCCCCAGAAAGTAAAAAGTTGTAGTCAAATTCGAGTACTCGTCGGTATGACATTTTTGCTCCAAACTCACCCTGTGAAGCACGGTGAGCAAATTCCAAAACTACTGTCTTTTTTCCTACTCCGGGATCTCCTGTTAAAACTACGCTCGCATCACTTGTTAGTACCCGCTCCATTCGAGAAACAATAGCTTCCCGACCAATTAAGCGGTGGGAATAAGCTTGAGGAGTACTTAAATCAATTGCAAATTGATTAAGATTTGGCGTGTAACCAAAGAGGAGTTCTAATCCCAAACCCGGTCTTCCCATCAACACCTTTCCCCACTGAGTTTGCTCATCTTTCTTTTTATCCCACCAGGATGCTGCAAGCCTAAGATCTAAGCTTTTTATCTTAGATTTTCTAAAAAACTCGTCTTTCCAAACTTTTTGCTCAAGTAAATAAACTATGAGATCCTCATATGATTCACCGGAGAAGTTGTCAATATTGAGTTTGGATAATGAAGCATCAGCTTCTAGCTTTTGAAGATTTAGGCCGGTGTGGGTGAGTACAAAATTTCCAGCTTCGTTATCAAACAACACTTTAAGCAACGCATTTGGGGACGATTTTGCACTATATATCAATTTTTCTATATATCGGGAAGGGCGTTTTTCAAGTTTTGTGTAAATTGGTAATCCTACTATCGGAATAACCAGCCAAAAAAGAAGTCCCAAAATACCTGTGATATAGACAAAAATAATTAAAATGAGGCCTACCCAAAAAAGAGAAAATCTTACAATTGCACCTATTCCACGGGAAATTATATTGAAAGTAAATTTCTCCATAAATTTTTGTATATTAAAACCAGGGGACCTATCGACAACTATTAAACGCTTCCATGGAGCAAATAAGGTTTTGATAAGAAGTGGGATAGAAAAGTAGTGGTTAATCCAGTCAAAGTATGAAAACCACCGACTAATGTAGAATTTTAACCCTTTGCTATATTGCCAAATCAAAAATTCCATATATTCATCTTTTCAAAATGACAGCCGACATTCTGTCATTTTGATATATAAATAGCA
>Ga0209431_10004458_pt1 | contig 10983 bp, 6 predicted proteins | sample RifCSP13_3_FD_184021 | JGI IMG/M metagenome (GOLD analysis project Ga0209431, IMG submission 184021) | Soil microbial communities from Rifle, Colorado - Rifle CSP2_sed 13_3 (SPAdes) (version 2) | ecosystem: Environmental > Terrestrial > Deep subsurface > Rock core/Sediment | place: Rifle... | reverse complement strand
TAGGGAAGGATCCGATAAGCGGATTTAATTTATCTTTAGATCACGGACCTCTCAAGGAGGCTTATGAGCCGTTCGTGATATTTAGGGAAGATTGGATGACTGAAGGTCAAGTGCTCACATCACCTGCGATCAATGCGCAAGGAGGCTTTGATTCCTATAGACCAATACTAACGAACCAACCTTTACCAGCCAATGGCAGTCTTATCGTCCAATTGCGACCGATAAGATAATCATTCGTGAGCTTCAGAGAGTGATAAATTCGATAAGAGAATGATTTCGTAATCAAAAGGAGAAACCATGATGTGGAAAGAATTCAAAGCATTTGTCATGCGCGGAAATGTGGTTGACTTAAATCGATAATCTTCATCCCCCATTCGTCTTTATTTTACCCCTTTTCTACGGGTCGAGACAGGTCGGTGATCCATTCGCTCCAGGAACCGGCATAAAGTCTGCCGTCCCCCAGGCCAGCATGGGCTAAGGCCAGGAGGTTGTGAGCTGCAGTGACGCCTGAGCCGCAGTAATAGATTGCGTTTTCAACTGGCACGCCGCCAAGCAGGGATTGGAAGCGGGCGTGCAACGCCTCCCCAGAGAGGAATCTCCCTTCTGCGTCCAGGTTATCTGGGTAGGGAACAGAAATTGCGCCGGGGATATGTCCAGCAACCGGGTCGATAGTCTCGTTCTCACCACGATACCGGTCGACGGTGCGCGAGTCGAATACCAGGATTTCCGGTTCAGAGATGCTCGCGAAGATTGTCTCTGAATCAACAAGCAGATGTGGTTTCATGTGGGGGATAAAATTGCGTGGATTCCGACGCTCAAACCCCGAGTGGGTTGGCTTTTCTTCTCCAAGCCACGCTTGCCAACCACCGTCGAGCACGGCCTTGGATTCGTGTCCTAACCAATGCAGTATCCACCATAAACGAGCAGCCGCCATCGCTCCGCCAGCATCATCATAAGCGATCAATTGGACATCAGAATCGATCCCCCATTTGCTCAAGGTCTGTGTAATTTCATCCTTGGAAGGGAGGGGGTGGCGGCCGGTAATTCCTTTACTCACCGGGCTGCATAAATCTTCGTCCAGGTGCGCATATATGGATCCGGGAATATGCGCCATGAAATAATCGCGCCGTCCGCGTTCGGGATCCGCCAGTGAAAAACGGCAATCGATGATTGCCCAATCTGGATCGTCTAAATGATCTGCAAGTTCATTGACGGAGATCAATGTGGTGTAAGGCATAGTTTCCCGTTATTATTACCGGACGAGCAACACCGCGCAGTCGGTTTCATTGACCATGCTCAGGAGAATGTCTTCAGAGAAGAACTGGCTATCGGCAGGCAACACCATAACTTCACAACCCTCAAGGCGTGGTAACCGGGCCAACTTTTGCCCATCCATATCAGAAAGCCAGCGGTAACTGGCCAGGATACCTGCTGGCTCCAGCATGGATTGAGCTTCCGATTGCAGCCGATTAGCTTCTTCGAGGTCGGTAGCCAGTACTAAAACGGTGAAAGGGTTATCGGAGAGTCTTAACAAGCGGGCGATCGCCAGGGCTTTTCGACCGGAAGGGGAATCCTCGAATGCGACCATTACCGGCACACCAGAACGCAGGCTGCGTTTTAAGAACAGGGTAGGGAGGGGTGCCTGCACGACCAGAGAACGTGCGGTTGAACCGAGCTGCCGGTGGCCAGACCAGCCAGTCTTTCCGAGGATGATCAGGTCTGACTCAAGGGCCGCGCTCAGTAACTCCCCTGGGATGGCGCCGCGCGTAGTGTGAAATGACCAACGCAAGTTGGTGCGCTTGGCAATCGTCGCCGTGATTCGTTCGACCCACCTGGCGTGAGCGCGCAGTTCGCGTTCGATATGCTGGCTTTCCAGCTGGCGTGAGATGGCTGAGAAATTTCCGATTTCTTGGGCGAAAGGAAATTCAGCCAGCCGGACGAGGTTGATATCCTCAACGAATACAGCGATCAGCTCCGCTTCGTATTTGGCTGCCAGTTCTGCCGCAACCTCCAGGGCAGCCAGGCTTTGCGGCGATGCGTCAAGCGCGACCAAGATGCGTTGGATATCTTTAATCCGCTCAGTGGCGCTCAAGTTGCATCCTCCTTCTCATCATTTTCCTTCCCTTCGTTCTTCTCAGCCAGTTTCGCTAGCCGCGCTTGTACCCGGGCATTGACCGAATTCTCAGGATATTTTCCATTTTCATCGGCTTCACCCGCTGGTATTCCGGTAAGCACTTCAATCCCCTGGTCGATCGTTGTGATCGGGAATATGTAGAATTTACCCGCAGCAACGGCATCGATAACCTCTTTCTTCAACATCAAATGTTTGACGTTGGAAATGGGGATCAGCACCCCTTGCTCTCCAGTTAAACCACGTGAATTGCAGATATCGAAGAAACCTTCGATTTTTTCGTTTACCCCTCCAATCGCCTGCACCTGACCATGCTGGTTGACCGATCCGGTAACTGCCAGGGATTGTCTAATGGGCAGCTCAGCCAGGGCTGAAAGCAGGGCGTAAAGTTCAGCAGAGGAGGCGCTATCTCCCTCCACACCGCTGTAAGACTGCTCGAAGACCAGGCTGGCTGAAAGTGAAAGCGGGGTCTCTGCCGCATACCGGGCTCCCAGGAAACTAGACAAAATCAAAACTCCCTTTGAGTGAATCGGGCCGCTTAACTCTACCTCACGGTCAATATTTACGACCTCGCCCTTGCCTCTGCGAACGCGAGCGGTTATGCGGCTGGGGATGCCGAAAGTGAAATTCCCCATCTGGATCACTGATAAACCATTGACCTGGCCGACTTGAGATCCATCGGTTGTGATCATGATCGTTTCGCGCAGAATATTTTCCTGGTAACGCTCCCGCAGGCGGTCAGCCCGGAAAATCTGGGCGTCGATAGCATTTTGGAGGTCAGTGGCATGTATATTATGGTTGCCTTGTTCACCAGCCCAGTAGTCACCTTCGCGCAGCAAGTCGATGATGTCCTTGACCCGGATAGAAAGTTTTTGTGCATCGCTTGCCAGGCGAGCGCTATGTTCGATCATACGTGCGACTGCAGCCCGGTCAAGCGGGCGTAAATGCTCTTTACGCGCCAAGGATCCAATCACTCGCGCGTATAGTTCTTCATTTTCCGAGCTACGGGACATCTGGTCATCGAATTCCATCTGTACTTTGAAAAGTTCATCAAATTCTGGATCTAATTCTGAGAGCAGGTAGTAAAGTTGCCGGTCGCCGAGCAATGCTACTTTGACGTTCAATGGAATCGGTTCTGGTTCGAGCGAAACAGTGCTAACCAAGCCTAACATTTGACCTAAGGAGTCAAGGCGCACCTGGCGAGATTCCAGTGAGCGTTTGAGCGCATCCCAGGCGTATGGCTGTAGCAATACCTTGCGTGCATCCAGGATCAGGTAACCGCCATTGGCAAGGTGTAAGGAACCAGGCCTGACCAGGGTAAAATCGGCGACCAAGGCGCCCATGTGGGCCATATGTTCTACCCTGCCTATCAGATTTTGGTAGGTAGGGTTATCTTCATAAATCACCGGCGCACCTTGAGATGCATGGTGGTCGACGAACAGGTTAACTTCATACCGGCGGAGAGGGGATAGTTCCCGTCGGTTACGATCCGTCATCGCAGGCACGGCTGACTCTGTTTCGCCTGCTGGGCTCTGGTCGATCTCCAAGAAATTGCTAGCGTGCGCGACAATGTCCCGCTGGACTGCATCGAGATAGCCAGGCACTTCAGGGACATCAGTGTATTTTAGCTGCAGTTCATTCATCAATCCGTTTACTGCAATTGTAGTGATTTCCTGGTTTAAACCCCTCAGACGATGGCGCATCTCGCGTTGCCAGGCAGGAACCATCAGAAGGACTTTCTGCAATTGAGCCTGGAGTTCCGCCACATTTGTTTCCATACTTTGCCGTACTTCCTCAGGTAATTTCTGGAATTCCTCAGGGGGCAGCACCTCACCATCCCGGACCGGGGCGAAGACAAGCCCACCCGGTGTTCGCAGGAGCGCCAGGCTATGATCTTTGGCGCGCGCCGTGATCTCCTCCAATGCCTTCTCGTGCCTCTCCTGGATTTCTTCTTCGACGACCTGGCGGCGCGCCCGATATTCGTCGCTATCAAAAGCTGATGATAGGGTCGTGCGCAGCTCCTCGACGAATTGCGACATGTCATGTTGAAATTCTGTACCTTTACCGGCAGGAAGTCTGATAGCATTGGGTTTATGTTCTTGCTCAAAGTTGTATACATAGCACCAATCATCTGGTATCGGTTCTAATTTCGCCTGCTGTTCGAAGGAATGGGTCACCAACGAACGTTTACCTGATCCAGAGGGTCCTAGTGCGAACAGGTTGTAACCATCCTTATCCATCCCTATGCTGAATTGGATCGCCTGGACAGCGCGTGGCTGTCCGATGATCTCAGAAAAGTCCGCTAGCTCTTCAGTTGTCTGGAAGCTGAATAAACCAGGATCGGTGTGTTGATACAGATCACCATGCGTTAAGGATTTGACTGTTGCCATGAATCATGCCCTCCTGCTCTCGGCAGTTGCGATGAATCGAAAGGTTTCATTGTTATAATTTATTTTACCGCACTGGGAATAGGTTTTTTAATATTTGCCGCCCTATTTACCTGATTTTATTATCCATCTAAATTAGCCGGTCGTATTACATCGGCCGCGCAAACCAACCTGTAGAAGCAACTATATGACTAAAAAAGGATATAATTAGTCTTAAATCTATCTGAACAGGGGAATAACTTGACTGATCGCAATTCTTCACTACCATCCGAGGAACACCTGGCCTTGCTCTATCGCCTATCACAAACCTTCAACTCCTCCCTCGATCTAAGCCAGGTGTTGAACCAGGTGATAGACGAGGTGATCGCGGCAACGCATGCGGAACGCGGGTTTGTAATGTTGTCTGAGCTAGATGGAAAGCTCGTCTTCCGGGCTGCGCGGGGTATCGATCAACAGACAATCGAAGAACCGGGGTTTCAGGTCTCACGCGGCGTTGTTGAGAGAGTCGCTAGCAAAGGTCAGCCGATGTTAACCAGCGACGCACAAATCGACGAAAGAATAAGCATGCGTACCAGCGTGATGAGCCTGGGGCTTCGTTCGGTCCTGTGTGTCCCTTTGAAAGTAAAGGAGAATACTATTGGCGTAATCTATGTGGATAACCGGTTAAAGGCCGGAATTTTCACCCAGGCTGACCTGGATCTGATGAACGCGATTGCAGCGAACGCAGCGATCGCGATCGAGAATGCCCGGCTGTATCAAGTTGCGGTTGAAAAAGGACGCATGGAGCGTGAGCTCCAGGTAGCCCACAAGGTGCAGGCCAGCTTGCTGCCCTCCAGTGTCCCTCAATTCCCAGGATGGGAATTCGCTGCTCGCTGGCAACCGGCGCGGGAAGTTGCCGGTGATTATTATGATTTCATCAAGGGTCCCGGAGAGGGGCTTGGATTGATCATTGCCGATGTAACCGATAAGGGCATGCCGGCGGCCCTCTTTATGGCTTTTACGCGCAGCATTGTGCGTGCCAGCCTTGACCGCGCTCAGAAACCCGAGGAAGCCCTCATGCGCGCCAACCAGCTGATCTGCAGCGAATCTTCTTACGGATTCTTTGTCACCCTGGTTTATGCCTTGATCGGTCCGAACTCTGGGGAAGTTAGCTATGTAAACGCCGGGCACAATCCACCTTTGAAATATAATTCTCGTCGGCTTCAACTCGAGACACTGGTACGCACAGGGATTCCATTGGGTATTGAGCCGGATTGGACATTCGAACAGGCTAATGTGAGCCTGGATCAAGGGGATTTCATTCTATTCTACACCGATGGGTTGGTTGATGCTGTCGATGCCGAAGGCGATCGCTTTGGTATGGAACGATTGGAGCAGTTGCTTCTGGATAATGGAAGCTCCCCACCGGTAGAGATCATCGCAGCCATTGAAGAAGCCTTGAAATCCTTTGTTGGCGACACGATCCAATACGATGACATCACAATCTTAGTCTCTAAGCGGCAGTGAAGTTGTCTTCCTGGAAAAGATATGATTGGAGTGCCTTTCCAAAATCGCTATCGCATGGAGGCCGAGATTGGCCGGGGAGGGATGGGGATCGTTTACCGCGCCCAAGACACGCTGCTCGAAAGAGAAGTGGCCGTCAAGGTGCTGAACGATCCTGGCTTGGGAAACGAAGCCCGTGCCCGGCTACTCCGTGAAGCCCAGGCTGCCGCCCGCCTTAACCATCCCAACATCGTCTCCGTCTACGATGCGGGGGAATGGGACGGCTCACCGTTTATTGTCATGGAACTCGTGGAGGGAGTAGCGCTTTCACCAAAGACACCCCGGAACATTCCTGAGATCCTGTCCATTGCAGCGCAGGTGTGCAGCGCCTTGCGGCATGCGCATAACCACGATATTGTCCACCGCGATTTGAAGCCGGAGAACGTGTTAATCACCGCCGACGGCCAGGCCAAGCTCATGGATTTTGGACTGGCACGCTCGGTTGCGGCCTCACGTCTGACGGTAGAAGGCATTATCATTGGGACGGTGTACTATCTTGCCCCGGAGCAAGCCCTGGGTCAGGAGGTAGATGGTCGGGCGGACCTCTATGCCCTGGGTGTGATGCTCTACGAATTGACTACGGGGCGCCTGCCGTTTACGGCGGACGACTCCCTGGCCGTCATTTCCCAGCACCTCAATGCACCGGTCGTACCTCCCAGGGCGTATAACGAGAATATCCCTCCGTCATTGGACGCGCTGATCGTACGATTGATGAGCAAGAGGGCGGAGGACCGCCCGGCGTCCGCGCAGGATGTCTCGTCGATGCTGGAGCATCTCAGTTCTGTGGCAGAGGAAGCTGGGGAAATCCACGAGTTGATATTGCTCGACCGGATCGTGCGCGGCCGGTTGGTGGGTCGTGAGCGTGAACTAAGCGAGGCAAACGCGTACTGGCAGCGGGCGGTAGCGGGCAAGGGGCAGGTGCTATTGATCAGCGGCGAACCGGGCATTGGTAAAACTCGTTTTGTCCGTGAGCTGACAACGCGAGTCGAAATCTCTGGCGGCCGGGCCGTGCGAGGCGAATGCTATGAACAAGGCGGCGCACCTTATGCGCCAGTGGCGCAGATCATCCGCACAGTGCTGGGTGATTCCCACTCGCTCGAACTGCCCGGCGCGGTGATGGCCGACCTGCTCGTCCTGGCGCCAGACTTGCGCCAGGCACACCCCGATTTCCTACCCAACCCGCCCCTTGATCCCGAATCCGAGCAGCAGCGCCTATTCGAGAACGTAGTTGAGTTCTGTAACCAGCTTGCCAGGCGAGCGCCACTGATGATCTTTGTGGACGATGCGCACTGGGCCGACAGCGGCACGTTATCGTTGCTGCGCCATCTCGCCCGCCGCCTACGCAGCCAGGGGGTGATGATTGTAATCACTTACCGAGAAGTCGAGCTTGACGAGGCTCGCCCACTCCACGAGCTCCTGCTGGATCTAAACCGGGAGCGGTTGGCCTCGCGCCTCAAACTCCAACGCCTTAGCAAGGACGAGACCCGTGATCTGCTGACTGCTATGTTCGCGGAAGAGATCACGTCTGATTTCCTGGATGGCATCTACTTCGAAACCGAAGGCAACCCATTCTTTATAGAAGAGGTATGCAAAGCGCTGGTAGAGAATGGGAAGCTTTACTTCTCTGATGGGCGTTGGCATCGGCCGGACATGGAGGAGTTAGAGATCCCACAAAGCGTGCGCCTGGCGATCCAGGCCCGTGTCGGAAAATTGCCAGCAGAGTGCCAGGAAGTGCTCGCCCTGGCAGCCATTCTAGGGCGCGAGTTCGATTTTGATATCCTGGCTATGGCTAACGAACTGGACGAAGACCTGCTCATCGACGCGCTGGAACGTGCAGAGCGGGCTCAACTGATCCAGGAAATGCGCGATAAAGTGACGATAACGTATGCCTTTGTCCACGCCCTGATCCCGGCAACGCTTTATGACGGGGTAAGTATGCCCCGTCGCCGTCGCCTGCACCGCAAGGTCGGCGAGACACTCGCTGCACTGCGCCCAGAAGAGTATGAAGCATTGGCACACCATTTCACCGCCGCTGGCGAGCGGGGAAAGGCAGCTGGTTACCACCACCACGCCGCGAGGCGCGCCGCCTCGCTATTTGCCTTCGACGTGACTATCCGTCACCTCAACCTGGCGCTTAATCTGATCGACGCCGGCGAGCAGGAGGAAACCCGCCTGGCCCTACTGGAAGAACTGTCCGATGCGCACCAATGGCTTGGCGAAGGAAGCGAGGCCATCCCAATCTACCAGGAAGCTCTCGAGAGCTGGCGCGGCCTGGCCGGTGCAGACCAGGCGATCGCGGTCCGTTTGCACCGCAAGATTGGCGAAGCTGTCCTTGCTATAACCTGGTTCGAGGATCGTCAGCGCTTCGCGAGCGATTCCTGGGCAAGCCTTGAGGCTGGATTGGCGCTAACCATAGGCAAGCCGCCCCACCCAGAGACTGTACGACTGCTCTCGACCCTGTCCAGATATGCCTGGTTAGTGCAGTTTCCAGTCGATTGGGATGCTGCCGAACGCTATGCTCGCGTCGCTGTTGACCTGGCCGAACAGTTGGGAGAACCAGTCGAGCTATCCGCTGCGCTCGGCGCGCTCGCCAGTGTCCTGGGTGGTCGCGGCCTGTTTCGCGAGCGAGTCCAAGTCTCGCTCCGTCGCCTGGAGCTCACTCACGACCCTCGTTTCGGCAATCTGCATGAACGTGCCAATATCTTGTTAGAGACCGGCAAAGCCCTGGTACACATTGGCGAATTTAATCAGGCGATCCCTTATTTTATTGAGGCTGAGAGCCTGAGTAGCCAAATCCAGGCCGTTGACCATCAGGTAATGGCGTTGCGATACCATGCGCAGTGTTTATTCCGGCTGGATCAGTGGGATGGCGTGAACGCATTGGAAGAAAAAAGGCGCGGTCTTGAGCAGCGCTATACCAATTTCCTGCAGCGAAGTGGGCCGGCGTGTTTTCATATCGCGCTCATGTCCAGTGTACATACCTTGCGCGACGAGGTTGAGAAGTCCGGCGAGCTGCGGGACGAATCGGTGCGGATTATGAGCGCCGCCGATGGGCCTACGGAGCGTTGGGGACGCAACAACCTCTACTGACTGAGCCACCCGCTGATGGCGGAAGGCGAGTTCGCCGATGTTCGTAATCATCTCGAAGAAGCACTAAACCATTCTGCTGAATGGGTGGGCGACCACGATTTGTACGCCATGCTGGCAGAGGCTGCCGTCGGTGAGGAAAACCTCGAGGTCTTGAAGAAGTATGTGCCGCTGGCTGAGGAAACAGCTGTGCGCTACGGGCATAATTTATACCAGGCGATTGCAAACCGCTCCTGGGGCGTAGCTCACCGGTTGGCGGGCGAATTCTCCCAGGCTGAGGATCGGTTAAACCGGGCACTAGTTTCTTTCCAGAACATGGAAACTCGCTGGCAGGTGGGACGCACCCTTGTCGAGTTGGGACTGCTCAATTATGCCCGCGGCGAACTTGCTCTGGCGGGTGACTTCTTTAGAAAAGCGCTGGTCGAATTTGCAAGCCTTGCTGCCTCCAGGGATACGCAGCGGGTGCAAGCTTTACTTGAGGGATTTGATGAAATGAGAGATGATTGACGGAGGATAGGGGCCAAAATACGATCGATGAAGGACGAACGACGAAAAAACCCGCTTTAATGTTTAAGGAGTCGGACAGGATATAATAGGGGTGTGCATAATAGTTGCAGGGGGACACAATATCACTAAATCTTGGATGCGGTTTCTAATGGGACGTTCTTTACCTACCATCTTTCTCGTCCCGATCGATAACAGGAGAGCTAATGCCGACCAGCAACGCTGTTACCATGGAATTCCACATTGCGCGCCGTGCTCGTGACCGCTATCAATTTGACCAATCTTTATTCTCGCTAAGTGGAAATGTAATCCTCGCCAATTTCCACGCCGCGCGCCTATTCGTGCAGAAGATAAATCAGAAGCGCGATCTGATTCGCTTCCCCGAGCAGGCGGTGAAAGCCGGTCAAATTAACGCCATGGGGTTGATCGACGAGATCCTGCATTATGTGGTCGGGTTATACCGCCAGCAGAAGAACTCCCAGATTATGGCGGAAGCCCTGGATTGGCTCGAAAGGAATCTGGGACAGGAAGGCGTGGATATCGCTTTGCGTAAATTTACCGAGGAGTTTCCTGCACTGACCGTGTACCGGCGTGAACTCGGAGTCGTCGAGTATCTGGCAGGCGAGACCGGCGGTGTTCCGAACAGGCAGATCGCCCTGGAGGAGATGCTGCTCCTGTGGCTGGCGAACGCCAACCCGGCTTTCTCCCCCCATCTTGAATTATTCGATGACTCTGAATTAGAGAGAGAGACTGCCTATCCACAAATTATCGCCAGCTTACATTCCTTTTTCGATACCCAGCCACGGTTTGGCCCTGATTCACAGAACCTGATAGATATGCTCCGCAGTCCGGCCATCGCTATGCCCTACTCGCTCACCGGGCAGCTGGAATTTATCCGCCAGCGATGGGGACAGTTGTTAGGGGGATATCTCTTTCGCCTGCTCAGCAGCCTGGATTTGATCCGAGAAGAAGAGAAAGCCATCTTTCTCGGACCTGGGCCGGCGCGAGTCTACGAGTTCGCCGGACTTGAGCTGGAGGTCGAGCGGTTCAGCCCGGATAGTGCCTGGATGCCGTCGTTGGTGATGGTCGCCAAGAATGCCTATGTCTGGTTGGACCAGCTCTCCAAGGAATACCAGCGCGCCATCCGCAGGCTCGACCAGATCCCTGAAGAGGAGCTGGACAGACTGGCGCACTGGGGTTTCAGCGGACTTTGGCTGATCGGGTTATGGGAGCGCAGCTCAGCCTCACAGCGCATCAAGCAGTTGCGTGGCAACCCGGAGGCAGTCGCCTCAGCTTATTCCCTTTTGGATTACCAGATTGCAGAGGATCTCG
>Ga0209431_10004456_pt1 | contig 10987 bp, 12 predicted proteins | sample RifCSP13_3_FD_184021 | JGI IMG/M metagenome (GOLD analysis project Ga0209431, IMG submission 184021) | Soil microbial communities from Rifle, Colorado - Rifle CSP2_sed 13_3 (SPAdes) (version 2) | ecosystem: Environmental > Terrestrial > Deep subsurface > Rock core/Sediment | place: Rifle... | reverse complement strand
TCTTCAAATCCTCCTCGTTATAAAGTTCAATGAGTGATTGCGCAACTCCCGTAATTTCTAAAATCGCCTCGTCTACAGTCTCGCCTTGTGCATAACAGTCGCTCCATGTAGGGCAAACTGCAACAAACCCACCTTCCTTTTGAGAAAGAATTTTTATAGGTAACCCGTATTCCAAAACCATCTTTTTCATAAGCGGTTTATAGCACAGAAAAATGGCGGGTTTTTAATATTGCAATTGTGTATCGATGATTCGAATCATCGATACAGACTAGGAAGCCAGAAAACTACTTAAATCAGAAGGGTGTGAATTCGTATCACCCCTCGGGTGTATCTTCCCCCCCATTGACGGGTGTATTTTGGTATTTTATGGATATTTTCTTTTTACCAATTTTTACATTCGTCTATACAAATATTCGTAGCTTCATCGCTATTGATGTTTAGCATAATTTTTTCCCTAGCACACTTATATACACAGTCGTCAAACTCCTTTGTTATTTTAGCGTCATTAAACATTCTTACTAAGTAAAAAGCAGACATTATATAAAACGGAAGGAATATGACAAGTACTATAAGTTTAATCCACTTTGGCCACTTAGTAATTGAAAACATCAAAATTAAACCCAGGGGATTGAACAGCAATAAGGTAATTATAGTTATAATTGTTCGCCAAGCGCTCGTTTTATTATCATCAGATGTTCCAGGTAAATTTGATTTAGGAGACTGTACTGTTACTGAAGTGAGTGCTTGGGTAGCTTCTATTTTTGTAGGTACGCCGTTACTAGGACTACTATTACCAACTGTAGAATTCTCCATTAATTCCACTTTAGATTATAATTAACTTTTATTCAACTACTTCCCCTTCTTCCACTTTCTCTTCCCCATTTTTCTTTTTTTTCCCTTGGCTCGCCGACGCGCCAGCAGTGGAACCTGATTTATTGGAGGCGGCTTCATCCTTGCTTTCTCCCTCAGCAGGCTCGGGACCTGCGGTGCCTGCAGCACCTCCAGCATACATTTCCTGGCCAATTTGACTCAAAGAGTCCTGCAAATCCTTCGGTCACGAAAGCTAAACAGACATGACTGAGACCAAGAATTCTAATTGAGCTCTACCTTTAATTTCTCTTCCTTAACACACGGTAATCTGGGAAAGTTATTGCAAGCAAAAGAACGTGGTATCTCTGGCGCAAAGAATTCGATCCCTTCATATAAAGATATCGTGTTTTCTTTGAAAAGGCTATTCATTTCACGATATGTATATGTAGATCCTATGCGTTTTGAATTCGGATATATAATAACGACTAAATAAAGATTCTCTTTCGTTAAATACTCCTCTCCCACTTTCACATTCAGCTCGTTAATACCTTGTTCCAGACTAGTTTTCCAAAAATCTTTAGTAAGGGGAAGTTGTCTATTGTCTTCGTGTCGACCAGATCTACTATAGACACGGACATTATAAACGTCATTAATTGGTACGGAAATCGATAAGTGTATATTTTGAGTATTCCTGTTATAACTCGCCGAAACTATTTTATATCGTTCCTGCATCAGCAAAGAAAATTCCCCGTTATAGATGTATGCTTTGTGTCCATAATAGTTATCTAATCTATAAGCTAACCATAGTGTTATCATCCCCCCAACTATACCCATTAATACTGATACGTAAATTTTGTGTGCTAAACCAACCTTTTTACTTCTCTTTATTAGATGTAAATAGGTAAATGAAGTTATAAAAGCTGATAAAAAACCTGGCGCAAAAAAACTTGCAAGAATAATAAAACCCCAAACCATTATTCCAAAACCAAATTCAGGGCCCACCATCTTAAAAACATTATAGTCATATTAAACCGTGATTGTACACATTACCTCGGTCATATAGAGTGCCTGAAATACTTAAATGGATTGAGTACACGACTGCGAAAAAATCCCAAACGATTTTTAGCTTAGGATGTTTTAAGCTTTTCGTAATCCGTGTATATTTTTCCTGGAGGTCCTTGGGGTGCAGAAACAAATATGAGTGGGTAAACAGTAACAGAAGAAAATTAATACTTGTAAAGAAATAAGAAATTATAGCTACTCAACCACTTCCCCTTCTTCAACCTTATCGTCACCATTTTTCTTTTTTCCTTTGGCTTCTGAAGATTTATCGGAGGGAACCCCTTCCTCTTTTTTATCTTCACTTTGCCCTTTGTCATCTGTACTTTGTCCTGCAGCTTGCTGATTTCCATACATCGACTGGCCGATTTGGGAAAGGGTATCCGATAAATCTTTCGTCGTTTTCTCAATTTCATCTTTGCCTGCATCTTCTTTTGCCAAAACATCCTTGACTCCTTTGATTTTTTCTTCAACTTTGGTTTTTACGTCGCTAGGTGCTTTATCGCCGGCATCTTTCAAAGCTTTCTCGGCTGCTGCAACCAGTGCGTCGGCTTGATTTCTTGCAGTAATTTTTTCAGCTTTCTTAATATCTTCCTCTTTGTGATGCTCTGCCTCCTCCTGCATCCTTTTAACTTCGTCATCAGACAAACCAATTGCGCCTGTAATCTTGATATTCTGAGTTTTGTCTGTTGCTTTATCTTTTGCAGTAACAGTCAATATTCCTGATGCATCCATATCAAAGGTAACTTCAATTTGGGGAGATGGGGGAATTCCATCAAGGATGAAACGGCCAAGAGACTTATTATCAGAAGCCAGTGGTCGCTCCCCTTGGGTCACATGTATCTCAACCTGAGTTTGATTATCAGCAGCTGTAGAGAAGACCTCAGTTTTTGAAGTCGGAATAGTAGTATTTCTCGGAATCATAGAAGTGGCAACAGAACCCAGTGTTTCAATTGCTAAAGTTAGGGGAGTCACGTCCAGTAGTAAGATATCCTTTACCTCGCCTCCTAAAACTCCTGCCTGAATTGCCGCTCCGACGGCAACGACTTCGTCCGGGTTAACACTTTTATTTGGTTCCCTGCCAAAATACTCTTTAACGATTTCAATGACTTTCGGCATTCGTGTCATTCCACCGACAAGAATAACTTCATCAATATCATGGGGGTCCAGTTTTGCATCCTTCAAACAAGCTTCTACCGGTTTTTTAGTTCTTTCAATTAAATCATCTACCAAACTTTCCATCTTAGCTCGAGTCAGTTTCAGTGTTAAATGCAGTGGATTTCCGTCCTTTTGAGTAATATAGGGTTGGTTGATTTCAACTTCCTGGCTCGCCGAGAGTTCTATTTTGGCTTTCTCAGCTGCGTCTCTGACTCTTTGCAGTGCTTGTTTGTCGGCTCTTAAATCAACAGCATTATCTTTCTTAAATTCGTCACAAATAAAATCAACTATTTTTTCATCGAAATCGTCTCCTCCTAAATGGGTATCACCGTTTGTGGCTTTAACTTCAAAAACTCCTTCTCCGAGTTCGAGTACCGAAATATCAAAAGTTCCCCCGCCAAGATCATAAACTGCAATTTTCTCAGTCTTTTTCTTATCAAGTCCATAAGCCAAAGCTGCTGCTGTTGGCTCGTTAATAATCCTTTCAACTTTGAAACCGGCAATTTCACCTGCTTGTTTGGTCGCCTGCCTTTGAGCATCATCAAAATACGCAGGAACTGTAATAACCGCTTTGTCTACACTTTCTCCAAGATGGGCTTCGGCGTCTTTTTTAAGTTTCATCAAAATTCGGGCCGATACTTCCTGAGGAGTATATTTTTTCCCTTCAACTTCAACTTCCGCCATCCTGTCTTTACCTGCGATGATCTCGTAAGGAACCATTTTTTTGGTTCTTTCGGTTTCTGCATCATCAATACGTCTCCCCATGAGACGTTTTATTGAATAAATCGTGTTTTTGGGATTTAAAACCACTTGCCTTTTGGCAACATCTCCTACCAGGTTTTTGACAGGTTCAACAACCGAGGGAGTGAGATTTCTCCCGGTATCAGCCGCAGGGATAACTTTCGGATGTCCCCCCTCCATTACAGCAATAACGCTGTTTGTTGTTCCCAAATCAATTCCTACAATTTTGCTCATATAATTTCCTTTCTAAATAGCGCAAAAGTGCCAAGCTCGGCTTACCAAAGTACTCTTTGGCCAAGCTCGGCTTATTATTTTGCTCATATAATTTCCTTTCTAAACTTGATCTCCATATACTTTCACTTTTGCCGGTCTTATGACAGGGCCATCTTTCATCATCCAACCGTTTAATAATACTTCTGCAATTTTTCCTTTATTATCTTTATCTTTTACTTCCTCTATGTCAACAACTTCCTCCAAATTCGCATCATATGTATCACCTTGATTAATGGTAATTTTAACTATTCTCTCCTCTTCTAAAATTTTTTCTAGCTGGCTAAGTATTTGTTTTAAACCATCATCCTTCAAGTGATCGTAAGCCAGATAAAGTGTATCGATGACAGGCAAAAGTCTTGTAAAAAAAGTTATACTGGCTAGTTTTATAACCTCCTGACTTTCCCGCTCGACTCTTTTTCTCAAATTGTCGTAGTCAGCCAATGCCCGGGCAAGTTGATTCTTCAGTTCCTCTGCCTCCCTTGTTGTCTTTATCTTTTTCATTTTACCCCAACTTCTTCAATAAGTTCTTTAAAATATCTTATTACGGGAATGACTCGGGAATAAGGAAGACTGGTCGGTCCGATTACTCCTAGGGCTCCATACTTACCCTGCAAGGTAAAGTGTGCCCCAACTACGCCAACAGGACGAAATCCCGGCCAACCCAACTCCTCACCGAAAACTACTTCCACAGGGGAACTTCCGGTCATTCTTCGAAAGAAAAGTTCATGCATACTTTGAACTTCCTCGAGAAATGAAAAAAGCGAAGCAGTGGACTCTAAATTGTTAAATTCGGGATTCAAAAATACATTCGCGTACCCGGCATGCCAAACTCTGTCCTCGTTATCAAGAGTGCAAACCGCAAGTGAGGAAGTTACCTGAGATAGGGCGTGAGTTACTTCGTTAAGAAGTTCACCATAATCATTTCTTGCTCCTAACACATCCTCTTTTGCCTTTACTTCTTCAGCTAAACTCATCTGCTTTTCCTCCATAAGCTGGTCGATATAAAACTTCATGGCACTGGGGGAAGGAATACGGCCGGCTGAAGTATGAAGCTGTCGAAGGTAGCCCATTTTAGTTAGCGTAACCATCTCGTTTCTAATAGTTGCCGGAGAAATACCCAAACTATACTTCTTCTCTAAGCTTTCTGAACCAACGGCTTCCGCTGTCTCGATGTATTCATCTATCAGGGACTTTAAGATATGTGTTTGGCGTGCTGATAATGCATCAGTCATGGTTCGACTCACTTCGCTCGCTCACCACAAATTTTTTTAGAAGGACTTGCCCTGAGCGAAGTCGAAGAGTTAGCAGAAGGTTATCATGAGTGCTAAAGTATGTCAAGTACTTTTGTCAAGTCTGATCTTCGGTCGTAGAAGTCATGATTGCTTCTTTTTCTGTCGGAACCAGTACTGTTTTTCTCCGAATTACCAGTCTTATCAAATTTGAAAGTTCATCTACCTTAAATAACCAGGAAAGGGTTAGATAAATCCCGGCTCCTAAAACTGTCACAAAAAAGGTCAAGATAATAAGATTAAAGGTATAACGGGTATCCAAGACAAATTTCTCAAAAGGAATATTAAGAGATAAACCGCTCAAAAAAGAAAGCTTCTTTATCCAAACAGATCTGTCAAAAAATTTAAGAGTGAAAAACATGCTTGTTGCTGCAATGACTGAGAAAAGACAAGATCTTATGGTTGGCATAAGAGTTGAAAGTTTAGCACTTCCAATTTTTTCAGCCAAAAGAAGATATAAAACTGAAACTTGTACAAAAGCCGCAAGTGTATTTGCTAAAGCCACAGACCAAACAGGAAAATGCAGATATAGAACAAAAAACGCCTCAAGAATTAAGGTAAGAACTACATCAATAATGGAGATTATAACCGGAGTTTTAGTATCATGCCGGGCATAAAATGCTCGTGAGATAAGTGCCAGAGCAGCTTGAAGCGGAATCCCAAGAGCAAAACTGGAAAGAAGTAGTCCTATCTGGACAGTAGCATCCCAGTCGAGTGAATGACTTGTCCCATACGTAAGACGAACAATTGGAATTCTAAGAACGAGCATAAAAGCTGAGACTGGGACAACCATAAACATCATTTGATTTAAAGTAGATGAAAATATTCTCCTGAACTCCTTCATGTCATCTTGGTGAGATAAAGACACCAATGCAGCTTTAGCTAGGGATATACCAAAAAGCATGGTCGGAATCGACTGAAGTGAATTTGCTAAGTTAAGATAGGCGTATGAGGCGAGAGAAATGATAGATGAGAAAAAGAGCTCAGCTGATTTTTGGATTTGAAGAACACCAAGATCTATAAAACGCGGGGCTGCCAGTCTTCCTACTTCTTTCACTCCCTCATTTGGAATCAAGTGGGAAGTAAAACGAAAACCCAGTTTATAGGCAACCGGAAGTTGGATAGCGAGATGCACTATTGCCCCGAAGACTACTCCAACTGCAGGTGCGTAGATTCCCAGAGATTTTGAAAGAAGAAGTGTTCCTGCGATAATTCCAATGTTATAAAAAATTGGCGCTAATGCTGGGACAAGAAATCTGCGAGATGATTCCAAAACTCCCGTTATGACATAGCTTATGACAAAAAACCCTTGAGCCAAAAAGATCACTCTGGCAACTTGAGATACTAAAATCGTATCGGCCTCGTTGAAACCAAAAGCAACTACCGAATAAAAATGGTATGAAAAAATCCCAAAAACTATTGCAAAAAAAAGAAAAATAATAAGTCCTATGTTTGCCACCCGTGAAGCTGTATCCCATGCCATTTTTTGATCTTTTTTAAGATATTTAGTAAAAACTGGAATCAAAGCAGCCGAAAAAGCCCCAAACGCAAAGACTTCAAATACCAAGTCAGGAAGTCTAAAAGCAGCCATAAACAAAGAAAAGTTCTCTTTGCCTAGATATTTCAGGATTGTCCACTGCCGCACTAAACCGAAAATTTGTGAGAAAACAATCATCACCGTAATGACACTTGCTGCGGAAAGAATTGAGTTTTGCTGAGAAGTCAAAATATCTTTCCCCTGCTTTAAAAATCTATTTACCATCTTGATATTGTTGAAATTTTAGGCTTGTTAGATTATACTCACAAAATGGTTATTAGTTAATTAGTTACTTCGTTGTTTTTGCAAAAAATATTCTTACAAAGTAACTAATTAACAAACTAACCGATAACTAAAGTGCCTGTAACTAAAACCGCAAAAAGAGCTTTAAGAGGCTCGAGAAGAAAAGAAATTGTAAATAAAAAAGTACTCTCGATGCTTGAGATAAATATTCGAGTTGCAAAAAAAGGTAAACGCGAAGCTGACTTAAAAAAAGCAATCTCTTTTGCTGATCGTGCAGCAAAAACTCATACAATTCACAAAAATAAAGCAGCCCGCATCAAAAGATCTCTTTCAAAGCTTTTACCAAAAAAAATAGTCTGGGGGAAGAATACTAAAAAGACTCCAAAATCGTCCAAAGGACGACCTCGTCCAAAGAACGACCAGCCTATGGCCGGCGCCTCTGGCAGAAAGAAATAATCTTCTTTCACTTCCTTTCTTATGGTATATTGAAAGTAGACTAGAACAAAGTGCAAAATGCATAGTGCAAAGAAAGAAAAAGAAATCTAATTTTTACATTCTTTGTACTTTGTTCTTTGCTCTTTGTACTATACGAAGCGTCTATGTCTGCCCGAAAACAATCCGGAATTAATCTTCTTCCTCAAAAAGGATTTGAGGCTACTACAACAGGTAGGGTATTAGCCTGGATATTATCTACGTTTAGAATTATAGTGATTGTGACTGAAATTATCGTCATGATTGCATTTTTGTCCCGATTTTGGCTTGACGCTCAAAACTCCGACTTAAACGAAAAAATAGAAGAAGAACAGGCTCTCCTTAAAGCATCTTCTTCTTTTGAGAGGGACTTTAAAGACACGCAAAAGAAACTTGCTATCTTTTCAGAACTAACATCTAAAGGAAAATCGTTATCTGCCTCTTTAAAAACAATTACTTCATATCTACCTGATGATCTTTTCTTAACTTCGGTTACCTTCGGCGGAGATATCTTCACAATCGAGGGAATGACTCCCAATGAACAGAGTATTCAACAACTCATTGTAAACCTGCAGGAAAGTGGTGCATTTCAAGAAATCGGACTTTCGGCTGTTAGTACGGCAGTAAGTAACCCGGATTTACTTATCTTTAAATTATCGGCAAATACGACTGCAATAAAGGAGGAAAACTAATTACTATGTATCCCAGTTGGCGAAATAATTATCTTCGATATAGATCATACTTCTTGAATGTGATGGGAAGATATAAAGAAAGGACTGATATTAGGGCTTATTTAGAAATCTTACTCTCTCTTACTACTATTTCCATTTTTTCGATCTTCGCTCTCCGTCCTACCCTCCTTACTATAGCTGAGTTAATTAAAGAAATAGATTCCAAAGAAGAGACGATTTCAAAAATGGAACAAAAAATTGGAAATTTGGCACAGGCGCAAACACTCTTTGACAAAGAACGGCCGAGAATCATCCTTCTCGGAACATCCATTCCGAATCTGGGAGAACCTGTTGTATTCGCAAGACAAGTTGAAGGTTTATCTTCAAAATACCAACCAGCTATACTTGGAATTTCTACCGGCGGAACCAATATTCTCGGACAGGATTTCCTCAGCAAGGCGGGAAATAAGGAAAAAACAAATAAAAAGGCAGTGGATCCACTGCCTGAAGGGGCTGAAGAGTTATCGTATTCTTTCGAACTAACTTCAGCAGTAGAAACTTACAATTCTCTTACAAATTTTCTTTCAGATTTTGAAAATTTGAGAATGCTTGGCGTAATTGATTCTTTAAAAGTTAGTACAGAGGAAGATAGCGGAAAGAAATCCTTGATAATGAGTGTAGAAGGACGACTACCCTATTACATAAAGGTCGACTAAGTAATATGAATAAATCCAAAGCACCGCGACTTGTCACCGTAGCAATATGCACAACTATCACTGTCGTATTCTGGATATTTGTCGGTCTTTATACTATCTTTACTTCAAAATCTCAGGTAGAAGTCGACCCTAAAATATTAGAGCCCTTGATACCCACTTTGGATACTAATGCTCTTTCTCAACTTGAAGGTAAAGTTTTTTTTGAAGAAAATGAGGTGATCGAACCATTTCTTCCTTCTGAAAAAGTTAGTACTCAACCTGAAGTCGAATTTGACCAGCCAGCGCTAGAAGCCTCTGAGTCAGCCGAAGCCAGCCCAAACCCAAGCGTAACACCTTAGATTTGAGCCAAAAGAGTTTGAAGTGATCGACTAATAATTTAGATTAGTTGACTCGAGTTACTGCCAACCTTATTATTAATGTAGTCTTTGATAAATATGTCTGACCCTAACCAAAATACCAGTCCAAATTCAGTACCATCCTCAAACGTTAATGATAATCCTTTAGGAACTTTACCGTCCGCACCTAACAACCAAAATTCTCCCGGTACGGAAGGGCAAGATTCTTCAATCACACCACTTTACTCTCCGCCTTCCGATACGATATTGCCAACCGCTACTCCTCAAAAGGCAGACGATGATAACTCTTCTTCCCAAAGCCAGATGAGTGCGGTAGTTAATTCGCCTCATGTACCAAAAAAATACGGTGGGAAAAAAGTAATTGCTACTATCTTTGGAGTATTGCTTCTTATTGGCGGAGTCGCGACAGGTGTATTTTTAGTGCAACGTCAACAATTGCTGGAACAGGAAGCGACAAGCGGAGCAGAATGCCAACAAGCACCGGATTGTATCTTATTGGACGATGCAGCAAATTCAGGTAGCTTCACTGCACCCCAACCAATACGATTGGTAAAAATTACCAATCAGAGTGTATATGAATACCAGCCAGGAGATACAAACGATGGTTGTTATCACGTAATTATTAATGGAAACTCTCTATCGTGGGACAAAGTGGGATCAGGACCTGGCTGTAAAGATGTAAGCAATGTCCATGTTTGGTTGGGTGCGGGTGAAGAATCCCCAACTCTCACACCCTCACCTACACCCACCGAGACCGAAGGTACACCTACACCTACCCTTCCAGCTGGAATAACAGCACACTGCAATGACATAAAGGTGTACGACCTACAATGGAGTCCCTTTTCATCTGATGACCTTTCGAAACTCAAGGCCGGAGACATAGTTCGCTTTGCAGTATCAGGTACAGCCTCGAGTGGTACCTTTGATAAAGCTAGATTTACTATAAATGGTGGACAACAACCTGAAGTCACCACTAATAAACCTGGAACAAGTGAATTTTATGATCAATATACAGTTCCAGCAGAAGTGTCTACTTTTAATGTTTCCGCCCAAGTCCACCATGTTGACCTTGGCTGGTTCTAGATAGATTTCTTTGTCTAACTTTCTTTAGTAAAGAAAGTTAGAAATGAATATGAAAGATTTTTTTAAGGGAAAAGTAGTAACAGCACTTGTAGTTATATCCACGGTAATCCTGGCAGGGGTTGCAATTTTTACTGCAATCCGACTTTATCAATTACGGCGTGAATCCGTAACACCCGCCGCACCTGAAAGCAAACCTGCAGCCTGGGACTGTAGTAAATATACCTTCTCAGTGAGCGGAACTGGAGTTGTAACTGTAAATAATCAATCAACAAAAGATGAAACTCTCCAACAAGCAAAGGTGTACATCAACGAAAACCCGGTCGCTACCCTCAACGTACCTGCTGTCCCCAAAGGACAAAGTGCAACCTTAGGCACAGTTCAGGTTCCTAGTGGATCTTTCAACTGGAGGGTGGTTGGTACCAAAGATTGTCAAAATTCAGGAACTTCATCTGGCGGGCCTGTTGCCTGCCAGAGTCTTACTTTTACACTCACACAAAATTCTCCCACGCCTACCGTTACTAGTGCGCTTACACCAACACAAACACCAACCACCACACTCTCTCCGACGGAACCCCCCATT
>Ga0209431_10004454_pt1 | contig 10988 bp, 8 predicted proteins | sample RifCSP13_3_FD_184021 | JGI IMG/M metagenome (GOLD analysis project Ga0209431, IMG submission 184021) | Soil microbial communities from Rifle, Colorado - Rifle CSP2_sed 13_3 (SPAdes) (version 2) | ecosystem: Environmental > Terrestrial > Deep subsurface > Rock core/Sediment | place: Rifle... | reverse complement strand
GGAATCGAATCAGCATATAATGAAATTATTAAGAAGCTCGATCTTTTTAGTAGAAAAGAGTTCAAGGTTCTTGCAATGTTGGGAATTCAAATAGCAGTTCTTTTAGCGCTGTCCGCTTTTTTTGTTTTTACATTAATTGAAGTCGCAGCGAATTCAAGTTCAATCGTTCGTACAATATTTTTTATTGTGTTCTTGGCCATAGCAATTGTATCATTTATTTTTCTCCTCGGTATTCCCTTGTTAAAATATTTAAAGGTATTTGGAAAAACCGACTACGATAAAGTTGCAAAAAAAGTTGGCGAAAAATTTCCCGAAGTTAAAGATGAATTGCTCAATGCGCTTCAGTTGACTTCGCTGCAAGATAAGAACTTATACTCATCAAATTTGATCACTGCCTCATTCATTCGAACTTATGAGAAGGTTAAAACCATCAATTTCAATTCTGCAATTAAATTTGATAAAGCAAAGCGACTTCTTGTTTATGTTGCCGGCACTTCGGTTTTTATAGTTATGCTTTACCTTACGATTCCTGGTTTGAGAGCAGCATCTTATAGGTTGGTAAACTTTAATAAAGAATTTGTCACTCCACCCAAATTTACTTTTGAAGTTTTTCCCGGAAACACTCAAGTTACTAAAGGACAGAATGTACAAATAAAAATTCGAGTTAATGGTAAAAAACCAAATGATGTTTTCCTCGCTGTAAAAGATGTTGATCAAACTAACTTCGATTTAGAAAAATTAACAACTGACTCATTGGGCAGCTATAATTTTGAGCGTCTTTCTATCAGAAACACTTTTAACTACTATGCCACGGCAGAAAATATTTCCAGTGATGAATTCAAGATTGAAGTGATTGACAGACCAATAATTAAAAGTTTAGACTTATCTATCAACTCACCGAATTATTCTAAAATTCCAACAGTTCAGCAAAAGGATAACGGCAACATTACTGCACTTCTTGGTAGTACAGTTAATCTTGAAATCAGTTCATCGAAAGAACTGTCAAAAGCAAAATTGTTATTTGGTGATTCCACTTCATTGGAGCTGAATACCGTCTCATCAAAATCAAATGTAAGCTTTAAAGTTAAGAAAGATAATAGCTATCAGATCATTCTTTTTGATGAAAAGGGAAATCAAAACATTTCCCCAATTACTTATTCTATCAAAACACTTTATGATGCTTATCCTTCAATTGAGATTATCACACCGAACCGAGATGTTGCACTGGCAAATGACAATCGTCTTCCCATGCTCGTTAAAATTGAAGATGATTACGGTTTCACAAAACTTATGCTTCACTACAGATTGTCTGCATCAAAATATGAACCTGAGCAGACGCAGTTCTCATCAATTGAGATTCCCATCAACAAAAATGAGAAGGAGATTGATGTTGCCTATGTTTGGAATTTATCGAGAATGAGTCTTGGCGTAGATGATGTTGTAACTTACTATCTCGAAATTTTTGACAATGATAATGTTAGCGGTCCCAAATCTGCAAAGTTGCAAGGGTTTAAAATAAGAGTTCCGTCGTTAGATGAAATTCTTGCTAAAGCTGAAGACACTCAGCAGAGTGCGCAAGAGGAATTGATGAAAACATTAAAAGAAGCTGAAGAGTTGAAAGAAAATTTGGAAAAGATAAACCAAGAAATGAAGCAGGATAAGAAAGAGTTGACCTGGCAGGAGAAGGAAAAGATTAAGAATGCTCTAAATAAGTTTGAAGAATTGCAAAACAAAGTTGATGAAGTAAGCAAACAGCTTGGGAAGATGCAGAATGAACTTCAGCAGAATAATTTGTTATCGAAAGAAACTCTCGAAAAGTATATGGAACTGCAAGAATTATTTCAAGAGCTAACAAGTGATGAGATGAAAAAGGCGATGGAGAAGCTGCGAAATCGGCTTAATGAACTTAACCGTGCGCAAGCTCAGCAGGATATGCAAAATTTAAAGATTGATGAAGAAATGTTTCAGAAAAGTATCGAGCGAACTCTTAATCTTCTGAAAAGAATTCAAGTTGAGCAAAAGATTGACGAAATGCTAAAGCGTACTGAACAACTTGCAGAAAATCTTGAGCAGCTCGAAAAACAAACCGGCGAAAGTGATTTATCTAAGCAGCAGGAAAAGAAAGAGCTTGCAGATAAGCAAAATCAAGCTGGTAAGGAGATGGAAAAGCTTGAAAAGGAAATGAAAGAGTTAGCTGATAAAATGAAATCAATGGAAGACATGCCGAATGAACAGATGGATCAATCCATCGAAGAGCTTGAGAAGCAGGAGAACCAAGAATTATCCGAAGAAGCGATGAAGAACTTAATGCAAAATCAAAAGCAGATGGCTCAGAAGAATCAGTCGCAGATGTCGCAGAATATGAAGAAGATGAATCAGATGATGCAGCAGCTTCAACAGCAAATGATGCAGCAAAATCAGATGCAAACTTTTACCGATATGATGAGGATACTTGATAATTTGCTAACGCTGTCCAAAAAACAGGAAGAGTTAAAAAAAGAATCTCAGAATCTTACTCCCAATTCATCTCAGTTTAATGAAAATGCACAGCAACAAAATAATCTTTCGAGAAATCTTGATAATATTCTAAGTCAGATGTCTGATCTTTCTCAAAAAACTTTTGCAATCACACCGGAAATGGGCAAAGCATTAGGTGATGCGAAAAAGAAAATGCGGGAATCAATTCAAGCAATGCAGAATAGAAATGGAAGCATGGCGGCGAACAATCAAGGCGAAGCTATGAAATCGCTGAATGAAGCTGCGACAATGATGAAAAGTTCAATGGAAGCAATGATGCAAGGTGGCGGACAGGGCGGAATGATGTCGCTGATGCAGCAACTTCAGAAGATGAGTGGAATGCAGATGAGCTTGAATAATCTAACTCAAATGCTTCAGCAGGGAATGCAAGGAAAATTATTTCCCCAGCAGCAGGCAGAACTCCAGCGGCTTGCTCAGCAGCAGCAATTGATTCAAAAATCCCTTGAACAATTGCAGAATGAGGCAAAGCAGACCGGGCAATCCAAAAAAATGCCGGCTAACCTTGAAAATATTTTGAAGCAAATGCAGGAAGTTGTTTCGGATATGCGGACCGAACGGCTTAATGATGAATTGGTGCAGAAGCAAGAAAGAATATTATCGCGCTTACTTGATGCTCAGCGTTCCATAAATGAAAGAGATTATGAAAAGGAGAGAGAATCGTTTACTGGAGAAAATATGAATCGTAAATCTCCGGCAGAACTGAACTTGTCTTCTGAAAGAGGAAAAGATTTGATTAAAGATGAACTCAACAAAGCCGGACGCGAAGGTTACTCTAAAGACTATGAAAACCTAATCCGCAAGTATTTTGAAGCGCTGCAGAATGAGAAGGTGAAGAATTGAGTTTGTCCGAAATAGTGTGCTTTGAATCCTAATCATGTTTATTGAAAACTGACGATTAACAAATATTTATTAAATAAAAATTCTAAAATTTGATACAAAAGTTTAGAACCTTTTAGCGAATTCATTGAAAAAACCAATTAGAAATGTTCCTATCCAAAGCCCCAATACTATCCAGCCGTTAATTTTGGCAGTGCTGTTCTTAGAAACGAGAAGGAATATAGCACATATTACAATCGCGATGCCAATTAAGATACTTACCCCTCCCAATGGAAAAAAACTAATTACTACTAAGAACCAAGTTATTATAATAAGAACTATGGGTGGGGGATTTGCACTACGATCAGATTGAATATTAATTTTGGGGGACATTGAAGCCATATAAAAAGCGGATCCACAATTTGAACAATACTTGGCTTCATTGCTATTAGGTTTACCACAAGCTGAACAATACATTTGCTTCCCTTTATTCTAAATGGTATTACACATAACGTCTAGCGTAAGCATGCCATTGTTTTTGTCGCCATAAAAAAATGTAGCTGAAGCCCACTATCAATGATAAATTTCTTGAAGCTGAAACTTCAATCCGAGTTGCCAGAAAAACAATGTAGCGAGTACAATTTATTTCTTCCATATAACTTTATCTGAGCCATATCAATAAAAGAAGCGGTGTGCTTAAGTTTATTATGTGAACCGCGTTAACGGATTGTGAAATTCTAAATCAATTTCCACAATATTCCTCATAGATTCGTAGTATTTCCTTAAACTTATCAAGAAACATCTGACCACGAGCGAAAAAATACGCTGCGACATTGAGTGCAATGTGCGCCTCGCGGCAATTTTCGATTTGATTGAAATGTGGCATTGGGAATTCCCTTGCATAAATTATCCGAAGGACGGCATGGCACTCAATTAGCCGATACACAGGATAGAAGAGTTTATTCTTATACTCTGTTTGCTCACATATATCGTGGTCGAGACTCAAAATAAAACTCTCTAAATGCTTTACGGTAACATCATAAGGCTCATCATTAGGATATGATCCTTTTGTTAGGAAAGCAAGATCATATTTGTATACTTCATGGGGCAGTTGCACTAAGTCCAATTGTTGTTGCAAGTCATCTGATCGTGGAAGAGTATGTCTGGGTAATGACAGTTCTCCCTCTACATCGTTCAGAAGAGAATCCAGCATTTGGTCCCTTCTTGCCCAGTGGTCAGATTCTGTTATCGGATATGCGGCACCATGAGTGGGGCAGTACCAAGTATGAAGGAAACGGAAGTTAGTTTTAAGCCAATCCCTTTTTAGACATGCCATGTGGACCTCCTATTCATTAAAGCTAATAAAATTACACACAAACTCATAAGCGCAGATACGGCGCATTGAATTCAATGCAATATCTTACCGAGTTTCACAATGTCGAAGTTCTCTAAATACATGTTGGCATTTATGTACTCTCCAACTGTTTTGGTGTTTGGATCGCGTCCTCTACCTTGTGGTTTCTTGTCTAACGGCAAATTGATACTCGGACTGTTTGGGAGCCGTTCATTAAAGTAATATTGAATACCCTTTGCCACGATGATTGCTGGGAAGACGTAAACTGAAGGTTTATTGTTTGGGTCAGACATATCAACACAAGCAACAAACCTTTTTGATTGGGGAATTGCATCTGCTCGTCGATTGGCAAATTTCGCTTGGAGAATCCAATCTCGCTTAAATGAAGCAGATGTCTTCACTTCTAGGAAAGCGACTTTGCCAGTTTTATCGAAAACTAGAATATCATAACCAATTGTTGTACCCCACTGTAGCGAGATCATGTATCCTCGTTGCGCAAAGCGAGAAGCCACAAGGAACTCGCCGGCTAGTCTGTTGAGATTCTTCTTCTCGTTTGAGACTCTGGGCATTGGTTCAACCTTTCTTGAATGTTAGTCGATGAGTACTGTGCTTGCGTTTAACTATTTTAATAATGAATTAATGTAATATTTATTACGTATATAATACCAAATTTTGTATGATAGACGCAATAGTGCGTTTATTTTTCTTTTCACTGTTGTAAAGTTGCATCTAAAGGATTGACAGTCTTTCTGAGGGACTTTGAACTTACGAACTAACGCAAGTGTATTGTTTATTTTATGTCTAAAGAAACTTGAATCTTTGACACATCACTCGCATAAAAATAATATTATTTTGGAAAAACATTTGGTCGATTGATAAGCATCGTTTGTACGTCCACGCAATCTGTTCACTTAAAACATAAAAAATTTTTAAGAGGAGGGCAAGGGCGGAGCTAGAGAAAGAGTCCGCCTGAGGCGGACAAGTAAGATTAAGAGTAAGAAAAGGAGGCAGAGGATTTCTTACACAATTGTAACTTACAAAGTTGTAAGGTGTTGAAAGTTCTCTAAAGACTATGAAAACCTAATCCGCAAATATTTTGAGGCGCTGCAGGGGGAGAAGATAAAGAATTGATTTCTCGGTTATCATAGCCGTATCATGACCGAAAGCAAAGCGAACTCATTCTCACGGTACGCCTGTGACAACCTAAGAAAAACAGAACTACGCTTTTGTTAAATAACCCCTATCTAGGGTTTCTGCCTCTCGAAAGATGGCTCAACTTATTGCAATCATTCTGTCTGGACAACAGACCAGTGGCCATGAACCATACGCCATTTACCATCTTTCCAGTTATACACCGAAGTTGCTTTCCAACTTGGCATTGGCTGGCCATCTGGCGTGGAAGCATTCCAATGAAAAGTGAGAATTGCAGTATTGCCATAGAGCTGCACTTTCGGATTCGCAAGTTCGTATTTGTGAGGAGGAATCTGTTTGCCAAAAGGTTCTACGAAGTTGCGAAATTCCTCGATGCCATCTATTCTTAATTGCTTACCCGGTGTGAAGTCAAACCAGGTAACATCATCTGCAGAGATGTCGACGTATCCACGTGTGTTAGACTGTGACCACTTGTCCAGCGCACTGCGCTCGAGAGCAATGATTTCTTCATCGGCGTTTTTGTTTGGGGTATTCGAATTACATCCACCAATGACTAACAATTGCAAGGTTGTTAAAAGAATTGCTGTTCGTGACATATTAGCTCCTTTCGATTGATGAGATTGTTCCGCAAAGCCAGGAAAAAATTCTGGAATTGTTTTATTATCATTTTCTTTTTAATGAACCTTCGGCATGTCTCATATATAAAAATCTTTTGGAGAAAAACATTTAATCGGTTGGTAAGCATAGTTTGCAAGTCCCTGCAATCTGCTCGCTTAAAATATAAATAAATTTTGGGAGGAGTGCAAAAGCGGGTGTGGAAAAGAGAAAAAGTCAGACAAAGATAAAGATTAAGACCTGTCTTCTGTTGTAAAGTCACAGCATCTGGCTTTTTGAATTCCACACAAAACATTTCTATTTTTAGACACATTAAAATTAACGGTAAAATCTGATTGAATATATTTTTCGGACAATCGTATACCCAAAACATTAAACAAGAATATTACGGAAATAACAAATTCTAAAATATTAATTGAATTCTTCGAGGAAAAATTTAATCTTCTGCTCGATACGGTTGAAGATCTTATTTTCATACTTGATGCAGATGGCTGCTTTGAAAAAGTAAGTCACAAAGGAGCAATCAGCTTAGGTTATCTTCAGAATGAACTTCGAAAAAAACATATCACTGAAATTGTTGTTGATAAAAATAAACCCGTATTAATAAATTCAATTCATCAAGTATTATCCTCTCAAAAGCAATTAAGCTTTAATTTATTTTTTCTTTCGAAATCTTTTGAAGAGATAAAACATCACGTAATTATTCACCCGATTGTTGATGAAAATAATGTGACAGGACTTATTGGTGTTTGTAAAAACATGAGTAAAGAGCTGGTTCTTCAGGAAAAAATTACCGCCCTTAATGGTAATATAATTGAATTGAACAGACTCCTAAATGTGGAAAGGCAAAGATCCGGAAAGCAAAAAGTTATTCTTGAAGAATTAAACAGATTGAAGAATGATTTCATATCTCAATTTTCTCACGATATGCGAACACCTCTTTCCACAATAATTGGTTTTTCAGAAGCTATTTGTTCGGATGACCAATTATCTGAGCTAATGAAAACCGAATTTCAATCTGAAATATTAAAGGAAGCAAAAAGACTTGCGAGAATGATCAATGAGGCGCTTGAGCTTACAAATATTGAATCCGGAAAGGGATTCCTCATAAAATCAAAAGTTAATTGTTTAGAACTGTTAAGGAACGTAATAAATTCGAATACTTCCCTTGCAAAAAGCAAGAATATCAGCTTAGAGTTTGAACTTCCAGATGAAATATTTGCTATTAGTGCTGATAAAGAAAGGATATCGGACGTATTTGATTCTCTCATCAAGAATTCAGTAAAGCATACTCAAAAAGGTGGAAAGATTAAAATATTCGGTCAAATTTTTCCTCAAGAAATTGAACTTTTGTTTACAGATACGGGTAAAGGCATTTCTCAATATGACTCTCAAAAGTTATTAATTCCCTCAAATTCCTTCAAAATTATCAGGAAAGCTAAATCTGAGACAGGCATTGGCTTGGATTTTGCTAAGAAGATCGTGGATTTACACAATGGATTCATGGACATCCAAAGTGAAATTGATAAAGGAACAACCTTTATCATTAAATTACCACGAAATTTAACTGACTAATTAAAAGGTACACATAGTGAATAAATTAGTTTATATCGTTGATGACGAGCAAGCTATATCCAAACTTCTTGCCTATTGGTTAAAAGATAAATGGGGATATGACATCGAAGTATTTGCAAACGGTGAAGAAGTTCTGAAGCGTTTGTACCAAAAGCCCGATTTAGTTCTTCTTGATATTATGCTTCCGGGAATGGATGGCATGGAAGTTCTAAAAAGGATAAAACAAGTAGATGAGAATTTGCCTGTCTTAATGCTTTCTGCTCAAGGTAAAATTGAAGTTGCTCTGGAATCATTAAAGTTTGGAGCGTACGATTATTTTCCCAAACCAATTGATCTTCAAAAATTAGAACCCGCAATTAAGAATGCGATAAAAGGATACGATCTTACCAAAGAGATAGAAAATTTAAGAGAAAATATTAAAAAGGAATACAGCTTTTCCAACATCGTTTCTGCTGATAGTAGAATGCAGGATGTCTTTAAGCTGGTAACAAAAGTTTTGAATAATGACATAACAGTTCTGATTTACGGAGAAAGCGGAACCGGAAAAGAATTAATTGCCCGTGCAATACATTATAATGGAAACAGAAAAAATAATCCGTTCGTAGTAGTAAATTGTGCATCAATCCCGAGAGAGCTTCTTGAGAGTGAATTGTTTGGTCACGAAAAGGGATCATTCACAGGTGCGCATCAACGAAAACTCGGTAAGTTTGAAATAGCTAACGGCGGGACCATATTCCTTGATGAAGTAGGAGAATTGGAAATGCTGCTCCAAGCGAAGCTTCTTCGTGTAATTCAGGAAAGGTCTTTTGACAGAGTTGGCGGCACCGAATTAATTAAGACCGATGTTAGAATAATTTCGGCAACAAACCGCGATTTAAAAGAAGCCGTTGATAAAAAAGAATTTAGAGAAGATTTATTCTATCGCTTAAATTCATTCCCAATTTATATCCCTCCGCTTCGACACAGAAAAGGTGATATACTTGTTTTAGCTCAGCACTTCCTGGAATCGCTCAGCAAAAAATTAGGAAAGGAAATTAAAGGATTTTCTAAAAAAGCTCTTAAGCTGATTTACGATTATCCATGGCCCGGAAATATTAGGGAAATGGAAAATACAATAGAACGCTGTATGATAATTGCGGAAAGGGATATCATTGATGTTGATGATCTTCCAACACATTTGAGGAATTCAGATTCAGTTATTGCATCTGACTTTACAGGAAACATTTTTAACGATGATACAATCATTCCATTTGAAAAGCTTAAGGAAGAATCAATAAGGCATGCTCTAAAAGTTACCAAAGGTAATATTGTCGAAGCTGCTAAAAAACTTCACCTGGGAAGAGCTACAATCTACAGATTGATGGAAAGATACAATATTGAAAATAAAGTTTTTGCTTAAACTCTTACTTGCGGAAAAGGCATAAAATGGATTATTTACAGGAAACATACGAAGACGTTGTAGTTCAAGTTGTTGATCTAACTAGAGCAACACTTAAGGAGGCGGAGGAATTAAAGTATACGCTCACTAAAAGCATCGAACAAGGTTATCGCAAAATTGTGGTTGATCTTTCAACATGTGAATTCATAGATTCATCCTTTCTTGGTGCTTTAGTGGTTTCACTTAAAAAAGTTACAGCAATGGGGGGAGATCTAAGATTGGTGGGATTTCAACCTGCCGTTCATTCAATGCTGGAATTAACAAGAATGCACAGAGTATTTGAATCCTTTCCAACTAAAGAAGCAGCTATTAAAAGTTTTGACTAATAATTTTTTGGTATTTTTTTACAACTCACATGATAGGTCAAAGTCGTGTTAAGCTTGATTTTAAGTTCTGAAAGATTTTTTAAGAATAATTTTCTGCAAGCTAACTGCAGTACATTAGAATAAGTGATGACTAATGCTAGCTGATGAAAAAAAGAAAATACTTGTCATTGACGACGATCTAACCATTCGAAAGATAATTAAACATCATTTGCATCTAAAAAATTATGACGTTGCAGAGGCAACAAATGCTATTGAGGGTTATGAACAGCTAAGTAAAACTAATATTGATCTTGTCCTCTGCGATGTAACTATGGAAGGAATTGACGGGTTTACCTTCTGTAAAAATGTCAGGCAAGATGAGAACTATAAGGTCCTGCCTTTTATATTTGTCACTGCAAGAAATAGTCATGAAGATAAATCAAAAGCACTTGAAGTAGGTGGGGATGAGCTAATTACCAAACCTTTTAATATGAAAGATCTCCTGCTTAGAATTCAAACATTATTACGAAGAGCAGAGATATTTAAGATTCATGGAACTAAAAAAAATTTAACCGAATCATTTTCAAAGCAAATCCCCAAAGTACTTTTGGTTGATGATGATCTTTCGCTCACACGATTGTTTGCGCATTCCTTACAAAAAGAAAATTATGATTGTATTGTTGCAAACTCGGCTGAAGAAGGATTTAGCATGGCAAAAAGTTCAACTCCCGATATAATCTTATCCGATATAATGATGCCAAATATTGATGGTTTTACTTTTCGTAAAATGGTGCTTGATGATCTTCAGTTAAAATCAATTCCTTTCGTTTTTCTTACAGCTAAAAACAATGAGAAAGACATACTGGATGGATATAACCTGGATATCACGGATTATGTAATCAAAACATCCGGGACTAAAGTTGTTGTTGCTAAAGTTGCTGCAATCCTAAACAGTTTAGGTAAAGAAAGGCAAAAAATAGTTTCGGAATTGAATTCCGCTGTTGATAACCTGCGGGTTAAAGTTGTTCCTGATAAAAGTCCGGAATTTGGAAATTTTCAAATTCAACAATGGCATCAACCTTTTCAAGGAATACCGGGCGGCGATTTCATAGATTATTTTCGACTGAATGAAGATAATCTGGCAATAATTCTCGGCGATGTTATGGGTAAAAAGTGGGGGGCATGGTATTTTACT
>Ga0209431_10004453_pt1 | contig 10989 bp, 8 predicted proteins | sample RifCSP13_3_FD_184021 | JGI IMG/M metagenome (GOLD analysis project Ga0209431, IMG submission 184021) | Soil microbial communities from Rifle, Colorado - Rifle CSP2_sed 13_3 (SPAdes) (version 2) | ecosystem: Environmental > Terrestrial > Deep subsurface > Rock core/Sediment | place: Rifle... | reverse complement strand
CTCCGCCGCGCCAGCGCCCGCACCACGGTGCCGTCGATCTCGACGATCACCCGGCCGGCCGCAATCAACTCGCTGATCTCCGCGACGAACCGGCGCACCAGGCGGGTCCGGCTTACCGAAAAACGGTGGGCGCGACCGCGCGCCACCGAGGCATCGGTGAAGCCTTTGAGTGCCCGGAACGAGGCTGCGTTCTGGATCGCCCATTGGGTGAGCCAGCGCGTTCGTCGCGGCCGTCTCTGATCGACGATCTCCACGCGAACAGAGTGAAGGCTCCCGCTATGAACACGGAGTGGTCGAAGGGTGGTTTTTGGAAACGCGATGATTTGAGCCACGAACAGTCTCCGCGGCTCTGTGTTGATAATGGCGAGGTAATCGGGAGCCGGCAGCCGAAGACCTCGCCCGCGGTTGCGGGTTCGATCAGCGGCTGTCCGTTTGCCGGACAGTTCAGCTCTTGCGGTCTCGTCGCAAGCGGCTCTAGCCACAAAGCTGAGGTGGCGGCCCCGATAGCCTGAAATTGGGCATTGTTTGTCGCGCCGTCAAGGTGCGGCGCTGGAGAGTGAGAGGCGGGCCGGGACGGGTTTGAGCCGGCGGGGTCGAGAGAGCGTCCGACGGTTCATCCCGATCCTGCTCTCCGAGGTTCTCCCATGACACCGACGTTCGTCTCCGTGGCTGCTTTGGTGGCCGCGCCCATTTCCACCGCGCCCAGTCCTGGGACAAAGGCCGACGCCATCGCCTCGGCCGCGCGATCTTTGCTTCCCCATCTCGAGCGTGGTCAGCGCATCGATGCCCCGATGCTGCGCGCTGCGATGGAGAGCGCCTTCGGCGCATCCGACGCCGGTGGCGCCTGGGATTGGAAGGCCGCTTACGACGCGTGTGAAGCCGCGACCGTCCTGTTCGTCCGCAAGTTCGGTCCCGCCATGCGCGGGCGTGCCGCGTCGCCCGCCGCCATGCTGCCGATGCTGGCCAAAATCATGAGCCTGCTTCCCACCCACACACGCCGCTCCGAAGAGAGCGAGGCGCTTCAGCAGTTCTCGACGCCGATCGGCCTTGGCCTCGCGGCCAGCGTTGCCGCGGCGATCACGCCCGCCGACCTTGTACTTGAGCCTTCTGCCGGCACCGGCTTGCTTGCAGTTCTCGCTGAGTTGTCCGGCGCGTCGCTCGTTCTCAATGAGTTGGCTGATACCCGCGCGGATCTTCTCTCACATCTCTTCCCCGGTGCCGCCGTCACTCGCTACGACGCCGCGCACATCGACGATCATCTCGACGCCGGCATCGTACCGAGCGTCGTGCTGATGAATCCGCCATTCTCCGCGGTCGCGCATGTCGATCGCCGCATGACAGACGCGGCCCTGCGGCACATCTCGTCCGCTTTGGCGCGCCTTCCTGAGGGCGGACGCCTGGTCGCGATCACGGGGGCAAGCTTCTCAGCGGAGAACCCAGCTTGGCGGGAGGCGTTCGTTGGCCTGCAGGCCCAAGCACGCGTTGTCTTCTCCGCTGCCATCGATGGAGCGGTCTACGCCAAGCACGGCACGACCATCGATACGCGCCTGACCGTGATCGACAAGTCGCCGGCATACGATGCGGCGACGTTCCTGGCTTCGCCCGGGCTCGCATCGGACGCTGCCGCGCTGCTTGGCTGGGTGATGCAGCACGTGCCACCGCGTCTGCCGGTCGCGAGTTCCGTGTCTCTGCCGATCGTGCGTCCGGCCATGCCGCGAACGGCGCGCGCTTACGCAACACGCCCGTCCTCCGCTCCAACTGCGGAGCCTTATGGGATCGAACTCGCCTATGAGACCGTCGCATGGGCCCCCGCTGAAAGCGTCCGGCTCACGGATACGCTTTATGAAGAATACGGATTGCAGTCGATCCGTATCTCCGGCTCTCAGGCGCATCCCACCAAGCTGGTGCAGTCGGCTGCGATGGCATCGGTCGCGCCGCCGATCCCGACCTATCGGCCGCACCTGCCGGCGAATGTCGTCGCGGGCGGGCTGTTGTCCGACGCCCAGATCGAATCTGTCATTTATGCCGGCGAGGCCCATGCAGAATTTCTCGCTGGATCGTGGACCGCCGACGAGACCTTTGATCTCGTGACCGCCGCGCGGGATGATGCAGAGAATGCCGTGCGATTTCGACGCGGCTGGTTTCTGGGTGACGGCACCGGCGCGGGCAAGGGCCGGCAGGTCGCTGGCGTCTTGCTCGACAACTGGCTGAAGGGCCGCCGCCGCGCGGTCTGGATCAGCAAGTCCGACAAGCTGATCGAGGATGCGCAACGCGACTGGGCGGCGCTCGGGCTTGAGCGTCTGCTGGTGACGCCGCTCTCGCGCTTCCGTCAGGGCACGCCGATCCGCCTTGGCGAAGGCATCCTGTTCACCACCTACGCGACACTGCGCTCTGACGCGCGTGACGAAAAGGCGTCCCGTGTCCGGCAGATCGTCGACTGGCTTGGCGCTGATTTCGACGGCGTGATCGTGTTCGACGAATCGCACGCGATGCAGAATGCGGCCGGCGGCAAGGGCGAGCGCGGCGACCAAGCTGCCTCGCAGCAGGGCCGCGCCGGACTGCGCCTGCAACATGCGTTGCCGAACGCGCGCATTCTCTATGTGTCGGCGACCGGTGCCACCACGGTTCACAACCTGGCCTATGCCCAGCGGCTCGGATTGTGGGGCGGTGAGGACTTTCCCTTCGCCACGCGTGGCGAATTCGTGGAAGCAATCGAAGCCGGCGGCGTCGCGGCCATGGAAGTCCTGGCGCGCGACCTGAAGGCGCTCGGGCTCTACGCGGCGCGCTCGCTGTCTTATGAGGGCGTCGAGTACGAACTGGTCGAACACCGGCTCACCGACGAGCAGATCCGCATTTACGACGAGTATGCCGGGGCGTTCTCGATCATCCACAACAACCTCGACGCCGCGATGCGGGCCGCGAACATCACCGGTTCGACCGGCACGCTGAACGCGCAGGCCAAGTCGGCCGCGCGCTCCGCCTTCGAGAGCGCCAAGCAGCGCTTTTTCAATCACCTCATCACCGCGATGAAGACGCCGTCGCTGATCGCGTCTGTCGAGCGCGACCTGCAAGGCGGCCACGCCGCGGTCATCCAGATTGTCTCGACAGGCGAGGCATTGATGGAACGTCGCCTGTCGGAAATACCAACCGAGGATTGGGGCGATGTGCAGGTTGACATCACGCCGCGCGAATATGTCCTCGACTATCTCGCGCACAGCTTCCCGACTCAACTCTACGAGCCGTTCACCGATAGCGAGGGTAACCTGTCGTCGCGGCCGGTGTACCGCGATGGCCAACCGGTGCAGAGCCGTGAGGCTGTTGCCCGCCGCAACGGCCTCATTGAGAAGCTGGCGTCATTGCCGCCGGTGCACGGCGCGCTCGACCAGATCGTCCAACGCTTCGGTACCGACACGGTGGCGGAGGTGACGGGCCGCTCGCGCCGGATTATCCGCAAGACCGGATCGGACAAAGTCGATCGTCTCGTTGTTGAGAACCGCGCCGGCTCCGCCAATCTCGGCGAGACGCAGGCGTTCATGGATGACGTCAAGCGAATCCTGGTGTTCTCGGACGCCGGCGGCACCGGGCGTAGCTATCACGCGGAGCTGTCGGCGAAGAACCGGCGGCTGCGGATACATTATCTCTTGGAGGCCGGTTGGAAGGCCGACGCTGCGATTCAGGGGCTCGGCCGCACCAATCGCACCAACCAGGCGCAACCGCCGCTGTTTCGGCCGATCGCCACGAACGTGAAGGCCGAGAAGAGGTTCCTGTCGACCATCGCGCGGCGCCTCGATACGCTCGGCGCTATCACCAAAGGGCAGCGCCAGACCGGCGGTCAGGGTCTGTTCAGACCTGAAGACAATCTGGAGAGTCACTACGCACGCGACGCCTTGCGTCAGCTGTACCTTCTGCTGGTGATGGGCAAGGTCGAGGGGTGTTCGCTCCAGACGTTCGAGGACGCGACCGGGCTCAAGCTGACGGATTCCAATGGCATCAAGGACGACCTGCCGCCGATCACCACGTTCCTCAACCGCCTGCTGGCGTTGACCATCGATCTCCAGAACATCCTGTTCACCTCCTTCGAGCAGTTATTGACCGCGCGCATCGAGGGCGCGATCGCGTCGGGCACATATGATGTCGGTCTGGAGACGCTGACAGCCGAGAGCTTCACCGTCACGGACCGGCAGACGATCTACACCCATCCCGGCACGTCGGCCGAGACACGACTGCTCACGATCACCCAGCGCGAGCGCAACCGGCCGGTTACGCTCGATGATGCTTTGGACCGCCTGTCGGATCCACGCGCTGTGCTCTTGGTCAACAGCCAGTCCGGCCGCGCCGCGGTGCAGGTGCCGGCCCGCAGCGTGATGCTGGACGATGGGCAGGTCGAACGCCGTGTACGCCTGATTCGCCCGATGGAGCATCCGGTCATGCCGCTGGCCGTGATGCCGCAGACCCATTGGCAGGAAGCCGACCGCGAGACCTTCGCTCGGACCTGGTCGGCAGAGGTCGCGGACGTGCCTGAGTTCACCGATAGCGAGATCCATATCGTTGCCGGTCTGTTGTTGCCGATCTGGAAGCGCCTCCCGAATGAATCCACGCGCGTGTATCGGCTCCAGACCGATGCCGGCGAGCGTATCATCGGTCGCAGGGTCTCGCCCGTATGGGTCGCGACTGCGATCGAGACCAGCGCCGTGACGCTCACGCCCGATGCCGCACTTGTGGCATTGCTCGACGGCAAGACCGTGCTCGATCTTGCCGAGGACCTTCAGCTTCGCCGCGTGCGCGTGATGGGCGCGAACCGCATCGAACTGACCGGCTTCACCGACGCCATGCGAGACCGGCTGCGCGCCTACGGCCTGTTCCATGAGATCATCTCATGGAAGCTCCGCATGTTCGTCCCGATCGATGCGGGTGGTGTCGCCGTCTTGGCCAAGGTGCTGGAACGCTATCCCGTTGCGCGTGTCGCGGAGCGGGCGGCATGACCATGGCGGGATATGCCGGTGAACTGGCGCACCGCCTCGCGCGCGAGGCCGAGGCGGTGTGCCGCTGTTATCTCTCGAATGGTCGCCGCGAAGGGCGCTATTGGCTGGTCGGCGACATCAAGAACACACCCGGCCGCTCGATGTTCGTCCGTTTGAGCGGTCCTGAATCCGGCAAAGGCGCCGCGGGCAAATGGACTGACGCGGCCACAGGCGAACATGGCGACTTGCTCGATGTCATCCGCAAGTCGCTTGGCCTTGTCGACTTCCACGACATCGCCGATGAAGCCCGACGGTTCCTCAGTCTGCCGCGACCAAAACCAGACCCCGAGCCCAAGCCTCGTCTGGCATCGGCACCGGCTGGCTCGCCGGAATCGGCACGTCGCCTGTTCGCCATGTCGCAGCCGATTATGGGCACTGTCGTAGAAACGTATTTGCGGACACGCGGCATTGTTGCTCTGCACGGAACCGGAGCCTTACGTTTCCATCCGCGTTGCTACTATCGCCCGGACCGATATGCGCCGACCGAGACCTGGCCGGCGATGATCGCGGCCGTCACCGATATCGATGGCCGGATCATGGGCGCGCATCGCACCTGGCTCGATCCGTCCGGGTGCGATAAGGCGCCGATCGACACGCCGCGGCGGGCGATGGGCCATCTTCTCGGCAATGCGGTCCGCTTCGACGTGGTAGGCGATGTCGCTGCCGCGGGCGAGGGCATCGAGACCATGCTGTCGCTTCGTTGCGTCATGCCGTCCATGCCGATGATGGCTGCGCTGTCGGCCGCGCACCTCGCCGCGATTCTCTTCCCGGCGACGCTGCGAAGGCTCTATGTCGTCCGCGACAACGACGCGGCCGGTGATGGCGCGATGGTCGGACTGTTCGACCGGGCGCGCACGGCCCGGATCGACGCGGTGGTATTGTCGCCCCACGGCGACGACTTCAACGAAGACCTGCGCCGCCTCAGTATCGACGCGCTGCGGGCGGCCGTTCGGGCGCAACTCGCACCGGAAGACGTCGCACGGTTCATGTCGCTCTGACGCGACGCCGGAACGGGTAGGCGGGTGCGCGTCGATCCGGTCTTCGATCGGTCTGCGTCTCGGGGCGCTTCCTTCGGTGTCGGAGAGGGCCGCGCTCACGGCCTTCTGAGAGGGCGATCGAGGCGGCAAACGGCCCGGCCCCTGCAATGGCGTCCGCCGACTATTTTCCGTCGCGCCCCAAGCCCACCCCATCGCGCAGAGCGCGACGGGGACCCCCGGGGTGGGCGCTTTACATCGCGAAGCAAAATAGCCGGCTCCCGCCATCCTCCGCTGTGCTTCGGCCGCTGTCGCTGCGCTCGGCGGTGCAGGTCCGGTCCGCCCGCCGCTTTTCGTCGCCATGAAGGCCGCGATGGGCGCGGCCGATCCGACAAAAGGAAGCCTCCCATGACGACCGACCACGACCACACCGACTACGAGCCGCCGCACGCGACATCCCCGACCGAGCACGTCCTCGCCGAACTCCAGCTCCACGGCTATCGTCCCTTCCAGGACGAGCCCGACCCGCGGCCGCTGCCCGAAGCCCGCACGATCGCAGGCGCCGTCGCCGACATCTTCGACGCTCTCGTCGCGACCTTGAGCGACACCCGCCTCGAACCCGACCTCGACGATCTGCTGTGGTCGACCGTCAATCTGTTCCACCGCGCCAACGAGCGGATCGAGCGTCAGCTCGACGACAACGAGCAGGCGCAACGGCGCAGCCAGCGCGAACAGGATGGCTCCGAAATTCGCTCGGTCGAACTCGAGCGCCTCACCGCCGAGGGCATGACGCTGATCGAACGTCGCAACGCGATGGAGTTCTTCCGCGACCAGGCGGCCGAGCTTTTCGCGCGCCACGCCGGTTCGCACTGGCATCCGCGCAACGGATCGATGGTCAACCACCGCGCCCTGACCGCCGCGATGATCGACAGCCGCGACTATCTCGCCGCCAAGCGCCGGGCCGAGACTGAGGTGTTGCTGCCCGCCGGCCCCAAGATCGCCTTCACAGGTGGTCTCGACTTCAACGATCACCACCTGATTTGGGACAGGCTGGATCAGGTCCGCACCAAGCACCCGGACATGGTACTACTACACGGTGGATCGCCGAAGGGCGCCGAACGTATCGCCGCCCGCTGGGCCGATCACCGCAAGGTGCCGCAGATCGCCTTCAAGCCCGACTGGACGAAGCATGCCAAGGCCGCACCGTTCAAGCGCAACGACCAGATGCTCAACGTCCTGCCGATCGGCGTCCTGGTCTTCCCGGGCACCGGCATCCAGGAAAACCTCGCCGACAAGGCACGCAAGCTCGGCATCCCGGTGTGGAAGTTCGGCAGCGGCGGCGCCTGAGCGCCGCCGTCGCGCGCCAACAAATCCGCTGCGGGCGGTATGATCACCGCGATGCAATGGACAGATTCGGACGTCGACCATCTTGTCGCGCCTACCCGTCACCTGGCGCAGGGTGACGATGACGTTTGGCGTAACCATCATTTCATCTGGAAGCGGCCTGACACTTGGACGCCGCAGTTGACCGCATGGCTGTCCCCGCGCTTTCGCCGAGACGGAATGAGGCGACTAAAACCCGGACGGTTTCGCGCCTTGTGCTGGGATGATTCGGAATGGTCCGATCTTCTCGAACGGTGTCTCGTCGCCGATTTTGACTATCACGCCGACGCGCTTGCGAATGCGCTCGATCCGGCGGTGATACGGACGTTCCATGGCTGTCGTAGCGACGACGCAGGAAGCTATTTTCGGGACGGACTACGGGTTCACGATCGCGCAGCGATGACCGCGCAGGTGAAGGCAATCGTTGCCGGATCGGACAAACTTACGTGGATGAGAGATCGCGTCGACACGGCAATTGCGGAGATCGAAAACGAACTTGATCCCGGCCGCGTGTATGTTGTCGCCGATGATGCCGTGTTGCTAAAGCATGCCGCACACTACCTGATCTACGGCAGCGAATGGATTTCTGCGATCCTGGGGGCAGCCGGCCGGCGCGTCCTCCTCCAAAGAGGCGTACCCACCTTGCTGGAGATCGATTTGCCGCTTCGCATAAGCAGCATGCAGACGCGTACAGAGCTTGCGACGAAAATGCTACGAGAGTGGACGAGACTGGCCTGCAACCGTCCCGACTGGTCCGCGCCCATCGACTTCTCGTTCTGCCTGCGAACCGACATTCCGGCGGCGTGGATCGTTCGCCATTCGCATCCGGCAGAGCTTCGCGATCCGCTCGAACAGGGACGGATATACCGTTCTCGCGTTTTGACATGCGCGCATTGCGCATCTCAGTCCTGACGAGACGGAAGCCCTCGTAGCGAGTTTCCACTCCCGCCTGGCATCATCCTCGGCTAAACGTTTCGATGCGCCGTGGTGGTGGTGGAAGGCGCAACCCTTGCCACTTTGTCACGGGATGACCCACCATGCTCGCAGTTGGAATTGTTCTCAACATCATCGGCCTCGGCTTCTTCTGCTGGGCGCTGTTCACGCTCGCCATCTATGCTCTGCCGTTCTTCGTCGGCATGACCGCGGGCCTCTATGCCCAGGGCGCGGGATTCGGCCCGCTCGGCGCGATCGGCCTTGGCATTGTCGCCGCAGCTTTCGCGCTTGTCATCGGCCAGGGGGTCTTCTCGTTTCTCCGCACGCCCATTCTCCGCATCGCGGTCGCACTGATATTCGCCGTCCCGGCCGCGCTTGCCGGCTACTACGCGACCTTCGGCCTCTCCGAACTCACCATGACGTCCGATCTCTGGCGGCAGGTATTCGCCGTAATCGGCGCGGTCGCCATCGGGGCGACGGCCTGGACGCGGCTTGCGGCATCTCCGCCCGACATGCCAAGCGGGTCCGGAAGACCGGCACTGTCGTAGGCCCGGCGACGCCGCGACCTGATGAGAAGCGTGCCATGCCGTCCCGTTCACTGCGAGTTCTGATCGGAGCGAGGTCGATCTCAGATTTACCAGACGTGACCTTGCACGAAGCGCGCGGCTGGTGGATCGCTTGGGCTGCGGCGCCTCAAGCTCCGGCCGACTGAGTTCGCGAATGGCGCGGCGTTCCTTGCCGTCCGTTTCGGGGAGCGGGATGTAGCCCGGAGCATGGCAGGACGATTTGTAGCGCCGCCATATCGCGCCGTCTCTGTGGAGGTGTGGCGTTCGCCGGTTCTCCTTGCGATTTCCCTGTTCCGAGAAGCGCGTCCATTCGGGTCTCTACGATGGCCTGACCTGGCCGAACACCGGCTGCGCCTCGATCGCCTAGCCGCAATGCCGGCGTTCAACTTTCTTCCCCTGGGCTTCGCCCATTCCTCGCGAGACAAGAAAGTTGCCCGCCTGGCATCCTCCGCTGCGCTACGGTCCGCAAGCGGATGCGGCGTCGATCGTCTCCGGCCCGTCGGTCGCCATCGAGACCGCGATGGTCGCGGCTCGGAAACAGAGAGCAAGGAGAACTATCATGGCGAACATCGGCACCTTCACGAAGACCGAGCAAGGCTTCGTCGGCGAAATCGTCACGCTCACCTTCCAGGCTAAGAACGTCCGCTTCGTCCCTGAAACGAACGGCAGCAACGAGAACGCCCCGAGCCACCGCGCCTATGTCGGCCGAGCCGAGATCGGCGCCGCCTGGTCCAAGCGCTCCGGCGAAGGCCGCGACTACCTCTCGGTCAAGCTGGACGATCCGAGCTTCAACGCTCCGATTTACGCGAACCTCTTCGACGAAGAGGGCGGCGAGAGCTACACGCTCATCTGGTCCCGCGGCCGCAAGGCCAACGCCGACTGAGCCGGCGTCCCAGCGCCCCGCCCGGTACATCGGGCGGGGCTGCTCCTCGGGCCAAACCGGGACAGCTCCGACCGATTGGGCGGCGCAGCGAAGACCACGACCGCGCCGGTCGGCGCTGCCGCAACGACCATGTCCGGACCATAAATCCATGCATCAACCGCTTCTTGGGGTGGACCGGCATCGCCGCTCCGCAGGGCACCAAATGCCGTCGTCGAACTGGCGTCAGAGCCGAATACCTAGTATATTAGGTGGCAGTATATTAGTGATCCGGCGACGTCTTCCGCATGAGACTGCGGGAGACCGTTGCGACCAACCTACGCCGGCTGCGCCAGGTCAAGAACCTATCGCAGGAGGAGCTTGCCGACCGTGCGGGCATTAATCGAAACTACGTCGGTATGCTGGAACGCGAGCAGCATGCCGCCACGATCGACATGCTGGAAAAGCTTGCCATCGTACTTGAGGCTGATCCGGTCGAATTTTTTCGGCACGACACTTGAACGCGCCGCCTGTCTCCCACTAATTCGCTATAAATTCGGACGGGCGCTTTTATGAAAACGGAACCATGGATGCATGGGTTTCCGCACACCGAGAGTGCGGAGCGACTGATGCGCGGCGGGACGATGGCTTGGATAGGTGATAACAAAACATCGCCAACGCGATGCCGAATCGACGACCATGGCCGGATATCCAGAGCCGGATACGGAGTCGCAGCTCCCGTCAAACACCATAGGGGGTACCATGAGCACGCCCTCCTTTGAAGATCGGCCACCGCAACTGGATCGCGTCAGTCCCTATGACGAGCGACATTTGACAAGCTATATCCGGCTGCTCGATGCAGCGGCCGAGGGCGCTGACTGGCGCGAGGCCGTCGCCATCATCTTCGGCCTCGATCCCGACAAAGAGCCCGAGCGGGCGAGGATTGTGCATGACAGCCATCTCGCTCGTGCACGCTGGATGACCAAGAAAGGCTACCGTCACCTTCTTGAGCCTCGCTTGCAGTAAAATATTGCCGATTATTTCAGGAACCGAAAGCGACCAGCGCGCGGACACAATGCGGCTATCACGCTATTCCAAATTTCTATCTAGCAAGCCGAGCATTTCTCCCAATACTCAACCGAATGGATCCGATGAAAAGGATCGGGCGAGGGAGGGACGAGTATGCCAGCGGCGTCCGACTGGCGGTCCGCGAGCACCGCCAACGAACTTATGCGACTCGATCGAGATAAGTT
>Ga0209431_10004447_pt1 | contig 10998 bp, 18 predicted proteins | sample RifCSP13_3_FD_184021 | JGI IMG/M metagenome (GOLD analysis project Ga0209431, IMG submission 184021) | Soil microbial communities from Rifle, Colorado - Rifle CSP2_sed 13_3 (SPAdes) (version 2) | ecosystem: Environmental > Terrestrial > Deep subsurface > Rock core/Sediment | place: Rifle... | reverse complement strand
CGGTGATTGCACTCGCCCAGCGCGTCAGCGCGACGGCGCTGCGGGTTCGGACCTTCACCGAGCTGGGCGCGGCCGTCGATGCGCCCTTCGCCCTCGTCGTCCACGGCGTATTCCAGGGATGAAAGGAGCCACCCCATGGCATACGCCGGAAGAGTGAGACCGAAGGGCAGCTGTCGCGTCGCCTTCGACGTGGGGGCCGCGCCCTTCATCGTCGCCGGCACGAACAACGGCTATTTCACCGAGCCGCTGGTCGATGTGGCGCCCGGCGTCGTACAGATGGATCTGAACCGCACCGCGGTGGGGTTACCGGCTCCCGCCAATGGCCTGGCGCCCCAGGACACGATCATCGTGACGCCGGAGGGCGTCGCCGCGACCATCGCGGTCGTGGAGCGCGTGAGCGCGACGCGGATCGTGGTGCGGCTGTTCACCGAGCTCGGCGTGGCCGCAGACATTCCGTACGCCATCCAAGTGTACGGCGTATTCCAGGGCTAGCATGTCGCCCCCCGGATCCATCAGTGTCCGCGCGAGATTCCGCGCGGTGCCCGGCGTGCTCGTCGACGGTCAACCGACCGAGTTGCGCGTCGACGCCTCGGGGGCGCTCGTCGTGTCGACCGGTGGCGGAGGCGTCGTCATCGTCCAGTTTGGCGTGCCGACCTCGTTTGATACCGGTGGCGTGCTGGCAGCGTCGGGTGTGATCCGCGCGACGCCGGGCACGCTGCTCGATGTCAACGGGTTCAATCAGCCGGGCGCCGTGCGGTTCTTCCAGCTGTTCGATTCGGCCGTGGTGCCCGCCGATGGCGCGGTGCCCGTGGTGCTCCCGATCCGCGTCCCAGCCAACACGCATTTTTCGATTTCGTTTGCCGATTCACAAGGCCGGTCGTTTTCCACCGGCATTTCATGGGCGTGCTCGAGCACGCAACTCATCAAGACGCTCGCGCTTCCCTTGATGCTTCTCAACGCGCAACATCGCTCGCCATGATCTCAGTCGGTCAAAATCCTTGGGACGATGCCCTCGCCGATCATGTGACGCCGGGCTCAGCGGGACGCGCGCAATTGATGAGTGCCTATGCCGGGTCGCGTGGTCCAGGCGTCTACGTGGATACGTATTACCCGGGCACAGCGGGCACGGTGCTGGGGCTGAACGGCACGCCGAACAACCCCGCCGCTGATCTCGTGCAGGCGCGCACGATCGCCGACGCCTTGGGCGTGCGCGTCTATTACATCGTGGGTCTCACGGCCTTGACCGCGACCCACCAAGATTGGCTCTTCGTCGGCTCGGGACATGACGATCGTTTCGACGCCGTGGCCCTAGGTGGCCAGGACTGCTTTGGCGCGACTTTCATCGGCATGCGCATGACGGGCTCCTTCGGCGCGGCCGAAAACGCCGGCAACGTCGGCTGCGTCGACTGCGAGCTCAGCAGCATTGGAAACTTGGTCGGCACCCTCCGCAACTGCACGCTCCGCGGCGCCAACAACATGCCGACGGGAGCGTTTTCGTTCCCGACGCTCCAGCTCATCGACTGCACGGAGCTGCCGCCCTTCGGGCTGGCTGCGGGACCCTCGATCGGCTGTGGTGGCGCGGCTCCGACCGACGCTCAAATCTACGTGAGCGGTTATCGCGGTCGGCTGACGTTCACGGACATCGCGAATCTGACGACCATCGTTCAGGCCACCTTCGATGGCGCGGATGTGGTGTTCGATGCGAGTTGCACGGCCGCGATCAGCCCTCGTCTGCTCGGGGACTTCCGCCTCACCAATGCTGGCGCGGTGACGCCCGACGTCGCCGCGCAGAATCAGGAAGTGGCGGATGACGTCCTGACGGCGGCGCATGGTGCTGGTTCGTGGACGACTGTGTAGTATGCGGGTCTCGCGATGATCGTCATCGGGGACTCGCTATTTTCTTCCGAGCCGAGCGTTTCCGACTCGCTGCTGGCTTCGGTCAATGACTATAGCCCCGTCGGTTTGGATGGCGCGCGACTGCTTCGAGTGACGCCCTTGGCGCTCGGTGTGGCGATCACTGGACTCGCCGGAGGGGTCGACGGTCGATTGCTGCTCATCGACAACATGTCAACGCTCTTTAGCCTGCTTCTCGTCAATGAAAGCCTGCTGAGCTCGGCTCGCAACCGTTTCAGTCTGCCCGACCTGGTGAACCTGTCGATGTCGCTCAATTCGAGCCGTTGGTTGCGCTATGATGGGCCTACATCTCGCTGGCGCGTCATCGCGTGACGCTCGTATTCTCGGAACCATGGCGCAAGGCTTCAAGCGATACCTCGGCCGCGAGCTCAAAAAAAAGGAGCGCGAAGAGTATCGCCGCACGCTGAAAGCGCTGCGCGAGAAGGCGCGCGCCGAGAAGGCCGACCGAGCGAAGCGTTTGCGTGCCGCCAAGCGCGCTTGCAATCGCCGCGTCGGGGAAGCGAAGCGCTTGGCCCAAGCCGAGTTTCAGCGGGCACGCGAATTGGCGCTCGAGGCGCAGAAGAAGGCCACGGCCTTGCGCCACGCAGCGCGACAGGCCAAGCGCGAAGCGGCGCGCGAGAAGTGCCGGCTCGATCGCGAGCACATCGAAGCCGAGGCCAAGGCGAAGATCGAACAGGCTGAACGCGAAGCCGCCGCCGAGCGCGCTTTTCGCGCCGAGCTCGCTGGCATGGCGAAGGCGCAGCGCAGCAAGCCACGCGTAACGAGCCGTGAACGCCGGGACGAGAGCGACGACGAGGTGCGCGACAACCTGCCGGCCGAGTTGCTCCTGCTCTGGGAGCGAGAGAAGCGGCGTATCAAGGCGACGCCGAAGAGGACGCGCACCGAGGCATTCCTCGAATGGGTGCACGAACACCCCGATGCGCAGCTCGAGGCGCAGCTCGGCGCGCTGCCGAGTGACGAGGAGATGCGGCGGGCGGAGGCTGCCTACATGGCCGAGCGTCGTGGTATGGTCGAAGCCGAGGTGCCGTTTTGAGCAAGTTCGCCGACACCCTGATCCACAAGGATGGCGTATTTGCTGCGCGCCGCGACGACACCAGCAAGTGGGTGCGGCTGTCGCGCAAGGACGCTCACACGCTGGCATCGCGGGCCCCGGGCCGACCCTGGTACGATCAACCCTACGGGCTGCTGGTGTACGTGCGCTCGCCGTGGGCCAAAGAGTGGAAGGGCCAAGCGGAGCACGCAGGGCTCTCTCAACACGAAGCCATCGCAGTGTCGAAGATGAATCCGCAGGGCTTGGCGCCAGCCTATGCGCTGTGGGACTGGGGCCGCGGTCGGCTCAATCAATTCCCCTCAGCGCCTGCTGTGCTGATCGACGACACGCTGGCGGTCCGCGAAAGTGCTGGCCAGTGGTTCATCGTCGAGCATGGCAACTGGGGCACCGAGCCATATGCGACCGCTGCCGCAGCCAAAAAGGTCGCCATGGCGCGCACCCGGCAACGTGTGCGGCAAGAAGCAGCGCTCCACCGAGGCCGTGAAAAGGCCGACCGCAAGCGGGCGCGTGCGGACGCGGTGCTCAAGGCTGGCCCGACCCCCTCCGCCGCTGCCATGGCGCAGGCGCTCGAGGCACTCTATTTGGAGCAGCCAGTACCGAGCCGAGCTCTGTCGTACCTGGCCGGCACGGAATTGGCCGCGGCACTTCTCGGCCCGACCGTGGGCCACGATCAGGTTTACGATCTGAAGTTCTGGGCGGGCGAGCTCGTCAACCGCATGGTGAAGGCCGTGGGCGAAAACCCTGCTCGACGCGCGTTGCTACGGCACGCACCACGTCTTGCCCAATCCCTCGGCGAAACTGCGCCGCCGCGCAAGGCGCGCAAGGCGCCCTCGACGCTGCGCTTCGCAAAGAACGGAAACGGCAAATGAGCCGACGCGTGCACACCTTCAAAGACCTCCCGCCAGCTATCTCCGTCCGCTGGCTGGCCCCGAACCAAGCCTATGCCGTCATGTGGCATGACCAAGTCCTGCGCGTGCTGAACACCGCCGACGACGTCGAGGACTACCTCAAGGATCTGCGCCGTCCCGACGTCGGCGAAGAGCTGAGTTATGCGGAGCGTGCGGGAGGCCACGCGCGGGAGCATTCACTGCGTCGCCTAGAGCGCCTGGGCCCCGAGCCGGGGAAGCTGCGCGGCCGAGGTGGCAAGCTCCACGTCGAGCGCGTGCGCATCAACCGCCAGGGCTACGACAGCGCTGGCCGCTACTATGGCGTGGGGCAACCGCTCTTCCGCGTGTCCGGCGAGGGCTCGTTCGCCGACGTCGACGAGCACGTGCGCGCCAAGAGCGCCAAGGAAGCGCGCAACATCGTGGGCCTGGCGCTTGGCCGAATCTCGGGCACGACGCGAAGCCTGCGCACGGAGCTGGAGCATCCTAGGAGCGGGCCGTTCGTGACGACGACCGGCTCGAGCAATCCCCACACGCCCGGCAACCCGCCGCCGCCCGCGTTGTGGTCCGTGCAACTGAAGGGCGATGCTTGGTACGTCGTACATCCGACGAAGGGCCAGAAGCGCATCGGCACCGCGGGCAAAGGGCGCGGCGTGAATTATCACGACAAGGCGGTGGCCGAGGCCGAGCGCCGCAACCGGAGCGGGGGAAAGCGTGCGCCCGGAAACCCGCCCCCGCCGGGGTCGTGGGCCGAGTCGGAGGCACAGTATTTCAGGTTCCCGTCCGGGGGCGTGAACGTGTCGCAATCGCAAAAGACAAGGCTCTGGCACGTGTTCGTGGATGGCAAGGACGTCAAGACGATCCCTCGTTCGAAGCGATGGGACGCCCTCACCGCACTGGCGTGGGCCAAGCATCACGCTTGGGAGCACATGGCGCGCCGGCCTACCATCGCGGTCCCCGACGTCATGCGCCTCGTGGACGTGGGCGTCCTGAAGAGCAAGAAGGACGTGACGAGTGCCCTGCATCGCTACCTCGGTTTCACCGAGGAGCGTGCGGCCGAGCACATCGCGCAGCAGTATCCGACGAGCTGGGGCAAGCTCAACGGCGCGAAGCACAAGCCCGAAAGGAAACGCGTGGCGAAGAAGAAAGCAGCAAAGACCGAACGCGTGTGCTCGAGCTCGGGCTACGCCTACGAGCTCCAGCCGCCGCCGACGCTGCACGGCTCGGAGATCCGCAGTGGTCCCGATGCCAATTGGTGGCGCCGCGCAAATGATCACTACTGGGATACGGTGCTCATCGACGAGAAACCAGTGAAGGTCCTCGGCAAGCGAGTCCTCAGCGGCGTCGAGTTCATCGTGTTCAAGCTGGGCGCCAAGGTCTATGCTCAGACCGCGCTGCACGTGAAGAAGTGTTGACATGAGCATCGGAGGCACCGAGCTGAAGCTGTACGCCGACAACGACGCCAAGCTGTCGCGCATGCGCATGGCCATCGCCAAGAACCTCGCCACGAAGCGCGCTCGAGGCACCTACGACAACGATCAAGCGCTCCGCGCTTGGATGCATCTGGCGAACGCTGCCGCGAAGGCTTACGTGAAGGAGTTCGGCGCGAAGTCCGACAAGTGGAGCACCATCTTTCCCATTGTGGATCGGCGCTCGGCTTCATTCGAATGGCAAACATGGTGGCGCAGCGAGGCCGAGCTCGGCAACTTCGAAAGCCTGTTGCCCGCGAAGTACCAGCGGAGCGCCACGCGCAAGAAGAGCGCCGAGGCGTTCCAGCAACTCGGTGAGACCGCGCGCTCGTCGATGAAGGAACAGCGGAGCACGGCCCGCAAACAGCGCTTCGCCGATTGGCTCGCTGCCGCAGGACGAAGCGCAGACGCGGAAGATCCATCCCTCTATGACGCGTATCGACACGGCGACGATCCGGGAGACTACAAGCGATTGAGGTTCGGAAAATGAGCTTCAAAACCATCGCCGACGTGAAGCGCGCAAACCGCGAGCGCGCGAAGAAGACCGATCGCGCCTACTGGTTCGAGGCTGGCGCGATGCGGTTTTTCAATTCGCGCATTCACGGGGGGCTCATCCGCGGGCGCTATTTCGTGACGAGCGAGCGCTACGACGAGAGCTATCCGTGGCGGTATTCGCTGCGCGAAGCGCTCCCCTCTGGGCAGATCGAGACGGTGGGCGAGTTCCAGCAATTCGCCACGAAGGAAGAAGCCACGGCCTATGCCAAGCAACTCGTCGCCATGAACAAGGGCGTGCCCGACAACCCCGTCAAGCAGGGCTTCAGTCGCGAGACGATGGCCCAGAACATCCGCAAGCTGGCGCGCGAGGGCTATTCCCAGAAGCAGGCCGTGGCCATCGCCTACTCGGCCGCGCGCGTGAGTTGGCGCCGCCGGCACGTGCGCGGGCCCTACCCCTCACATCTGCGCCGCCGGCCGAAGGGTTGAGCATGCGGCTGCCGGTGAGTGCTTCTCGTCGTCGTCGCGCGCGGCCGCCCGCGACGCGCTCGGCCTTCGGCCAGATCATCGCGCCCTACGTCTCCGTGGCCGAGCTCGACGACCTGGACCAGAAGATGCGCCATCTCAACACCGACGTGCTGGGGTTGAGCGCCGGTGAAGCGCCGTCGATCTTGCAAGGCGCAGACGAGTGGACCACATGGTGGCAGCGCTCGCGCGAGATCGCCGATTGGCAATGGTCGTGGTCGAGCTTCTATACCGCTTGGGGCCAGTGGCGTGACGACCATTATGGCGAGTGGAGCCGCACGGGCGACAGCGTGCGCCAGGAGTTCGACAACACGATCGCCGGCTTCAACGAGCGCCTGCGTGACTTCAAGCAGCGCTTCGGCGCTGAGACCACGACGGTGACGACGACGACGCCAGCCGGCAAGGCCGCAAGCAAGACGCTCGACGACATCGGCGCCATCATCAAGCTGGCGATCGTCGCCATGCTTGGGTTCTTCGTGCTGCGTGAGGTGCGCAAATGAGCGATTGGTTCTACCTGTGGCATCAGATCGTGCCGCTGGCGCCGTGGGCGTTCGTCGGCCACTTCTACGGCTATCAGACCGAGGCCAGGGCCTTACTCGGTGGGCTCACCGTCGGCGCCTGGCGCATGACCGACCGCAACAACGTCGAGGTGCAACCCCTCGCCCTCCCGCAGCCGCAAGTGCCGACGCCGCAGATCCCCGGCGTAGACTTTCCAGGGTGGGCCGCCGCGGTGCGTCCGTGGCTCGTGCCCCAAGCGCTGCCCGGTGATGACGACTTCTGGTCGAAGACCTGAACGTGGTAGCCTTCAGGGCGTGAAACCTCTTCTCGCCCTCATCAACGCGGCTCGGTTCATCGCCTCAGAGCGCATCGAGCGCGCCGCGCGCGGCGAGCTCCCGAAGGTGCCGCAGCTCGTCGCCATGGTCGTGCTCGACGTGACGCACGCGTATCTGAGCCTCTATGGCGACGAGCGCCCGAGCCGAGACCTGGGTGTGCTGCGCCGTGAGGCTCAGCATTACGAGCCTGTGCCGCGTGTCGAGCACTTCCCCATGGCGCCCTCCGAACACGGGCCCAACTGATGGGTGGCGCAGTCGCCATCGGTGCGCTGGTGCTGGCCTTCATGCTGCTCGGCGGCAAGAAAGCCAAGGCCGCGACCGTCCCCACGCCGCCCCCGCGTAGGCCAGCGGTGCCGCCGGCAGCGCTCGACGCTGCCATGACCGCGTGCATCGAGCAGGCCGCGCCGGCCATTGCCGAGCGCATTCTGTGGTCGAACGACGACGAGAAACGCGGCTGGGTCGTGCAGCTCACCGCAGGCCGCTTCGTGAAAGCCGCGCAGTGCGTGGCGTTCGAAGGCGAGGATCTGGCTGCGTGCATCGCCATGCTGCCCGACGCCATCGCGGCCGATCTGAGAGCGATGGCGAGCCCTCTGTCCGGGGCCGCTGCGTTCCAGGGCTTGGCACAGCATCTCGAGGACAACGGGTTTGGCGAGGCCGCGGCCTGCTTCCGCCCATGAACCCGATCCTGCTGGGCTTCGGTGTGGCGCTCCTGTTCGTGGCGCTGGTGGGTAAGAAGCAGGACGGGCGCCTGTCTGCCGAGGCAGAGCGTTGCCTCCGGTTCCTCGTGGATGAGGCGTACACCATCGCCAACACGCTGGCGCCCGATACCGCGGCGCGCCTTTTCCTGATCGCCGAATGGCATCGCCGTGGCTGGCACGAGACGGCGGCATGCGCCGAGCAACTCGGCCCTGGTGAGGACTTCTCAGCCTGCGAAGCGCTCATCAGAGCGGCCGTGCGTCGCGACATCAGCAAGACACGCACAGCGGCAGAGCTCGACTTGCTGGCGCACGGCGCGCGCCTCGAAGGCCGCGAGGACATCGCTGCGTGCATCGAGACGATTCGGCGCGAGAGATTCGGGGTCTGATGGCCGAGGTGCGGACACCATCGGTGCTCTACGACTCCGGCCAGCGCAAGCGCCTCGGCTACCTGTGGAGTGACTTCCCGCTCGTGTGGAGCCTCGAGCTGGCGACGCGTGCGCGCGGCACAGCGGTGCAGCCGACGATCCATTTCCTGTCGTACCCCGAGAACAATCTCCTGCAAGGCTGGGGCGCGCCGCGTTGCTTGCATGGCACGCAAGCTTGGGGTTGGGTGCAGGTACTCGAGATCGGGGGCCTCGGCAGCTCGGGCTGGTGGCTCGTCAACTGCTACGACGCCGAGGAGCTCGTTCGATGGCTCCACAACGCGAACCTCCCGGGTCGACGCTACGACTTCCGGCAGCGCGCCACCGTGTGACGAGGACGTGGTAGGCTCAGCGCATGCCATACGCCCGTCGATTCCTGCCGCCGACCGTTGGATCAGCCCGCCGCTTCCAGACGGCGCGTCCGCGCTTGCTGCCGCCCGGCATGTGCCCGCCCGGCTACAAGTTCGTCCAGCCACCCTATGGTCAAGGCTACTGCGCGCAGCTTCCCAGTACGCCGCAGTGCCCGCCGGGCTTCAAGCTTGTGTGGAACGGCTACCACCACGAGTGTTGGCAGCTCCCCAGCGCACCGCCCCCGCCGCAATTCCAGGGCGCCTACTTCGGCGACGTCGTGGCGCCGTACATTTCGCGCATCCCCATCGGTGGCCCCACGCCGACCGGGCTGAGCTACCGGCCGCCCACCGTCTCGCGCATTCCCATCCCTCGGCCACCGCCGGGGATTCGCTATGTCCCCGACGAGGGCGATCTGGACTTCACGCCCTACACGCCGACGATGCCGAGGCCGGCGCCGGCGCCGCTGGTGCCGCCGGCGGTGTTCCTTCCTGCGCCTGTGCCCGTGCCGGGTCTCCCTGTGCCCGTGCCACACGTGCCGCTGCCCGTGCCCGTCGAGGTGCCCATCACCGAGATGCTGCCGGTGCCTCCGATGTGCCCGCCACCGTGCGACTACTACGACGCCGAAGAGCTCGTTCGCGCTTGGCTGTGCGCCTGTCAGTCGTCGTGTCCCTGACACCAAAAGGCCATCACGTTGACGCGTGAGGCGTGGCTGCTATGCTGCGCACGTCCCCCGGTCGCAACGGGAAGCGCGGGAAACGGTTTGCGCTGCCAACCGCGCGGAGGAGGCCCCAGGTCGCAACTGGAAACGGGCTCGGCTGACGCAAATCAGTCCGGGCCCGGGATGTTTTTAGGGATGAGCAAACCTCGGCCGGTGAAACTGTGACGGCGCTTCGTTTCGCCGGACCTTGCCAGGACATCGTTCGGATCATCAGCGTGACCGACACCCGGCAGTACATCGAACAGGGCGACCGCTGGGTGCCGGTGCCCGGCTCCGGTGACGTGTCGATCTGCGAACGCTGTGGCCGCGAGCACGAGGTGCACGCGCTCGTCGAGCTCGGCTCGGGGAGATCGGCCGTCGTCGGCACGGGGTGCGCCACGCGTGGCAGCATGGTGGCGACGCGCTTGCGCAGCGCTGCGAGCGCTGCGAAGCGCCTGCGCCAGCTCACCGCGCAGCGCTTGGCGCTGAAGGCGCGCCTCGACGAGTTGCTCGCCATCGAGGCCGCCGTTCTGGCGTTGCCGCTGCCCGAGCTCGTCGTGACCGGGGCGCCACAACCCTATCAGCCTGAGCGCCTCGAGTTGCGCATGGGTGACGCCAAGTGCTTCAGCGTCTCGGGCGAGGTCTCCGAAGAGCGTCGCCGCTGCGTCGTCAGCGGTTGGCGTCGCAACCGCGAGGTGGAGCGCCGGCCTGCCGCCTGGGCGACTACCTATAAGTCGGTGACCGAGGCCGCGCTCGAGGACCTGGACGACAAGATCGCCCGCGCCGAGAAGGCGACGCGCAACATCGCCATCGCATGAGCCGCGACGATCGCACGTTCGAGTGGGTGCTGTGCCTGCTCTTCGGCTTGGTGGTGCTGGGATTCGTGCTCGCCATGTTGCATTGACGTGGCGTGTGCGCGTATGCTTCCAGCGTCCGCACGCCCCGGCACGGGTGCAGGCGGACCATGCGGGTGGCGCGAGTTGACCCGCCCGAACGCCGAGCTTGGCCTCTACCGAGTTCGGCGTTCTTCTTTGCATCGTCGGCCGGACAAGACCTGCATGGTTTTGTCCGGGGCACCATTTGCCGGACGCCGGCTGTCGGCAAATGATTTGTCCCACCGAGGCCTACATGACGTCGACGTCGACGTCGCGGCTTGGCCAGCCACCGCTAAAATGTTTCACGCGCCAAACGCCGTGTTTCACGGCGTGGTGTAATCGCGATCCATGTGCCCCGAGGCCGCATCGTCACGGACATGGCGTGACGGTCACACTTTTGACGTTCACTGAACACTTGCGCCTCCGAAGCCGATCCGCGTAGGGTCTTCCCCTGGTCGATGGGCGAAAAAGCCCATCGGGTCGTGCTTGTAGAGGAGTGAGGCCTGGAACCGAGCGGCGGGATAGCTGCGTCCGACGTCGGGCGTGAGGTGGGCGTGTGCGCGGAGGACCCGCGCGTAGCGCGCTCTCTCCTTGTGTTACGGGGCATAAGTGGAATCTATGCGATTTCACCGAGCTTTTCAGCCTTGGAGACCGCGACGTGACGGCGCTCCCGTCGGCGAGATCTCGGGGCGACGTCGCCGGAGTACTCCTGCGACGTGTCGCGGACGCCGGCGTGAGCGACGTCGGCGCCGCGGTGTCGTCCGGCGCCGGCTGGAACGTCGACGGC
>Ga0209431_10004434_pt1 | contig 11008 bp, 9 predicted proteins | sample RifCSP13_3_FD_184021 | JGI IMG/M metagenome (GOLD analysis project Ga0209431, IMG submission 184021) | Soil microbial communities from Rifle, Colorado - Rifle CSP2_sed 13_3 (SPAdes) (version 2) | ecosystem: Environmental > Terrestrial > Deep subsurface > Rock core/Sediment | place: Rifle... | reverse complement strand
GTTCCTGGCGTAATAGACCGACCCGAGCGCACCCTGCTCCCAGCCAACACTTCTGTCGTAAACCAGGAACCTGCCGCGGGGTGTGTAGGCTAAGCTCTCCTGGCCGTCTTCAATGAACGGCTTGCCATTGCCAGTTGACACAGGAAGAATTCTGACGCGACCGTCGGGGTTTACGATTATTAGCACCTGACGATCAAGATCCACTTCAACATGTGAGTAGCCCAGCTCCCTGGCTTTGGGAGAGGTGCTGGTGCGGATTGCCTCGAGTTCGTCGAGAGTAAGCCTTTCAGTAACAAGTCGGCCTTCCCATTTCTGGAAAGCGATCAATGCCGAACGTGTGGCCGGATCAAATCGGCCATCCACCGGACCGGTCCAGTAGCCCCGGTCGGACAGTCTCAGCTCGGCTTCCTTGATGTGGGCGCGAGTCAAAACCTTCGTGACTACGCTGGTGCTCTGTTGCGCGTATGCAAAAGAACTTAGTGAGACCAGAAGTAGATAGGTGGTGATAAGAGATTTCATCGTCCTATAGATTAGCCGGAGATTGTGCATGTGAACAAATTATTTAAAGTTGGGGTTGCGCTTCTCGAGTTGGCTGATGATGCGAGTGGGAGCGGGGGCGGCGCGCAATTACGTTGAGTAGTTTTGAAGAGAGTCAGAGCGCTTGCCCCCTTCCTTACTGCGAATTGTACAAGGTTGAATTGTGCTTCTCGAGTTGCTGATGATGCGAGTGGGAGCGGGGCGGCGGCAAGGGATAGATACCACCGGCTTGACCGGTGGTACGTCATGTTGGCTGCTACAGAAGCGCCGGTGATTCAAGACAGAGATGCCACCCGGCTTGCCCGGTGGAGTTTCACGTTTCATATCGCAGGATCATCAACTGGAAAGGCACCTTGAAGCTCGGACTGTTGCGAATCTCATGATAACAATTAATCTTATCGCGCATCTTCTCCCTTAAAGCGGCCAACGTGAGGCTCCACGGGGCAAGCTCGGTAGTATCCCTGGTCTGGCCGCAGCTTCCTTCTTAGCAACGAACATGACGGACCACCGGGCAAGCCGGCGGTATCCATCTGTGCGATCGGCACGTTTTTATCAACGAGCATGAATCACCACCGGGCAAGCCGGTGGTATCGATAGACAATGGTTCGAACGTTTTTCCTTCAGATCTGTCACATCCGTCTCATCTGTGGCCCATCTTGGTCTCTAGGGTGGTCTCGCGGATCATTTTCATTGTACCGCGAGTGTTAACGCTCAGCTCCAGTTGTGCTCAGAACCGCCCGTCAGCGCGGCTAATCAATCTGCGATGAAAGAAGCTCGCTAGAGTTGGGAGTTCTCGCGAGCTTAATATCCAGGCGAACGATTACGGCAGCACCTTGACGAAGCCGTACATCCCCTCATTGAAATGCGGGAGTACCGAGCAAATCACCAGATAGGTTCCCGGATTCGCAAAATGGACAACCTCAACCCGGTCGAGGAGAGGAAATAGCACTCTTGGGTCTGGTCCACGATAGAGCCTTCCATTGGGGTCGTCGATCAGCGGCGGAAACGGCGTGCCCATCGGTGGAGGGTTCAGCAACGTCGTGTTGATATCCCCAGGTTGTGTCCCATCGTCATAGACGACGACTTGGTGCAAGCCTGCGATGATGAAGTTTACCGTCCCGCCGGCTTTGATCTTCGCAACCTGTGGTATCAGCTCGTGATGATTTGCCGGAGGAGGTGGCGGTACGTTGGGAAAGCGGTCCAACGGCATCATCCATGCTCCAAAACTGACGGTCGCATTACTCAGAGGTCCATCTAGCGGCGTCGAAGCTTTGGTATGAGTGGAGTGAGCAGTGGGTTCATGACTACTCTCCGCAAACGCCCAATAAGTCGTGAAGCCACCGGCAAGGACTGCGATTGCGCCAAGGATTAAACCTAAGCGTTTCATATTGATTTCTCCTTCTGGGTCTTGGGGTGCATGTTGCTGCACCCATTGAGGTCTGTTTTAGCCACGGTCCATCGAACCCGGAAACGTGGCTGGTAGTATTGAAAAGAGCTCCTTTATTGAGCTTTGTCTGGATGGGGGTGGGTACTCTAATAGCCTAGCCTCTGGAAAGCAAGACAAAAGAAAGGTTGGGCCAAAGATTGATTGCGGACAGAGATGAATTGGGCGCAGTGCGGGCGGGGACGCCCGCGTTCCCGGATCAATTCTCACACGGGCTCAATTCCCACAATTGACAGCTATCCAGTTTTCCCATAGAGTCCGCCTCGCCTTAAACCCTGCTTACTAATTCACGCAGCAATCCTCGTTTGCCGCAAGTTTAGTGCAGGACAGCGTGCTCTCCCCGTACCTCGCTGTCCGCGCCAAACCCCTAGTACGGGAAGGAGCCCAGATGAAACTCAGACACATGTTAATTAGTTCTGTCGTGCTGGCAGTCCTGATTGCTGGTATTTCGGTATTTGCCCAGGTGAAGCGTCCCTTTCACAACGGATCAGTTTGGAGCGTGGCGTTTATTCGGATGAAGCCGGGAATGGAGACGGCTTATCTAAACTATCTAGCCGGGCCCTGGAAGGCCAACCAGGAGGCGATGAAGAAGGAAGGACTGATTCTCTCTTACAAGGTGCTGACCACTGAAGGTCACACCCCCGGTGATTGGAACCTGATGCTGATGACCGAGTTTAAGGACTTAACCACCATGGAGGCCAATGAAGGTAAAGCAGATGCACTTGTACAACAGGTTGTCGGTGATGATGAGAAGCAGAGGCAGGGTTACAGGGATCGTCTCGAGATTCGCGAAGTAATGGGCGATCGGCTGGCAAGAGAGGTCGTTCTTTCACCCAAGAACCCGTGATTTGGAGTGCGGCGGCAAGGAGCGCCAGCGACGCGCCGCCGCTTTTGCAATCTGCAGAGCTATGAACGCGAACGGAAAAGCGGTGGCGCGTCGCTTGGCGCTCCTTGCCACCGCACTCCAAATGGCCCATGTATGACGTGATCGTCATTGGCGTCGGCGCCATGGGGAGCGCGACCACCTATCAACTCGCCGCCCGCGGCTGCAAAGTCCTCGCGCTGGAACAGCACAACATCCCACATGACCTCGGCGCCTCCGGGGGGATCAATCGCATGATCCGCCTCGCTTACGCCGAAGATCCACGCTACGTACCCATGCTTCGACGTGCCTACCGACTGTGGCGCGATCTCGGACGAAGGTCCAAACAACGGCTGCTGTTCATCACCGGGGGCGTCGACGCCGGCCCAGAAGATAGCTGGATTGTCCGCGGTAGCTTACAGGCGTGCACTGAACATCAACTTAAGCACGAGACCCTTACTGCCGCAGAACTACGGAAGCGCTTTCCAGCTTTTCGCCTGCCAAAGAAGATGGTGGCCGTCTATCAGCCTCAGGGTGGCTTTGTGCTTGCGGAGCAATCTATCGTTGCGCAAGTTTCGTTAGCGCTGGATTTGGGAGCTGAGGTCCACGCACGCGAGCAAGTGCTTGACTGGAGAGTTCAAAAAGGGATGGTCACGGTGCGAACTGACCGTGGATCGTACCGCGCTTCTAGACTTGTAATTACCGCTGGACCATGGGCTGCACAGGTCGTCGATCGTCTGAACGGAGTGGTGAAACCGGAGCGACAAGTCCTCATTTGGGTTCAACCAAAACGGCCAGATCGGTTCCGCTTAGGGGCTTTCCCGGTGTTCTATATGCAGGACGGTGAGGAGAAGTTTTACGGCCTTCCGATCTTCGGCATTCCTGGACTGAAATTCGGAAAGTACAACCATCTAAAAGAGCAGGTCGATCCGAACACTATGGGCCGCGAGTGCCACCCGAATGACGAGTTCGTATTACGCAACGCGATTCGCAAGTATCTTCCTGATGCCGACGGTCAAATGATTGCGATGAAGACGTGTCTATTTTCCAACACCAGGGACGAGAACTTTATTCTGGATTCTCATCCTGATTTCCCACAGGTGTCGATTGCCGCTGGCTTTTCCGGCCACGGATTCAAGTTTTGTCCGGTGGTGGGCGAGATTATGGCGGAGTTTGCTCTCGACGGCGGCTCATCGTCGTACGATCTTGGACTATTTAGATTGGACCGCCTTCTTCCCGAGAAGTGACGATCTGCTCCGGGAGAAAAACGATCCACTAAAACACACCAAACAACACGAAGGAATTGGGACGCGAAATAAATGCGGATGAAATGGATCCGAAGAGACAGAGGTCTTTAGTACTCATTGCTGCAAAAGTTGTTTGCCTTGGGTACTGAGGAGAAACCATAGCCCGTAAACGCCCAGGGCAGTTCCAAACGGAAGAACCGGAAGTATCAGGACTGCGGCAATGATTCCCCACAGTCGTGCATGGCGCCGGCCCTTGAATAATTTCCAACTTGCCAATCCGGTGGGGAAAACGAAAAGCACCGCGAGTACGCCATAGAAGACTATGGCAAAGAGGCCGCCAAGAATTCCTATTCCGGCGTGCGTCGAATCACCAGTCTCACTAGCCATCGTGAACCCCATTGCCACAAATACTCCCAGACTAGTAAGCATCAGTAACAAAAAGGTGATACCGAATATGGCAGCAAAAACAGCGAAGCCGATCGAAAGAATTTTGGTGTGTGGTGTTTGCTGCATCTTCCGTCAGGCTGGCCCAGTTGGCCCATTAAAGCGGACGAAGTGTATCACCGTGGATAAGGATCGAGAACCTCGAGCACCTCTTCCGACACCACACGCTTTGGAGGTTGTGTGAAAGACTAAGCGGGTCATCCGTCTTGGTGAACCAACCAAATCCTACACACGGTAGTGTGTAGTGCTTTTTCAGATCCAAGTAAAGAAAAGGATCCTACACACGGCAGTTAGAAAGGGATCCTACACACGGCAGTGTGTAGTGTTCTTCAGATCCGGCCTACTAGACGAACGCCGCACCCTCTTTTATCTCAACGTTGCCGACTCAGAAGCTCATCGAAATTGCGGAGAGTGAAGTTGAGCGTTCTGAGTATCACCCGTCTTCTGAGTTGGTATTGTTGAAGAAGAGAGGGGGGAGCGTCGCCTGTTGTAGGCTGGATCTTAACGAACTCCACACTGCCGTGGGGAGGATTTGGTTGAGTCGCTCCATGGGTTTTTCACACAATCTCTGCCGCGTGTAGTATTTCGTTGGTCCATGAGAGTGATGACTGAATGGCTTCGGGTGCGGGGTTGAGGGTGGAGCTACACGGCGCTGAAAGGTGTGATCTCCGATAGCTCGTGGACGATCGAATTACTTTCTTTCGTATACAATCTTTCCATTCACGATTGTGTAAACGACCTCAGTGGTCAACAGCTCTTTAGGTGGGTTGAGCTGCAGGTTTTTTGAAAGTACGACTAGATCGGCAAACTTACCTACCTCAATCGAGCCTTTAATCTTCTCTTCAAAATTTGCATAAGCAGTGTTGTAGGTATTCGCGCGAATAGCATCTTCGATACTAATCCGCTCATCAGGAAACCAGCCTGTCTTAGGTTCGCCGGCTACTGTTTGACGCGTCACTGTTGCATAGAGGCCGAGCATAGGGTTGATTGGATACTCAGACGCAGAGGTGCCGGGCCAGTCCGTGCCAAAGCTCAAAATCGCCCCACTCGCTTGAATACTCATGAAGGCGTAGGCGCCTTTGCTTCGCTCGACACCAATACGCTATTCCAGCTATGAAATCGTCCAGCTGGCGAATGCGCTCTTCCGGGGTAAGCCGCAAATTGTGCAGCGTGAGCGTCAGGTCGATGCCGAAGTCGACAGCGCGTGCGGCAGCCGAGCCTGGCGGCGGGTTGAGGAAGTAATCTTCAGCTTCCTTGCTCATTGTCCAGAAAGTATAGCACCTCATCAGGTAGTGTTAGTTAGTGTGTCGCCATGTTACGGGAGCGCACAGCAAAGATGAGTTTAGGGCCGCTGTTTTGGACACCAACGGTGCAGGGATTATTAAATTACGAGTACGTCCGTGATAATCCGGAACAACTTGACGACTCCTCCTGGCAGGTTGGGTTACCGCAAACAATCATCGACGATATTAAGGCATCCCTGCGTGGACCGGAGCGGCTCAGCTATTACCAGATCACGCCTTTACGCCGGCCCACTCTAAACCGAAAGATCCAGCAACTCTATGAATCAGGTGTCGTACTCTTAATTGGCACTGACAGTGGTATTCCGATGAACTTTCACAGTCAAACAACGTGGCGGGAGCTTGATGGACCAAAGCCGCACTCCAAAATCACGCCGGATAGTTATACGGCGCTTGTAAACCCAGCGGAATTCCCAGGCCCCAGTAAACCAAGAGAAATATGGTCCACACCACCAGGAACGTAATCGAAAAGGGCAGCATCAACGATACGAGTGTTCCGATCCCAGTCTTCTTCACATACCGTTGCGCGAACACAACTACGAGCGGGAAGTAGGGCATTAACGGAGTAATGATGTTCGTGGTTGAGTCGCCAATCCGATAAGCGGCCTGCGTCAACTCCGGCGAGTGGCCCAACTGCATCAGCATCGGAACAAAGATGGGAGCTAATAATGCCCACTTTGCCGACGCCGACCCAATTAACAGGTTGACGAATGCCGTCAGCAAAATAATCCCAATCATTGTTACCTGACCCGGTAAGGCCATCGCTTTGAGAAACCCCGCACCTTTCAAAGCGAGCAACGCCCCGATGTTTGATTGCCCGAAGGCCGCGATAAACAGCGACGCAAAGAATGCAAGCACGATGTAATAGCCCATCGTGCTCATTGATTTGCTCATCCCCTTGATTATGTCGCGGTGGCTTTTGACGGTTCCTGCCAGATACCCATAGACTACGGCGGGAAGCAGAAATATCAGAAAGATCAGCGGTACGATGGCCTGCATTAGCGGCGCGTTCGCTGCTGTTAGTTGTGGCGACGTTATCTGGGCATTCGTGAGAACTGCCTGACCGTGCGCGGCAAACTGTTCTTCACCCAGCCGAGTCTTCAGTGCATCCTGAAAAGCCCTTTGGCCAGCGAACTCCTGCTTCATCGCCTCGACCTGCTTCAATACGTCTTCCGGAATTGCGGCGGTGCGCAGCCGCTCGATCGATTGTGCAGTTACCTTGTAGCTCGGCGGCGAACGCAGCGCTGATGTCTGGGGAATCGATACCAGGGCCAGCAAGGCGAGGGCGGCAAACAAAGTCACCAATCCGCCAATCAACCCCCTGCGTTCCTTCTTCCCTAGGGTTTCCATCTTGGGCATATCTTCGACGTCGCCATCAACCTCAACATTGCGCAGGCGCGGCTCGACCACGCGGTCGGTGAGAAACCAGCCAACCGCGATAATCAGGACACTTGAAATTCCGGTGAAGAACCAATTGCAGAGTGGATTTACCGCACGATTAGGATCGACAATGCCTGCGGCGGCCTGTGTCAAACCGGACAGCAATGGGTCAAGGCTGGACGGAACGAAATTGGCGCTGAAGCCTCCTGAGACTCCAGCGAAAGCTGCAGCGATTCCAGCCAGCGGATGCCTCCCTGCGGTATAGAAGATGACACCCCCCAGTGGGATCACAAGGACATAGCCAGCATCCGCAGCGGTGTGGCTCACGATCGCGACGAGAATCAGCATTGGAGTCAGCAGCTTCACCGAAGTAAAACTCAAGAGCCCTTTCAAAGAAGCGTTGATGAATCCAGTATGTTCCGCAACGCCAACTCCGAGCAGGGCAACCAGCACTACACCCAATGGATGGAAACTGGTGAAAGTGGTCACCATGTTGGCAAGAAAAGAGGCAATCGAAGCGCCGGTCAGTTGATTGTTGATAGTGATAGGCTGTCCATTGCGCGGATCGATCTCAGTGAACGAGACGGGGGCAAGCAGGGCTGACAAAACCCAAACGACGATGAGCATAATCAGAAACAGTGCGGCGGGGTCAGGCAGCTTGTTTCCTACAATCTCGATTGTGTTGAGCGCGCGGTCGACCCAACGCGTAGTCGTCGCATCTGCGTTTGCTTTACCATTACCGGGCGTTTTCGATTTAGCCATCGATTCCTCCAGGATCAAGATCTGACCTCAGACAGGTGGTAGGGTACCCACACTGAGGCCTGCCTAAAGCGCAGACTATTTAACTGAAAGCCAATTTCGGAAAAGCTGGGGCTGTATCCTGAAGCCTTTTAGTGAATTTCGTCAAGATTCGGGATCCACGAAACATCACGAAACTACGCGAAGCAGAAAGTGTGGGGCTGCAGATGAACGCAGATAAGTTCGTTGTTACCACTCATGACAGCATGACGCTAAAGCGTCATGGTCTTTCATTTTCAACCTACCCCAGCATTCTTCTCTCTCTCTCTCTCCTTTTTGTCACACTCAAGTCTATTGTCACCACTCTCGACACCATACGCTTTAGCGTCATGGCCCTTCACCTTCGGCCTACGACGCGCCGCCTCCCGATTTTCATTTCTCTGTGTCTCCGTCCATCTCTGAGCCTCGGTGGTGAATCTCGTGAGCAGAACAGTAAACGAAAGAGCAAACCACAGAGAAGAGCGGAGACACAGAGATAAATGAGAAATGAAAAATGGAAAATGGGAAATTGGTCATTGTTCATTGTCACCACTCGAGAGCATACGCTTCAGCGTTATGGTCCTTCACTTTCGACCTACTCCGGGCCGCCCGATTTTCCATTTCTCATTTTCCATTTGTTCCTACCACTCCCGACACCATGCCCTACACTTAAGTGACAACTCAAAGTGTCTTCCATTTATGGCGCATAGATCGTAGTCTTACAGTGTCCCAGCTTGACTCGGCAGTATCGAACCGGCGGACGCTCTACTCAATCCTTCGATAACCTGTTCAAATGCAGTGTCCCAGATGCCAGAGCGCGCGCATCCAGCGTGATTACGATGACATGCCGGCGATCATCCGTGCCGTCGGACTACACAAGCTGCTTTGCAATAACTGTGGACTAGGATTCAAGGGCTTTGATCCACTAGGAAAACTGCATCGCGCGCCATCCGTTCAGGAAGAGCGCAACCGGCGTCGCGCTCCCCGCTATCGCGTGCACCTGCCGGCATCGATCTCTTTGATTGAAGAAGGTAACGAGGCCGGGAAGGCTACTTACACGGAACCTTCCAGAGGCCATTGCGAAACAATTAGCCAGTTTGGAATGAGCCTGTCGTGTGTGGGTACGCGCATACCTGAGCAAGAGTTGTCTCGCATCGGGCGACTCTTATTCGTCCGGGTGGCTTTACCAGAGGGTCAGATCGAGGCGGTGGTATCGATTGTGATGTACACCCGTACAGGTGAATCTGCCAAGAAAGGGTGGCTTCTGGGAGTAAGCCTGAAACAGATTTCCGACAGCGACACGGAGCGATTGACTGCGTACGTTGCCCGCCGCGCCGTCTCGGAACCGCCAGTGATCTTCGAGTGACGCACCGGCACTGCTTCGACCAAATGCGCGTGCCCGGACACTTGTCAACTCAGTTCTTCACGCCGGATAATAGCAGCCTTCCCGTCGGTCCTGTTGCAACTACTGATTCCAACAAAAGGAGTACAAGGCTATGTCTAACCCAGTCAAACCAATTCCTGAGGGTTATCATTCCGTGACGCCCTACCTCAGTATTAAAGGGGCGGCAGCTGCCCTCGAGTACTACAAAAAAGCCTTCGGAGCAATCGAGCTTTTCCGCATGGACGCTCCGGATGGTCGAATCGGCCATGCCGAGATAAAAATCGGTGACTCGCCGATCATGCTGGCTGACGAGTATCCGGAGATGGAGTTTGTTAGTCCGCAAACTCTTGGGGGCACGCCGATCGGACTAATGATCTATGTTGAGGACGTTGATACTGTGTACGCCCAGGCGCTTACCGAGGGCGGACAAGAGGTGAAGCCGCTTCAGGACCAGTTCTATGGTGATCGATCGGGAACTCTGAAGGATCCATTCGGTCATGTCTGGACTATCGCCACGCATAAGGAAGATGTCTCTCCCGAAGAGATGGACCGTCGCGCGGCCGCAGCGCACGGTGGCGGAGCATAAACTGCGGTTCGTAATTGGAAACGGCTTACTTGGTCTCATTCACACTTGATACCCTCTCGTGAGAATGAGGCCAAGCTATTTCGGTCTAAACTTGGATACTGTATGACGCAAACCTCCGACTAACGTAGTTGAAGAAGTGCGAACGCGGGAAAATAGACTGTGGAACGGGTCCCTTTTCTTGAATTACCGAATTGCTATCGTTTCAGAAATGACGCAATTGAGCTGATCGTCGCCACCGATATCGGACCAAGGATCCTCAGCTATGGGTACAGGAGCAAACCCAACATCTTTGGTGTATGCCCCGAAGCAGGCCAAAAGGCATCCTGGGGAGAGTGGAAGCCGAGGGGTGGGCATCGCTTATGGGTTGCGCCAGAGAACATGCCACGTAGTTACGAGCCAGACAATTCACCCGTGCACTTCTCGTAGAGGACAATCACATTCGGTTGAGAGGGGAGATAGGGCAGCTTGAATCACTGTCTGCAATGCAAAGGCTCGCTCCTGGGGCATCGGCGCAGCATGAAGAGACTTGGAACCTTATAGCAGGAGTGGAGGATGACGACCATAGCATTGCCGAGGCGTTCGCGAGTCTAATCTATTTCAGCGAGCTCCTGAATTAATCAGCTCCCTGAGGCTGGGCTCTCGGTGAATCCGCGCGGCGTAACCATTTCATTATTGAGAACGTACTTCCAACGACTGCCACGGCTATGAAGCCATACACGAAGTAATCTATGACTGGCGACTCCATCAGACGGAGAATTCTTCTCCCAAAATAGATCGCTAGCAGCGCCTCAAGCGTGAATCTGATTAGCCGGCCTGCAAACACAGCTCCCAGTAACAGGCGACGCGAACATTGCAAAGCCGACGCCGCCATGACCACTCCGGTGAAAGGGAACGGTGGTGGGATTAGTCTCTCTTCGGTCTCACTGCGTTCCAGAAAAGGAATTGCCTTAAAGCCTTTTCGGTTCATTGTTTGGCGGATCACCGACCGGCGGTGATGCAGGTTCACGCCCAGGAATCTCTGGGGGTGGTTCCACGTCAGGTGGCAG
>Ga0209431_10004433_pt1 | contig 11012 bp, 12 predicted proteins | sample RifCSP13_3_FD_184021 | JGI IMG/M metagenome (GOLD analysis project Ga0209431, IMG submission 184021) | Soil microbial communities from Rifle, Colorado - Rifle CSP2_sed 13_3 (SPAdes) (version 2) | ecosystem: Environmental > Terrestrial > Deep subsurface > Rock core/Sediment | place: Rifle... | reverse complement strand
TATATTGATAGCTAAAGAGCATCAGGCCGTTTAAGATGATGAAGGCGATCGTGGCGACGATAAAATATTGACGCACCACCTTAAAAGGGGGCGTATACGGGGTTGTTAGATTTCCCGGAAATGGGGCGCTCATTATATGCGTTGAACCTTTAACCCTTCCTGGTAATCCTGACCTTATAGTATCCTTCAGATACCTTTTCTGTAGCGGCCTCATAGCCAAGGTGTTCAAGCTTATCATAAAGCATCAACGGTTCACGGTGGTGGTGTACAAGGAGCACAGTGCCTTTACCCACCTGAGGAAGGGTCTCGATGATCCTGACCATCGGTTCAGGCGGTTCAAGTCCCCGGACGTCAATCTCGATTGTCTGGGACCCTGCGCTCCGGGATACTTCTCCTTGCGGAGCCGGAGTTCCCGTTTCTTTAAAAAAGTAGATGTGCCATACCCCGTCTATACACTCTGTCGAATGGTCAAACCCCTTCATTTTCATAACCGTGTACAGCGGTACCGGTTCAAATATATTAATCAGATGCAATCCCTCGCCTTCTTTGAGATTGCTGATTGCTGTCATTATGGACTTGAATGGATCACTGCCCGACTCTACCTCGGGCCTGACATCCAGATCCACCATGCTTTTCTTTGAGAAATCCTTCTGGCCTGCAGTCATTACGTTCTCCTCTCCTTTCATAGTCTTGCGATCTCCACCTTCCACACCTCCGGACCTTCTTCGAGATATTTCCAGCCGTACTTGCCCGGCCTCTCAAATTCAAACTGATATTTGAGCGGTCTCGGGTCATGATCATTGATAATGAGCAGGATTTCCCCTGAGTTCAGTGAATCAAAGGTCTGGAATATCCTGGGGTGCTTATCCCTTGGGGGGATAATTCTTACATCGAGCTCTACAACCTTTCTTTCTGCCGGCATTTTAGTCTCCTTTCTCTGTTTATAAAAATTATCTGATGATGGCACTATTGAGCTTTGACAGCAGGTCTTCTAACGCGGCCTTATCCTCTTTTGAAGCCTGTTCAAGGCTCCTGTTTCCTCCACAGCAGGAATCTATATTAAATTGAGTTAATATCCCTATGGTGGCAGGGTATAGTTTTAATACCTGGTTTACGGTCATCTCCTTCGTGATTTTTGCTGGTAGTGACATTGTGCGTACCCTCCTGAGGATAGAGGATAATAGATGGATTACTTGGGCGCAATGATATAAATCATATTCCTGATCTGTTTCCCCGGGTTATAGGGTTATTCGTGCTCTCCTCCTCTCTCCCGGAGGAGAGCTGGTTGCAGTATTGTGATCCCCTCCTTAGTGCTTTCGATAATGCCCTCCTTCTGAAGCCTGCTCATGATCCGAATGGTGGTCTCTATGGTTGCGCCGACCATGTTTGCGATATCTTTCCTTGTAAGGTGCAGATTGATATTTGTACCCCCTTTAGAGTCACTTGCACCGGCTAGCTTCAGGAGCATATGAGCAATCCTTTTCTCTACACGGGTTGTCATGGCAGTTTCGAGGCGGTCTACAAATCCCCTCTGTTTCTCTCCCATACTCTGTATAAGCTTTGTCCTGACCTCCGGCACATTCTCACAGATCTCCCGGCAGTGGGTATAATGAAGTTTGAGTATCTTTGTCTGTCCCATGGATTGGGCAGATGCAGGGTAGGGACGCCTGTCAAGGATGGCTAATTCCCCAAAGATATCCCCTGGCATAAACACATGCAGGATGATCTCTTTGCCATCTTCAAGATATTTGACTGCCTTGACATTTCCCTCCTTAACGATGCACAGCCAGTCAGGGGAGTCTCCTTCATAGAATATATACTCACCGTTTTTATAGGTGAATTCTTCCGCTCTGTCAGTTAACTTATCCAGGATAGAGTCCGGGAGTGAGGAAAAGATCGGCAGACTTTTCAGGAAATCTCTCTTCACGATCATGGGGCAAATCCTTAGAGGGACGTTTTTTGAATTTTCAGGAAAATTATACGCTGTTTTTCTTATAAAAGAAAGATTCTTTTATGAAAGGAGGGTGGGATTACCCTCTTTAGTCTCCTCAGAAAGGTGACCAAAGTCAGCAAGGAGTTTTTGGACAAGATCAGTTTTCTCTTCTTGTGAAAGTGTTGTGAAGAAAGGGCTCAGTTTAAGTGTCTCTTCTATTCTGTCCATCCTCATAACTCCTTGCAGGGGAAAGAAATGTTCTTATGCGTTTCCTGTAAATGGCTGAATATAAAAAGGTAATCCCCTATAAGTGCCTACTATCTTGCGTATAAGGGCCATCGTGTCTTGTGGAGGCAACCGCATCTCAAGGCTCAAAATATAAGTTCTTACAATTTCGTTCATTTCTGATCCCTCCATAACGGTCTCTAAGCATATGGAATTTGCATTAAATATGCCATATTTCTATGGTGAGGGATATGACGCAAGACATATTGTTTAATCTACTGTTATTGTTGGATAATTTCAGATTGTGTGTCGTATTTGTACCACACAGTAAAAATTCCTTAATTTGTATAAATAATATACATTGTATAGATTCTGTAACAACTGTTACCATCTAAGGATAAATTATCCTTGTGCTGGTAATACTTTGGGAAGATTTATATATGAAATGGTAAAGGGATCTATCAGGGGTGGAGGAATTCCCACCCCTGGATGGATGCCTGAACTACATATTCTTTATAATCTCAGTCCCAAACTCAGAGCACTTGACCTCTTTGGCCCCTTCCATGAGCCGGGCAAAATCATAGGTGACGACTTTGTTGTCTATCGCCCTTTTCAGACCCTTTATAATCAGGTCAGCAGCCTCTGGCCAGCCAAGGTGTCTGAGCATCATCTCTCCCGAAAGGATGACAGAGCCCGGATTGACCTTATCCTGGCCTGCATATTTGGGCGCTGTACCATGAGTCGCCTCAAAGATGGCCTGCCCTGTCATAGAGTTGATATTTCCGCCCGGGGCAATACCGACACCGCCCACCTGCGCAGCAAGGGCATCAGAGAGATAATCCCCGTTGAGGTTCAGAGTGGCAATCACGTCAAACTCATCAGGCCTTGTCAGTATCTGCTGCAAAAATGCATCTGCAATGGCATCCTTTATCAATATCTTACCGGGAGGAACCTTCCCCTGGCAGTCATCCCAGCTGATCATCTTATCAGAAAACTCCTCCTTGGCTAAGGCATATCCCCAGTCTCTGAAGGCCCCTTCTGTAAACTTCATAATGTTACCCTTGTGTACCAGAGTAATGCTCTTTCTCTTATTGGCGATGGCATAGTTGATGGCTGCCCTCACCAGCCTCTTCGTCCCCTCCTCGCTCACAGGTTTTATCCCTATACCGGAGGTCTTGGGGAAGCGGATCTTCGTTACCCCCATCTCCTTTTCCAGGAAATCTATCACTTTCTTCACTTCAGGAGTCCCGGCAGCCCACTCTATCCCGGCATAGATATCCTCTGTATTCTCTCTAAAGACTACCATATCCACAAGTTCAGGGCGCTTTACAGGTGAAGGGGCGCCAAACCACTTCACAGGCCTCAGACATACATAAAGATCAAGGATCTGCCTGAGCGCCACATTGAGACTCCTGACCCCCTTTCCAATCGGAGTAGTCAGCGGACCTTTGATAGCAACCGTGTAGTCCTTAATAGCCTCCACTGTCTCGTCCGGTAGCAGGTTTGGAGGGCAGGCATCCCCGTAGACCTTCCGGGCCTTCTCTCCGGCATAGACCTCAAACCATACGATCTTCTTCTTTCCCTTGTATGCCTTTTCCACCGCTGCATCAAAGACCTTTTGAGAGGCCGCCCATATATCGGGACCAGTGCCATCACCCTCTATAAAGGGGATAATGGGATTATCCGGTATATTGAGTTTTCCATCTGTCGCCGCAACGATCTTTGTCCCCGTAGTCGGCGGGGTCAACTTCTGATACTTTGCCATAATTAAATCTCCTTTCTTGTTGAATGAGGACTTAGGACAACGTCTGGACTATATCTATTTAGCCTTTGACTTTACATGGGCCAGAGAGCCCCCTGCCCTGACTACCTCGATATCCCTGGGAGAGAGCGGTGTTGTGACAGGGACCTCTTTCCCCTTGGTCTTATTCCTGAGCATGAGGGTCTTGCCGTCCAGTCCCTTGACATTCAGCTCGATCTCATCCCCTTGTTCAAAGAGATCATAATCACCCTCATTGACAAATGTGAGGGGGAGGATTCCGAAGTTTACAAGGTTGGCAAGATGGATTCTTGCAAAGTTCTTTGTGATCACAGCCTTTACCCCAAGATACATCGGGGCAAGTGCGGCATGCTCCCTGCTGGAACCCTGTCCATAGTTTGTACCGCCGATAATAAACCCTCCTCCCCACTCCTTTGCCCTCTTCGGGAAGGTGTTGTCGACCTGCGCAAAGACATATTCAGAGATGGCAGGTACATTGGACCTCAGCGGGAGGACCTTGGCCCCTGCCGGCATGATATGGTCTGTCGTGATATTGTCACCGACCTTGATAAGTACCTTGCCTGCCAGCACATCCGGCATGGCGTCCTTCGTTGGGAGGGGCTTTATATTCGGTCCCCTCAATATCTCCACCTTCTCCGGTTCCTTAGACGGGGATATGATCATAGAGTCGTCGATGAGGAATTTCTCCGGCATCGCGATGGTGATCGGTTTCAGCCCGAGTTCTCTGGGGTCTGTAATCTTGCCGGTAATGGCACAGGCAGCGGCGACCTCCGGGCTGGCGAGATAGACCTTGGCATCCTTTGTCCCGCTTCGGCCTTCAAAGTTTCTGTTGAAGGTGCGGATCGTAACTGCGCCTGTCGGAGGTGCAAAACCCATCCCGATGCAGGGTCCGCATGCGCTCTCGAGGAGCCTTGCGCCTGAGGCGATCAGATCTGTCATGGCGCCTGTCTGGGCAATCATGTTAAGCACTTGTCTTGAGCCTGGAGAAAATCCGAGGCTTACACTTGGGTGCACACTCTTCCCTTTCAGCATGGCAGCCACGGTCATGATGTCTTTATAAGACGAGTTGGTGCAGGAACCGATAGCCACCTGCTGGACAGGAGTCCCTGCGATATCCTTCACCTTGACCACCTGATCAGGCATGTGCGGTTTTGCGATGAGGGGTTCAAGCTCATTGAGATGGATCTCTATTACCTCATCATAGGAGGCATCGGGATCAGGCCCCAACGCCTTCCACACATCCTCCCTCCCCTGGGCCTTGAGGTAGGCTTTCGTGACCTCGTCACTCGGGAATACGGATGTGGTGGCCCCAAGTTCTGCACCCATATTGGTGATAGTGGCACGCTCCGGCACCGAGAGGGTCTTTATCCCTTCACCCGCATACTCAAATATCTTACCCACGCCTCCCTTAACCTTGAACCGCCTCAGCAGCTCAAGGATAATGTCCTTTGCAGAGACAAAGGGTTGCAGCCTGCCGGTTAGTTTAACATTGACGACCGTTGGCATATTGAGGTTAAAGGGTTCGCCCCCCATGGCAAGGGCGACATCCAGGCCGCCGGCGCCGATCGCGATCATGCCGATCCCTCCGCAGGTAGGGGTATGACTGTCTGACCCAAGGAGGGTCTTTCCAGGTACCCCGAATCTCTCCAAGTGCACCTGGTGGCAGATGCCATTGCCCGGCCGTGAGAAATAGATGCCGAACTTGGATGCTAAGGTCTGAAGGAATTGATGGTCGTCTGCATTCATAAAGTCTGTCTGAAGCATGTTGTGGTCCACATAGCTTACCGACAGCTCTGTCTTTACCTTTGGAATTCCGAGCGCCTCAAATTGCAGATAGGCCATCGTTCCTGTGGCATCCTGGGTCAGTGTCTGGGCTATACGGATGGAGATAGGTTTGCCCGCCTCCATACTGCCGGAGACCAGATGCCCCTTTATAATCTTTTGGGTAAGGTTTGCTCCCATGTTGTTGTTCTCCTTTCTATTCTCTATAACATAACAATAATATTGAGGGTTTTTAAAAGGATGAGGAGTTATAAAAAGAACATCACTTACTTCTACTTACTGCTTACTATCAGTAAAAAATTAGATTTTAGTTAATTTTGCGGGCTATGTCAACAGAAATTTCTGATAAAAGAGGTTGACAGGAAAGGTTGTGAGATGATAATAATATATCTCTTTAATATTATTTTACGGGCCGCTAGCTCAGTTGGTAGAGCATCGCCCTTTTAAGGCGGGTGTCGATGGTTCGAATCCATCGCGGCTCATCATATCACGTCCCCATCGTCTAGCACGGCCCAGGACGTCGCCCTTTCACGGCGCAAACGGGGGTTCAAATCCCCCTGGGGACACCAATGGGCTCAAGCAGGTATAACCCCTCTTGTCTGTAATGTATCCCCCGGCTATTCTGATTTTGGGTGAACAGAGGTCTTAAAAATGCTGAAACATATTGTGATGTTCAGACTCAAGGAGTTTGCAGAAGGCTGTAGTAAGGCGGAGAATACAGCGAAGCTTAAAACACTCCTGGGATCCCTGAAGGACAAGATCAGTGAGGTCAGATATTTCGAGGTGGGGATAAACCAGGGAAGGTCTGAGAGCGCATCCGATATTGTACTCTATTCAGAGTTCGAGGGTATGCAAGGCCTTGAGGTTTACAGAAAACACCCGGAACATGCAAAGGTTGTAGACTTTATAGGGAAGGTGTGTACAGAACGCCGTGTTGTGGATTACGAGCCCGGCGGGGACTGATATCTCAAGACCTAACCCCAGTCATGGCGGCGGGGTCAGGCTAAAATCGGTTCCCCCGGTATCATTGCCGACAACCACATTGACGTCTTTCTTGGTGCTGCTTGTGAATCCGCTGTGTGATGCTGTCACATCGTAAGTCCCTGCCGGAAGGCCTAAGATAGCATAGCTCCCATCTGACTTGCTGGATGTGCTTGCGACCTCGACAGTCCCGTCAAAGGCCGCCAGTGTCGCGTCTTCGAGAGGGGTCTCGTCATTCTTAGTAACCGCTCCTGAGATACTCCCCGTGGATGAGTTATTCACCACCCGTATGACCGGATGAAATTTAAATTTTATGTCTTTTCAAGTCAAGTTAAACAAGTCAAGTTAAAACAGTATGCAGATGTGAAGATTAGAGTAAGATTAAAAGAAAGACTATGGACTTTGATTTACGCCAGCTCGTGAGGTCTTCCTAATAAGAACCCCTGGACGAGGTCCAGGCCTAATTCCTTAACGACCTGTAATTCCTGTTCTGTCTCAATCCCTTCAGCTATGATCCCTTCGGTTGAATAATTGCTCATGGCTTGGATGAGGTCCTTCAGAAACTCTCTGAATTGTATGGAGGATACCGACTGCAAGATGGTAGACCGGTCGATTTTGATATATTCAGGGACGAGTTGGGCAATAAAAGGGAGGGAGATAAAACCGGCGCCAAAATCATCGATGGCAAACTTAAACCCTTTGTTACGCCACCGTTGGGCAATCTTCAACTGGTTTTCCACATCATCCAGGACCTCCTTCTCTGAGATCTCCAATATCACCTCCATATCCTGGGGCTTAGAGATCTCTTTCATGTTCCTAAGGATATTAAAATCAACATTGATAAATAATTTCTGTAATCCAGCCTCCCTTGCAGCGTTGAGCGCCATCTTAAAGCAGAGAGACTTCAGGTCTTCAAGTTTTCCAATGGCCTGGTATCTCTTAAAAAGTTCAAGGATGTTTAACTTGCCCTGAGGGTCCCGGCCTAAGGCCTCATAACCAAAGACATGGTTAGATCGCACATCAATGACGGGCTGAAACACCAGCTTGACAGATTTTTCATCTATATGATATTCCTCTTCTCCCACATGGATCTTTTCTCCACTCTTTTTTGAAATATGGAGCGCCCGGTCTGCCAGGCGCAGCAAATCATCGGAATGGGTCCCATGCTCTGGAAATAGGGCAACCCCAATGCTGAGGTCCAGATCGATAAGCGCCTTCTCCCCAACCCTCCGGACACCCTTCCGAATACGTTCTGTTGCAATGGAGACACCCTCTCGTGTCGTATTGGCCAAGGCCACTACAATCTCATCCCCTCCCCAACGGGCGACCAAGTCCATACCACGGGTAGCCTCTTTGATGACCTGGGCTACTCCCTTCAGCATCTCATCTCCAACCTGATGACCCCAGGAGTCATTAATAGACTTAAAGTGATCAATATCACAAATCAGAATGGCCATGAGGTACTTATTCTGACCTGCCCGGATAACCTCCTGGTCCAGCCGGTCTTTAAAATACCTGCGGTTATACAGATCGGTCAGGTTATCACGGATGGCCTGGTATTCCAGGGTGTCCCGCATCTTTCCCAGTATGCGGCGGGTGTTGACCACATAGGCGCAGAAGAGGAATATCAGGACACAGAGTCCACCCAGTGCCCTGTTGGCCATAGTACGCACTAAATTGAAATTCTGATAGGCCTCATCCAGGAGGAAGAAATAGGTTCCTATTGTAATCGTGCTTAAGATGAGGATAAGGACGAGGGCCAAGAACCAGAGTTGCCATTCCCGGCGTTCAATGGACCTGACATTGTCACTTACTGTACTGTTCATTTATGGCTGATGAGTTGAAGGTGGTTTCTGCCAGAATGGCGTCCCTGCTTTTCTGGTAGGAATTTAATCTTAATATTATGTATCGCATACCTATCTTCGGAAAAAAAATGGAATACATAAAGTGATGCTGTTATGATAGAATGTGTCAGCCAAATGAGGCAGCCAAATGAAACAGATTGATGGGGTAGATTGATGAATATTTTGATTGTGGGCGCCGGGGCAGTGGGCGGCTATTATGGCGCTTGTTTGGCAAGGGCTGGGCTGCATGTTTCTTATCTTGTCACCCCGAGAAGTCTTCCAATCATTCAAAAAAAAGGGCTGATTGTAAAGAGTAAGGGTGAGGTATGGACAATCCACCCCAAGGTATCTACAAGTCCGGAAGAGCTAACCCCCTGTGACCTCATCATCATCGCGGTTAAGCGGTATGATACAGAGTCCGTGCTCAATTCCCTTCAACCTGTTATTAAAGAAGATAGTGTCATACTTCCACTGCAAAATGGGGTTGACAGCGAAGAGGATATCCTGAAGCGGTTCCCCCACGCCCTTGTGCTGGGGGGGATCGCCTTCATAGGGGCTAAGGTAGAAGAGCCGGGGGTGATCTTGCATCAGGGGGCCGGGTCTTTAAGCATTGGAGAGCTTGATGGGAGTGAGAGTGAGCGGTTGCAGACTGTCGTTAAGATGTTTAAAGATGCAGGTGTACCGGCAAAACCCTCCCGTGATATCTATAAGGCAAAGTGGCAAAAGCTATGCTGGAATGCCGTATTTAATCCCCTCACAGTCATTCTTAATGGTCCGATTGACTATATCCTGGATTCAAAGGATGCCTTAGAGATTGCCTATGGCCTGTTTAACGAGATCAGATCCGTGGCAGAGAGGAAGGGGATCATGCTTTCAGCAGATCTGATGGATGAACATATCGCCGTCACACAGAAGTTGCGCGGTTTCCATACCTCCATGTACGAGGATTTTGTGAGAGGGAAGTCTACAGAGATTGACTACTTTAATGGTTATGTATGCAGAGAGGGTGTCAGACTGGGTGTCCCGGTTCCGGTAAATTGTACGATTACGTCACTTGTTAAAGCCATTTCCTGCCGGCCCGGCAAGTTGAGTTGACACCCCTCCTGTTTTTTGTAAGAATAACTGCGGCCATAAGTAAAGTTTAACATCTTTATGGCTGCAGTTACCCTGAGCATAGCGAAGGGCCTCTTATTATTTATGGCATTATTCAACTATACCTCAAGAGAAATAAACGCAAAGATCGTGTACTATGGTCCCGGTCTTTCCGGCAAGACGACCAATATAAAACACGTTTATGAAAAGATCATGCCTGAGAAGAAGGGTAAACTGATTACGCTTCCTACCTATGGGGACAGGACACTGTTTTTTGATTTTTTCCCCTTGGATGCGGGTGAGATAAAAGGATATAAGATTCGTTTTCATCTGTATACGGTTCCTGGCCAGGTATTCTATAACGCTACAAGAAAGCTTGTGCTCAAGGGCGCTGACGGCGTTGTCTTTGTTGCAGACTCGCAGGAGGATATGATGGATTCCAATCTTGAAAGTATAAACAACCTGAGGAGAAATCTTGCGGATCACAGCATCAATTTGGACGATTTTCCCTTTGTGATCCAATATAATAAGAAGGATCTTCCCCGTACCCTTCCTGCTGAGGCGCTGAACAAGACCCTCAACCCAAGGGGTGTCCCCTCTTTTTCTGCCTCTGCAGCGACCGGTGAGGGTGTCCTTGAGACGCTAACGGCTGTCAGCAGACTGGTATTAGCGGATTTGAGAGAGATGATCGAGACAGGACGGCCCAGGAAGAGGACACCGGTACAGCCGGAGCAGTTAATACCTATGCCCCCTTCGGCGGTCGAGGTTGAGATGCCGCAGGAGAAGGCAGAGGACTTAAGGAGCTGGGTACAGGAGGGAGGCAGGGAAGGACTGTCAGACAGCGGATATCCAAAGGGGCATATAAAACCGGCAGATATGGAGAGTGTCGAGCTGGGGAAGCCGGTTCCCGAGGTCTCGAGGATTACGGAGACGGTTATGGAAGGGATCTTTAATGTGGCATTGAATGTCAAACTCAGGGTTGTGACTTTCAAAGAAGGGGGTAAGCTCAAGGTCAAGGAGATCGCAATCTCAGATTTTGAGCCTAAGGAGATAGACGTGGAAAAGGAGTGAATGGTGAATAGTGAACGGCATTTACTAACTATGACTTAACCATGGAGGAATAACATGTCTGGTCATTCAAAATGGGCTACAACGAAACATAAAAAGATGGCCATAGATGCAAAGCGTGGGAAGATATTTACAAAGGTCCTCAAAGAGATCACAGTGGCGGCAAGGATTGGGGGGGGAGACCCTGCCGGGAACCCGAGACTGCGGGCAGTTATCTTAAAGGCCAAAGAGGCAAACACGCCGGCGGATAACATCAAGAAGGCCATACAGAAAGGGACAGGAGAGCTGCCGGGGGTTACGTATGAAG
>Ga0209431_10004432_pt1 | contig 11012 bp, 7 predicted proteins | sample RifCSP13_3_FD_184021 | JGI IMG/M metagenome (GOLD analysis project Ga0209431, IMG submission 184021) | Soil microbial communities from Rifle, Colorado - Rifle CSP2_sed 13_3 (SPAdes) (version 2) | ecosystem: Environmental > Terrestrial > Deep subsurface > Rock core/Sediment | place: Rifle... | reverse complement strand
CTGAAAAAGATCATAGCAGGAATCAGCACATTAGGCGGATCAACCGCAATAATCTATGTGACGCAGAAAGCAGGGCTCTTCGAGCGTTATGGACTCGACGTGCAAATCGTCTATTTTGGGAGCGGAGCTATTGCCGCTTCGGGTTTGTTATCAGGAGAAGCAAAGATTACCTTGATGTCCGCCAGTTCCACACTAGCCGCCGCTATAGGCGGAGCCGACGTCGTGCAAATCGGCGGTCTGGTCCATAAGCTTGCCTACGGGCTCATGGTTGCCTCACCCATTACCAGCTTTCAGGACCTCAAGGGCCATAGCGTGGGGATCGCCGGCTTCGGGGGAGCGTCAGACTTTGCGGCGAACTACATCATTCGGAAAGAAGGTTTGGCGCCTGGAAAAGATGTGCTCATTCTCTCGGTTGGCGGACAACCGGAGCGCCTTTCTGCTCTCAGTAGCGGAAAGGTTAAAGCGGTCCTGCTTGAGCCCCCATTTACCGGGAGGGCAGAGAAATTGGGATTTCGCAAGTTGGTCAATTTCCCCTCGCTTGATCTCGAATTCCCAACCATGGGGCTGGTGACTACCCGCTCCTCTCTTAAAGCCGATCGTAAAACCTACCTCGATTTTCTCAAGGCGATCACAGAGGGAATCCACTTCTTCAAAAGTCATAAGAAAGAGAGCACCGGAATCCTCGCTTCAATCCTCAAGACCGAGGACCGTGATGCTCTGGAAGAAATGTATCTCCTCTATGCCCGCCACCTCATGCCAGAAGTTCCTTACTCGTCTATTAAAGGAATGCAAAACGCGCTGGAGCTACTAGCTCTGCGAAATCCGAAGGCCAAAAGCAAAGATCCTATGGACACAGTTGACGATAGCCTCGTAAAAGAAATGGAAGGGGAAGGATTCATCACTTATCTTCGGAAAACCTACTCTTTCGGTGAGCAGAAATAGAAGAAGGGGCGCAAAGGGAGGACGGCGATGTTTGATGATCTAAGAGGGTTTCTAAACATTTTGAAAAGCCAGGGTGAACTCAAAGAGATTTCCGGTGCGGACTGGGATCTGGAGATCGGCGCAATTACAGAACTTCTGGCGTCTGAGCTCCCTTCCCCTGCCCTACTATTCGATCGCATCAAAGGCTATTCGCCAGGATTCCGTATTGCCACTAACCTTTTTGCAACCGAACAGAGAAGCGCTCTCGTGCTGCGTCTGCCACCCGATTTGAGAGGGTTAGATCTCGTTAAAGCGTGGCGTGAAAAAATTAGGAGTGGGATTAAGCCTATCGATCCAGTCGAAGTGAAGGATGCGCCAGTAAAAGAAAATATAGTTGAGGGTGAGGATGTAGACCTTTACCGTTTTCCGGTTCCCAAGTGGCACGAATTGGATGGAGGTCGGTATATCGGCACCGGTAGCATGACCATTACTCGTGATCCCGATGAGAAATGGGTGAATCTGGGTACTTACCGAGTTATGCTTCACGATAGAAATACCACCTCCTTTTACATGTCCGTGGGCAGACACGGAACGATCATGAGAGACAAATATTGGTCGCAGGGAAAACCTTGCCCAGCGGCCATCTGCCTGGGTCAGGATCCTACGCTCTGGGCCATGTCGGTTTACACTCTTCCGTGGGGCATCTCTGAATACGGGGCGGCTGGATGGCTTCGAGGAAAACCGGTGGAGATTACGTCCGCAGAAGAGACCGATCTACCTATTCCTGCTACAGCAGAGATTGTACTGGAGGGGGAAGCTTTTCCCCCGTCGGTAGAAGTCAGAGAGGAGGGACCTTTTGGCGAATGGATGGGGTATTACGTGGGCCATGGCAAGACAGGAAAGCGGCCAAACGTTCCGGTATTTAAGGTCCGCAGGATCTACTATCGCAACGATCCGATCTTACAAGGAAATCCTCCTTTTAAACCGCCTATTCCCTTCGGTGTAGGCGAGCACATTCTTGTTTCCGCTGCGATTTGGGATGCAGTGGAGCGGGAGGTCCCCGATGTGCGAGGCGTTTGGGTCGCCAAAGAAGCGTCCACGTGGGGAGCCCTTTTTACAGTGATCTCGCTCCGCCAGCGATATCCTGGCCATGCCAAACAAGCGGCCTGTGTCGCGGCCGGTTGCAGAGCCGGCGCTTACATGGGCCGCTTTTATGTCGTTGTTGACGAGGATATTGACCCCTCCCGCATGGGCGATGTGCTTTGGGCCCTGGGAACTCGATGCGACCCGGAGCGCTCTATCGATGTGATCCGCGAGACCTGGTCAAGCGAAGCGGATCCGCTTATTTCTCCTGAACGCAAAGGTAAAGGGGAGTTGATTGCCTCCAAGGCTCTGATTTTAGCCTGCAAGCCTTATCCCTGGTACGAAGATTTTCCGAAAGTGAATCGAGCGAGTCCAGAGCTTTTGGCAAGAATTCAGGAAAAATGGGGATCTATCTTAAGAAGCACTTAGCGAGGTGGATCGCAGGCAAGTTTGCCGTACAGCCCGTTTAAGAAAGGAAGCGGTGAGGTTATGAGTACTCAAGTCAAATACCTATGGACCGATGGCATGGTACGTGAACGCGTTGGGCTAGAAATTTCCGAGGAGGGGGATCGGACGAAACCCGTATCCGATACCATATGGAGCAGAGTGGAGGCTCTGCCACTTGAACGACTCAAAGATATCCAGCTCCAGCGGCTGAAGTTTCTGCTTTCTTTCACCTACGAGCGTTCGCAGTTCTACCGCGAGCTCTGGGATAGCAAGAAGGTCCGGCCTTCAGACATCAAGAGCCTCGCAGATTTGCCCAAGCTGCCCGTCGTAAGCAAGTACGATTTTGAAAGAGACCAGGCGGCTCATCCTCCTTTTGGCACCGCACCCACGAGCCCGCCTAATGAGCATGTCAAGTACTGGCAGACCTCTGGCACGACGGGGCGACCCAGAATCTGGATGGACACGCGGCAGGACTGGGAAAACGGCATACTTCTCTATATCCGATCTCTTTATGGCCATGGCGTGCAGCCAGGGTGGCGTGGCTTTTTTGCCTTCGGTTTTCCGCCCTTCATCGGCTTTTGGCTATGCTTCGCGGCCACAGAGGCCATGGGCTGCCAGGTAGTGCCCAAGGGAACCCTTCCCACGACCGCTTGGCTCCAGCTCATGAAAAACATCGCCGGAACCGCGCCTTCTTTTCTTTGCTCAACGCCAACCTTTGCCATCCGCCAAATGGAGGCAGCAAAAGAGTTGGGGATTGATCCGACGACTCTCGGAATGAACATCCTCACGCTAGCGGCCGAGCCGGGGGCCTGCGTCCCGTCTTCTCTCCCAGGGTTGGAATGCGACGATTCACGATATCCTGGGCGCCACGGAGACCAGTGGTCCGATTCTGTTTACCTGCCAGCGACAGGCCGCGATGACTCCTGTCTCGGACCACATCGCCATCGATTATTTCATTGTGGAGCTGCTCGATCCAGAGACGCTCGAGCCTGTTCCTAGTGGCAGCCCGGGAACCACTTGCGTAACGGCGCTGGGCCGCTATGGCATGCCTGCGGTTCGGTTCCTCGTTGGCGACCACATCCATATCGAGGAGCGTCCTAACTGTCCCTGCGGGCGGACGCTTCCTCTGGCTGTCGGCGGCGTGGCCGGCAGGTCGGATGATGCCCTCTTTGTGAAGGGGATTAAGCTTTATCCTTCCTTGGTGGAGACCTCCGTTCGGAGTCTTCCGGGCCTTGGCGTGGAGTACAGGCTGCAGAAGAAAGACGATCAGGTCACCGTGCTGGTCGAGGCCGAGCCGGGCGTGCCGGAAAAGGAATACCCGGAGCTGGCGAAAAAGCTACAGCAGGACATCAAGCTCAAGGCCCACGTTACGCTGCCGGTCGAAGTTTCTCCGCCGGCGACCCTTCCGCGCCTCGAGACGAAAACGCCGCGGATCATCAAAGGCTAGGCGTTGCGGAACGCAAAATGCAAAGTGCAAATTGAAAAATGAAAAATCGAGATCTGGCATTTGAAACTTTGCATTTTAGAATTTTCATTTTGCATTGACTCCGGAGTGGAAAATGAGCTATCTCAGGCGGCTGCCCCGGTTTGAGTACTTCGCGCCGCAAAGCGTCGCCGCGGTCTGCAACGCCCTGGCCGACTATCCGGGGGAAGCGCGGCTGCTCGCGGGTGGCACTGACCTTGTCCTGCAGATGCGCCGGCGAGAGATAGCTCCCCGTTACGTTATCGGCTTAAAGGGCCTCTCCGAGTTAGCCTTCATCCGCGAGCAGGCCGACGGCCACCTCGCCATTGGCGCAATGACTACGATCCAGGCTATCGAATCTTCGCCGGTCATTCGGAAGAGATATGGCCTTCTTTCCCAGACCGCCGGTGAGATGGGGAGTCCGGAGATCCGACAGGTGGCCACGATTGGCGGCAATCTGGCTGGGGCACTTCCGTGTGCCGATTTTCCCCCGGCCCTGATAGTTCTGGGGGCCAAGGTGAAGCTCCAGAGTAAGCAGGAGGAAAGGTTGGTGCCTCTCGAAGATTTCTTCCTAAGATTCGAGCAGACTGTCGCACGTCGCGACGAGCTCTTGACAGAAATTTACCTTTGCACGCCGCCTCCTTTTAGCGGCGGCGTTTACCTGAAATTCCATGACCGCCATTCAATGGACATGACGACGACGGGAGTCTGCGCGTTTGTGACTTTGGACAAAGAGCGCCGGCTGTTTCGTGACGTGAAAATAGCGCTGGGCAGCAGCGCTCCCGTGCCGCTGCGGGCCAAGAAAGCAGAGGCGGCTTTGCGGGGCCGGGCCTTTAGCGAGGACGCTCTCGAGGAGTCAGCCTCACTGGCCTGTGAAGAGGCTGAGCCCCGCAGCTCATGGCGGGCCAGCAGAGATTTCCGTCTGGAGCTGATCAGGACCTTGACCAAGCGAGCCATTAGAGGCGCATGGGAAAAAGCTGTGGCGGCATCTGACAGGGGAAGAGCGTGAAAAATTTTTTGCCAATTTCTCTTCGGGTCAACGGCGAGCCTTACGATCTCCTCATCCCACCTTGGCGCACTCTGCTGGAAGTTCTCCGGGAGAATCTGAGCTTGACCGGGGCCAAGCGTTCCTGCCAGGAGGGGCAATGCGGCGCCTGCACGGTACTCCTGGACCGCAAACCAATTAACTCTTGCCTTTATCTCGCAGTCGAAGCCCAGGGCAAGGAAATTTTGACCATTGAGGGGCTTAGCAGGGGCGCTGGCGATCTCCACCCCGTGCAGAAATCGTTCGTGGAAAAAGGCGCCATCCAATGCGGCTTCTGCACCCCGGGGCTGGTCCTGAGCACAGTATCCCTTCTCGATGAGAACCCTAATCCCAGTGAGGATGAGATCCGCAAGGCCGTTGTGGGCCATCTATGCCGCTGCACCGGTTATTTCCAGATCATTGAGGCCATTCTCGCGGCTGCACGTGAGCGGGCTGGGAAGGACACGGAAGCATGACCATTGAGCCTCATGAAGATCACGCCATAATTGGCAAGCCTGTGCCGAAGAAAGATGGCTGGATCAAAGCCACGGGCGAAGCTAAATACGCCGATGATCTCTTTATGCCTGGAATGCTCTACGGCAAGCTCCTGCGCAGTCCTTACCCTCACGCCAAAATCTCTCATATCGACGCAAGCCGGGCCGAAAAGCTGCCCGGCATTAGGACTGTTATAACGGGCAAGGACTTTCCCGGAATCAAATACGGCAACATGCCCCAGACGCGTGATTACCTTCCTCTCGCTATCGAAAAGGTCCGGTATATAGGCGATGAGGTAGCGGCAATCGCAGCCATCGATGAAGATAGCGCGGAGGAGGCTTTAGATCTCATTCGCGTGGAATACGAGCCTCTCCCCGCGGTCTTTGATGCCGAAGATGCTATGAAGCCCGGCGCTCCCCAACTGCACGACCACGCCGCCACTAACATCTCGGCTGAGAGCGCTTTTCAATTTGGGGATGTGGACAAGGGCTTTGCTGAATCCGACTACCTCCGAGAGGATCTTTTCGAAACTCAGCCCATCAAGCAGGGAATGCTGGAGCCCCACGCTTGCATCGGCCTGTGGGACGAGACGGACAAGATAACCCTCTGGGCCTCCAAGCAGAGCCCCTACGTAGTGTGGAAACAATTGGCCATGGGTCTGGGGGTTGAAGCAAGCAAGATCCGTGTCATCCAAACCTACGTAGGCGGAGGCTTCTCCGAGGGGGAGCAGGAGGCCATGGCCATGGACTTCTGCGCTGTCCTGCTATCCAAAAAGAGCAGACGACCGGTAAAATTCGTCCACACTATGGACGAGGTGCTTAGCATCGGTCACATGCGCCACCCGTTGAAGATCTGGCTCAAAACGGGGGCAAAGAGAGACGGAACACTTTTGGCCCAGCACTTAAAGATCGTCGCGAATGGCGGCGCCTATTCAAGCATCGGCCAGCTCAGCATGTATCTTCCCGGAGCCATGCTTAATCTTCCCTACCGGGTTCCTAATATAAGGTACGAAGCCCATCGGGTCTATACCAACAACGGTTTTTGTGGCGCCTTGCGAGGCCACACTATCCCCCAAATCTGCTTCGCCCGCGACTCCCAACTGGACACCATCGCCGAGAAGTTGGGTCTGGACCCTATCGAAATAAGGCTTAAGAACGCGCGCCAGCCGGGGGAAGTTACCCCCAACGGCTTTCGCCTAACCACTTTCGGTTTCACCGAGTGCCTGGAGAAAGCTGTAGAGGCCTCGGGATGGCGGGAGAAATACGGCAAGCTGCCCAGATACCGAGGGATCGGCATTGGTTGCGGCTCCCTGGTTAGCGGTGCGCGTATCATGGGCCACTCGGCCTCCTCTGCTCAGGTCAATATCCACGAGGACGGGACCGTGTTTTTAGTCACGGGCTCTACGGATGTGGGCCAGGGGGCCGACACGGTGCTATCGATGATAGCGGCGGAGGTTCTGGGGGTGCGGATGGAGGATATCCGGTTCGCCATGGTGGACACGGACATGACACCGGCGGACCCTGGAACGTTCAGTTCCCGCGTCACCTTCTGGACGGGCAATGCCGTAAAGCTCGCCTCGGAGGATGCCCGAGAACAGTTGGCGGAGATTGCGGCTCAGAAACTCAAGGCGGACGTAAAGGACATAGTCTTCCGGGATAGGCAAGTCTACGTCGGGCATGACCCACAACGAGGGCTGAGCTTCGGGGAGCTGGTTCGGCTCGCGCAACACCGTCTGGGAAGGATCATCATGGGCAAGGGGTCCTACACTAGCGGTGACGCGCTTATCGATTTTCGCACAGGCTATGGAAATATGTCCCCGGCCTACACTCCCTCAGCCTGTGTAGCGGAAGTAGAAATAGATCCGGAGACCGGCCAGGTGACGGTAACCGGTATCTGGGGAGCTCACGACTGCGGCTTTCCCTTAAATCCTATGCTGGTGAAAGGCCAGGTACTGGGAGCTACTGTCATGGGCATCGGACAGGCGCTTTACGAGAATCTTATTCGCATCGAGGGGAAAGTTATGAACCCTTCCTTTCGAGACTATAAGATGCCTTTGACCGAAGACGTGCCCTGGCTGGCAAACGTCGGGCACGTCAACGTCATAACCAGAGATCCCTCCGGCCCCTTCGGGGCCAAGGAGGCAGGTGAGGGCGCTGCTGCCGGAGTCATCGCGGCTGTAGCCAATGCCGTCTATCAAGCCACCGGAGTCCGATTCAAAAGCCTCCCCATTTCTCCTGACAAGATCCTGTTCGGCCTCAAGGAGGCGCGCGGGGAGGACGGAGACGCTCAAGCTAAACGGCAAAGCCTTACATCGGAAAGGAGCAAAGGAGGATTCGATGAAAGCGATTGACGTACATGCCCACCTGAACACAAAGGAAATGATGGAAGTCTCCCTCGGGAAATATAACGAGGCGATGCAGAAATATTACAAGTTCGACTTGAAGACGAAAACGGCCGAGGAAATGGCTAAAGATTTTGTCCAGGCGGACGTCAAGGGGATCCTCATGGGTTGGGACGCGGAGAGCGGATCAGGTCTGCCCAAGTTGACCAACGATAGCCTGGCCGAGATCGTAAAAGCTTTTCCCGATGCCTTCATCGGCGGCTTCGCCGGCGTGGATCCCTGGAAAGGGGAGATGGCGATCAACGAAGCGGAGCGGGCCGTCAAGCAGTTGGGCCTCATGGGGTTAAAGTTTCAGCCTGCGCTTCAGGCCTTCTACCCCAATGATCGTCGCTTCTATCGGCTGTGGGAGAAGTGTGTCGAACTGAAAATCCCCGTGCAGTTCCACACCGGGACGACCGGCATCGGTGCTGGCCTTCCCGGTGGCATGGGAATCAAACTGCAATACTGCCAACCCATTTTACTCGACGCAGTGGCCGCCGACTTTCCCGAACTCACCATTATCGCCTGCCATCCCTCATGGCCCTGGCAGGACGAGATGATCGCAGTTCTTCTCCACAAGGCCAACGTCTACAATGAGCTCTCCGGATGGTCGCCAAAGTATTTCAGCGATGCTTTGAAAAAAGAGATAGGGGGGAGACTTCAAGACAAATTCATGTTCGGATCCGATTACCCGGCCCTAACGCATGACCGCCTGTTCAAGGACTGGGAGTCCTTGGGCTTAAAGCCGGAAGTGCTCGATAAAATTTTTTACAAGAATGCCCAGAGAATTCTGGGACTTGGTTGATAAAACGGAAGGATTGTAAGAGTCCAGATTCTAACAACGCCAGGTTAACTTGTACTAAGCCCTCTTGTCATTCTGAGGCCGTAGGCCGAAGAATCTCCTGAAAAACGAGATCCTTCGCTCCGCGCTCAGGATGACAGGAAAGTAGCGTGCAGAGTGAGATCTTCCAACAATGTTTGTAAGGTCAAATCTCATTACAAAAAATTTTGCAATCGATGATTTTTCTAACGGAGGAAATCAGCATGTCTCAGGCTCCAGAAACATTTGAGGAATGGTGGGTCGGAAGCCACTACCGGCGCTTCGTTCAGAATGAGGGTGTGCCTTTGTACGAGGGCAGTTACCTCGAAAACCTCGCTACACTTCCCCTCGCCGATTGGGAGAGAAGAGGTGGAAAGGCCGCATACACGCGCTTGGGCAACTACGAAAATGTCAATCTCCAGATCGTTGAAATCCCTGCGAAGGGCGAGCTCAAGCCGGAGCGCCATATGTACGAAGCGGTCATGTATGTGATGAGCGGCACGGGCGCGACCACGATCTGGCAGGAGGGAGAACCGAAACGGACCATCGAATGGGGAGAGGGGGCGCTTCTCGCTATCCCGCTCAACGCCTGGCACCAGGAGTTCAACAGCTCGGGCGACAAACCGTGTCGCATCCTCTTTGGGACGAACATGGCGCAGGTGATCAACCTGTACCACAATCTCGATTTTGTCTTTAACAATCCCTTTGTCTTCAAGGACAGGTACAGTTACTCGGCGGAAAGGAATTACACGGACAAGGGCAAGCATTGGAACCTGAGACTGTTTGAGACAAATTTTATCCCGGATATCAGGAGCTTTGCTTTGGACACTTGGAAGGAGAGGGGCACTCGCACATCCATCATGCGTCTCTACATGGGCAACGGCAGCTCGCAGATTCACATCCTGGAGGTCTCCGAAGGGACCTATGTAACGGCCCACAGGCACGGGCCGGGAGCGCACGTGATCGTTATCGGTGGCGAGGGCTATGAGTATTTATTTATGCCGGGCGACGAGATGAATCCAGACAAGCGGCAGAAGGTCCCAGTCAAACCCTACGCGGTCATCTCCCCGAAGCTCAACGAATTCCATCAGCACTTCAACACGGGTAAGGGGCCGTTCAGGCAACTTGCCTTCAAGGGGTGGGATCAAAGCCCGGCCACCATTACCAGCCGGGGCGAGTACGACCCGATGGGCGCTGCCCGGAGCGATAATCCTCATGCTTTTGCGTTCAAGCTGCGCTACGACAAAGAGGATCCCTCCATCAGAGAGGAATATTACAGGGAGCTGGAGAAGAATGGTGTCAGCCTCAGGCTCGAGCCTATCGATCAGGGACCCGGCTAAAAGAATGCAAAATGAAAACTGCAAAATGCAAAAGTCAAAATTTCTGCATCCTCAGCCATTTTGCATTTTAATATTTGCATTCTGCATTGTCCCAGTTAGACCTCCCTCTTGGCTAGAACAACCGCTCCGAGCCTATCGATCAGGGACCCGCTTAAGAAATGAAAAATGAAAATTGCAAAATACAAAAGTCAAAATCGTGACCCGTGATCGTGATTCGTGTTCGTCACGAGCACGAACACGGCTTTGCATTTTTCAATTTGCACTTTGCAATTTGCATTGAGGTATCGCGATGGACTTCCGTCTTTCCTCAGAACAGGCGCTACTGAAAAGCACGGCGCGCAAGCTGGCCGAAGAGCAGTTCCGCACCGCCGCGTTCAAGTGGAAGGGTGAGTACCCCGCAGCCAACGAGAAGATTCTGAGAGAGCAAGGCTTTTTCGGGGTGAGCTTGCCGCAAGAATATGGCGGCGGCGGGCTCACCCTACTGGAAGATTTGCTTATCCTGGGAGAGGTCGGGAGGGTCTGCCCGGACACGGCTTTTGCCATGACCATGGCCGGTCCTCCCCGAATTATTGCAGAGATCGGCTCTGAGGATCTCAAGCGCAAGTATCTGCCGGCATTTTGTCGGGACGGAGAAAAAATCGGCATTGCTATCTCTGAGGCCGAGGCGGGATCGGCGGTAACCGAACTCAGAACCAAAGCAAGAGTTGAAGGAAAGAAAGTCGTCTTAGACGGAGGGAAAATTTTTATCAGCCACGCCGATATCTGCGCGGCGTTTTTGACCTTTGTCAAGTTCGACGAGGGAATCGGGGCGGTGATCGTTGACCAAGGGACGCCTGGATTAGAGTTGGGGAAGCCTGACATCAATATGGCGGGCCATCGCCAGTACACCCTGTTTTTTGACGGCTGTGAGATTTCTTCGGAAAAGATCCTGACTCGGGGCAAGGATGCCTTCAAGCGGCTCATTCAGGCCTTCAATGCGGAGCGCTGCTTAAGCGCCGCTTGGGCTGTCTCTATCGCGCTGTGCGCTTTTGACTTAGCCG